>Ga0307375_10004592_pt1 | contig 13130 bp, 9 predicted proteins | sample TR1MG_FD_202531 | JGI IMG/M metagenome (GOLD analysis project Ga0307375, IMG submission 202531) | Soil microbial communities from Risofladan, Vaasa, Finland - TR-1 | ecosystem: Environmental > Terrestrial > Soil > Coastal area > Acid sulfate soil | place: Finland: Risofladan, Vaasa | collected... | reverse complement strand
GAATTGTTTGGCGAGGCAAATGTTACCTCAGGTGAAAAGTGCCGAGAAAAGAAATAGGAAGAAACAATTCCTGAAACGGCTGCTGCCAAAACTGACAAAATGATTACATTCCTCTTCATAATTTCAATTTTTAAAAACTGTTCTAATAACACCCAAAATTGATGCCCAAGTTTCACAACGAGCTGATCCTTAACATTCTTTAACGCATTCTCAATTAACTAGAAGAGTTGTCAGTTTTTTATAATTTTGCAAAAACTGTTCTGCATGAAACTCCCTTTCGTAAAATATCATGGCGCAGGCAACGATTTTATTATTGTTGACAACACGAGTGGTGCAATACAACTTTCGCATAAGCAAATAGCAGCACTATGTCGCCGTCGGTTTGGTATTGGTGCTGATGGATTGATGCTCATCGAGAAATCACCGGAGGCTCCGTTTTACATGCGCTACTTCAATAGCGACGGTAATGAATCAACCATGTGCGGCAACGGAGGAAGATGCATTTCACATTACGCCTCAGCCCTCAAAATTGTGGATGACAGAATTTCATTTCTTGGTATTGATGGCATGCACCATGCCGAGATTCTGGCCGACGGAAGGGTTAAACTAAAAATGAGAAATGTGGAAAAGGTGTCAATAAACGATGGCTATACCTTTCTCGATACTGGATCGCCACACCATGTTATTTTTGCCTCCAAGGTCAAGGATTTAGACGTTTACTCCGAAGGCAAGGCCATCCGGCATTCGCCGCTCTACCCAGCTGGAACCAATGTTGATTTTGTGGAGGTAATTTCAACCGAACACCTATTTGTGCGAACATTTGAACGTGGAGTTGAGGATGAAACCTTGTCGTGCGGTACTGGGGTTGTAGCCTCAGCCATTGCAAGTTTTGCAAACGGCAACTCATCAACTCATTATCGCATTGACACGCTGGGAGGAGAGCTCGAAGTAACTTTCCGTCATCAAAAAGGAGAATTTTTAGAGGTTTATCTCACAGGACCTGTTAAATTTGTATTCGAAGGAAAGTTAGATATTGTGTAGCCTTTCCAACGCAACAAAATTACAATGAAGAAAATAAACTACGACGAAACTCCTGATTCTTTGGAAGTAACTCTCGACAAAGAGAAGAGTCGATTTGAATTTTATGGCAAGTCGTTGCCCGAAAACGCAAACGAGTTCTTCAATCCCATACTAGAGTGGTTCAAGGAATATATTAAGGAACCAAACAAGGAGACCGTTGTGACCTTTAAGCTCGATTACTTCAACACCTCCTCTTCGAAGAAACTCCTTGAGCTCTTCTTCCTACTACAGGAGCTACACCGGCAGAAGAGAAGCGTTATTATAAACTGGTATTACCAAAAGGAGGATGACGATATGAAGGAATCGGGCGAGGCGTTTGCCGAAATGGTAGTGATTCCCTTTAAAATAATGTCGTATTAGCCAACTCTCATATAGAGACAAACCAACTATTACAGATCACTATTGTCCGATAAACATTTGTTGATCCCCTACAGGGAACCAACATCAAACATGGAGATACTGTTCTACAATACTTTATCCGCTACGCGGAAAATTCTCCGTAGGAGATTTAGTATTGTAGATAACGTAACCCCTGATTGTTAAATACCTCGTAGAGGTTTAATAATGAAAAGTAACACAAGAGTTGTTCATATTTTTCAACAGACAGCAGTTATTACAGATACAAAAAACCGGGAGTTTAACGAACTCCCGGTTTTTTTATTGCTTCAGAGTAGCCTATTTGCTGAGCACCACAACATCTACCCGTCTATTCAATCTACGGTTGGCTTCTGAATCGTTTGGTGCAACAGGCATGGTGTTACCCATATTTCGAGTCTCAAACTTGGAGTATCCATTCTCAACCAAGAAGCGAGCAACGCTCTTTGCACGTTCATCGCCAATACTAGGCATGTCGAGCGCCTCAAGGTCATCGCAATGGCCCTGTATTTGGAGCTTAATGTTCGGATTATCCTTCAATATGCTAATCAACCGGGTCAGGTCAGCCAAGCCCTCTGGCGATAGCTCTGCCTTGCGGGAATCGAACACGAGGTTCTTAAGGTCTAGTGATGCACCAACCGTGATGGAGGTTAGCGCTACATCCTTATTCACATCCTGGAAGGTTGTGATTTGCGCTAGATCAAGATTTTCAGAGTAATACCAGTAGCCATCGGCAACCACTTCAATGGTGTAATTATCACCGGCAGCAAACGATACGTTATACTCGCCTGTGTTCTGGTTAGAGGTTATTGATGCAATTATCTGATTGTTCTTCTTGTTGATAATGTTAATCTTGGCAAGAACCGGGCGCAGCGTGGTGGCATCCTTAATCATGCCTCTAAGGTTAGTTCTACGCACCTCCATTACACCTTCCGAACCAATACCACCACCCGACTGTGAGAAGTTGATGGTACGTATTTTTTCGTCAAACACAAAATTAACCTCAAACTGCTTGTAACCATTAAACTGTACAAGGAAGTTGTTCTGGCGAAGGTCGAAATTCTCATAGAGCACATTGGATACCGATACATTATACCTATCGGTTACCGGGGCGTATATGGTAAATTTACCATCGGCATCAGTTAATGTGGAATACATTCGACCCTTGGAGTCGGTTGCTGTAATCCTAATATTAGACAAATCCACCTTGCCCAGGGCAGATATCCTGCTTCGGTTTAAGATAATCTTCCCGAACACCTTATTTTTCTCCACATAGGGAAGGTAGAAGGTATTATTTTTATCAATCACATAGGTAAGATTCTCCGCCGCTTTTGTAAAGTTACCCGACTCAGCACCTACAGTATTGTAATTGAATGCATAAACTCCTTGAGGAATATTGTTATAGTAAACCGAACCGGTTTGATCCGAAAGCAACTCCTGAGAAGTAAATACCTGAGAAGCGTAAACGCTCTTCGAATCCTCTTGACGTTCAACATTAGCAAGTACATTCGGTATTCCAGGTTCATTATCATCCTTAACACCGTTTCCGTTAAGATCCTTAAAGAATACCAGCTTAATATCGTAGAACTTTAACCTTGGCTGAGGGATGGCAAACTCCTTACGGATACCTATTTCAAAATACACTGTTGAATATTTTGAGGTAGCACCAGCACTAGTTGCATCGGTGGATCCACCGCTAGCAACCTTTGTCTGCATGGAGTAAACATTTAGGAAATAGGCCCTCCAGTCGTGAGGAAAGTAATAGTACACCTGTGAGGTAAGAGTTGTATATCGATTATTTGATACAAGGTCGTTGGTGTAGCTAGCCCTGATGGAGAGCTCCAACTCCTTCTTGTAAATAAATCCATCAAAATAGGGCATGAATCGTAAGGCCTTCGACTGCTTACTGCCATAGAAGTAGTTAAACTGCTCATAAAGAGCCCGTGGCCCGTTGTTGTACATGGCTGAGAAACCCCATATCCTTGCTCGCAAGTTGAGTGAAAAAGATTGGTAAGGAAAAGGTTTTTTGCTTCTAATGTCACTGCGGGTTATACCATACAGCACCTTTGAAAAGTGGTAGATATCAACTAAACCAAGCGTAATGGAGGGATTAAGTGTAATACTACTCCCTTCTGAGCGCAAGCGTATACCCCCTTGAAATTTATAGACTCTTGCAGCAAAATAGTCATCGCCCGATAAAGCGGCAAAGTTGTTTGACCATGCATTATCCAGCCCCGGCCCTCCATACACAATTAATCGAGGAGTAAAGTTATGGCGAAAATATGCCTGCAATTGCTGCACATTCGAAAACTTGTCGGCTTGAAGCACTCCATTAACGTAGACAGCTGGATCGTATCGTAGGTCAAACAGGTTGAAGTCTAAGGCTGACTTTTCGGTCAGCTGAACAATTCCTAGCCCTATTAGATCAAACCGCCCTCTATAAACCCCAGTATATTCCCGAGATCCATACTTATTCCGAAAATTTAAGTATACTTTCCCTTTGTTCAGCATGTAGTTCAGTTCGTAACCCATCCCCAACTTAGTAAAGGAGGAGTCGAACCGGAACTTATTTTGAGAGGCCCCAACCATGAAATTTAAGCTCTGATTCTTTAAACTTGTTATCGTTGCACCTACAAATCCAAGAGTTCCTGTCTCCTTCTGTGTATCATCCAGATTAGTGGCCCCGCCAATTCGAATAGCACCTATTTTTTTGAAAGTATGAACTACCTCTACCCCTCCATTCTGCTTGGGCTGACGCATGTCACTTGTTCCAATAGCATGAATGGTATTATTCCCGACAGCCACCTTCACCTCAGCACCCCTTCCATACATACTTGCCTCAAGGGTAGTAGTAATATCCCCAACCTTTAAATTTAAATATTCATTGCGGTAACCAAGAAACATTCTGTTATATCGGTAAAAATCATCCCTAGTCTGAGAGCCTTTATTACGATAATAATAATAAAGGTCAGAACCATTATTGAGCAGAATTGTTCCATATAATGTGGCAATATAGTTCGGGGTGTAAATGGAATTAAATAGACCCTGACCTGTTAGCTCTACCACAAGAGCTTTCTGCGATTCCGGGATCTGCCCCTCGTATTTATTCTCAAGATAGCGAAACCAAACAGTTCCATTGAAAGCTGTATCCAATGTTGATGCATGCATGTTAAGTGCATACAAATCCTTACCGCTTGTTTGAAAACCATCCCTTAATTTAACGCTAAGGGTAATGATTGAATCGGTATAGGGCGGTAGGCTCAGGTCGGTATTGTATACATCGAGGTCAGATTCCCCAATTACAATGTTTCGATCGCCAAGAAAGTTGAAATAAATCAACTCATTTCTATTTCCGTGATTTTCCGCCCTAATACGAAATCTGGCAGAGGTAGTTTTTTTATCGAAATATACAATTCGATTGAGCAATCTTACGCGCAGATTTCTCTCACTAGGAATCTTAACAAATGAATACTCCGTCTTTATTAAATTTCCTTTTATGTCAGATATGGAGGCTATTATGGAATAGCCTATTTCACCGCGTGCGGTGGAGGCAACTGCCACGCGAACGGGTACCAGTACGGAGTCGTGACTGGCTAGGGTAAGTTCCTGAATAGGCTCTCCTAACACCGACCAACCCTCCGGCACGGTAAGGGTAAGCCGATAGGTTTGAGCAGAGTTGGAGGGGTTAACAATTTTTACGACATTGAAAACCGAGGAGTTTGCTTTGGCTTCAATGGCATGCTTAACAAAAGATACATCTGCCTTGGAGGGATCGTCGGACCGAAATAGATAGTATTGCCCGTAGGCCTCATTGTGGCCTACTGCAATGAGTAGAAAAAATAAAGTGACCCAAAAAGCAACCCTTCCTTGCATAATTTATGGTAGCGGTTCAAGCGTAAACACCAAATTGACACTATAGTAGTCAGCTGGCTTTCCAAGATATGGTGAATTTGGTGGGTTATTGGTGGTTCCTATCTCATAGCTGATAACAATCTCCTCGTTTACACTGACGTTGGTAGCGTCCGAAACCAAAAGTTGGTCCGCATTACTTAGTGTAACTGGAGGCGCAAGTGTACCAGTAAAACCACCCGATGCCGATGCAGTTAATATTATGGAACTCAAAGCTAATGCGGGGGCACCACCATCCGCAATAACACCAATATCGTCTGCTCTTACTAGCAACTGCCAACCGTTACCGGAACCAACATTACCAATAGTTGTATCGTTAAAATACACGTTTAGCCGTGTCCAATCGGTAAGGGTAAGTCCACTCTTATACTTACTTAAACTATTAAAGTAGAAAGAGATAGTTCCTCCAGATACAACCCTTATCCTTGAAGTTACATTATTTTGCCCCTTCAATGATGGTGATATCAGAAAGAGAAAAATAAATAAAATAGAAAGTAGGAGGTTGTTCTTCTTCATAGCTCAAAATACCCTTGGTAATATCAGGTTGTCAATGAATTTATTGATAACAACGCAAGAAGAGTCAGGTAGCCAAATCGATACCTGACTCTCACCTGCGCCAATTCATTGATTTACTTACCTATAAGTTGTAAGTATACGCTCGTCACATACCTATCGGGTGAAATACTCTGCTGCAGTAAACTTTGAGCATTCATACCACCACCAGCACTTGTACCCATTTCCCATTGAATATCAAAATTGTTCTGATCTGCACTACCAGCCGAGGCATTAACAACACCTGTCACAATTTTATTAGCAGCTTGTGATAAACCAGTTATTGTAGACAAGGCCCAATTTCCCGGGTCTGCTCCTGATGCAGCGGCATTTGCTACAACGGTGTAGCCGACGTTATTTAACGGCAAGGTACTTGTTGGATTATCTGTTCCTAAGAAGGTAGCATCCTCAGTAGACATCTCAACGTCAAAATCCACAGAAGAAGAAACGGTGAAGTTGGTGGTGTACCTTGCACCAGTAACGATACCAGAGGTGTATTGGTCGATGGTATTTACAACAAATTCGATATTACCACCCGTAACAACGGTGAGTCGTAGAATCGAATTTAAGGTAACGCTAACTGGAATAACAGCGTTATCCTGAATTGGCTGCGCCATGGCAGCTTGGCCTCCAATGAGTATAAAGAGACCGAGTAAAGCTTTTTTCATAACCTGGGTTTTAAGTAATATTCCGAAAAATAGTTAATGCAACTTCGTAACACAAATATAAATTATTAACTGTTATTAATAGAAAAAGATGCAACTTTTTTACGAAAGCTTAAATCCCATGACCAAGACATCGTCTACCTGCTTATAGTCGCTTCCAATCCAACTAACTAAGTGGCTCTTTAATATCTCCTTCTGCTCCTCCATCGGTTTCTGATGATTCTCTAAGAGCATCTCCTGAAACCCTTTTAGCATCACCTTTCGCCCCTCTGGACCTCCAAATTGATCGGCATAACCATCAGAGAAGAGATAAAACGAAGTAGGTTCGTCAATGGGAATAACATGGTTGGTGTAGGTTCGAATTTGGTCGGTATGGAATCCACCCACCGGCTCCTTATCGCCCTTTATCCTTACCAACTCCCCATTCTTGATGTATACTAAGGGATTTTTTGCCCCAGCATACTCTAGCACCTTGTTGTCCAAATCGACCACGCATATTGCCATATCCATACCATCGCGGTTGTCGGTTTCGTCCTGACGCAATGCCCGACGAATTTCCTGATTCAACTTTTGGAGAATCAAATTTGGAGTATGAATATTAGAACGAATAATTTCATTTAGAAGGTTATATCCAATCATCGAAAGGAAAGCGCCAGGTACGCCGTGACCCGTGCAGTCAATGGCTGCAATGGCAAACTTTCCCTTTCCCGGTTCGTAGTGATCGTCACCGGTAATAATAGGACTAAACCAATAGTAGTCGCCGCTCACCAAATCTCTTGGGCGGAAGTAAATAAAGGACTCCTCAATAAATCCCACCAAGGTCTCCTGCGGAGGCAACAACGCACGCTGAATACCCTGAGCATAATTTATACTCTTTGTAATATTTTCGTTTTGCTTCCGAATCTGGTCACGCTGAGCTCCAATTTCTCTGTTCTGATTCTCCAACCTATCGTTTGCCCGCTTTTTATTTCGGTAACCATTAAGCATGGCTAGAGCCAAAGCTATTAAAAGCACCATTCCTCCTAAACCAGAATAGATAATCAACATTTGATTCTTAGCCACCGCCTCCTTCTCCTTGAGCGCAAGTTCCTTTATGGCCTTCTCCTTGTTTAGTAGCCCTATCTCCAGTTGACGTTCCCGGCTCAACCGCTCCGCTTCACGCAGTGAATCTTCTGTGGCACTTACAACTCGACCTAGGGAGTCCTGTGCTGCCATCGACTTCAACTTCTGCAGATCGAGCTCCAGCTGCTTTGCCCGCTTTTCCATGCGCTCACGCTCAGTTTGGGCCATGGTTTTACCCACCTTTTCCTCATATTCTTGCTTCACCGACTGCGATTGAAGCAACCGCTGGTACGACAAGTACTTATCCTCATACTCCTTGGCCTTGGCAACCATTCCGCGTGAATCGTAGGCGCTACTTAGCAACCTACAAGCATTAAGTATCAAGCGTGGATTATCGATTTGGGTGGCAATATCCAGTGCCTCCTCCAAATACTTTATGGCTTGCTCATACTTTTTTTGAACAATTAGGATGTAGGCAAGGTCGATTAGGCCTGCCGAGATCTCCGCCTTATCGCCAATTTTGCGACGTATATCCAAACTTTTTTCGAAGGCATCCTGCGCAAGATCAATCTTATTCATGTCAGAATATATCAAGCCAACATTGCTGTATATTGACTTAATATCATTCAAGTTTCCAACCTTATCATTCAAAGGAATAGATTTCGTAAAATAGTCCGCGGCATCACGTAATGAACCATTCTCCCAATATATGAAGGCAATCTTGTTTAGGTAGTAGGCGGCCTGCTGGGAATTTCCGGCATTGGAGTATCGAGTTACCAGTTCGTTATACTTATCCACTTGAGCCTTTTGATCGGGCGAAAGCAGATGAATTTCTTGCGCACTTACTAACTGGAATAGCAGCATGAAAAATGCTGTGACTACCAATAAAATATATCGACTTCTAATCCTTTTCAAGTGAACCACAAATGTCAAATTTGATATGAACGCTAAAAAGCCATGCGAAAATTACGAAATAATACCTAAATTTAGCAGAAATATTAACACCATGAAGTCGTCCTTTATCAAAAGTAGTTTTATTTTCACTATTTCTTTTTTTAGTTTCATCGGAATAGCTAAAAGTCAAGACTTTGAAGTATCACCGGTAAAACTATATTTTTCTGCCGAACCGGGTGAGAATCAAACAAAAACCATCTCCATTAAAAACCATGGGAACTCAAAAATCTCCATGCTGGTTAGCTTAGGAGATTTTGTTCCCTCCGAAAATGGTGATAAAAAAATGCTACCCCCAAACACCACAAAAAGGTCATGCGCCAATTGGCTGAACATTAACCCCTCCTTTTTTGACCTGAACCCAGGTGAGGAAAGAACGGTTTCCGTAACCATTCTGGTTCCAACCAGCGAAGCCTCATCGGCATGGTGCATGCTCTATATTCAACCGGCAAAGGAGCAAACAGCCTTTGGAGCCGACAAAGCAGTTAATACCGGACTATTGGTTACTGGCAGAATTGTCGTTCAAGTTTTTCAAACTCCAAAATCGAACACAAACGACCTTGTTAAAGTTTACAACCTGAAAGAAATTCCATCCGATAACGGCAAGGTTAAGAAGTATGTAGTAACCTTAGACAATCTGGGTGAGAAAATAAACACCTGCAAGGTTTACCTTATTCTATCGGATATTAAAACGGCAGAAGAGAAGCAATACCCCCCCATTGAGGTGGAAACTTATCCGAAATCGACCAGAGATGTGGTGCTTGAGATACCTAGTAATATTCCACCCGGACAATATGCCCTTGCCGCGGTTGTTGATTATGGCAGCAAGAGCAACCTTGAAGGGACACAGATCACAATCGACATTAAGTAGTAAGCCATGGTTAGAATAACATTGCTCCTCCTTCTGATTTCAGGAGGAGGATTTTTTTCTCCAATAGAAGGGCAGGTAATTCAACGATTTGAAACTACCTACCCTGGAGAATCAGTTAAGGAACAATACTTTGGCTATGTGGAAAACAGCGACACCATAAAGCACGGCCATTACACCTACTTCTTCAAAACAGGTAAGCCCATGCAAGAAGGAGAATACAAAGACAACCTACTTGTTGGAGAATGGCTCACCTACTACGAAAATGGGTTCCTTAAGTCAATTTGGCACTTTGAAAATGGCAAAAAGAACGGGTGGTTTAAGATTATTGCAGAGGACAATTCACTTATTCAAAGCGGCAAATTTAAAAATGGGCTGCCCGATAGCGTTGTCACCAGCTACTATCCTACCAAAGTCGTAAGCGAAAGGGCATGCTACCAAAATGGTCGGTTGAATGGTACACAGGAATCCTACTACGACGATGGCAAGATCAAGATAAAAATCAGCATGCTTAACGGACAGGCTACGGGGACCACCGAAGAATTCTATGCCGATGGTGGACTAAAATCGTCAGGCTTAAAAAGCCATGGTCTTTGGCAAGATACTGTTAAATACTATTTTCCAAATGGAAAAGTTCAACGCACGGTACCTTATAATATAGAAGGGAAAATTACCGGCAAACTTTCCGGCTACTATGAAACCGGGAATAAGATGGTGACAAACACCTACCTTATTGATACGCTCAACGGTCCTTCCGAAGAGTTTTTTCCCAACGGACTGCTTGCGGAAGAAGGCATTTACCGTAATGGAGTAAGGGACAGTATATGGACCGCATATTACCCATCTGGAACAATTTTTTCTCGAGGATGGTTCAGCAAGGGAGTTCTCTCAAATAGATGGAGCGTATTCAACGAGGATGGAACCATCAAGCAAATTGGCAACTATTACAACGGGAAGGAAGAAGGGTTTTGGCAATATTTCTACAAGAATGGATCGCTAAAATCAGAGGGAACGATGATAAACGGGGTCGAGAACGGTGTATGGAAAGCTTATGACCTTAACGGTCAAATTGCGGAAGCAGCCTTTTACATCAACGGTGAGATTTTATACCATCGAAAACTCATTGTTCAAACGGACAAGTAGGGTAGATTTCAATTATAATATAAAAAAGGGTGGCTATTAGCCACCCTTTTTTATCGTCATCACATATTATCTAAATATCAATTTTTGCATACTTCGCGTGCTTCTCAATAAACTCCCTACGTGGAGGAACTTCATCACCCATCAGCATCGAAAAAATACGATCGGCTTCGGCAGCGCTGGTGATATTAATCTGACGTAAAGTACGCATTTCAGGATTCATGGTGGTTGACCAGAGCTGCTCAGCATTCATTTCTCCCAAACCTTTATACCTTTGAATATGCACGCTGCCCTCTTTGCCTTTACCTAGCTCTTCAACCAACTTTAAACGCTCATCTTCTGTCCAACAATAGCGCTCCTCTTTACCTTTCTTAATTAAATAGAGAGGAGGCGTGGCAATATAAAGATATCCCTCCTTAATAAGGTCGTTCATGTAGCGGAAGAAGAAGGTCATAATAAGGGTTGCAATGTGGCTACCATCCACGTCGGCATCGGTCATAATAATAACCTTGTGGTATCGAATACGAGAAAGATTCAGTGCTTTGCTATCCTCCTCCGTTCCAATGGTAACCCCAAGTGCTGTAAATATATTTTTTATCTCCTCGTTCTCAAAAATCTTATGCAACATTGCCTTTTCCACGTTAAGGATTTTTCCTCTCAGTGGCATAATAGCTTGAAATTTCCTATCGCGGCCCTGCTTAGCTGTTCCACCTGCAGAATCTCCCTCTACAAAAAATATCTCGCAGATGGCAGGGTCTTTCTCTGAGCAGTCAGCCAACTTTCCTGGCAATCCAGATCCGGAAAGTACAGTTTTTCGCTGAACCATCTCACGCGCCTTTCGGGCAGCATGTCGGGCAGTTGCAGCTAAAATTACTTTTTGAACAATAATACGAGCATCTTTGGGATTTTCCTCTAGATAGTTGGTAAGGGCTGTACTAATTGCCTGATCCACTGCAAGGGAAACATCGGAATTACCAAGTTTTGTTTTCGTTTGTCCCTCAAACTGAGGTTCAGCAACCTTTACAGAAATAATAGCAGTAAGTCCCTCGCGAAAGTCGTCACCATTGATTTCAAACTTCAGCTTCTGCAACATACCGCTATCTTCAGCATACTTTTTAAGAGTACGCGTCAATCCACGGCGGAAACCAGTAAGGTGCGTTCCGCCCTCAATAGTGTTGATGTTATTTACGTAGGAGTGAACATTCTCGGTAAAGCTAGTATTGTAATGAATGGCAACCTCAACCGGAATACCATTTTTATCGGTTTCGAAGGCAATTGGCTTCTCGATTAACTTTTCCCGAGTTGCATCTAAAAATTCTAGAAATTCAACGAGGCCTGTTTCAGAGTAAAATTCCTCACGTCGAAAGCGCTCTACGCCATCAACCTCCTCAGTCTCCCGCATATCGGTAATAGTTAACCGAATACGCTTATTGAGGTATGCCAACTCTCTTAATCTGCTGGCTAACACCTCAAAATTGAACTCAATAACTGAAAAGATGGAGTCGTCTGGCATAAAAACTATGGTGGTGCCAGTATGGTCGGTTTCACCTACCACGTGAACATCACCCAGCGGTTTTCCCTTGCTGTACTCCTGGCGGTAGATCTTGCCATCACGATGAATTTCGGCAACCAGCTTTATCGATAGCGCATTAACACAGGAAACACCTACTCCATGCAATCCACCGGAAACTTTATAGCTTTCCTTGTTAAATTTTCCACCGGCATGCAACACGGTCATAACAACCTCAAGTGCAGATTTCTGCTCCTTTTCGTGCAAGTCAACGGGAATTCCACGGCCGTTATCGACTACTGAAATGGAATTATCCTCGTTTATTACAACATCAATGGTGGAGCAGTATCCGGCGAGTGCTTCGTCGATTGAATTATCCACCACCTCATAAACCAGATGATGCAGTCCCCTTGGACCAACATCGCCTATGTACATCGATGGACGCACGCGAACAGCTTCAAGCCCCTCAAGCACCTGTATGCTATCGGCTGAATAGTTACCGTTCGACCCATTTGTCGACCCACCGTTTCCCTGATTCATTTCGTTTTCGACACTACTCATTGAAGACTCTCCTTTACGTCAGTCGCACTAGGTGCAATAAACTGACTTTCAACTATTAATTATTATTTCAAAGCCATCAAAGATAGCAAAAAAAACCTATTTCAGGTTCACTTTTTAACCTTGTTTACAGAAACTTTTCAACAAAATTTGCCTAGAACGACAGGGTTATTCCAGCTAACGCATTAAAGCCATAGGTGGAGTATCGATACCATTGGTAGTAGCTCTTTCCAAGAATATTGTTAAAGTCGAGAAACAGCGAAAAGGAACTACTCATTCGGTACTCAAATCCAAGACTGAGGTCAGCATAGGGATCCAATTTAATAGCGTCACCATTTTCTGCTAATGCATACCTATCACCGACTGCTACCAAGGAACCCTTAATATAGAGTTTCTCTTTAAAGTTGCCCAGGGCTGAAACGGTAACCTCCCATCCGGGTTTTTGCCATGGTTTGGCAAG
>Ga0307375_10004591_pt1 | contig 13131 bp, 13 predicted proteins | sample TR1MG_FD_202531 | JGI IMG/M metagenome (GOLD analysis project Ga0307375, IMG submission 202531) | Soil microbial communities from Risofladan, Vaasa, Finland - TR-1 | ecosystem: Environmental > Terrestrial > Soil > Coastal area > Acid sulfate soil | place: Finland: Risofladan, Vaasa | collected... | reverse complement strand
CCATTCTTCGCCGAAATCTCCACTCATAATTTTCTTGAAATACCTTGCATCATCAGGGTATTTATTTTCATACTGTTTGAATAAATCGTTCCATTCCTTTTCAAGTAGAATTCCTTTTTCTTTAACTGTCTTAAAATAATTTGCAACTTCAGAAGGAATTAAGAAATCTGGTTCTTCTGGCCAGCCAAGATTCTTTTTGGTAAGTTTTACTTCTTCAACGCCGAGCGGAGAGCCATGGGAAGAGGAAGAATCATGTTTGTTCGGGCTTCCGAATCCAATATGAGTTCTCGTAATAATTAAAGAAGGTTTCGATGTTTCCGATTGAGCATTCTTTAGTGCAGCTTCAAGCGAAGATAAATCATTTACATCTTCAACATGCTGGACATGCCAATTGTATGCTTCGAAACGTTTACCCACATCTTCGGAAAAAGCAAGAGAAGTTGGGCCGTCGATAGTAATTTTATTATCATCATAAAAGAAGATAATTTTTCCAAGTTTAAGATGACCGGCTAAAGAAGCTGCCTCGTGTGATATTCCCTCCATCATTTCACCGTCGCTGCAAATTCCATAAATAAAATGATCGAGAATTTTTATGTCTTCCTTATTAAACAAAGATCCAAGATGTGCTTGAGCAATTGCCATTCCTACCGCGTTTGCAAATCCTTGTCCAAGCGGACCGGTTGTAGTTTCAACGCCGGGTGTAAGTCCGTATTCGGGATGACCGGGAGTAATACTTCCCCACTGTCGAAATTGCTTTAACTGTTCGAGCGGCAGATCATATCCGCACAAATGGAGAAGAGAATAAAGAAGCATACTTCCATGCCCGGCAGATAAAATAAATCTATCTCTGTTTAACCATTTGGGGTTAGCAGGGTTGTGTCTCATATATTTTGTATAAAGCGTGTATCCAATCGGAGCGCATCCCATCGGCATTCCGGGATGACCTGAGTTTGCTTTTTGCACTGCATCCACGGAAAGAAATCTTATTGTGTTTATTGCCAGTTGTTCCAATTGTTGATTATTATCGGGCATTCTATTCTCCATCTAAAAAAATTGATATTCTAAATGTTTAAATATATTAAAAACAAAAGAATTTAGTAACTGATGTTACGCAACTCTTGGAAAATTGGAGTAATGGAGTAGTGGGATAATGGAATTGAGCGGTACCTTTCATTATCCAATGTTCCGAAGGGCTGTTTCTGAGTAAGATGTATCAGTAAGACTATTCTATTGTGATTTAATACTTACGATCTTCTGGAATCATTAGATTTTGGGTAATAAAAGCTTTAATAAACCATTATCGGGAATTATCTTTAAGAAAAACGGCTTACCTGGGAAGAGATAGAGTTACCCAGGGATAATAAGCATAGATATAGCTTTTTATATTGTATTCAGAGTGCATTCAAATTTTCTAAATATTAGATTAAAATTGGGTTTAAGAATGGAGAAAAACAGGATATTTCTTTTATATATAAACAAAATTTAAAGGAGAAAAGTACGAAGATATTTGCCTTATTAAACTTTGAAATACTCTTTGAATATGTTCAGACAATTTACCAAAATTTATTCGTAAAATTCTTAGCTCGTCTTCCGCACATACATAAATGCTCTATTTTGCAAACTTAAAATAAATCTTGTACTCCCAAGGCTTTAATTCAAATTTTTGTGAGTTGTCAAAAAAAACTTTTTTTTCTGTAAACAAGTTTGTATAGCTTCCCTCAATCAACTTACTGTTAATATTTCTGTTAACTGCTTTACCTGAAAAATTAAACACAGCAAAAACCTTGTCGCCGTCTCTTTCTCTAACGAACGAATAAACGGATTTATCATCAGGAGATGAAACAAGCTGAATCTTTCCTCCTTCATCACCTGCAAGCAACGCTTTGTCCTTCAATCTTAAATTGAAAAGCTTTGTATAAAATTCACGATAAGGAGAAGGTTTCCAATTAATCGGATCTTTCTCAAAAAATTTTAAGCGTTTGTGCATTCCGATTTCTTGTCCATTATAACATAGTGGCATCCCGGGAATTACCACGGTAAAAGCGGCAAATGTTTTTGCTGCATCTCCGAATTTTTCAAACTCTGTTCCGTTCCAGCTATTCTCATCGTGATTTGAAGTGAATCTCATTCTAAAAGAATTTTCCGGGAATTTTTTTTGTTCGTTATCAAAAAACTTTATCACATCACGGGCATTCTTTTTCCCTATATAAATTTCATGCATCAAATCATAAAGTGTCCACGAGTAAGTCATATCGAATGCTTTTACCTGCAGCTGAGGCTTTTCGGCTTCGGCAAGCATAAAGATTGGTTTTATTTTTTCTAATTGAGCCCGGGCTTCATCCCAGAAAGGAGTGGGAACCATATCTGCTACGTCGCATCGGAAGCCATCAATATTGCAATCCTTCACCCAAAATTCCATTGCCTTGATCATTGCAGTCCAAAGCTTTTTATTTGAATAATCAAGAGCAATAACATCAGTCCAATCTTTAACAGGGGGTATAAAATTTCCTGCAGAATCTTTTTTGTAAAAATCCGGGTGTTCCTTCGTCCAAACATTATCCCAAGAAGTATGATCGGCAACCCAATCGAGAATTACATACATTCCCATTTTATGAATTTTTGCTACAAGAGACTTAAATTCTTTCAAAGTTCCGAATTCAGGATTTATTGTTTCATAATTTTGTACAGAATAATAGCTGCCGAGTTTACCTTTGCGGTTTTTTACACCGATAGGATTTATAGGCATAAACCAAAGAATACCGGCTCCCATCTTTTTCAATTCGGGAAGATGCTTGGCAAAATCTGCAAAGCTCCCGCTTTCAGAATATTGGCGTAAATTTACTTCGTAGATCGTTTGGTTATAGCTCCATGCCGGGTGCTTAACATAAGATTTGGGCTGAGCATAAGTTTTAAGAAACGCATTGCTTAATATGAAAGCAATAAAAAAAAAGAAGATTGCAGTTTGAATAAATTTATTGATTATTGATGACATAATTTGCTTGTCTATTTAAATAATTATTGGAAATTAAATTAAAATATTTCCCCAGGTGATTTGTTTACAACTTAAAGATATTAGTCTTTTTCTGATCAATTCCTTTTACTTCACCTACTCTCGATTCTTCTCCTTGATACGGTCCACCGATCTTCTTATTGTTTTCGAGAGACTGCTCAACCTTCAATTTTTCTCTTACTTTCTGGTATTTTTGCAAAATTGATTGTTGTTTGAGTATTTCTTCATATAACCTTTTTTTCATACTGACCATTTTAGAAATGCTGCCTTTATATTCTTCATGTTCAACTTTAACAGCGCCTATACTTATCTGAAGTTGTTCAAGCTCTTTCAAAGTTTCTGTTATTTGCTCCCTATAGCTTTGAAGTTTCTCTTCGTACTCCTTCATCTCATTAAACTGCTTATTCTTTTTTTCTTCCATTTTTGAAAAGCTGTCTTTAAAGATATTCAAAAGTTCCTGCAAACTTTTTTCAAGGACAATTTTTTTCTTTAAAAGAAGTTCGGATTCAAAACGCAAATCGGAGTTGAAACTTTTCTTTTCAAGTGATTCTTCCTCCAGTTTCAACAGTTCATTTTTTGCATTCTCTCTTTGTTCTTCAATTTTCTTAACAATTTCAGAGAGCGATTCAGCTTCCGCCTGGCGCATATTTAATATTTTTTCACTTTCTTCAAGCGCGGCAATCTTTTCAAACAACATTAGATCTTTTTCATCAATGTCTTTTTCTTTTTTCAAGACAATTTGCTCAAGGACATTTCTTTTTTTATTTATCTCGTTCATCTCAGAGTTAAATTTCTGAAACATCTTAGTAAATCGTTCTTCAAGCTCAAAGTTGCTTTGTTCGATTTCCTTTTTTCTTTTTTCAAGCAGAGGTACTAATTCATGCAGCTTAATCTTTTGACCGGAAAGCTTGTCTATTATTTCCTTTTCCTGTGAAAATTTTTGTTGAATATCACTTTTCAAATCTTCATACTTTTTCGTTTCCTCTTTTAATTCCACAGATTTCTTCTCAAGTGAAAGGATTTCCAAATTTAATTTTGAAAGCCGCGTTGCTTTTATAGAGAGTGATTGATCGATAGCGTAAAGTTCTTTTTCCTTAAACCTGCTTTCCTCCGAAAGCTTTTTAAACTTTTCTTCCATCTCTTCTACAAGTCCCTGCTTAGATTCAATCTCAAGCTTAAACTCTTCAAGTTCTTTAATCAAGCCGCTTTTTTCCTTTTCCTCCTCCAGGAGTTTTTCAAGGCGGATGCGAATGTTCTTTTCTTTTTCATGAAGTTCAGCAAGATTTTTTATGGTGGAATTATATTCGCTTTTAATTGAATTTAATTTTTGTGAGTGCTCTTTTATTTGAAATTCTTTAATCTCAATTTCTTTTTCGAGATTACTTTTAGTCTCTTTGTATGAATGAATTTTTTCTTCATATTCATTTAAATTTTTATTAACCTCATTCTGCTTTGACGAAAATTTAATTTGTTCTTCTTCAATTTTATTTAGCTCTTCTTTCCTTAATTCAATAAGATTCAGAAGCTCCGATTCCTGTTCGTTTAATTCCTTAATTCTTTCATTTGCTTCAAGGATATATTTTTCACTTTCAGCATTGGGTTCAGAGGAGGATGATTGGTCATCACTATCGCTGTTGTCTTCAATTTGCTGTTCGCTATTTAAAAGATTTTCTAAGCCTTCAACCTTACCGGAATAAGAAAGAATTGTATTCTGAAGTTCATCCTTCATATCGCCGAGACTTTCGATGCGGCGTTGGAACTCTGCAAGTTGTTCCTGTTTTTGATGTTCTTCGGCATTCAGGAAGTTAATCTTTTCTTGAACAATATTTTTTTCATTATTTAATTGAGAAACTTCCTTTCGGAGTTTTTTCAAAAGCTCTTCGAGATATCTTGCATTTTCCTGTTTTTCGGCAATAAAATGGAGTTGAGTTTTCAACTCTTCATTTTCAACTCGCAGTTGTTCTAATTCTTTATTTTTAAATAATCCCATAGACATTTCTCCGGTTCTAAAACAAATATTAAACTTGCCTTACTAATTAGTAGTTTAACTTAATTATTAGTTAGGTAATTTTCAATCATAATAAATTTTGATGATATTTTGGAGAGTCAAAATTATCTTTAATAACTTAAAGTGCGATTAGATTTCGCCATTTTCAATTTTTAATCGCCATTTTATTTTTTCGATTTGGCGATCAATTATCAGGTCTGCTAAAGCAGGTGGAATAAAATCTTTGTTTGAAGATGAAAATAATTTATGCAATTCTTCTTCATCCACATCTATGCGGTATAATAAATTTATTACTCCATTGTAGTCATCATCTAACATTTTGGAAAGTTTTTTAGTAAGGTAGATTCTGAATTCAGTGAGCGTTTTGAGGTTTTCGCTGGTAGTTTCAATTTCAAACCCGTTACTTTTTAAGATGCCGTAAGTTAATTTAGAAACTTCTTTAACGTTAATCGGTTCTTCCATTACTCTATCTTCGAAAAGGTTTTATAAAATTTTTGTCTATTATTCTTTATTTTAATTAAGCGGTATGCCGAATAAGAAAAGAATGGGGCGGCAAAAACGTCTACGGAATAATGAACATGCTGTAAAAGAAGAGCGGCTGCAACAATAATCGTAAAAGCAAGCAGCATATATTTAAATGGTTTATTATCGGCAATAAGGAAAAAAAAGAAAAGAGTAGCGGTATGTCCCGAAAAAAATAAATCCTTTGTTAAAATCCTTCCGCTTCCGAAAAATTGTATAAATGGATCATTTAACAAAATCATTCGTGCCGGTGGGTTTAGCGGTAGAAGGAACATTGCAATTATTCTAAACACCAGCATAAAAGAGTAAGCCTGAATTGCAAATAATAACTTTTGCGGATGTTTAACGATAAAAGCCATCGTAATAATCAAAGAGAGATAAATTAGGGCGAAGATAAGCCAGGTTAAATTTACAGGTTGAAAAGTTTTAAGCAGCGGATCGAGTAAAACAACACCTTGCCGATGCTCGACAAATTCAAGAAAATTTGACATGAAGTCTAAAACAAAAACAAGAAGTATAGCCGAAAGAATAAATTCGATAAATAATTTTTTATTTTTAATAAACTCCGACCAGTTCATTTTGATTTATTTACCTTTAGATTTTTTTTGGCATAGTTCAGTTAGAACGCCAAGAGTTGATTTGGGATGAAGAAATGCAATATCAAAACTTTCCGCGCCCGGGCGTGGTTTTTTATCGATCAATTTTATTCCTTTAGATTCTATTTCTTTTAATGAAAGATCGACATCATCAACGGCAAAGGCAATGTGATGAATTCCTTCTCCATGTTTTTCGATAAACTTTCCGATAGCGCTTTGAGAATCGGTAGATTCAAGCAGTTCAATTTTTGTTTCACCTGCTTTGAAAAATGCAGTTCTAACTTTTTGATCTTCTACTTTTTCAATTAAATAACATTTGAGTCCGAAAATACTTTCATAAAATTTAATTGATTCATCGAGGTTCTTAACTGCAATTGCAATATGTTCTATACGGTTTACGTGCATTTTGTTTATGATGAACTATTTATCCATTGATAAATTAACTTAAAAAATTTAATCCAATAACATTAAAACCGCAAATTATCATATTGTAAAAATAATATTGTTAGAATTCCAAACCTAACAGAATTGGAATAATTTGCTGTTTCAAGATTGGGACATCCTCTTTAACCAAACCGTCTCTTAAGCTGGTCATGGCAAAATAGTATTAAAGATAAAAGGATAATTTCTAATACTGCCTTTTACACTGAAATGCTATTGGAATCCTATTTGCAAAATTCTTTTAAAGTATTATTTTAATTTTGACTTTATTACCGTATTATTATTCATTCTTAATAAAATAAGAAAGAGAGACAATTTATGATGATGAAACAATTTAGCAAATCAAAATACAAAATTTCGCAGCTTGGTTTTGGCTGCTGGGGGATTGGAAAATCAATGTGGATCGGGGCAGATGATATTGAATCTAAAAAAACTCTTCATAAAGCGATAGACAAAGGGATAAATTTTTTCGATACTGCACTTGTATATGGGAACGGGCATAGCGAGCAGCTTGTCGGAGAGGTTGAAAAAGAATCTAATGAAGAATTATTCATTGCCTCAAAAATACCATCAAAAAAGTTGGAATGGCCTGCCTCAGATAGTTCGACGTTGAAAGAATCTTTTACAAAAGAATATATAATAAAAAAAACAGAAGAGAGCCTCAGAAATTTGAAAAGAGAATATATCGATTTAATGCAATTCCATGTGTGGAATGATAAGTGGGCAAAGGAGGATGATTGGAAAGAAGCAATTCATAAATTAAAGAAAGACGGTAAAGTCCGTTTTTGGGGAATTTCCATAAATGATCATCAACCAAGCAATGGTATTGAAGCTGGTAAAACAGGATTAATAGACAGTTTTCAGGTTATCTTTAATATTTTTGACCAGAAACCAGTAGAAAAACTTTTCCCATTCTGTCTTGAAAATAAAATCAGTATTCTTGCAAGAGTTCCTTTTGATGAAGGTGCATTAACCGGAAATATTGATCCGGCTACAGAATTTCCGGTAGGAGATTTTCGCAACAGTTATTTCAGAGACAAGCGTAAAGTTGACGTAAAGCTACGGGTTGATAAAATATGGAGTGATGTAAAATCAGAGACATCATCAATGGCTGAAGCAGCGTTAAGATATATTATCAGCTTTGACGCAGTAACATCGGTAATACCCGGAATGAGGAAGGAAAAAAACCTATTAGCTAATTTAAAGAGTGTTGAAAGGGGACCGCTTTCTCAGGAACTCTTGGAACAGTTAAAGGTACACCGGTGGGATAAGAATTTCTATATATAATTTTAACAACCTTCAGCAATCGTTTTGAAAAAAACAATTACAATATTCGGCAGCTCGTTACCTAAAGAGGGAGACAAAGAATTTGACTATGCCCATCAACTCGGAAGTCTTCTCGCAAAAAATAACTTTAATATATGTACCGGCGGCTACCGGGGCATTATGCACGCCGCATCTAAAGGCGCTAAAGAAAACGGTGCGGAAGTAACAGGAATAACCGTTGATTTATGGGGTGCGATTCCCAGCGAATTTCTTACAAAAGAAATAAAGTGCGATAATCTTTTTGAAAGGATTACCAAACTGATTGAAACGGGTGATGGTTATATTATTCTCCAGGGCGGAACCGGAACACTTTTAGAATTAGCTGTTGTTTGGGAGTTGATGAATAAAAATTTAATACAGAAAAAGCCTGCGGCATGTCATTCATCAATGTGGGGTGATATTATAGCGATTATGGATAAGCAGATTGAACATGAAAATAGATCTACAGGTTTAATCAAATGCTTTGACAACGTCGAAGAGATTGTAGATTACTTTAGATGTAATTTAGATTGACATTTTTATTTCTACTTTGATTTCATCAATTCGATAACGGCGCGATAGGCGGAGTTGACGTCCAATTCCTTTATACATTTATATTTAACATCTGTTCTTGTGCAAATAAGCGGTCTCGGCGAATAAAAAAAGCAGGGTGAGCATCCAAGATTCAAAGAAACTATTTTATAATTTGTTTTCCATGGATGTATATAATTTACATTTGTAGGTCCAATTAGTGCGACAACATTTCTCTCGAGCGCCGAAGCAATGTGCATCATACTGGAATCATTAGAAACAAAAACATTACAGCGTTTAATTAAACCCAAGCTTTGAGGTAAAGATGTTGTTTTAATTTCATACACAGAAGGAAGTCCGATCATCTTTTTTATGGATGATTTCAATTCATCTTCTTCAGGACCGCCAAAAATAAAAATTGAGGCACCCATTTCGTTTATCAATCGCTTGCCAAGCTCTGCAAATTTTTCGGGTTCCCAGCGGCGGTTAATATGATTTTTCAATGTCGCAGAACCAGGATGAAAACCTATCACGAAATCGTCTTCTTTGATGTTGACGTTTTCTAAAAAATTAACGGCAAAATTCATGTCTTCATTGTTTAGCGGAAAATCAAGACCCGGCAGGTAATCAAATTTTTTATTTAGCAAACCCTCGACAAGCATAATATTAGTTATAACATTATGACGGGAATCATCCTCGACTATTCTGACATTATTTATAAATCCTAAGTTTTCAAAATCTTTACGAATGTATTTTATACCAGCTCTTTTTCCGGCACCAATTAAGAAATTTATTACGTTATATTCCTTTCTATTAGAAGGATAAATGTTTATGGTTGCATCATATTTGTGGCGGAGGGAAAGAACAAACTTTAGTGATTCGATTTTGCTTTTGTTTAAGAAGTCAAAATATATTACATCATCAAGATTAGAATTTCGCTCATACATTTCTTTAGCGCCTTTGAACATCGTAAGCGCATCAATTTTAGCCTCGGGGAGAGCTTCTTTAAGGAGCTTTAAGGCGGGAGTAAACATTAAGGCGTCGCCGATACCGGATAAAGCCAGAATAAGAAATTTATTCATCAAATAAATTATTCTTGCTTTTTCTTGAAGAAGGAATCATATTTATTTTTATCAACAGGTTGATAGTACTTGCCGTAAAGTTCCTCCAGTCTTTCAAGCGAAAGCGAATCAAAATCCTCTTCATCCTTCTGCATTTTTACAAAAGTTTTATAATCTTCCAATTCTTTTCTCTCAAATTTCTTTTCATACTTCTTCAAAGCATCTAAATATTTTTGTTGATCGCGGAAAGACATTTTTCATACTCCTTCCAATTTTAGATTTTAAAACTGATTTCAATCTAACTTTTCAAATTATATAAACAAAGAGCAAAACGATCTCAGCCCTAAAATAATTAAACAACCCGACAATTAAAATGGTTGAGAGATTTTTATTGAGATATTGCATTTTCTATTAAGATTTCAAATTGTAAATTTGCATTGATTTCATAGAACAAGTTCTAAACTCATTTTTATTTGAAAGGCAAATAGTGCTAAATAATAATGAAACCGCTCATCCTGAAGTTTCGGTAGTTATGGCTGTTTATAACAGGGCAAAGTATTTAAGCAGATGCGTTGGATCACTAATAAATCAATCCTTTAAAAATTGGGAGCTGATTGCTATCGACGACGGAAGCGAGGACGATACATTTAATATCCTAAGCGAATACGAAAGCGCTTATAAAAACATCAAAGTAATACGGCAGACGAACAAAAAGCTTGCTCTAAGCCGAAACAGGGGGATCAAATCTTCTTCGGGGAAATATATTACTTTCTTAGACAGCGACGACGAATATGAAATTGACCATCTTCAAAAACATGTGGATTTTATGGAAGAAAATCCGGATATAGATTTAATTCATGGCGGAGTAACAATTATCGGAGAGGAATATGTCAAAGATAAAAATGATCCTCATAAATTAATCCATCTTTCAGAATGTACAATCGGCGGAACCTTTTTCGCAAAACGAAACGTTTTCCTTGACCTAAAAGGATTTAAAAATATAAAGTACAGCGAAGATTCTGAATTTCTTGAACGCGCAGAAGAAATTTTCAGAATACAAAAAGTAAACTTCAAAACTTATAAATATTACCGGGATTTACCCGACAGCATTACTAACAGTTATGAACCAGAATAATTATTTTTACTTTGCAATAAACAAACCATACGGAGTCCTTTCACAATTTTCTGATGGATTCGGAAGAAAAACTTTGGCAGATTTTTTCAAGATCCCAAAAAACGTTTATCCCGTCGGAAGGTTGGACATGGACAGCGAAGGATTGCTGTTACTGGCAAACGACAAAAAACTTACCGACTATCTATTAAACCCGGGAAACAAACATGATCGGGAATATTTTTCTCAAGTGGAAGGGATCCCTTCCGATTCTGAATTAAAAACATTAGAAGAAGGAGTAATAATAGAGAAGCGAATTACACTACCTGCAAAAATAAAAATGATTGAGCCTCCTAAAATTTGGGATAGGATTCCGCCTATAAGAGTTAGGGACAATATTCCGTCATCATGGATAAGCTTGGTTCTAGTAGAAGGGCGGAACAGGCAAGTTAGAAAGATGACAGCAGCCATCGGTCATCCAACTTTACGATTGATTAGAGTAAGAATTAAAAATATTCTACTTAATGATTTGAAACCAGGTGAAATACGACCACTTAAGCCTGAAGAAATAGCAGAACTTTTAAGTTAGTTTTGTTTCTGTACTTCAAAATTATCGTTCCGAAAATCTGTGCTTGAAGGAATTCTCATCTTAAAGTTTTTTACAAATTCAATTTCAATTTTTACATGTTCCGTCATTAAATTAAGTACATGCCCCCCCTGGTTTTTATTTTCCGAAATAAAATGGAAATGAAAACCGGGCGCATTCAGTTCTTTCATATATGAAGGAAAACGAAATCCAACCATTGTTCCTTCAATATTTTTGAAATTAAAAATAGCTTGATGTTCGAGCACTTCGGATAAACTTGAATATTGTTTAGTTTGTTTTTCTTCGCTTCTAGCTTTGACGGATAGAAATTTTCCTTTAACCTTAACAGCGCATATAATATTTTTTGACAGCAAGGCTTTATCGATAAACTTTTCCAGGCTAAGGAAATTTAAAGTGTCGTTTAAGTCAATCACTGTGTCTGCACGAAAAAATATTTCGGTGACAAAGGGGGTCTTTTCAGAATTCGGCGGGACATTGACTTTACCAGCACCATTTACGCGGTAAACAACGCCATTTAAATAAATCATTTCTCCGTCTACGCCGTTAAAAGTTCCCAAACCAAAGTCGCCCATTTTTTTCATTTTAGATACTGTAAAATTACCGTTCATAACTCCGCTCATGAGGGAAACAATCGGAGCGGATTGGAAGACTGTCCCATAGCTAACCTGCGGAAATAACTTTCCAGTTAAAGAGAAGAAAACTAAAAAGAAAACAAAAAGGGTTGATATATATTTCAAAATAATTTTTGTTTATTAAACTAAATCCGATGAGCAATGAGCACAACGGGTTGCTTGAAGAGGAATTTTTGAAAAACAAAAAGGACAATCTTTTGTTACCGGGGCTTGCGGAACAGCTGATTCACTTTTTCTCTTCATAGTATTTACGGCTTTAACTAATAAAAAAACAGAAAAAGCAACAATCAAAAAGCTAATAACTGTGTTTATGAATAAGCCATAGTTGATTGTAACAGCACCGGCTGCGCTTGCGTCTTTTAATGTAGCATAAGGGCCGGCTAATTTTGCTCCTGATTTAAGAACTACGAACAATTCTGAAAAATCCACATTTCCCAGGATCAGTCCAATTGGTGGCATAATAATATCTGAGACAAGGGATTTTACAATAGTTCCAAAAGCCGCACCGATAATGATACCAACAGCCATGTCGAGCACATTCCCCTTTATCGCAAATTCTCTGAATTCCTTTAACATAATTTATTCTCCTCAAAATTTTGAAAGTAAATTAATAAAGTATTCCTTGACTAAATTTAAAAAGAAAAACTCATAGTTGCACGAGTTCAAGTTATTTTTCATGTTTTTAAAATCACCTTACGCAGAAACAGCACTTCGGATTATGGAATAATGGAAAACACCAATTAATTCTATTACACATTCACTCCAATTTTCCAGCAATTGTGTAATATGAATTAAAATCTTTGCATGATAATTTGCTTCCAGGCAAACTACTTGGTTTTCCAGGCAGACCTAAATTACCTGAATAGCTCAAAATTGCATTTAGGAGCCTCTTTTTAAACATTTGTAATAGTGGCATACTTTTGGAATTATATCGAGTGATTCGAAAGTGAAAGTTGTTTTTTAATCAATATTTTCCGGAGTTATATCATGAAATACTTCCTAATTAAACGAAACTTAATTCTAAAAGAATTATTATTATTTGGCGTATTTTTTATTTTTTCATTATTTATGGGCTGTAACAATTCCCCTACCGCACCTTCACTTAGTACTTCAACAGACGGAGCAGCAATGCAAAAAATTGCCGAGTCGGACTCTTCCGTCACTTCATTTGATTCTAATTATAATGAGGGACAGGCAATGAGTTTTATGGGAAAAACAATCGCTCAAATTAACCCGGTTAAAGTTGGACAAATCGTTCGCGTAGTTAATAAGAGCTTTACTTACAATGTGGTCGGAGATACATCGTA
>Ga0307375_10004589_pt1 | contig 13134 bp, 15 predicted proteins | sample TR1MG_FD_202531 | JGI IMG/M metagenome (GOLD analysis project Ga0307375, IMG submission 202531) | Soil microbial communities from Risofladan, Vaasa, Finland - TR-1 | ecosystem: Environmental > Terrestrial > Soil > Coastal area > Acid sulfate soil | place: Finland: Risofladan, Vaasa | collected... | reverse complement strand
TCTTGGCGGCGAAGTCGATAGCCCGCTTCCAGGAGCTCAAAGAGAGGAAGTTCGCGGAGTATTACCTGATTGGCACCCTATCCAGCATACTCTTTGCCATGCTCGTTGGCATATTCGCGTCGTGGTTGCTGAGCTTGCTGTGACAGGCTACTGCCCACAGCACACAAGCTCCAGCGACGCTCACCTTCGTCGGCAGGTTGGCACGGTGCAAGCCTTCGTATGACTACCTGTATTCCCTTTCCTGTACTGGCTAGGGACGAGGTTGTACCCGAGGGTGCGGACCTTTGGGTTCGCGGGCAGCTAGCGGCTTGAAGAACCAGTACTTCGGTGACATCAACGACTATGGGAAGTACGGCCTGCTGCGCATCCCCGTATGGCGCGGCTGCCGGTCGGACTCCGGGAGGGCGTATGCGCGTCGCAGATGCCTTCGAGACGTACCTGAGCACCCTTGAGATAACCAGGGGGGAGCACGCCCGAGCCCAGGCTCGATGGCGGGACGTGTGCACGGTCCTGTGCGAAGCTTTCGAGGTCGAAGATACGTTCCTGATCGGATCGTATGCCCGACGCACGATATCCAGGCCTCTCAGAGACGTGGATATCCTCTACGTCCTGACTGCGGGCGCGGGCCAGGTGGAGCGGTATCGGACAGCGCATCCGAGGGAGGTGCTTGCTGCCTTCTGCAGTGAACTGCAACTCCGGTATCCCCGCTGCGAGTTGGATATTGCGCGACGCGCTGTCGCCGTCGTGTTCGGCTCTGGGCACGATCCCATGTGTTTCGACATAGTGCCCGCCTTCATGCGTGGTGAAGGGGGATTTGAGATTCCCGATCTCCATCTTGGCTACTGGGTTGCTGCTGATCCGGTGCTGCATGCTCAGTTGGCCGCGGAGAAGGACCAGGAGTGTGATGGCCGGTGGAAGCCATTCATCAGGATGATCAAGTCCTGGAACCGGTACGTGGGAGAACCCGTACGCCCACCCTTCTTGATCGAGGTGATGGGTCTCGATCTCGTGTGTGGCGCCTGTGGTGCATACCCAACGGAGATGGGAGAGTTCTTCGCGACGGCGGCCAGCAGGGTCACGGAGGACTGGCCCGATCCGGCTGGGTTGGCGCCCGACGTGAATGACGTCGTCATGCCTGAGGAGCGCGCCGTGGCCGCTGGCGCTCTCAGGAAGGCGCACGAGGCTGCCACTCGGGCTCAGCGCCTCGAGGACGAGGGCCTGGAGAGCGAGGCCATTTCGGCCTGGCGAGACCTGCTCGGCCCGTTCTTCCCCGCTGGCTAGTATCGGTCTGTGATGGAGGGCTGCCTCAGGGAGGATGAAGAACCGGTACTTACGGCTCGTCGAGTCAAACCGCCCCCCCTTTTTCAGATTGGGGCGCCCGTTTGTGGTACGATTGTTGGTAGTGATGTCCCCGGCGCTCAGCGTCGTTGCGCGCAGCGCCACTTCCTGTGGGACAGGAGGAGCAAGGTGAGAAAACCCCTAGTTTCTTGTGTGCTGATAGCCGCTGTGGTGGTGCTTGTGGACACCTCGTGTGGAACACCGGCACCCACTCCGCCGCCCAGCCCAGAGGTAGATCTGCACCCCGGGATGGTTCTGATTCCTGCGGGCGAGTTCACAATGGGCCGTGATCGGGGAAACTCGGACGAAGCGCCGGTTCACGAGGTGTACCTCGACGCCTGCTACATCGACGTGCACGAGGTAGCCAACGGGCAGTACGAGGAGTGTGTGGAGGCGGGAGTCTGTGACAGGCCACAAGAGACTTCATGGGACACCCGCGATTCTTACTACGGCAACTCCCGCTACGATGACTATCCGGTCATCTACGTTGACTGGGACGACGCTAAGACCTACTGTGAATGGTTGGGCAAGCGGCTGCCGACGGAGGCGGAATGGGAGAAGGCGGCGCGGGGCACCGATGGACGTGTCTATCCCTGGGGAGATGAGTTCGACGGAGAGAGGCTGAACTACTGTGACGCGAACTGTCCCTTTGACAGCAAGGATATGGACTTTGATGACGGGTATGAGGACACGGCACCGGTGGGGTTGTACTCGCCCGAGGGGGATAGCCCCTACGGCGTGTCAGACATGGCGGGGAACGTCTGGGAATGGGTGGCTGACTGGTATGATGAGGACTACTACGGGAGGGGGGTGAATAACAACCCGCGGGGGCCCTCTTCCGGGAAGGGCAGAGTGCTGCGTGGCGGGTCGTGGAACGATACCACTGGCGCCGTACGCTGCGCCGGTCGCGGCTGGGCCGATCCAGACGTCAGGTACAATAGTGTGGGTTTTCGTTGCGCCAGGAGCTCTCGGTAGTCTTCTGTCCTTTGTCTGCTGTCCCCTGTTGTCGGGGGTCTGGGGGGCTTTGCCCCCAGAGGTCCGCGACGGGATAGCGGAGGGACCTATGCGAAGAAGTCGAAGCGGCACGAAAACCTGCTGTCTGGACTGCTCTTCTACCCCTCGATGGAGGAGAACCAAGGTAGGGGTGATGAAGAGGGTACACGAGCCCACGAGGGAGAGTTGTCCAGCTGACCCTGTCCCTGGACCTTCTCATAGTGCGGATGAGGGACAGAGGTGGCACTTGTTCCGGGTCTAGGGTCCTTGTCTGGTGGGCCGTGAGCTCCTTGACTGGACGACCTCGCTGAGAGTGTCTTTCGCAACGGCGGCAGCGAACGCTCTGAACAAGGCTCATGCAGCTGCCGCACACGCATAGGATCTGGAAGCGGAGGATCGGGAGTCCGAAGCGCTCGCCGCCTGGGGAGACCTGTTTGGGCCGCCCTTCCCCATTGGCATGGGTGCTGCGGGCGCGCAGGATCACTTCCAGGAGCATGAAGAACCAGTACTTCGGTGACATCAACGACTATCGGAAGTATGGACTGCTGCGCGTCCTGACGGCGCGCGGGGAGATCAAGACCGCCGTCTGCTGGATGCTCACACCCGACGATGGGCGCACCGACGGGAGCCGCATCAGGTACCTGTCAGAGCCCGACAAGTGGCGTGGTTTCGATCACGAACTCTTCCACCATCTCGAAGAGGTCGTCCTGGACCGCGGCGTGCGGAACGTATCGGAGATCGAGACCTCAGACATCCTGCCCTCGTGTACATTCCTCTCTGACATCGTCCCGGACGATGGGGTGGCTCGTGGCCTGTACTTCCAGCGCGCGCTACTCCTGGCGCAGGGCTGCGATCTGGTCTTCTTCGACCCGGACAACGGCATCGAGGTCAGGTCGAAGCCGTACGGCCGCAGGGACTCCTCCAAGTACCTCTACTGGCACGAGATAGAAGGCTTCTGGAATGCCGGACACTCGCTCCTCATCTACCAGCACTTCCCTCGGGTGCAGCGAGCCACCTTCATCGAGGACAAGGCCCGCCTATTGCTCGACAGAACTGGCGCCTCGGCGGTGATCTCCTTCCGCACTTCCCACGTGGTGTTCTTTCTCGTGCCTCAAGCGGAGCACACGTACTTGTTCCGCGACCGCAATGAGGAGGTAGAACGCGTCTGGGGCAAGGAGATCGAGGTCCACCACCACTGCCGCTGAGGCCGTGGGTCTCATTGAAGAGATCGACCAGGTGATCCCCTCCTGGCCTATCGAGTAAGCCGTCGTTCAAGTGCTACGGTCTGAGCTCGCAGTTTGCGTGGTTACCTCTCATATGATATAATCATCTTCTAGAGGTGAGGAGTGCATATGCAAAGTAAGGCACTGCACCACGACGACACAGGCCTCGGACCGGCAGCCTCCGACATCTTGCTCCGCCTGAGTGACGAGGGACGGCTGATCTTCTCGGTTGAGGACGCACAGGCAATCTACGGCAAGAGCCGCAAGGTCACGGCTAACCTGCTTGGCAAGCTCGTGCGCAAACGTTGGCTAGTCCGACTCGTACGCGACAGGTATTTGATATTGCCGCTCGAAGGGGTTCTGCGGGGATTACCGATGGCAGACCGATACGTCATCGCACGCGAGGTCATGGGCCCAGCACCCTGCTACATCTCCCACTACAGTGCTATGGAACTCCACCAGATGACTACCCAACCAGTGAACACCGTGTTCCTCACAGTCGGGAAGCAGCGCAAGAGTCGGACCATAGCTGGTGTCGAGTACCACTTCGTCTACGCCAGCACTCGCTCCTTCTGGGGCTGGGAGGAGATATGGGCCACCCCGCAGGAGCAGGTCCGAGTCAGTGATCTGGAGAAGACCTTGCTCGACGGGGCGGTGCGGCCCGATCTGTGCGGCGGCATAAGTGAGGTGGGGAAGGGTCTCTGGTTGCGCAGAGAGGACTTGGACGAAGATCGGCTGGTGGAATACGCCCAGCGGCTGGATCACAAGGCCGGTTCCAGGCGGATAGGGTTCCTGTTGCAGACTTATGACCTGGCGGGACCAGAAACCCTGCGCACCCTGCAAGCCTATGGCAAGGGAGGGTATGACCCTCTTGACCAGACCCTGCCAGATGAGGGGCCACACGATTCCGAGTGGAGGCTGCGGATCAACCTCGATCCTGAGGAGTTGAGAGCTTCCGTATGGACGTGAGTCATGATCCCGCGGGCTGAGGTGTTCAAATTGGCTCACCGGGAAGGCGTCGGCGAGCGAGTCATCGAGAAGGACTACGTCTTGAGTTGGGTGCTGGTCGCCATTGCGGAGAGCGAGCTCAGAGACCGCGTCGCCTTCAAAGGGGGCACTGCACTCAAGAAGGTCTACTTCCCTGAGTACCGCTTCTCCGAGGATCTGGACTTCACCCTCACCGAGGACCTGATCCACGAACACCTGCTCGCCTTGCTTGAGGATTCTCTCCCTTCGCTCTTGAGCAGGGTGAACCTTCGCGTGGACTTGAGCAGCGCGGACTTGAGCGCGTTTGGCAGCACCACCGTTCAGGCCAGCTACGTCGGCCCGCTCCAGGCGAGCATGGGGAGCCGCACTCTGAAGATGGACTTCACCCGCGGGGAGATGTTGGTCAATCCGCCGACGAGGGCCGTTCTGAGCGCGCGCTTCAGCGACTACCCCTCCGATGTTAGACTCCCGACCTATACTAAGAGGGAGGTCCTGGCCGAGAAACTGTGCGCCCTGATGGGCCGGACGGAGGCCAGAGACCTGTACGACGTGTACTGGGTCCTGGAATTCAGCAGCATCGATCCCATATTGTTGTCTCACGATTTCCTGGTCAAAGCTGAGCACAAGGGGCACGACCCGGGGAGGCTCGACGAGGTGCTGCAAGGAAAGGCATCGAGGTTCGAGAGTCAATGGGACAAGCGGCTAGCTCAACAAGTCCAGGGCCTGCCTCACTTCGATGAGGTAATGCGGGCGGTGCGGCGTCACGTGCGACGACTAGACCTGGAGTGACCTCGGCGCCGCAAGTAGGATTGTGGAGCAGTGTGCTTTGTCATCGTCGCTCCTGTACTGGAACACGACGTCAACGGCGGATGACGACCATGGTGGTGATGGCCATGGAGATGAAGGAGATGCTGATGAGGATTGGGGCGGTGATGAACATGGTGATGGTGACCGTGGTGGCGGACAGACCGCAGCTTGTGCTCCGAGACGTCAAGTTGTCGTCATACTAGCCACCGTCGCACAAGCCCATCTCTAGTTATGCCCGTACACCATCAGCAGAGTGGGATGTCCCCAAGGGTAGCCGAACGTTGCGGATGGCTGCCGCGTGTGGTGCCGCCGCTACGGAGCTACCCGACGTTGTGCCCGGGCGCGCCGTCGTTGGTGGAGTGGGCGTGGGTGTGGGCGTCGCGGTCGTCGTCGCAGTCGTCGTGGTCGTGACGGTGGAAGGCGAAGCCGTCGGGGGCGGAGTCGTAGCCCTCAAGGAGATCATCCGTCTCAGGGCGGAGATCGATGAAACCATCCCCTCCTGGCCCATGGAGTGGGGCGTTCAGCAGCCGCCTGCGTAGGCACGCTCCTTAAAGCCGGTGCCACCGCTTCTCCTCCCCGGGTAGGGCCTCCGCGGGGCATCGCCCAGCTGCTCCAGCACACCCGAGGCAGGCGCTACGCTGCCCACGCGGTCTGCCTGCGTGTCTTGCGCCGAACTGTGCTATAATGGAGGTGAATTGCAGTGGCCGGACAGAGGTGCGAGATGCGACAGGTTGTCATCTACCCCGGGGAGAACGGATACTGGGTCGGTGAGTGCCCGAGCCTACCGGGGTGTGTCAGTCAGGGGAGATCGAAGGAAGAGGTGATCGTCAACATCCGCGAGGCGATCCAGGCCTACGTCGAGGCGCTGGAAGAGGATGGCCTGGGCGTGCCTGAGGACCGGTTCGAGACGCTCGTCGTCGCCGTATGACGATGCTGCCCAGGATCTCTGGTCGCGAGTGCGCCAAGGCCCTCGAGGCTGTTGGGTTCTATGTCAAGCGGCATCAGGGAAGCCATATCGTGCTCCGCAGAGACGATCCCTTTGCCCAGGTGATTGTCCCCGACCATCGGCAGCTGGACCGTGGCACTCTGCGGGGCATCATCAGACACTCTGAGCTGAGCGTTGATGAGTTCTTGAAGCTCCTGTGACTTCCTTTCGCGGATCCGCACCGATTTCCACCACGATGGTCTTACCGTAGTGACCCCCAAGGAGGCCGTTCATCCCATGGAGGAGATCGCTGGTCTCATCCCCTCCTGGCCGATTGAGTAGCCAGCCTTCGAGACCTCCACGTCTTGTCGATCAGCTTGCTCTGTGTGAACCTCTACCCCTGCTTGGGCGGTATAGGAGTGTGGACCACACTGGGTGAGGCGCCATGGGGTTTCTCGCAGGGAGGCGAAGAGAGGGGACCATGACAGTGGAGAGCTTTCGTTTCAAAGTGGGAGAGCTGGATTGCCTCGTCGTCAGCGATGGCACCTACGCCCCCGATGCTCAGCTGATCTTCGCCAACGCCCTCGAGGAGGAACTGAAACAGGCGCTCGAAGGCCACGGACTCCAAGGAGCGGAGGTGCCCCTCTGGGAGGCCTGTCTGCTGGTGCGCACCAATCGCCACACGGTGCTGGTGGACACCGGGATGGGACGCGGCCGGGGACCCACCACGGGGAGGCTGCTCCTAAACCTCGAGGCTGAGGGTATAGACCCCGCTGAGATCGACACCGTGGTTCTCACCCATGGCCACGGCGACCACATTGGTGGACTGACTGATGGTGAAGGGAGGCTCGTCTTCCCCCACGCGCGCTACGTGATGTCCAGGGAAGAGTGGGATTTCTGGATGTCGGCGGAAGGGCGACCTGAGATGGACGAGGATATGGCCCACTTCCTCGACGTCAAGCTGGGGCCAATTGCCCACCGGGTCGAACTCCTGGAGAACGGGGGAGAGATCGCGCCTGGGGTTCGTGTTATGGACGCGGCGGGGCACACACCCGGCCACATGATGGTGGAGATCTCCGCAGGGCGGCGAAAGCTGCTCTACACATCGGACACCCTGATCCATCCCCTCAACCTGTTATACCCCGACTGGTATGGAGCTGGAGAGTGGGACCCGCAGCAGGCTATTGTGGTGAGGCGTGGCCTGCTGGAGAGGGCCGCGAGGGAGGGGCTGTTGCTGCTGGCTTTCCACTTCCCGTTCCCGGGTCTGGGCTACATCAGGGGAAGTGAGGAAGCATGGAGATGGAATCCCGTTCTCCCGTGAGTGTGCCCAGGCATTGCCGCCGCTCGCGGGGCTCAAGTACAATGGCCGTGGAGGGGCTCGCAGGTGCTTCGGCCCCTGACCCCACTGTCTTGTCCCCCCTCGGCCAGGCCTGAGAGGGTAGCCGAAAGAGCAGACGTACCGATGAAGGACCAACGAAACGAGACTCTGGCCAACATACTCCTTACCTACTCCATCGATCTACAGCCGGGCGACAAGCTGTTCCTGGAGATCAGAGGGTGGGAGAGCCTGGAGTTGGCCAGGGAGGTCATCAGGCAGGCCACGCGGCTGGGCGGAGTGCCCTTCTGGTGGTACAACGACCCCTGGCTGGGCCGCCCCTGGGTTGACGGCGCCAGCGAGGAGCAGATGAAGGCCTTCGGGGAAATGCACCTCATGCTGGCCAAGGAGTGCGATGCCTGGCTGGGGTTCTACGCGTCGGATAACGCCTTCGAGCTGTCGGGCGTGGACCCCGAGCAGATGAAGCTCCACCAGAAGCTGTACGTCGAACCCGTGCAGCTCAGGGAGCGGGTCATGAACACCAAGTGGTGTCTCCTCACGTACCCCACGAACTCCATGGCCCAACTGGCGGAGATGAGCAAGGAGGGCTTTGAGGACTTCTACTACGACGTCTGCTGTCTGGACTACGCCAGGATGTCCCAGGCCATGGATCGCGTGGCGGAACTGATGAGCAGTACCGACCAGGTGCACATCGTCTCTCGGGGCACCGACCTCACCTTCTCCATCAAGGGCATGGGAGTGGCCAAGTGCGATGGCAGGGAGAACATACCGGACGGCGAGGTGTTTACCGCTCCCATCAAAGATTCGGTCAACGGCCACATCACCTTCAACGTCCCTGCCATGGAGAGAGGGTCCGTGTTCAATGAGATCAACCTCCGCTTCGAGGATGGAAAGGCTATCGAGGCCTCCTGTCAGGGCGGTACAGAGAAATTGAACGAGGTCCTCGATGTGGACGAGGGCGCTCGATACACCGGCGAGGTCGTCCTCGGTGTCAATCCGCATATGCTGCGCCCCATGCAGAACCCCCTTTTCGATGAGAAGATGGCAGGTTCGCTGCACCTGGCCTTGGGCTATTGTGTCGAAGAGGCGTTCAATGGGAATGAGTCCGGGATTCACTGGGACCTGGTGTTGGATCAGCGTGAGGAGAATGGCGGGGGCGAGCTCTACTTCGACGGGGAACTGGTGCGCAAGGACGGAATGTTTGTGGATCAGGAGCTGGAGGAGTCCTTCTCTGCAGAGGCGCTGCGGGCGAAGTAGGAGGTACGCGCCCGGGCTCGAGCCTGTGGCGCTGGATTGCGCGAGCTAGCGAGAAAGGAGTGAAGGAAGTGACCAAACCGAATCGTGAGGATGCCACAGTGATGCTGGAGCTGCTTCAGGTGTGGGCCGCCATGGGGATGTCTGACGGCATGGGATGGGTGTGGAGCCCCGAGTTCATCCCGGACTTCGCCCCATTCGTCGAGAAGTACCCCGCCGGAAGCGATGGGTACAAGACCGCGTCCAAGGTCTGTATGTGGTTCGAGACCGTGGGCACGTTGCGCAAGCACGGGTTGATCAGCGAGGAGCTTCTCTTCGACTGGCTGGCGACGGACGCCGTGTGGGAGAGAGTGAAGGGCTTTCCCCTGGGCTTGAGGGAGCGTGCCAACAACCCAAGGCTATACGAGAACTTCGAGGCCATGGCTCAGGCCCAGAAGGAGCGGTAGAAGCGCAAGCAAAGAAGAGGGCCATCCCAGGTAGGATGGCCCTTCATGACCTTTAATTGGTGATCCCGTACTATTACTACTTGCTTCTCCGCCGAAGGGCGGCGTATCCGGCCAGCCCGGCCAAGCCGCTGCCCAGCAGGGCGATGGTGCCCGGCTCGGGCACGAACTCGGCCTCGCAAACCTCAGCCCCCTCTATCGTGAGGCCCGCCCGTCTCGATTCGTCGCCGAGGAGCCTGAACTTTGGAGCGCCAGCAAGTTCGGCAACTCTCCCCTGGCACTCCAGGCATCCTTCTCGATCAGCAGAGGTGGTGTTGCCCTGGGCCAGGTCCACGCCTCCCATCAGCGCCAGGCGCATGCTGATGCCCAACAACACGCCACGCAGTCAGGTCCTCTTCTTCTTTTCGCCCTCCTTGGTCTTGGTACCGCTTTCTGTAGATCTCCGACCAGTGTGCTAGGCTCCTAGCAGTCTGTCAACCCCTCACCACCCTGATGCCGCAGCACGAGAGAGCAAGGGCATGCGATGGGGTCTGTGCTCGTAGACCCCTGAACTATGTGGTACAATAGCGGTGGATTATGGGCCTGCCCCAGCGCAAGATGACTTCACATCCTGCGCTCTCGGCAGAGTGAGACGAGGGAGGCAAGATGGGCACCATAGAACAGGGTGCGACACAGGCGGTGAGGAACTGCGCGCGTTTGCAGGGGGGTGAGAAGGTCGTGATCATCACCGATCGCGAGACGGAGCATATCGCTGCTGCCCTGAGACATGCAGCGGAGGGCATCAGCGCGGGACGGGTTGAGACTTTCGTCCTGGAGGATTTCGGGGAGCGCCCGGACGATGGGAGCAGGCCGCTGGAGCTCCCTGAGGTGATCGCGGTGGCCCTGAGAGCGGCCGACGTGAGCTTCTTCGCCGCGACCGGCAAGAAGGGAGAGGTAGGGAGTCTCCGGCTGCCACTCATTGAGGTGGTATATGACACCGAGAAGCTGAGACACGGCCACATGCCCGGCATCAGCGATGAGCTGATGCGGATGGGGATGTGCGCGGACTACGAGGAGGTGCAGCGGATCAGCAACGCAGTAGGCGCGATCGTCAGAGAGGCCAAAGAGATCACGGTCACCACGCCTTCGGGTACGGAGTTCACCGCTGAGTTCTCTCCCTCCCTCAATTGGGTGGTCTGCGATGGTGTCTTGAGAGCCGGCAAGCTGGCCAATCTTCCCGATGGCGAGGTCTTCACCTGCCCCTATGACATCAAAGAGGGAGTGATCGTCATCGATGGTATCCTGGGCGACTACTTCAGTGAGAAGTACGGACTGGTTGAGGACACCCCGGTCACCTGGGAGGTCCGGGATGGACGGGTCAGGAAGGTGTCCTGCGCCCATGAGGGACTGCAGACTGAACTGGAAGAGTACATGGCGAAGGACGAGAACGCCAACAGGATCGGTGAGTTCGCCATCGGCACCAACACTGGCGTTGACCGGTTGGTGGGGAATATGCTCCAGGATGAGAAGTTTCCCGGGATCCACGTGGCTGTGGGCGAGCCCATCCCCAAGGAGACTGGCGCCGATTGGACGAGTGACGTTCATCTGGACGCTGTGCTGAAGAACGTAACCATCGATGTGGAAGGCCAGGTAATCATGAGGGATGGCAGGTTTACCTAGAGATGCGCTCGTTGTGGCCCCGTGAGATCAAACAACATGAGAGGGGGACTGGATACCTGTGAGAGACAAGCGAAACGAGACACTGGCTCACATGCTCCTCACCTACTCCGTGGACCTGCAGCCGGGCGACAAGCTCATGCTCGAGATCCGCGGTCAGGATACCCTGGAACTGGCCAGAGAGATCATCAGGCAAGCCACACAATTGGGTGGGGTCCCCTTCTGGTACTACAATGACCGCTCTCTGACGCGCGTCTGGGCACAAGGCGCGAGTGAGGAGCAGATGGAGGCGTACGGACAGCTACACCTGAAGCTGATGAAGGAGATCGATGCCTGGCTGCTCTTGCACGCTCCAGATAACCCCTTCGATTTGGCCGACGTGGATGGGAAGCAGCTGCAATTGTACCAGAGGTTCTACGCCGGGCCCGTGCATCTGGAGGAGCGCGTCAAGAATACGAAGTGGTGCGTCCTCAACTACCCCACCAACTCCATGGCCCAGTTGGCGGAGATGAGCAAAGAGAGCTTCGAGGATTTCTACTACGATGTATGCTGCCTCGACTACGCAGGCATGTCCCAGGCTATGGATCCACTGGTCGATAGAATGGAGCAGACCGACGAGGTACGGGTGGTGTCTCCCGGCACCGACCTCACTCTCTCCATCAAGGGCATCCCCGCAGTCAAGTGCGATGGCAAGGAGAATGTCCCGGACGGTGAGGTCTTCACCGCTCCGGTGAGGGAATCGGTCAATGGTCACGTCACCTTCAACATCCCGGCCCTGGAGAGGGGAATAGCTTTCCAAAACATCAGGCTCGAGTTCCGTGAGGGGAGGGTCGTCGAGGCCTCTTGCCAGGGCAGTCCAGCGATACTGAACGAGATCCTCGACACGGACGAGGGTGCACGGTACGTCGGCGAGTTCGCTTTGGGTGTCAACCCCATGATCACCCGCCCCGTGAAGGATGCTTTGTTCGACGAGAAGCTCGCCGGATCGCTCCATATGGCCCTGGGCCAGTGCGGTCGGGAAGCGCCCAATGGGAACCAGTCGGCGATCCATTGGGACATCGTGCTCGTCCAGACGGAGGCCTGCGGCGGTGGGGAGATCTACTTCGACGGGGAGTTGATCCGCAAGGGCGGCCGATTCGTAGATCAGGACCTGGAGCAAGCCCTATCGGCGGAAGCCTTGCGTGTGAAGTAGGCGCTCAGTGATCGTACCATGGTGGGCGCGGCGGAGGACATTCAGCCGGCGTGGCTCCGGCCCTGCGCCCCACATACCCCTTCTCGTGTCACATGCTCTGCCACGCATCGTTGTCTATACGCCACAATCTCAGACACGTAACTCCAAAGCCACTTCAGGGTTGTAATGTCAAAAGCCGCGCGCAGCGATGGCAGTGTTGCGAAGGTCTGATCCGCTGTGTGACGGTGCCAGGAGGGGCCTATGGGGAACGGAGTGCGTGCGACGGAGGCAGTTGCCGGCCTACGGAGCGAAGGGATCAGCCAGCGAATGGATGTCAGATTGCGGCGCCTCGACCTGCTGCAACGCAGCGGGGCGGTGCGAAGACTCGTAGACCTGAGCACCAGAGGGGTGAAGATAGACCCCATCCCCCCGTATCTGGGTCAGGGCCACAGAGCGGTGCTGGTCAGCAACTACCCGTCGGTGTCCCAGACGCTGCGCGCACTGATCAAAGTGGGCTGTCGCTTTCCTGGGGAAGGATACCGGCTGAAGGGTATCGGGCGACCAGATGTCGTGACGCATGCTAGCACAGCACTGAAGGCCTTGGGCGTAGACAGCTTGATTTTTCCTGTCTACAAAGATGATGTTGGGGCGTACCGGCTGCACAGGAGGGTGGTCAAGCAGGTCTTCGATTATCTGGAGGGAGAGGACAGCATCCTCTGGATGTCCATCACGGGGGCCACGAGAGGTAATGGCCTTCTCGAGACGGATGTAAGGACCGGTGCCGCGGTCTTCTCCACGATGAAGATGGTGCCCATGGTGCCCATGGGCCTGGTCACCAGAGAGGTGAAGGGGAAGCCGGTGGTGGTTGGGGTCAGATTCGGTGAGCCCATACTGCCGCCGCAGGTGAACGGGGTGGACGAGTTCGAAAAGACCGACCTGCTCGTCGATCTTTCCCGGCTGGCCCTGTGCAGGGTGGCCAGCCTTCTACCCCCTGGACAGAG
>Ga0307375_10004587_pt1 | contig 13136 bp, 7 predicted proteins | sample TR1MG_FD_202531 | JGI IMG/M metagenome (GOLD analysis project Ga0307375, IMG submission 202531) | Soil microbial communities from Risofladan, Vaasa, Finland - TR-1 | ecosystem: Environmental > Terrestrial > Soil > Coastal area > Acid sulfate soil | place: Finland: Risofladan, Vaasa | collected... | reverse complement strand
ATCGGGACTGAGGCGTGACATTACCGCGCTGGAGACGTTTGCCTCCGAGCAGTTCATCGAGCTCAACGACCTTCGATTGGAGATGGATCGCATCAACTTCTCACGAACATGGAGAGGAATACTCTACAACCTCAGTGGATACTTCTTCTCCGCTTATTGCATCTACAAGATCGTCATGAGCTCGCTCAACATTCTGCTCGATCGTCGCGCTCGCAACGACCCCATCACCATCGGACTTGCCATCGCCTCTACTCGATTAGGGCTCGACATTGACGTTTCCTTCTGGTCGCAGAACATTTCGCTCGTACTGACGGGAGTCATGATCTCTTTGACCATTCGTGGCTTCCTGGACAAGCTCATGCGCGTCTTCAGCGAGTTCTCGGATTCCCTCTCTTCAGCACACGTGGCACTACTACTCACACAAGTCATGGGCATGTACTTCGTCAGCACCGTACTACTGATCCGAATGAACCTCCCGGAGGCGTATCGCGCCATTATCTCTCAAGTACTCGGAGACATACAATTCGACTTCTACCACCGATGGTTCGACTTCATATTCATCCCATCGGCACTGTTTACCATCTTCCTCATTGCCGTGGGACGAAAGACTTCCGTCATCAGCTCAAGCATCAGCTAGTCTCTGTCCATCCCTAGTTACGATATCATAATCAGATGTAGAGACTCTAGCTCCAACAAACCAATGTACATATCTTTGTATATACCGACAATAGCCATAGTCTGAAGGATGGGATCACTGGTTAATGTCACCGCGTTTCGACCCGTATCGCTCTCGCGCTGTTGCAGTTCTGAGTGTCTCCTGTGAGGGTTGTGCAAATAGTATAATAGTACCATGTATTTGGAGAGTCTGTACAAGCAATGGAGTGCGTTTACGCCTTGATGCGAGCGAGGGAGGACACGCGCTTCTCTCTGGGTCTGACGAGCAGGTAGATGGCGCCGATGAGGACGAAAGCGAGGAGAATCCATACGTATACGTGCCAGAAGTATTTGAGGATGCGAAGGTTCTGAATGGAGGTGGTAAAGATGACGGAGATGCGAGTAGAGCGCGCGTAGAGCGAGAAGGATTCCGCGCAGAATTGGGTTACGCCGACTGAGCTAAGGCAGATGAGTCCGACGTTGAAGAGGAAGGAGTTCATGAGAGTGCCAGTGGCCTTCATGGGGTGGATGGCGAAGAGGACGGGGATGCGGAAGCCGAATTTGAAGTTGCCCTGGATGACGCAGAGTTCGAGCCAGAGCGCGTAGAGTGCGAAGAAGATGACACCGAAGAAGGTCCACACGCCGTCCATGGCGGCGAACCAAGTGTTCAAGAAGCCGTCGACGCCAAAGATGGTGTAGATGAAGATGTGCAAGATCCAGGAGATGGTAAGCAAGGCGCCGAGCACGCAGAACACGAGATTCGACCAGTACCACAGGATGCGGATGCCGTTGGGCTTGTGCGCTTCCACGGTCTTGTCCCACTCCTCCTCCAACATGTACACTTCATTGCGCCAATTGTTGTACACGGTACGACGGGGGGATTTGCGACGATACTCCACGCCGTTCTTGATGAGCGTGTCGCACACTTGACCAATGAGGATCTTGCGGTATTCGAATTCAGCATCGTTGATGGGCTTCGGACGAAGGCGCCAAGTGTTGAAGAAGTCCACTGGAGTCGAAACGAGGCCAATACCACCGAAAACGCAGAACAAGAAACCACCGAACAGGGCAAGCACCGCAATGAAGTACAACACGAACGAGAGCTGGAAAAGTTGAATAGCAGACTTGGTCGAGAAGGAACAAGCAGCGCACTCGCCTGCTTGCACCGGACGGTTGCCGGGAACGAGGTGAGAGTACTGCAACGTGATCGGCACCTCTGCCACCGAGAAGAAGAAGTAGGACACCACACCAACGACAGCAAAGATACCCAAGAAGACAAAGAGACCGCAGAATGCAGAACCACACGCCTTGCTGCACTCACAACGACACAGCAACACGCACAACGGAGAGGCACACAAGCCACAAAAACAACCGTCAGTTTCCGCTCCCGTTGTTGGATGAATGCTCACCTGTCAAAGACAACATCGATGAAAACCGTGCACAGAAGGCAGAAAGATACGAAGAGAAGCTAAAGGAGGCAAAGGACGACCGAAAGGGACAACTTCATACCTCTTCTTCTCAGGGTCATAGTTCGTGTAGTAGAAGTACGCCCAGGGGATCAGCAGAACCACCAAAACGGCAATAACGATGTAGATCGTAATCCACAACGCGTCCATAGGAATACCACCGGTCTTGGAACCGCGGTTGGCCACATCCAGAGGCATCATCATGATGGACGTAATCGCCGTGGTCAAACCAAGCACCTGCAGAAGCAACACCACAAACAGGTCAGCAAAATGGATACTACATGATATTTGCCATCCCAAGATGACCGCATAGGGGCAGCGTACGACTATCATTTTTGGGAAATAGGCATCCTGGTTGTCGTCCTCGTGCGCGAAGTAGATCAGCACATAGGAGCAACCGGCAAAGATCAAAACGTAGGCAATCGCTACCACGACGGTGATAAGCACGTCCACCATCTTTCAGGAACGCGAACGAACCAGGGCTCACCTGAAGGGCAGCCTAGTTGCGGAGGGAGTGACCAAACCAGCAGTCCCGGACAGTTTCTGTTTGGGGCGCATACGATTTCGGGGGTCTTCTGCGGGAGCATCGAACGTTTTTGCCTGCTTCCATTTGCCCTAATGCGGTAAAACTAGGGAAAGAGTAGGACATCTTTCTCGCCGTTTCTGCCTGTCGAAAGGAGAATGTTTCCGTGGCTCTCCTGCAAAGATGAAGCCAATAGCAGACCTAATTGGAGCTACCTTGCGGCCACATGGTGGAGTGCCCGAGATGCTGAAGTCCATCAAGAAGTTCAACAACTTGTTTGGCATATCGTCGTGGTTTGGGAGTGGTGCAGCAGCTCAGGAGGCGGACAAGGATGCTGAACAAACGAAGCAACCTGGCAAGGCGGCCAAAGTGAAGAAGGTGAAGAAGACGCGCCAATTGACCTTTCAGGAGGAGGCGTACATACTTACGCTCATCTCTACTGAGAATCAGACGGAGCTTGCGCCTGCGATCAAGCCCATTTTCGACCAAGGAAAGGAGCAGGAGGTGATTGGCAACCTTGAGGTGTTCATTAAGGCTCGCGAAACCGAGATTGAGAAGATCTGTCAGCAGAATTTTGCGGTATGTATCTGTAGCTTGTGTTTTCCGTGTCGTTTATGGCCATGTTCCTGTTATCCAAGCCCAAATCTTGCTGAAAGACGATCCGTGTCTGACCGCCCCAACTCTTGTTGCCTGCTTTTAGAGCTTCATTCGATCTATGGACGACTTGTTTGAGGTGAGACAAGGTATCGAGGAGATCAAGAAGTCCATTGTGAGTTTGAATGACGAAATACAGCAGACTGGTGTGATTCTGAGCTCAAAGGGCGTGGAGTTGGTGGAAGCGCGCTCTGTGATTCGCAATGTGTCCGCCGTAATTGAGGCGATTACTACATGTCAGTACACGTTGTCATTGGCGCGTAAAGTGAAGGAGTACATCGAAACGAAGCGGTTCTACCCGGCAATCAAGATTCTGGAGCAAATTCAGCAAGTGCATCTGCAGAACGTTGTTCAGTATGAGTTTGGTCGTTACTTGCAGCGCAAGATCCCGATGATGAAGCACGCGATCAAGAAGCGCGTATTGGCGGATGTATCGAGTTGGTTGCTCATGATTAGAAACGCGTCGGGAGAGGTCGGTCGCTTCTCCATGGCTCAGACGAATGCCACGATCGAGAAGAAGGAGGAGCTGAATGCGTTGCGCACCAAGGACGTGAAGGAGTACACGGACATCGTATTGACTAAGAGAAGACGAGGCGCGTCGATTGCGTCGCAAACCGGGGAGAACGCTACGACAAAGAAGAACGCGAACTCAACCTCTGCTGCTGCCGAGTCGTCATCATCAGCATCATCCTCGTCATCCTCAAGATCTTCCAAGAGTGCCAATATCGCATCTTCCTCTCAGTTGCCGCAGCATTCGCCGACTTCCACGCTGCTCGCTGATGGAAGCGACATCACCGAGGTCTCCGTCTTTGAAATCGTGAATCTGAACTTCGCGCCGCTCTATCAGTGCTCATATATCCACGAGGTGCTTGGAGAAAAGGAGGAGTTCCAAAAGTACTATAAAGAGTCGCGCAAGTTGCAGGCGAACATCGTGTTGCAACAACCTGCCGCGGGCGCGTTCATGCAGACCACGACCCTCCCCGTCACGTCCACGTGGACCTTGCAGGCGGACGAATACGCGCGCACGAACAACATGCTGAAATCGCCCTCTGCGCACGGGTTGCTCCCGAGCGCCTCTGGTTCCAACCTCGCCGCACTCGGACGCGTCGACGCCGCAGCCCACCAAGTCACGCTCCCGGTCTATGCCAACTACCTGAACGCCATCGCCGGCTTCTTCATCATCGAGGCCACGGTTTTGCAAACGTCTAACGACCTGATCCATTCGACAGACGTGACTGCACTCTGGGACATGGCGTCAAACAAGATGCGCGCCGTTCTGCAAGTCGAAGTCGCGTACTGTGAGGACATCGACGTACTCCCGGAATTGAAAAACTACCTACTCGTCTTCTGCCGCACACTGAGGAAATACGGGTACAACCTCAACATGATGAACGACTTTGTGAAGACTTCGTTGCGCGACCGCTTCCTCAACGTCACCCTCGACCGCCTCACCGGAACCATCTCTCGCCTCTGGGATCGCTCTGATATCGCCACTGCATTGCAAATCAAGAGCGAGAAGGACTATCAGGAGCTCATCGTAGCCAACGGACTAGATACTCTCTCGCGCGACAAATCGCGTCGCTCTTTCCCCTTCTCCGTGGCCGTCCCGGACCTCATCAGGCTGTGTAAGCTATTCAGCGTTGACCTCTACAAGTTCTGCTCCAATCTGCCGGATTTAGACAATGTGGTCGTGCACGGGCTCGAACAACTGCTAAAGATCATCGTCCATTCCCTTCAAACGAGAGACTACGCTGCTGATTTCTCCATCATCAACCTCGCGATGAACTTCATCAACGCACACTGGCTACAGAAGGCACTAGAAATCCTCGAGGCACACCTCGCGAGCTTGGGCATCTCTGGACCTGTCAAACTTGACCCAACTCCCTTCGCTGATACCTCCAGACTTCTCGAAGAGATGCTCTACGACATCAACACCAAAACCATCGACTCTCAGTTCGAACAGTTCCTCGCCACTTGCCAACCTCAGTACTCCAAAGTGCAAACCGGTCCAAGGCCTCACATGCAAAACATCTTCAGAGAGATCAATGAAACCTTCCCGAAACTAGCTGATATGCCTGGACACGCATTCGAGTCCATGTACAAGCGAGAATTCAACCTACTCGTCGATCGCATGATGGGACTCCTTCTCACTGATCGCATCCGCTACTACGACCTCGCATACGTGAAGTGCCTTGATCAAGATCTCATCTACCTAGAAGAGTGCGCCAAGAAGGCACCCATCGTCGTATTGGATGACTCCTTCGCAGAACTTCGCCAGATCATCAACCTCCTCATGCAGCCGGAACAGAAGGTCTTCTTCGACCCTGCACAGCGCTCTTCGAACTACAACAAGATCAACAACACGAAGAAACTGGCAGCCATCCTCAAGAAGTTCAAAGAACCGGGAGGTTTCGGACCCTTCTCCGCGGCAAAGTACAAGCGCAAGGCTGTCAAGGCTGTGATGGCTCAACTCATGTAACATATGCTTAATATAGCCTCTCTTCCAACAGATTATGAGGTCCAGGGTATCTGATTGTGTCTAGGTGTTGGGGTCAGGAACCAGATACTGAACCACCATCGTTCAGGACGGGGCTTCGATGTGGAAGATTGAGCTTCATTTGTCATGTACATTGCGAATACACACTATGTATGGATCTACTGAGCGATTTCATTCAGAAACTGGGGGCTTGGAGAAGACATCAGAGAGGAGGTCGACGTGCTCGCAGAAGTCTGGCTGTATTCCGGGTTTGACATTCACCTTCCATATGTGAGTGACTCGTGTCTGTCCAATACGATATGCTCTGCCAATCGCCTGAAGTTCGTGCGCGGATTCAATGTCCTCCAGTAGGAAGACGTGGTTTGCCTGAGTGAGTGTGAGGCCCGTTGACTGGGACTTGGAGTTGAGTAGAAGAACCTTGACCTCCGGATCGTCTCTGAATGATGCCAATCTCTGTGCCAAGTTGGTTTGCGTCCTTCCACCCTCGACACCGGCGTCTTTGCCAAACTTATATTGGATACCATTCTCCAGCAGAAGAACGGAGAGTTGGATGAGCGGTTCAGACCACTTCGAGAAGACGAGCGCCTTGTTCCTCATCAACATCGGATTCTGTCTCATCTCCTCTGTGTCTTGCAGGACCTCAATCAGCTTTCTTGCCACAGTGCTAATCTTGGAGCCGAAGGTCTCCATTCGCGGTAGCTTCTCTCTTCCAGATTCGAGTACGAATTCCAACTGATGTTTCAACGTAACGCAATTCTCAATAGCATGCTGAACTCGTTGTTCCAGTGGAGCGAGGGAAGAAGCGTCTGGGAGCGAGGCAGCGCTCAAAGCGATCGCGGAAGATGGGCGGCCTCGCTCGATGGTTTTCACATTCCGACTTGATGCAAATGCTGAGACGTGATCGGAATCAATCGGGGTGATGGAGTTGTGGTGTGGGGGAATGGAGCCCTTCTGGTAGACAGTGGGCGGTTCGTCTTCCTTTCCTTCTCCCTGTTCTTCTTCAATGTGCATCGAAGTCGGTGATGATGCCTCTGAGAACGAGGAAGTGCTCTCTTCTTCAAATTCGTCCTGTTCCAGGTCGCATTGAGGCAGCGCTGAGTGTTCCAAATCGTAGAGCGAGGCCGCGAAGTCTCTCTTCGTCTTGTTGTAGGTTTGCGCATGTGCCAACTCGATCTTCATCAATTCGAATTCTCTGAACGAAGCTTCAGCCATGAGTAGCCAACGAGCGAGCTGGAAGAGAGTGGTTTCGTCCTGGGCACTGACGAGCTCCGGATGGAATCTGTATTGCTTCATGATGAGGTTGTGCCGATCCACTAGCACGTACTCGATGAAAAGCAACAGTCTCTCAGCTAAATTGAGCACCTTCGTTTGCACCACGCCAGAGAAACCATCGATCTCAATGTCGCGAACGAGAAGTTGTTGGTATGCATAGAGAACGTCATCAGTTTGGTCGAGAGTGTCGTAAAACTCAGAGATATGAGCACCACTAGTAGGAACGGGCGTTTTGGCAAGAGACATGGCCTCAGTACGGGCGGTATCCATGCGAGTCAGATCCAAGTCCAACTTGTCAATCACATCCTCCACGGTCGCCACATTCAACTGCAACGTATGAGTTCTCATCAATTGGAACTGCGAATCGAACTGCTGCTGAACACCTTTCCTCAAACGAGCGCAAAAGTCGGGAACGTTCTCACCAATCCACTTCAACCCATGATACCACCATTCTCCTCTCGAGTAGTTCTTGCGATTGCGAATCATGCGAGAAGCCTCCTGCTTCGTGTTGCGGAACTTGAAACGAGAAGAAGCCACAGAATTGAGTTGAGATTGCAAGGCGGTGCCTCTCACCGATTCGGCTCGTTGCTCCAGCAGTGCCGCCTCTTGAAGTTTGCCTAGCATGCGCAGCGATTCTACGAGATTGACAAGAGTGTGATACCAGACTGTAGAGAAGGGTGCCGAAGGGGGACTCAAACTGAAATGCATCGTGCTCAGCAACACCAACTTCGAGTATATCTCGGTACCATTCTTATACATGACCAGATCCAAGGCCTTCTGATACATGGCGGTGGCTTGAGAAACGAGAGAGGCGAAGGAAGCCTGTTGAGAGTCGGAGAGCGAAGGAAGCGTTTGCAGTCTTTTAGCCTTGAGAAGCAATGCATCTCCGAAGGCATTGAATGCCTGACACACCGCTAGCTGAGAAGAGTAGAATTCGCCAGAGATGTAGGTTGAGAGGGAGCGAGAGAGGAGAAGACGGTCTGCATGAGGAAGGATTGCCTTTTGGTCCATACACTTGTCCAACAGCACTTGGTAAGGGCAGCTTGCGTATTTCCCGGTTTTGATGGATAACACTTCATTCACGGCATACGAGGTGGGCGTAGTGTCAGAGGTCGCTTCAGGGTGGGAGTCGTCCGGCAGTTCCATCGAATTCATCGGTATCGCGGTCGTATTAGCAGTAGTAGCTGTGATCGTGTGCGTTTCCATGACGTTCTTCCCGTCTGAGGAGTGGAAGAGAGCGGGAGATAGTTTGAGTTTCGAAGCAAGCTTAGAAGCACCGAAAGTTTCCAAAGCGTTCCATTCGACTTCCAGGACGTGTGTTTCAGCAGGAGGAATGATGATCTCGTCGCTCACTTGTTCCATTTGATGTCTCCAAGATACTTGGCGGATGAAGGAGAGAGCCTCAGGAGTGTGTCGGTAGTAGTGTTGTTCAGAATCGAGGAAGAGGAGCAAACCCTTGAGGTCTGTGAAGTCCTTTCGGATAGGCGTACCAGAGACGGCCCATTTGTTGACAGACCTGAGGTTTTTCAGCAGCTTTCCGGCATTGGAGGCGCCCTGAGAGAACATCTGAGCCTCGTCCATGATGATGCGCCACCACCGCAGTTTCGTCATTGGCGTCGACGGTTGCTCCTGTTGGTTTCTCGTCTTCACATTCGGTTTTGTTGCATACGGAAACTCCTTCGCGAGCGTCTCATAGGAGCACAGGACCACATCGTAGAGGGAAAACATGTTCGCACCGGAGGAGTCCAGGGCCCTCTCCAAACCAGTCAATGCAGGCATGCCATGATACGTGTGGACCACCAATGAGGGAGAATGGCGAGCCATCTCTTCACGCCACTGCGGAAGAAGGATGTCGGGACAAACGATGAGAGTAGAAGACGAGTCGTGGCAGTCAAAGGGAGGACCCACCCATCCATCCATCTTCAAGAAGAGTTTCACAGGAAATGGAGTGTTGTTGATGTTGATGTCATTAGTACTGGCGCTCATGATGTCAGTGTTCGAAGTAGTATCCATTTGAGAGGCGGTGGGAGCAGAAGGAGGAGAGGGTGAGGTGGAGGAGAGGGCTGAAGAAGATGTCGCGTTCGCTATCGCTGAGGAAGGTGATGCAGAGGAAGAAGATGATGACGAGGATGAAGAGGAAGCAGACGGTCTCAGAAATCTACTGCGAGGGTTTGAAATGATGAGTCCCATCATCTCTATCGTTTTGCCAAGTCCCATCTCGTCGGCCAGTATTCCACCTCGTACGCCATCTCTCATCCACTCCGTAGATTCTCGTTCCGTCATCCAACTTACGGCTCTGAGTTGGTACGAAAACAACACTGGAACCATTCCTTTTGGTTGGGAAGCCTTCTTCTGATAGCTCTTCGGTTGCAGGGAGAGGTAGAAGTCGTTAATGTCCTGAGAGGAGACAATACCATGGTCGAGTTTGCGTGGCACAGAAGAAGCGACAGCGGAGCGGGGAGGTGCTTTCGAGGAGGAGTTGCGAGTCTTCTTCGAATTTCGGGATTCAGATGTCGTTGTGCCCTGGTTCGAAGGAGTGCTTGGCAGACTTTTTGAGAGCACACTGTGGAACAATTCAGGAACATGAGATGATGACGACGTCGAAGAAGGAGACTGCAAAGTGGTATTGGAAGGTCGAGATTGAGTTTTGAAATGCGACGCTGCAGATGACGTTGTATCAGCTTCTGATGAAGACGGAGCCTCTATGTCGTACTCATACTCAGTCACATTGACGGCATTCAGGCGAGACGAACGGCGGGCCAATGGTAGAGGAGCTGGAGACTTGAAGGAGGCTCTCATCCTTCGGACTTCCTCTTCGGAATTGGACAAGACGAGTTTGACTCTGGGTGGGCTAAGGGTTGGCTGTTGTTGTCGTCGTTGTTGTTGGTGTTGGAAAGGTGTTCGATCAGATGAGGGAGAAGGTTCACGCAGTTTGGGAGGAGCGTTCATCGATGGCTCTTCGTAGTCGTCACGTCCTTCTTGGTCTTCGTCAAGGTCATCTTCGTCCATGATATCAGCAATCTCGTCCTCGCCGTCCTCTATCTCCGCCTTTGTCATGGTCACATTCGTTGAGGCGTACAAGTCCTTGGAAGTCAGTGCCTCCTCTCCATCTTCACCGATGAGATCTACATCGCCTTCCGAATCGTCAGATCCACCCATGGCCATCATCGCGCCTTTTCGAGAACGAGAGGAGTGTAAGCGAGAATGACGAGAACCAAACGCGATCTGCATCTTCGGGTGAGCAGAGGATGATGAGGTGGAAGGAGGAGAAGTTGAAGCCGAAGAATCTACATGAGCACTATCGGCACCAACCGATGCAAGTTGCCTCTTTGAAGTAGTAGGAGTGAAGGAAGAAGAGGAAGAAGAAGAGAAGCCAAGAGGCTCAGTTTGGGGCTCGCGACGCTCCGAAAACGGGAACGACTTTCTCTTACGCTTCTTGCGCACATTATCTCTCTGCGTCTGCCACTGAGAAGACAACACAAAGTGACCATCATCTGCATCATCTCCACTGCCAATCACGTCCACTTCCTCATCGTTGTCTTCAGATAATCCAGCGATTTGAGCAGACGAAGCATTCCTGTAATCCAAGACTTCGGGGCGACCAAAATCTCCAATTAGTTCCATAGAAGCATTTTGTTGAAGCTGCTGAAACGCCTTTTGAGTGCGATATAGGTGCAACTGCTCGAGATGAGCGTATTCAGAGAGCTTTTGGCGTTTTCGCGTATCGGACGAATCTTCCCTCTCAGTTGCATTAAACACGGGTACGATGGGCGAAACTGAATGCATTAAGGCATTTCCTACGTGAGGAAGGGGAAGAATGGAAGTACGAGGGACTGCAGAGGAAGAGGAGCACTCGGTTTGCGATTGAGCATCGAAGTGTGTTTGTCGTCCATGTTCTGATTCAAGATCGCTCTCACCCACATTGCTGATATCCATTCGACGTAGCGAGCAGGAGAGGCGGGAATTGGGCCTCTAATATGGCATAAGAAGACGTAACAGGACACTCGCACTGTTTTCCAGGAAGGTGGAACCAGAGAACCGTGAATTGTGGGCTTGTATGACGAATAGCCAGACCCTACATGACATTATTCAGGAGAAATCACAATGAGAGTGTTAGAGAAGTTGACAAACATGAGTACAACAAGTCAGGAAAGCCAGACCGAGGAAGAAGAGGTTGAGGAGGGGGAGAGGCAGCTCTAACTGTCCGAAATGCTCCTTACGATGAGAGGGGGATGGAAACGCATTGATGGAATCACAAAGTGACGAGATGGCTCCATGAATTCGTACCAATGGAGGGGACCACACAAGAGAGAACTGTGGAGGCATGTCTCAAAGGTTTCAAGGTGGCCCCTGGCGTACTGGACCAGCTCCATCAATTACTCCCATCTGCACTCCTTCACTCTCCAGTCCGCCTCACGGTAGATCCGATATAGTCCTTGGCGATTTGCTGGCGTCCGACACATGAACGCTCCAGCGCACGTTCTCCATGCTCCGTGGAATCGCTCGTTTCGCCCCCCCCCTTTTTTTTTTCTCATCAGATTAACTGTTTAGGAGGCTCTATGCATCTAAATCCTACTTGATACGCAAATTCCAATTGGATGCGGCGACAGGAAGGTTCATGGACGGTACCCAAAATGTGATGTTCTACCAATACCAACTCAATCAAGCAACCACCTGGATGGACTCCTGGAAGATGAACGCGAACGACAAATGCGCGGTCATGGTCTGCGAGCCGCCAAGGCGCAAAGAACTGGTACGAAGCAGGAACCTTCAAGATCCAAGCCAAACCCATATCTAGAAGTCTGAAGCGAATATCTACTCAACAACACCATGGACAAAGAGACGATGATATTTTACAGATCCCAATGCGGCAAGAACGACTCTGCGATGGCGAAGAGAGTCGAATAGTGAGGTTTCCTGAGTCATGGGAGCATCTGGCACTCCAAGGTACATTTGCATTATAGAAGCGTGCAGTTACACGCGCTTGATCTTGTTGTCAATGATGTACTTGCCCATGGTCTTGACGGCAGCGAACATCTCTTCGCCATTGGGAATGATCTCTGTGGGTGGAAGCAAGAACCCATAGTCTCCAGTATCCCGAAGTTCAACACCATAAGGGTAGGTGACGTTGGCGACGCCATATGCGAAGTCTACAGAGCTTCCATAGGCTGGATAGATAACTTCGTAGATCTGTCCGGTCGTGTACTGAGTGCCGTGGACGGCAGTGATGGCCTGCGACATCTTTTGTCCCAAGACAGTAATCGCGCCAGCGTTAGGAGTAGGAGAAGCTTGGTACGCCCAAGGCCACATGAGGAGTTGCGAGTAGGAGTGGAAGTCAATGTACGCGACGACCTGGCTGCTGTTCTTCAAGAAGTTCGCAATGGCGGTGTTCTCCGGCTCGCTGAATCCAGTGGCGCCTGCATACGTTTCCAAGCATGCCTCGAGGATGGAAGAGGGCTGGAATGCAAAGCCCCAGTTGCGATTGGTATCGACTCCATAGCATTGAGAAGTGACTTGACGGCGGTTCTTTCTCCACAAACGGTTGCCCTGAGGGTCCCAAGTGTAACGATAGCCATCAACATTCACAATAGGCACGATGAACCAGTCAATCTGATCCACAAGTTGGGTGATTGTCGCGTCTTGTCCATATCCAGTGAGCAGCCTATTGATTATATACGTCGTAGTAGCGCCAGAAATCCATTCACGAGCATGTTGGAGAGAGTTGTAGACAATCAAGGGCTTGGAGGAGGGACCTACAGGCGAGTGAATTCGGATACCAACGATTGGGCTTCCTTGGACAGTCATTCCAATTTGCTGCAATGAAGCGAGATTACTGTACTTCGTAGCCATGTTTGTGAGGAAGCTCATGATCTCATCGGCAGTATGGTAGCTCAGGAAGAAGTTGTCGCCCGCGAAGTCAGAGTATGCCAAATTCTGGCGCGCAAGAGTGTTCTGGAGATCCAAACGATCAATAACACGCTGCACATCAGCGACGTGGACACGATGTTCGATGCCAGAGAGCGAGGAGGCGAGTTGTGAGAACGGAACGGTGCGGAAATGGACGTCGATG
>Ga0307375_10004585_pt1 | contig 13142 bp, 7 predicted proteins | sample TR1MG_FD_202531 | JGI IMG/M metagenome (GOLD analysis project Ga0307375, IMG submission 202531) | Soil microbial communities from Risofladan, Vaasa, Finland - TR-1 | ecosystem: Environmental > Terrestrial > Soil > Coastal area > Acid sulfate soil | place: Finland: Risofladan, Vaasa | collected... | reverse complement strand
TGCTTGTTGCTGTGATGGGTGCCGTCTTTGAGGGGTGACGTGGTGGGATCCTCATCGTCGCGAAGATGGGGCTGCGATTCGCCCTCCAGAGCCACGGGATCGGTCGGAATGTCGTCGTTCACTTCCACAAACACATCCAAATACTCGCCGAAATCAGCTCCAATCGTGCTCCTAGTGTACTTGAACATTTGAATCGTGCGGTTGCAGTTTTCCACGGAGATGGGGCGCTCCAGCATGCAGAAGGAATCGAACTGCTCGCGAAGACTCCACAGCCTCTGACGCGCCGCAGGAATGCCGAGCTGCTTGTCGATCTCCACCTTCAGTCCCTTCACCAACTCCTCCTTCTTGATCGTCACGAGACGTGTCTTCTTCGGGTCAAAGATCGGCATCAACTTGCCATCGAAATCCTCGGGGGGAGAGGCACAAAGCGAGTCCAAGGTGAAGACTCTCACTTGGGTGTATTGCAACGCCTCCAGTCTCCTCTGCTCCTCTTGCTTCCTCAGCTCTCTCTCCTCCGTCATCTTCTGCACAAACGCAGCCTCACTATCCAACCTCGCATCAGAGAACACGTATTCGATTTCAGTGCGCTTCACATAGACAAGCATGTACGCGGAAGAGTGCTTCTCGGTGGCGAAACGCTGCGCGTTCTCGACGGACTTGCCTCCAATCTTGATCTCGGTGATCTCATCGCCTCCAAAGTTATCGTCGATCACCTCGCGTACATCGGCGTGGCATACTTTCGAATCGTCAAACTTGTACCAGTTGGGATCGGTCTTGGGACGGAGGAAGGCATAGTAGTGACCGGTTTGCGCGGAACCTGAGTGCACCAACACTCCAAACAGGTCGTATGTCGTTTCGTCGGAATCTGTAACGGGTTTGTGAAGGAATTCGCCCATTCGGAGCTCAGGGGGGAAGACTTGCTTGGCGTTGACCTTCTCGAGAGTCGGAGGATCGTTTTGGTACTGATAGTCGAATCTCTTGAGGTGCAGATGCAGCACGGGAGGAAGTGTGTTCAGCTTGATGCCCTTGTGCGCATCTTGGTAGCCATACTGATCAGACTTGTAGCGGTTCTCACCATCCAGAAGTTCGGTCTCGGTAAACTTGCGCAGCGAATCCTCCAATGTATCACAACCAGTCACATTCAAACTCAAGTCACAATATGCGATCTCTTGGGATCGCTCATAATCCACATTGATACACTTCAAGATATCCATATAGGTACCGCGGAAAAGCTGCTCGAACACACCCTTTTGCGGACCATCCTTCACCTTCTCCTCCAACTTGTCAATCAGCTTACGCAGCAGCTCCTGCACATCGTGCTGCACGGCAATGTCCTCAATGTTCCAACCAAAGGACTTCGTCAACTCAGTAGTACTCACACTGTCGTCATCGTGCTCCAGATTCCAGAACAGACGCTGCAACGAAGCGGCGCTTGAGTTGGGCTCAGTTTTGATGGAATAGACCAAGTGACGGAAGCGAGGCAAATGATACATCGATTGCAGCAGGGAATTCAGGTAGCAAGTCGCTCCTTGGTTCTGCAAACCAACATAACCAGTTTGGGCCTTCGAATCCCATCGCACATGCAAACCCTTGTTGTCGTCCGGACGTTCCACCCAACTTTGCGTCACGGTAAAGCTCACATGGAATTTGAGAGTGTTGTTCACATAGAAACCTTCCAGAGGGTCATACAGCTCGCGCAAGGTGTGGAACGCCGCATATCCAATGTCGCGCGCTCCCATGTGGAATTTGTGAGGCACGCCTGTGCGAATGACGTTAATTCAATCATCGTGAACAAGTACCGCAGAGGCAAGGGGTAGTACGGACGCAGAACAAGAGGAGGAGAGCAGGAAAGACAGTTACGACGTCAGTTACTCATTCCAAGGAGGTTATTCCCAAACAAACTCAGAAGGGAATTGATCGTAGAAGGGATTCAGATCTGAAAGGAGTCGACTTGCTCGGTAGTTGGTTCTTGAAAAGGGGTAGAATCGAGCGAAGGGAGGTGGTGGTGCGAGACTTGGGTCTACCTGTGGCCAGTGGCTGTCAAGACACATATAAACACGAAGATGGGGACTAAAAGGCAATACGTACGCCTATCAACATCTCTAGAGGAGCAAATTTGGTTTCTGAGGCGGAGTCCGACGACGGTTTGGAGCCTCCAACCTTCTTCCATCACATCAGCCTCCGCCACATCGAGATACGCCGACATGTTGCCCTTAGCTTGAGAGCTTCCGGGGTTTCCCTTTGGGAAGAGCAGCAGTCGCCTTCACATAGTGGACACAAAGTCGGAAACACGTGAGTCAGTGGTCTTGTAGTCTCTTCATCAAATTATTCGTCATCCTCCTCACTGAGAGTGGAAAATGTCACTCACTAGAGTACATAGTAACGGATTGTAGTGGGAATAGACGAGGATCTGCAGCAAAACGGAAGGAGAAGACCCACAGCGAGGGATTCGTCTTTCATTCGTGGAAACTTGCATCTCGTACCATTTGAGGGGCCCAAACGTAACAGGATCCGAGTAGATACGGTCCTCCTTCAAAGCATGTACATCCTTGAACTCGACGTCGAACTGATTCGAATAAGGCAACTTGAAGGGTTGAGCCTGTCGTGGGGCTTCGGTCGCCGGTTTCACCACCTCTGCAGCAGCTCCCTCCGCCTTTTGGGCACCAATCTCATTAGGAGAGGTCGGAGAATCGTTTGGGTTGTGACTCATTCTCCAAGAGATAACAGAAGCTAATGGAGAACTCGTTTCAATTCGAACTTTGTTGCGACGAAATGGGCGGCAAAAGACTCTCTCTCGCATTCTCTCCACTGACGCACGTACAAACACACGGGTCTGATGAGAAGATGCCAGCTGAGCCCTCACAATCTCTTCCTCATCACAGAGTCACTTGGGTACCTGGAAGACCCGTAATTCCATCGTAACTCGTACGTACTACTCTCTCGCTCTTCCCATCTCTGGACATTACCATCCTTCTGAGCGGAGAACGCCCCGTTCTTCCACGTCGCTCTCAACGTTTGCGCCTCCTGACCATAGATGGACTCCTACTTCCTATCACTCTGTTGTCACCAGGTAGATGAACCATGACTTCGACGAATGACCACAGAATGACGCCTGGACCGACCTATCTAGCCAATGTAGGGCAGTATCTTGGTAAGTGGTTGCCAACCTCATGGTGTACGTCTCTCTTCGCTGTTTCCAATCGGTTTTCGTCCCTCGCTGCTTGCATTATATGTACTAACATTGTCTTACTGTGGTTTTCAGATCAATATTTGCGCAACATGGGTCCAGGAACACCGCAAAAGTCTGGTGCAAGTGAAGCTGCGCAGATGGATTCCCTCCTTCCTCCCAATCATCCTACGCTGTTCATGGGCTCTCTTCAAGAGGCGATTTCATACTCTAAATCTTCATACAAGTTCCTAGTGGTCTACTTCCACTCCGAAATGCATCAAGATACGCCAACTTTCGTTGAAAAGGTGTTCTGCGATCAGACCCTCATTGACCTGTTGAATCGCAACTATGTGGTGTGGGCTGGCGACGTTTCTCTTACTGGACCCCATTTGGCATCACTTCAACTTCAAATCGATGGTTTCCCGGCACTGTGTATCTATTCGCCGTCAACTTTCGTTCCCCGATCTCACATGGCCGTTCTGAACGAGACTCGTACTCAACTACCTCTACAGCTATATAAACTGGCAGATACGAGCAACAACACCAATTTGGATGATGTATTGCAGATGCTGACGGGAGTCTTGGAGCAATATGAAGGATGGATTGGCGCGGTTCGGAGAACAGCACGAGAGGCGGCCGCCAATCGGCAACTCATGGAGGACCAAGACGCAGCGTATCAGAACTCTCTTAGAGCGGACGAGGCGAGAGCTATTGCGGAGGCTGCGGAGGAGCAGGAGCGGTTGGCTGCTGAGAGGCGCGCGGAGGAGATTGAGCGCGTCAGACTCCAACGTTTGGAGGAGCAGCAGAAATTGGAACAAATGAGGATAGAAGAGGAGCAGATGCAAGCGGAGAGAGCGAGACAGGAACTGGTAGCGAGTCGAGAGTTGGCTTCGCGACGTCTGAGTGCAGAGCCTGCTGACGGTGCTGACGCCGTCTCCGTCACGTTCAGAACGGTGGATTCGAGTAGGGTCACCCGTAGATTCAACAAAACGGACACAGTGGAGTTGCTGTACGACTTTTGCAGGACGCTGGAAACGTCGCCTGCCGCCTTCACGCTCGCCACTCCGTATCCTCGCCGAACCTTCACCAACATGCAACAAGAACTCGGTGAGCTGAACATCAACAAGGCCATCTTGACCATTGAGCCGACTTAGGCAACGAAAACGCCCCCGGAGACCTCGCCCCGTGTAACTTGGCACCACGAATGAAGTGGTTGCTCCCTTCAATTGTATATGTACTCCAAATGCTATTTGAAAGATTACAGGAATGATGGTCGATCATGTAACAGAAAGGGAAGGGTGAGACTGCATGCTTGGGTCTGCCGTTGGATTGATTCACTGTAGTGCACAATGAGTACGATACATTGGACTTCGCCTCACAAGATCTAAGCGCTACAAGTTCGGAGATGAGAAAGGATGGATGCAAGAGGCACATCAGACTGTTCCGCATCTTAGTTGTACCTGAAGTATCCGGCGATGCGCGAGTGGGTGGAGACGCGATCGACGCGGACATAGGCGCCAGTGTATGGAGCGTTCACCATTTGGTCGTTACCAATGAAGATTCCGACATGGACGATGGCACCGGAGGAGCTGGAGAAGAAGACGAGGTCTCCAGGCGCGGGAGTGGTAACACGAGTTCCAAGGGTAGACTGATGAGCAGCAGTGCCAGAACCGAGGAGGTCGCGGCCAAATGACAACGAGTACACCCAACGAGAGAAGCCAGAGCAGTCAAGTCCGACAGTCTTCGTGGCAGGGCAAGGGTGGATCGAGCCGGTGTATCCTTGGCAAGTTCCAGTCGATGGGCCAGGTTTGCTTTAGACGGATCAACAGCACATCAAGCAGCGATATAGGAGCAAAACGGATCACTATGAGTCAGTTTGGATGCGAAGATGCGGCGGGGGAGTGGGCAAAACTGCAAGGGGGCGAGTGAACAGGATTGGCTCTTCTACATACCTTCCGTGGCCACCTGAGGGCAAACCCAACCAAAATCAAGCACACAATCCACAAGCACATGTCAGTGAGAAGCGACGATGCAGGATACCAAACAGAGGCTCAGTCGCCGAAAGACGGTGCAGCAAAACAAAGAAGGCGCGGTAGCGGCCTCAGATGAGCTCCAACCCACTTAGATTTGCGTACCTCCCCAAGAATACGGGATGCTTCCTCCCTTCCAGCCAGGGAGGGCGACACCGCTGGCAGCCTGCTTGGCATAGCGAACAATGTCAGCGTGGACATCAGCGTTGACACTGGCAACGCAAGCGATAGCGATAGCGAAGGCAATAGCACACGCAAAACGCTGTATGGTTGACAAAGAAGAGAAAGAACACAGAAGAGCGAGGTTAGAAAGCAAGCCAAGGTGGGAGAGCAGGTGTGCAAGGTTTGGCAACTGACGTGCGCGGCTGTGGCAGATCGAATCACTGCCCAATGTCAATGAAACAACTACCTTGCTCTAAGAGGTGGTTTTGGATTCGAAACGGACGTACATAAGACATGATGAAGTGCAAGTGCAGCAGGGAATGATGCAGCGCGAATTTTACAGGCCCGACCGTCCTGTGTCGTCCTTTTGCAGCGGTATGAGGAATCATTTCTCTCGCAATTGTCTGTGGACAACTTTCACCATTTTGCTTCGGAATGCAGAAATTGCGGCAGGACAATTCGTGGCGGAGCGCGTCAGACAGACGGCCGCTCTTGCTGCACAGAGTTGGACCTAAAACAGCGTCCTCGATCAAGTATGTTTCCTGGAGTTGCACGTCTGACAGACTCTGACGTATGAAGCAGTGGAATCGCAGTCAGAGCAGAGGGACGATCATGCACAACATAGACACCCAATGTGAGCCAATTCAGCAGATGACGGGCCTCCTCCTGCTGCAGCAGTTGGGCTCAGCCTCACTTTCGCTTCAACGCCGCCATGAGTAGCATGCTCTGGTGGCTTGCCAAGGCCGCCACCTATGTCGCCAACACTCGATTAGGGAAGGCTGCACTCGCTTCACAGCTCGACTTCATCAACCAATACCTACAGAAGGGAATTCATCCTGACCAAATCGACTCAAGCGACGAAGTCCGTCTTTCCGACTTGGCCTTCAATGCAACAGTACGTTTCTCCCATTTCTGGCTCTAGAATCATGTATTTGCACCGAATTCCTTCAAGCAAACTCTATCTAACGCCTTGCACCTCTCATAGGCCATTAACCAACACCTCGCAACTTCTCCTCTCCTCGTCTCCAGCTTCTGGGTTCAACATGCTACCTTTACGTACCAAACACTCAATGCCTCCCTACAGAATGTGGTTCTGGTCGTCAAATGGAATCCTGATCTTCGAGTAGCCGGTACGCCGAGGTGCAATTCCTCTCACTCCTTGCTTCACTCTTCCTCCTTCACCGTTACTGATTCGATGCTTTTCTGATGCTATGATACATCTAGAATCTGTAATACCCGAAACTAGCTCAGTTGGAGATGATCTATACCGACAAGGAGTCAATGAAACTCTGAGCGAAGGATTCTCTGCTCTCAACTACTTAAAGGGCGCATCCAGTGATCTCATGCGTCGTTTTGTAAATATCCTTCTTCATCGCATCACATTCCAAATGACTGGCCTCGTTATCATTCTAGAAACTCCAAACGCCAATGGAGACATGGACATCCTTCGTATCGTTCTTCCCGACCTCCACTTGTCTCGTACTGAGCAACTCTCTGAAGGAAGCGCCTCTAATCTCTCGTTTTCTGCAATGAATCGAAGCGATATTCGCAAAGAACTTGGAATCAAGGAGATTCGCGCGGAGGTCTTCACCTCATCAGCGGATCCTGCTCTTCTTTTCTACAACCCTGCCTCTCCCAACACTCATCCGGCCATCTTGACTGTGAATCAGGTGACTACCGTGAACATTGGGTCCAAGCTGCAGCCTACTTTGCAGTTCAACTTCTGGTCCACTTTGCCCTCTCTCCACTTCGCCCTCCACTCGTCGCAACTCCGCATACTCGCAAACATCTTGGCAAGATACTCCGAAATGAATACACACTCCAAACCATTGAGCCCATCTCCAACAACACAGCCGATCCTCTCCTCATCCTCGCCGTTCCTCTCCAATTCTATTCTCACCCCTGGTTTGTCATCACGAGGTGTTGCGTCAAGCCGTACAACCCAATTCGAAGCGAAAGAGGAAGACTGCAGTGATGATGAAGACGCTGCAGGATGTCAAACGGACTGCGTCAGCGCGCTGCTAGAAAGTGATTCCGTGGAGCCCGTTACTGTCGCCGAGTCCATCCACCCTCCTCTCGAGGCCTCTTTCAGAGTTCCTCCCCTCTCGCCTCCTACATTGGTCCATGTGAGTCTCTCTGCGCCGTACATGAACTTCGTCTACGTCCCTCACGATATTGACTCTCCATCGCCCTTCCTTCATGCCGACCATGTCAGAGATCCTTCTCAACTTGGTTTAAGCTTCGTGCAACTCTCTATCACGGATTCTGACGCCAGCATCTCCCCAGAATTGTTATCCATCTCGGCGCACATCAGCGCGTCTGAACTCTTCCCGGTTGTCCCAACAGAGAGATCCCATCTCCCGCTCTGCTGCGCCGATATGTTCCCCAATGACGGATACTACATTTCGAATGTCTTCCGCACTCATGTGAGATCTTCACATCGCTCGAAACCGTTTGGAGTCGTCTTGGCCCCTTCGGCTCCCCTCCTCATCGCCGCAGACGATACCGTCATCACTCTTCCTCTTGGACTCCCGAAACTCTGTAATCAAGCCCTCACTGACATCAACATCTTCTTCCCCTCTTCAGCTTCCACATCATCTCCATCGTCTGCTGATGATGATGCCTCTTCTTCCTCATGCTCTTCTACTTCTCCTCCTATCCCTCCTTCGGCTTCTTCTTCATCTTCTAACGCATATCTGAAAGCAACTGGGTTTGATGATCTCAAAGATTCGTCAGATTCATCACTGATGCACTCATCGAATCCACCATCAGCCGGGCTTGGTGCCCTATTCCTCACCGAGAGTGCTCTCCTGGAGACTGGCGTCCGATACTCCAGCACCGTTGTTTCCATCCCCCGCCTCGTCATCAACTTTGAAATCCCTCTTCCGCATGATTTGAGGTTCTCCCTGCCACTAAGGCGGAGAGAGAGACTGAGCATCGACATCCAAGACCTACAAGTGGACATCCACAACGTTCATCGTTACAATGACTCCGTGCCTCGCACAGACCCCATTCGGTATCTCTCTGCAACATTCCTCCTGTTGCATGGTTATTTGGAGAAGGAGTACTTCAGTGCTTCTAAACGCTCGACGACCACGATCCTCAGCATGGAACCCAGGAGCTCCAACGCACACGAGATCACCGCCGAACCTGTGAGGATGGAATGGAGAGAAAAGCCATCGCCGAACGCAATGACGGGAGAGGAGATGGAACACGCGCCCTTTAGCGTCCCAAGCGGCAAGGACATGGGCTCGCACAAAGAGGCGCTCTCCAGGCAGCAATTCGAAAACCTTGCGTCACACCCTTGCAACTTGTCCATCGCCCTCACCCTTCACATGATCACCTTCAACCTCTCTCCGCAAATCTATTCGGTGCTCATGGACGCATTCGACGAGTACACACGCGTCTCAAAGCTCGCCTCAGCCGATTCCGCACCTTCATCATCATCTCCAACATCGTCTTCTTCTTCTTCTGCTTCTGCTTCTTCTTCTTCTCCCAAAGGTTTCATGAGAAAGGGCCCCATGAGCCCTCTGATCGTAGATGTTCGATCGAAATATGGAGTCATCAACTTCAACGTGGAAAAGGAACCCTCCCCAATTGAAGCGCCTGTGGAGCGCTACTCTCCCAAGTCTCGTGAGCCACTAGTCTATCGTGTTCAAGTAGAAAACGCTCGCGCTTTGCAAATATCAAGCTTCCTCGGAACCAAACGCAGTATCTTCGCAGTCCAAGTGGAGAGGGCAGATCTCCATCATGATTCCAACACTCTCTTCCACGTCATGTCAATGTCCTCTATAGACTCTCTCGTTTGTGCTTCCTACGTATACTGCTCCGAAATCAAGAGCGACCTGGCGAGTAAGGGCGAGAGATGCGATACACCTGCAAACCAGTGGTGTGAAACCTCGCAACTGGTGGAGTTGAGGTACGTGAATCTCTCCTGGACGTTTTCCGATCGCTGGCCTCAGCAAATAGCCGCCATCTTTGCACGTATTGAAAGAAAGGAGTATCAACTCGGCGCAAAGATTGCTGGAGATGCGAAGGGCTCTATGGACACTTCAAAACTGGTGTTACTCGCAAAAGTCTGCAGCTTTGGGATATGGGGCACCTACAATCCTTCTTCATCGTCTTCTGAAACATCGCATTCCCCATCACTACCGAGGAGAAAGGCAACCCAACCCCCTGCTGATGCTTCCTCTTCGGATACGTCATCGCTGCCTCCTCGTCTGATTGCCACTCCTCAGCTCGTTATTGCCCCTCATCACTTTGGAATCGTCATTGATATGTATACTTGGGTCTACCATGCACATCTCACTCTCGCACAGCTATACACAACCTTGGACAAGCACCAATCGAAGGAGGAACCCAAGTTCGCCAAGCTTCCTCCCGCAAAGGCATCGACGACAAAGGAATATTGGGAATCAAGACACCACAAGATGGCAGGAGTCATTGGAACGAGTACTGCAACGTGTGTATCTGCAAACGGTCTGTTCGAAGCGAATCTCAAATGTGGTCTGGATATGAATACGACTGTGGATCAATTAGCTGCCCTTCAACTCCTATACTCTGCATACATGTCTACGCCCTCTACGCCAACCACAGTTCCATCGCCTTCCAAAGAGACCGGAGGGAGCGAACATGCGAAACGTGGCTTCTCCTCGAAGGCACATCAAGCTTCTGATGGTCGCTATCAACCTCAATTCAAGATGAGTGACGATTTTGAGCCAATGGGCACCCATGTTGATGATGATAACGGCGACGAATACGACAACGGGGAGCAGGAAGAACGTGTACAGCCACCGAGACCCATTCCAACGCTTCGCTTCCGTCCTCCACCTGAAGGCGATGATCCACGTGTGAATTTCGAACCTAGCCAAGCGGGTCACATTCGCATCACTTCCGAGGAGTACAGTCCAACCATCGTTTGCGCCCCACTCAAGTTCAGCTTCACTCTTAGTCCTGCCGGTGTCCGGTGGCGCTGTCGAAATGATCCTTCATCAAATGACTACGTCCTTTTGCAATTGGGCCATGTGGAAGCACGTTATGAGGGGGACGAGAACGAGTCGACGCTCCTGGAACTTACTGTGCGCTCGATCGAAGCCGATTCTCAAATTCGTGGTAAGTTGCAGAATTTCTTTGGATTTGACGTGATGGGTAAGCATTGGAGGCAGAGGATGTTGTACTTCACGTGGAGGAGTTGTCTCAGAGAGAACGAGCGCTCGGCACCTCGCTCCAAGTACGAGACTCTCAAAAGCTCGTACTCTGATAGCATTGGACACTATTTGGAGGAGGTGCAACTTGAAGGCGAACAGCAGGAACATTCGAACAGTTACAGCAGTGGTCGTGGTGATGCGAACGAGCAGAGGGGAAACAGGTTCGACCGCTTCAGATTCTTCCTCCTCCCCATGCAGCTCAGTTGCAGCCTATTGACCTTCCACTACCTTTATTCATTCTACCGCGCATACACTGCACTCACAAGCTCCTACGAGCCGAGCACAATGCAAAACCAGCCGACGGTGACGAGGACGGTGTTAGTCTCCATAGCGCACGCTCTCGGAGTCAATGTCTCAAACGAGGATGGTGAGGCTTTTTCAACTTCTGCGGGCGCTTCTTCATCTGCTGCTACACGCCCCTCCTCCCTGACCGAACCAAGTCACAATCAGGCTCAATCGTCATCATCCACCTGTTCTTCTCCTCCTTCGAATGGCCCTTACTTCAGAAGCTTCTATGTCGGAGATATGCGCCTGAGGCTCAACATCCCAGGTCTTTTCCAGAATGCGTCGATTCGTGTCCCGAGCGTCATGGCGATGGACGTTCTTGGTTGGGATGGTGTCAGTGAAGAGTTGCGTAACGCCTATGCGCCTCATCTCAACGAAGTGTTGGCAGCGATATTGAAGTCCTTCCCTGGCGCCAAGCTGATCTCGGTGGCGAAGGAGAGCTTCCTTCAACTGGTGCGCGTTCCGATCGACGAAGACAGGCATGGCCGCTCTGCCAGTTGGGGATTCGTCAAGGCGCTAGCCACAGGCATTCGAGATATTGGTATTCAGACCATAGGCTTGGCAGGAAACGCAATCCACAGTGGCTCAGCGGTACTCTCGGCGGCAGGATCCGCCTTCGACGTGAGAGATCCGAACCTAGCCGAACTCTCGGAGCGCGTCAATCCCGATACCCTGGCGCAAGGCGCCCAACAGGGTGGCAACAGCTTCGTGAAAGCCCTTCAAGCCACTGGAGAGAATCTGATCACACCTCTGGAGAGGTATAGAAACGACCCCGACGCCTCCTTCTTCGTGTTCCTGCTGGGATCCGTCCGCACCGTCCCGTTCCTCTTCATCTCACCGCTTCAAGGTGCCTTGGCCGGAGCAAGCAACGTCATTCTCGGAGCTACCAACCAACTGCAAGCAGACCACACCACGAGACCAGCGACCAGCAGACCAACCAACGAGCAGCTCGATATCTTCGTCCCCTCCTTGCCACCATCTGAGGAGGAATCACAGCAACACCAACAACAGTAGCACATCATGCATAACTCTACACGATTTACAGACCGTTGTATTGCGCCTGCACACAATGAAAGACTCGTTTGCACACGTGACCGCCCAATCTGAATTCTGAGGTCACCTCCTCTCTCGTGACTCCTGGTCATATGTTAGTGGAGCCAAGTGATCTAGCTTCAGTTGAGATGTTCTCAGAGAACGGAGCGCAATGTGTGAGGGATTGCAGTGATAGAGAAGAGTAAGGGAACTGAGTGATGGAGTGGAGTCGTACATTGAGTATGAACGATGAGATTCTCTTGATCTTTGAAGAGAAAAGGTGGGCAGTTTGCAAAATCTTGGGTTTGGTCAGCTATTTGTGTTGCTCGAACCATAGGAGACTGTTGATGAGGTAGTCGGCCTCCTGTTCAGGTTCCAAGATGCCGTGTCCTGCGCCCGGGTATTTCAAGAGCCTGGTCTCGGTTCCTTGTTCCTTGAGAGCGTGGTAGTATTCTACGGATTGTGAGATGGGTACGCGTTTGTCAGCGGCGCCAAGAACGATGAGAGTGGGTGCCTTGACGTGTTGGATCTTTGAGATGGGCGACTTGTCGAACATGGTGGCGAGTCCAGTCTTGAGGTCTTGCGTTCCAGATTCTACATAGCACCAGTCGGGGATATCGGAAATGCCGACGCAGTGGGCCATGTTGGTGACGGCGTTGATCATGACGCCAGCTGACCAAATGCCCGACGGCGTTGGGCACTCCGTGGCGAGTAGGTGTCCCGTGAGGAATCCTCCGTGTGAGCCACCCATAACGTAGACTCTAGAGTGATCCAGCTTCTGTCCGTGCTTCTGAAGCACGTGTTGAAGGGCGAGGCGGCAATCGCGCACATCCATGTCGCCACAATTGCCAGGCAGAGCGTCCACGAAGTTCTTTCCGAAACCAAGAGAACCGCGGTAGTTCACATTGATGACTGCGTAGCCGAGAGAGGCAAAGAAGGCGGGCGTGAGGAGGAAGACGGGAACGTTCGCGGCGTGCGGACCTCCATGTGGCAGCAACACGACTGGGTACTTCTTCGGTTCTTCGTCGTCATTAACATATTCTCCAAACGATGATGGAAGAGTAAGAAGGTACTCCACGTACGGGAAACGCATCTCAGAGTCCGCCGGAAGCGCGCTGTTAAATGGATCATCTTCTGGGATTGGCACCTGGCCACACTCCCAAGTTAGCTCAGACACGTTGATAGCATGCTCGGTAATGCTAGGAGAGTGAGGTGTGACCTTCCAATCACGGAACGCAGACTTCTTGTGATCCCATC
>Ga0307375_10004583_pt1 | contig 13144 bp, 17 predicted proteins | sample TR1MG_FD_202531 | JGI IMG/M metagenome (GOLD analysis project Ga0307375, IMG submission 202531) | Soil microbial communities from Risofladan, Vaasa, Finland - TR-1 | ecosystem: Environmental > Terrestrial > Soil > Coastal area > Acid sulfate soil | place: Finland: Risofladan, Vaasa | collected... | reverse complement strand
AACTGAATGGGACGAAGGCCAAACCGCGGTTTAACACTCTTAATGCAGATTCTTCAATCGGAGGCGCTGTTTCTCTTGGAACAATCCGCCGCCAAGTGATGCAACCACCTAGCTGCTCAACTCGTAGCCACCACGACTCTTGTTTCAAGACGGAATCCGAGGAAACATGTTCAGAACCTCTGTCCTCGGAGAGGAGTTCTGCAGAGGCATGGCGAAGAGGAGAGTCAGTGATCCAAACCTTCTGAGAAGTGAAGTTCGGATGTAGAATGGCACTCCATGCTGTTGGCCTTCAGTACTCAATCTGTTATACTATCCTGCGGAACCTGGCAATTTGGAGAGCAGCTCCATCATCTCCCAGTGCCGAATCCGAGGATGAAGACAATGGCATGGTGGAAATGGTGCGAGTTTCGCTGTCATTTGCACGCCATTGGATGTGACTGTTGTCTTTGTTGCCTTTCAGATTGATGGCGGAGTTCATGGAGATGGGGAGAGGTTGAAGTCTTACGTCGGAGGCAGTGGGAAGCTGCTGAGATGGTTCGGCACGGACGCTGTTGGAAGGCTTGGCCGGCGATGCGCTGTTGACATGATATCCATGCAGCTGGGGCTTGGTAGCCGTTAGTTTTGGCTTTGCAGCTGGATCATAGATACAATCATAGGTGTAAACACGAGCACTGAGGGATGCGAGGTCCTCCTTGGACATGTCGGACTTTGGCCAGACCCGAAGGACATTCTCCTGGGAGATGAGCAGATGGTAGGTACCCCTTCGGGGGCTAAAGACGGGAACATTCTGAAGAAGCATAGCGCAGCCGATGGTGAAGTCTGGGAACTTCTCAGTGACTTGGCGAGTGATAGTACAGTTCTCCAGTGTGCCAGTGGGATCGCGCAGTTGCGCTCGGTAGTCCTCCTCCACCAATCGAAACGACCTGACATACACAATCAAAGAGGGAATGGGGTTCATCCAGCCACTGCACTGGCGGATCCAGTAGATGGACGTGTGCAACTTGTTGGAGCCATAGGGAGCCATGTCCTTATCACATAGCATCGTAGCCCACGAGGAAGTTTTGAAATCCGCCTGATCTTCGATTTTCTTGGCATGGTGCCGGCTTGAGGAGGAGTCGTGATGAGTCTTTCGATGGAAGGCGTTCGCTGCAGGTGCCATTGAAGAGGCGCCAAGGGTGTCCGCAGGTGGAGCCTGCAGCTGAAGCACGGAGGAGGGTGTGTGAGACGGCTGGGAGGGGTGCACGGAGGACGAGGACGGGGAATCGGTCGAGGCGGAAGCCGCGAGCGCCAGCTGACGCAGGTGTTCAGCGCTTTTCAGCGGAGGAAGCTGTCCAGCGGGTCCGGGAATGCGACGAAGATGAGTCTGCTGGCCGTCTTCTTGTGTGAACATGAAGGACTCGTTCATGGGTCGATGATGGACCCCATGAGGGGCGGCAGGAGGAGCAGGAGAGACGCGGACTTCGGGAACAGGGATTCGTGTTCGGGACGTCCTTGATGGCGATGATGGTTGGGGTGATGATGATAATGATGAGGCTGGTGGTGATGTTGGATGTGATGATGGAGACGATGGAGGCGACAGGTGGTCCATCTGAAGCACCGGTTCGGGCGACGACGAAGAACGATGTACATCAGTGGGTGAGGTTCGAAACGAGAGTTGTTTCGATGCTTCGTTCGAGATCTCCATAACATCTTGACCAAACACAGGAGGAGGATAGGGATGAGGGGAAGAAGGTTGTCGTTGCGGTTGCTGTCGTTGTGGTGGCGGGTGTCGATGTCGCTGTGGAGGCTGACAAACAAGTGTCACATTATGGTGGTTTTCATAGTGTTTGGGAACAGAGGCGGTGTGACTTTGATGTGAAGTAGAAGTGCGATTCTGCGGCGATTGGATGGCAGACGATGTTGTTGCTATATGGTTGGATTCATTGCGTTGTGTAGGTGGAGGATTTGAAGGAGTTGGTCGCCTGCCTGGAGGAAAGGACGTGTGTGATGCAAGGGACGATGGGCTGGAAGGTGATCCACTTTCGACATTGGATCGGCTTCCATTGACCGTGAAGAGATTATTTGTGGTAGAGAGAATGTGTGTACTGCTGTTTAGATGACCTGAGCTTGCATCAGCATTGGTCGATGAGATGGGAAGGACTGGAACCGATTGATATTCCAATGCCTCTTCAAAGTCATCATATCCCTCCAATAGGTCCAAAACTTCTCGATTGATGATAGAGGCCTCTGCAATAGCGGGAAAAACTTGGGAAGAGTGGTTGGACGCAATCGCAGTCGCTGCATTGGTGGAAGGGAAAGTGGACGCATCACTTTGGCTCACATCAGAACCAAACGAGCTCATCGACATGGTCATTAGATTCACAGGTGTGCTTCCCGCCAAGTGTGTGTTGAGAAGGGGTGTATCAGAGACGTGCGTAGCCAAGGAGGATGATTCTGATGAACAATGCCTCTTCGTGGGCCTAGCGTCTTCCAAACCCGAATCTGAGTCTGAGGAGTCTGAGGAGTCTGAGGAGTCTCGAGATAACATCAAGGCGGATTGATACTTACAAACCTTGAGTGCCTTTCCTGTTCGAAGAACAGGCTAAAGCAACGGTTGACATGGGAAACGCAACAACGTAGTCAGACAGGGTACTGCGAATGAAAATGTAGAATAAAAGTGATGAAGGAACAAGAAGCGTTCGATATGCGGGTGGTGAAAGGGAGGCGAGGAGCGAATGAAGAGAGGAATGGGAGGGGAAGGTTACACGGCCATTGGGACGTACTGCTCCGGGCTTGGTGCGCCTCATAGTTGCGTTAATGGGCTACAATCGATGAGAACTGTGACGGTGAATGTGTTGGTGAGGTTTTATAAGAGCACGACGAAGAGCAGCGGAAGAGAGGCTCTGCGACCTCGTTCGCGGAAAAGCAGCAGCCTCCATTCTCTCCCTCGCCTCCCCGAATCTCTCTTCTCTCTTGATCGACCAGATCTCTCTGCTCTAGCATTTTCCCTCTTCATCTTCGCCATGTCAGACCTCGCCATCCTCACCAAAACTGCTGACTTTGCTGCAAGAGCTCATAGAGATCAGCGTCGTAAGAACAAGGAGGCCGCACCATACATCAACCACCCGATCGGTGTCGCTCACCTGGCAACTTCCATCGGAGGCGTCACTGACATCGTCATTATCCAAGTACGTATCTCAATCTGGAATCATCTCTGTCTTCTCTTCAACCTTCAGCAAGAGTTTTCACGTGTTGTTGTCGAGTCGGGCAGTATTCCGCCCCACAAGTGATGTGCAAAGACCCTGACACATCGGCGCCGGTTCGTACCTCATTTTAGGCTTGTCTTCTGCATGATACGATTGAGGACACCCGCGTAACGTATGAAGAGATCGTCAAAGAGTTCGGAAAGGAAGTTGCCGATGTCGTTCAAGAGGTACGTTGCGGGAAACGAGGCAGAAAACGTAGAACCGCGGTTTTCTACGTAGAACCCCGATAAACATTTTCTCCTCTTGTGGAGATTGCTTCAACACACACCATCCTCTAACACTTCATTTTGTGGTTTGTAGGTGACAGACAATAAGTCTTTGGGTAAAGGTGATCGTAAGAGAGCGCAGGTTGCTCACTATCCCCACATTTCGAAGAGAGCGCAGACCGTCAAGCTCTGCGACAAGCTTTACAACCTGCTCGACATCATTCACTGCCCTCCGAGTGGTTGGTCGAGAGAACGCATCCAAGGGTACTTCGTTTGGGCCAAGATGGTTCTCTCTGGCGCTACAGGCGTCAACGAGGCGCTTGAAAAGACGTTGCAAGAGAAGGTGTGGACGGCGAACTTTGTGTTTGAAGGAGACGGAAAATCCTACCCTTGCTGTCCAGATCACATCGATGAGTCATACATCTTCCCATCTAACTGAGGCGCGGTTGCATAGGAATCGTTCCAACATACCGAAACGGTTCGGCGTTGAAAGCTGAGCACTTTCTGCTGTTCCTCCATCGCGGAATTCATCATATCAAGTTAGAATAGTCTTTGTAACGGAATGTAGAATGTGATTAATAGTACAGTTCGCTGATCCATGCGAGGTGTTGCCAAAGAGAGGCAGGTGAGCACCTCTCTGCCGGCTGCCCACCTTCGGGTCGAACACGCCACTCCCCTCGCCACTATTCTGATGGCAACTTCCCTGTTGTCTTTACGAGGCCTTACATGTACGCCCTTTCTACCATGTCGTGTCCCTTTTACGTCATTCCTACCCCATTGTGCGTCTGAATCTGACGACTCGAATTCCTCCATCGACAGCTCTCCGCAGGGCTCCAATTCTGTCTCCTGGCAAGCGTACGTCGACTGGACAACACATCCCTGCGATTGCCACACGTCATGTCAGATCAATACCTTCCTTTCCGACGACCTACAAGAGAACCTACGCCATCAGAGACCGATACTTCTTCCCATTGACGGAGAGCGAGAAGATGGCGATGAAATTGGAAGAGGAGAAGGTAGAAGAGACTCGTATCAAAGATGAACACAAAGCTGCTCGCAAGGCGATAAAGGCAGAGATCCAATACAGAACTCCACGAGCTGTGATCACGCAAGCGGGTACGTTTCATGCCTTCCAACCTCCGTGACCTCCCCGTGCCCTAACGATGTCCTTTCTTCCCATTTTTCCATTCTCCTATCACTCATTTCTCGATTCAAATAGGTCCTGAGGTAAAATATACCATGCCTGAGCCTCCCATTCAACCTACTCGACCGAGGGCTCTGAACATTGCCGTCATTGGGCCTGCAAACGCTGGCAAGTCTACTTGGACAAACCGAATGTGTGGCACTAGAGTTACACCTGTCAGTCCAAAGCCCCAAACGACACGAGAACGCATGTGCGGCATTGCAACAATCGAAAACACTCAGCTTGTCATCTACGACACTCCAGGTCTTCTTTCAGAGATGGATCGAAAGGCGTACGTCTCGTAATCACGTTCTTTGCATCGTTGAGCGAACCATTCACCGATATGTCGTACTCACAATATGGTCATTAAAGGTCAGGAGATGAGGGGTCTTGCTAACACCTGAAACTGCTCTTTCCTATCCTCTCCTCAACAGAATGGGTCGTCACATTACAACTTCTACATGGAACACGTTGGATAACGCAGATTTGGCACTGGTATTCGTGGATTGTGTGAAGACGATTGATCAGACGACGAGGAACATTGTCTCCCAACTACGAGCGTACCAATTGAGACGTGAGCAAGATCCCACCATCTTGCCATTGAAGTCCATTCTGTTTTTGAACAAGTACGACAAGTATCTGGAGGATGACTTCCGTGTGCAGACGAAGTACCCCGTGGAGGACCGTTTCCGCCATCACTTCCCGGAGCTCGACGATGTCTTCCAGAAGCTCATGTGGGGTTCTTCCCTGACTGGCCTTGGCATGCTGGAATTGACGAATGAGTTAGTGAAGAATGCCGTGGAGAGGGAGTGGGAGTATGCGAGAGATACGAGGACGGATTTGAGCACGCTGGACTTGGCATTTGAGATCATCCGAGAGAAGCTCTTCAGACACTTGAATCAGGAGATGCCCTACCTCGTCGTGCAGGAGAACGTTGGTTGGACTGAAGACCCTGTGCGTGGCATACTCAGAATCGATCAGAAGTTCTACATTAGGAAGGATAGTCAGAGGGCAATCCTCCTCGGCCACATGAAGAGCATCATCCTGGAGGCTGAACGTGATCTCGCTACCGCATTCGCTACCAAGGTCGTACTCAACGTGAACATCGTAGTTCGCAAAGATGCGGTCGAACCGGCCCTCAGTGACGCCATGGTGGACTTCGACATCTGATCGGCTTCATCCACCCACCAACACCCAAACCCTCCTGTTCACACCCCCAATTTGTGAGATACTCCTATAAATACCCCACCCCCAATGTCTAGGGGCCCCGACATCGTGTTCTTTCAATGCTGCGGAAGAGTCAGATGGATCAGAATCATGGGGAGGCGAGACAATCTCCGGACTTGGCTCATGCCTTTCATCGGTTGATCTGGGTTGAAATATCAGAAGAGAAAACGCAGTAAGTGGGTCATTCAATCAGAAAATGAGGGCAAGTCGGTCCACTCACCATCAACTTGCATCAGGAGTCAAAGTGCACAGCTCGCTAAGAAGGGGAGCAACACAAGCAAGCCACCGAGGCCACGTCGATCACTCTGCCTTCCAATCTGCTCCCAATCCCCTCATCATGTTGAGTGCTTGGTACTATAGCATACCTGCCATCACTCGTTGGTTGTTCACGGGCATGTCCCTGATGTTGGTGGTCACCGTGTTCGCCAGGGATCCCTTGAATTACTGTCTCGATACGTCGAATCTTGGAGGCCTGATTTCCCTGCATGGTCTGCTTACTCTCTTCGTTTCTACCTATACGCATCTTGCCTTCTTCCATCTCTTCTGGAATATGAGTGTGTTGGTGTACTATGGTGGTGTCTATGAGCGCAAATGGGGCTCGATGAAGTTCCTGGTGAACGTTGTCTTGTTTGGCCTGTTATGCAACTTGCTCCACGTTGTGGTGGCGATGGTGATTGGCGTGCTTCCTATGCCGATGTGGATTGAGACGAATTTGGTGTACTCGTGCTCGCTGGGATTCTCCGGAGTGCTCTTCTTCCTCATCTCGATCGACTGTTTTGACCCCAAGGTGAGCTCCAGCGAGGGCCAGCAAGTGTTTGGCCTGATGCCTGTGCCGAAGAAGTACTACCCTTGGATTATGCTGGTGTTGATGCAACTGATGATCAGGAACGTGTCCTTCATTGGTCACCTCGCCGGCTTGCTCCTGGGACTCATGTACGCTCGCGACAACCAACACCTGTTGCACATCAAGAGTCGCTGGATCGAATACTTGGAGCAGACGTCAGTGTGCCAGACGTTTTTGGAGCCGAGAGCGGCGTGGATCCCGAAGACGCAACTGCCGGGCAAGGAGATTCCCGCGACCATCCCATTCTCTCATGCCCTTCAACAGCAATTCCAATCCTTCTACCCATTGAGACCTCAACCAGAGGGAAACCTGGGTGAGAGGACAGTGCCAGCGACAGCAAACCAGGCGCACGGTAGTGGAACTGCGTCCTCATCGAACATCACTTCCTTCTCTCAGATTGCTCGCCATCCTCCCTCTTCCTCTTCCTCCTCTTCTTCGTCATCGGCATCATCATCATCATCATCATCATCATCATCATCTTCAGGAGGAGCTAGCCACCCAATCCCAAAGTTCCCTGGAGAAGGACAACCACTTGGACGATAGAACAACAACTGCTGCTGCTGTATAGAGACACAATGTACATTGTTACTTTGATAAGAGCCTTATGAGATGAAATAGAGAACCTAACTTCTGTACGATCAATCTCCAGAGAACTGAGAGACCAGAGAAGAGATATCATGCGCAATCGCATTCGAAACCCCACATCTCTCTGCACATCTTCTTGCACCGGCTCATGCGGTTCTTGTCAGATTGGTGATTGCCTTCTTTGACAGGCGATTCGATTCCGGCGGGGTTGTAGCAAATGGTGAGCTCTTCGTCCTCTTCGATGAGCGAGGTGGTGCTGATGACAATGTTGGCGTCCATGTCGAATGAGAAGGCGCAGTTTGGTTGGCAACTATGATTGAGGTACGAGGCGATGGGGAAGGTGGCGAATCCAGAGCTTTCGGGCTTTGCATGGCTACGATGAGCGTCATCTAATCCTCCCTTGGAGTCGTACTTGTCCAGAGCGAAGGCATTCGAAGCATCTCTCGTCATGATGTCCAGTGGCGTCGTACCGAGGCACATTAACGGTGAATCGTGAAGCAACAGCCTCATGCGATCGTCTACTTCAAGGAGAGACTGTTTGATCTTGGGTGAGAGCTGGAACCTGGAACCAACCGCAGAGAGCACGTCCAACGCACAAAGCCTCTCCACATCCGCAAACGCCAGCGATCGTTCCTTCAACACTCGTGGCCTTCCAACCCTTGGCTTGTGATCCAATTCTACAACACTCCACGCATCAACACTCAACGAAGGGCGCGACTTCTTCTTCTCCACAGACTTTCTCGCCAGCGCAAACAGGACTGCCTTGACGTTATCTCTGTACCACATATCGATAACAGGCACGCAAAATTCCACAAGGAACATGGATGAGAAGGTGGATTCAGGAACGCGTACAGATGAACATGGGAAAAGGGGGTTGAAGGGCGAGCAGGCATGCTACCCCCTTTCTCACAGTATTGAGAAACGTACGCATTGGATACATAGAAATCGGGATCTCTCTTCTGAATCATCTTCAAAGATGGGGCCATCTCCTCGTCAAACACCTCTCCTCGCTCGAGACAGGCTTCGGAACAGTATAGATGAGATTTGATGTGTTTTGAACGCAAGGCAGCGTTCTCCATTCGCAATAGTTGGAAGGAATCGTGGCAAGCGTTGCAAAAGTGAGGTTGGAGGGATGCGTGGATCACATGGTGGTAATAGGGAGTGATGAAGAGCAGTTCATTGGGTGCCAAGTCCTCACTCGCAAACAGCCCGCGATTGCCAGTCAATGGGTCGATTTCCAGGCGAACTTTGGTGTCTTTGAAATACTCGAGATTGTAGTCGAATGTTTTTGGGGACGAGTAGGAGCGAGAGACACGTGAGAAGCCGGGAGGACGAGTAGAATTCGTGGGACGAAGGTCGGAGGTTGCGGAAGCTGTTGCGTGCCTCAGGTTGAAGCAAGCGCCGGTAATGAACCTCGAGAGCATGAGTAATGAATAGAGGAAGCGCAATCACAGCATAGTTGCACAGAATTGAACGGGAAGGGACCAGAGATGGGGCTGGGAAGTTACGAGTGAATGATTTTAGAGCAGTACGTTGCTCAGCGAGAGAGTGGAGAGAATCGGATGATGGAACAAGCCCAGTATAGTGATACTACATTTGTACAACCCTCAGCACGTGCACGATGAGGAAGAAGATTTAGAGGGTGCCGGTTGGAACTGCTTGCGGAATTCTGGATCGTTTGGCAAGCGCAGAGAAGCAACTTTAAAACGTGCAATTGCCTCGTTTGCTGCCATCGTAAACAGCTCTTCTACACCCTTGCCGGTCTTGGGAGAGCACTCACAGAACATCACTCTATCAAAGAGGGCTTCTGGAGGGGGATCGACAGCTGGGCGGGCGGTTTGGTTCGGCGCCTTCTCGACCTTCAAATCCTCCTTCGTCGCCACCACCACTACCACCGTATCCATAAACGACGTCGTAGATACACACTCATACCACTGTTTAATCGCATCTCGAGACTCAGAACTCATCATGTCGTACACAAGCAGAGCAATTGAAGCACCTCTCACGTACATCGGAGCAAGGGAACCATACCTCTCCTGTCCATATGTATCCCAGATCTGAGTCAGAAAAAGGTAAAGAAGTTGATACGCTACACAAAAAATGCGAGGGAAAGGCCAAATCACGTACTTGGAGTGTACACGGGCCAAAGTCTGTCAGCAGATTGCGGCGTTGCCAGTCCGCGGTAAGGGTGACTTCGGATGTGTCAACCACTTCAGAATACATGAGCAAATCATGGTCAGAAGATCAACTTTTAGGGTTTTGGGCAGAATGGAGGCGCTGGAGGACGCATACAGGCCGCGAACGAACCGGTGACAGAGAGAGGTCTTGCCTGCGCCGGGAGCCCCTAGGAGGATCAATTTGAATTGTGGAGGCGGCTCTTCCATGTGAATGTCGAAGGAGGTATGTCAACGGGTAGGACGGGAGAGGAGGAGTGAGCATCTTCATCAGCTCGATCAAGGCTCGTCTAATCTCCCGGCCAGATCTAGCGGGCCTTAATGTACGTATATCCGACGAGAGCAGCCCCATATCCAACCCCCATGAGAACGAAGGCAAAGTACAACCCTAGATCAATGAGAGAAGGCCAAACACCGATGAGTGAGTGGGGTTTAGGGCGGCACGAGGTCCTTGCAAAGTTTCATTTAGAGATTTCAGTCCTGTGGCCTGTGCTGCAATAATGCAAGTAAGTTAAAATGGTATCATACAAGATCATAGAGAAGATGGAAGAAGGCATGAGCTTCTGAAAGAGGAGGATGAGAGGGGTTTGGAAGGAGCGAGGAAGGGGGACTCTTCATCTCTCTCTTGTGTATGCGTGTGCGCACGTGTGTGTACATGCATGCGTTGAGTAGACAGACATGTGTGTATCATCGATTTCCTTTACTTCTTGACGTGAGAACGAGCCTTGTTGAGAGCGGCGATGGAGTCTTCCTTTCCGGCTTGGTGTTTGGCCTTGTCCTCCTTACGCTTGATGTTGTACTCGGACATCTTGCGTCCGATCTTGAGTTGCTTGTCGGAGGCTTCTGAGGCGAGCCATGGGTGTCGGATGGCTTCCTCAGCGGTGTAGCGTTGTGAGGCCTCCTTGACGAGGAGGTGTTTGATGAAGTCCTTGGCGAGGTCCGAGACGTCGTCCCAGCAGTCGTCCTCGAAGTCGTACTCAGCGTTCATGATCTTCTCAAAGAGAGCAATGTCGTTTTCAGCGTAGAACGGAGGATATCCAGCGAGAAGAATGTAGGTGATGATGCCAATGCCCCACATGTCGACGGACTTGTCGTAGGACTCGCACATGAGAACCTCGGGCGCGACGTAGCCGGGCGTTCCGCACGACGTTCTGAGCTCCTCTTCGTCGTTGAAGATCTTGGAGAGACCGAAATCGGCAATCTTCACAATCTCAGTCTCATCAGAACCAGAGCAGAGCAAGTTCTCGGGCTTCAAATCTCTGTGGGCGATACCAATCTGATGCAAGTACTGAACTGCACTCAGGATCTGTGACACGATGTTGATGGCGTTCTTCTCAGAGTAGTAACCCTTGTCGACGATACGATCGAACAGTTCAGAACCCTCCACAAGCTCCATGACGATGTACACCTTAGCACCGTCCTCGTAGATCTCCTTCAGACGCAAGATGTTCTTGTGATCCACCTTCTTCATAATCGCAATCTCACGCCTCAACAACTTGATATCATCTTGCAGCAAGGACTTCTCAATGATCTTCACAGCCCAAGAGATATTGTCCTTCTTGGCAGTGGCCTTGTAGACGACAGAGAAACCACCGCGACCAATCTCGTCGCCGAGAACGTAGTTATCCTGGAACTTGCCCTCAGCTACACACAGATGACGAGAAAGATGACGCACAACAAGAGTACACATGAGAAGAGCAAAGACATGGGGTAAGTACAAGAACAAGGACAGGAAGGGACGAAAACGGGCAAGTGGGCGGGGACCTCTAGGCTCTCTCTCGCTCTCTCTCTCCAAAGGGTGTGGCAGGCGGAAATGTCATACAGGCTGTCTCCCTGGAAAGGTGCAAAAGAGGGTTGCCAAAGCGTGAAAGAAGCCAAGAAGCACAAGTCCGAGGGAAAGAGAGACAGGAGAGCGGCAAAACACCACTTCGGGCGACGGGCAGGAAATCTCGAGAGGGACGCCTGGGTGCCGAGGAGGCTTCTCTACGTACAATCCGCATCCAAGCGCGTCTCGTCCACCTCCGGCTTATCTGCATTCGATGCAGCCGTGTCCTTCGTCTTCGTCACAGGCGCAGCAGTGTTACCACCAGCATTGGTAGCCGCTGGGGCAGGCTTTTCCTTCGAACCAAGGCAACCCATGTTGTTCTGCTCAGATACTCGACCACGAAATTCGGCTCGTTTCACGCACGCTACTCCAAAAACACCCACAAATCGTATTAGCAACATTTCAAGCTACAGCAATTCACACATTCCGAACAGGTACACACTCAAAGACGACTGCAAAGCGCAACTCTTTCGCATCTGGCCTGGACGAGGCACCCTCGCTCTAAAAATGAACGCGGGCAAACGACCTTCCTTCGCAGAAAAGGCGCTGTAAACTCCACTCCACAACCATTATCACAACTTGACCATACCTTACAAACCAATCGAAGTGGAGAATCCCACAACGCAAAGGCGAATGAGCCGAAAACAGAAGCAAGCCCAAGAGCCGCCGCTGACGTACAGACAAACCCACCAAACGACAGCGCCAGCAAACGACGCGCAGAAAGTGGGTGGAGCACCAAAAGTGCCTAGAGAACTACCTCACACTTCTTGCCCGCCGCATTTCTCGCCAAGACACATCATTCTACCCCAAACATAGGATTGCAACATGTCGGGTACGTAACGAAGTACCCATTCAAGAGTATCGTTTTGGTCTATCTCGATGTCTGCCTTGGCAGTACGCATTCCAAGATCGCGCCGGCGTTGCACTCGCCTCTGTCCTCACCACACTTGCCAATCGCCCACCCATCGCCGAATTTCGCAATACTGTAGTCTAATACAGCAGGCCAATCAGCCACACCGCTGGGATGACTCAGCTCACGCGAGGAACCCGAGTTCTATTCCCGGCCTCTTAGCAGCGCTCGTTTGACCTCTCATCTCACCCCCAATGGCCCACCACTTGCCTGTTTGGGCACACATTTACTGTTACTAACCCAATCGTCACCTTGATTCTCCTCTACCATGCGAACGCTGGGCCCGTTTCCACCCCAACTCCTTGCTGCGGTCCTCCTGCAGACGACGGATGGAGTGATGACGAAAAGAAGCAGCCTGAGATCAAGTATGAGACATTCGAGGTCGTTTCGGACCACATTCCCGAGAACAAGGACCTGTTGACCTTGCAGAAGTACGACATCGTCTACGTCTTCAAGAAGAACCCCAATGGCATCTGGGAAGGAGAGTCTAAGGGCGTCTATGGCAAGTTCCCTTCAGCGCATGTGCGCCCATTGAAGCATTTAGGAAAGTGAGAGAATCAGCGCCTGTTCCAACTGGAGGCGTGCCCGCCGATCTTCTGCTTGTTGTGCGATCCCCTCAATGCCCTGCCCTCAAATCTCAAAGTTGAGCCTTTAAATGTACTTTCTGTTCCAAATTGCGTCAAATGGCTATCGCGCTTCTATGGGATAGACGGCACGTCACTCACTGTAAGGCCCACTCTGTCGTGTCCAACTCACTGCTTTGATGATCATTGATGGTGGGAATGAATCGCCGGCGTTATATGGTACTACATTCGCTCTGAAAGTGACATTGCTCATGATGATGACATTGGTGGCACTTGGTTCGTTTCAGTGGCGGTCGGTGGCGATGCTGAAGATGATGAAGCAGCATCATACACTTGGTTCGCATCTAATGTTGCGTCCTTT
>Ga0307375_10004581_pt1 | contig 13145 bp, 10 predicted proteins | sample TR1MG_FD_202531 | JGI IMG/M metagenome (GOLD analysis project Ga0307375, IMG submission 202531) | Soil microbial communities from Risofladan, Vaasa, Finland - TR-1 | ecosystem: Environmental > Terrestrial > Soil > Coastal area > Acid sulfate soil | place: Finland: Risofladan, Vaasa | collected... | reverse complement strand
CCGTCACTGACTCAGCAGTTGTCAATGGTGAGTTTGTCTCCTCCGCATTTGACCCCATGCTCGCCAAGGTCGCCTGTTGGGGCCAGACCAGACAAATTGCACTAAGTCGGTTGCGCCAAGCTCTGAAAGAAACTGTGTTATTTGGTGTCACATCGAATATTGATTACCTGACTCAACTGTTGAACTCACCTGACGTTCAGACATCTAGTTACGACACGACTTGTCTGGAAACCTTTGAGATAATTCGCCCCCAACCGCCAGCACTCATTCTGGATGCCTACGCCGCACTCGTCGCATCCGGTGCCGGCATCACACCATGGACCTCCGATGCCTGGCGGCTTGCAGGACTGCCGGCGGGAAAAGTTGTCGGCTACGTGGATGGAAAGCGATACGAAATCGCACTGCCGGCGAATTCGGAATTTGAGGTCACGCATCATCAAGATGATGACAACTTCTGGATCCATCATCTGGAGTTTGGAACGTGGCTAATCAAGGGCACAGATGAGAGGCGCTCGATCACAGATGGTCTAAGTGACCAAATTACTAGCCCTATGCCAGGCATCGTAATAGCAGTGGAAATCTCCGTCGGCGAGACAGTTGCCGTGGGCGATCCACTAGTAATCATTGAGGCGATGAAGATGGAACACATAGTGCGCGCCAGAAGCGCTGGACGTATTGGTAAGTGTCATGTGTCCCTAGGTTCAAGCGTTCGTTCGGGACAACTCTTGATAGAGGTGATTGAAAATGTTTGATCGAAAGGGATTACCAACAGCGGTCACGGTCTACGAAGTCGGTCCGCGCGACGGACTCCAAAACGAGAGCGTAATTTTGCCAACAAAAGTAAAAGTGGATTTGGTACGACGTTTGATAGCGGCTGGCCTACCGGCAGTTGAGATCACGAGTTTAGTTAGGCCAGATCTGGTTCCTGCTCTGGCAGATGCAGATGAACTGCTCGCCGAGTTGGCACCGATTCTTACTTCAGCTCGAACTGCCGTATTAGTTCCTAATCAGCGGGGTCTCGAACGGGCGCTAAAATCCGGCGTAAAGGAAGTTGCCGTATTTGCAAGTGCGACTGAATCTTTTTCAGCGAGAAACATTAATAATTCGATCGCTGGTTCGTTGGCGATTTACCGTCCAATGATCCAACAAGCCCGCAACGCTGGACTAAATGTGCGCGGCTACATATCCATGTGTTTCGGCGACCCGTGGGAGGGTGCCGTTTCGGTCGATCAAGTGATCGTGGTAGCGGAATCTCTTTTCGAATCCGGAATCACCGAACTATCACTGGGCGACACAATTGGAGTCGCAACGCCAAATAATGTCGTTGATCTCCTTGATGCCCTTTCTGCCAGAAACATCCCTCGCGCAATGTTGGCTGTCCATTTCCACGACACGTACGGGCAGGCCCTCTCGAACTCGCTCACCGCGCTGCAGGAAGGGATTACTACGATCGATGCATCGATTGCTGGCCTTGGCGGGTGTCCATTTGCCAAGAGCGCGACCGGCAATCTGGCCACTGAAGATTTAATTTGGCAACTGCATGGGCTCGGCATATCGACCGGGGTAAACCTTTCAGCCTTGGTTGAGACTAGTCGCTGGCTGGCAAGCAAGACCGGGCTCCCACTTCGCTCAAAGACGGCCATTGCGATGTCCAATGATGAGAACGGCGCGAAATGAACTCAGCCTTGATGCAACTATCCGGAGAACATCAAGATCTCGCCTCCACGGTCGAGTCTTTCGCCAATGAGGTGGTTGCTCCAGTCGCCGCACTGCATGACCGTGAGCACTCATTTCCATATGAGGTAGTGCGGAAGATGGCCGACATGGGCCTATTCGCCTTACCCTTCCCCGAAGAATTTGGTGGCATGGGTGGGGACTATCTCTCCCTCTGCATTGCCATCGAAGAACTGGCTCGAGTGGATCAGAGCGTGGCAGTAACTCTAGAGGCGGCAGTGAGTTTGGGCTCAATGCCGATTTTCAGGGCGGGCACACGTAAGCAGAAAGATGAATTTCTGCGCCCACTCATATCTGGTCAAGCTCTAGGTGGCTTCGGATTGACCGAGCCCGATGCCGGAAGCGATGCAAGTCGGCTTCGTACGACCGCGCGTCTGGTCGATAACGAATGGGTGATAAACGGTGCCAAAACTTTTATAACTAACTCCGGCACCTCGATCACCTCTCTAGTCACGGTGGCCTGCGTCACCGGTGAACGAAGCAGAGACGTCAAAGAACTCAGCGCGATCATCGTGCCAGCTGGAACTACCGGCTTCGTAGTTGATCCTCCCTATTACAAGGTCGGCTGGCATGCCTCTGATACTCATCCGCTTACGTTCATTGATGTCCATGTATCAGAAGACAACTTGCTTGGAGAGCGTGGAAGAGGCTATGCCAACTTCCTTCGCACCCTCGACGAGGGACGAGTGGCAATCGCAGCCTTGGCGGTTGGCGCCGCTCAAGGCTGCATCGACGAGGCGGTCCGCTATTCAAAAGAACGGCAAGCATTCGGAAAATTAATCGGCGAGCATCAAGGTATTGCTTTCAAGATCGCCGAGATGCAGGCCAGGACGCACACGGCCAGGCTCGCTTACTACCACGCTGCGTTCCTAATTGGACAAGGAAAAGAATTCAAGACGGAGGCATCAATCGCTAAATTGGTCGCTAGCGAAGCGGCGATGGAGAACGCGCGCGCCGCCACGCAGATCTTTGGCGGGTATGGCTTCATGGATGATTTCCCAGTAGCAAGGCACTACCGCGATTCGAAAATATTGGAAATCGGCGAAGGGACCAGTGAAGTGCAGAAAATTCTCATTGCTCGAAGCCTCGGTTTGAACGCCGAATGAAAGCCTCGGATGAATTGTGGTACGACGTTTCCGACGGCATCGCCACTATCACGATCAACAGGCCGGATGCTCGAAACGCACTCAACTCTGGCGTAAGAGAAGGAATTCGCTCGGCTCTTGTAGATTTCGGTAAAGACGACGCCGCAAAAGTTCTCATCCTCACCGGATCTGGCGATGTAGCTTTTTGCGCCGGCGCAGATCTTAAAGAAATGGCTAATTCGCATCTGGCCATTCCGCCCGATGATTTTATTCCTGATCTAGTCACCAAAAAGCCCGTGATTGCCGCGATCAACGGTGCGGCACTTGGCGGTGGTTTCTTTTTGGCACAACAGGCAGACCTCGTAATTGCCGCAGAGCATGCGACATTTGGAATTACCGAGGCCCGCTATGGCCGTGGTGCACCGTGGGCGGCGCCACTACCGCTTCTGATACCACCGCGAGTGGCTCTTGAACTCCTTCTCACAGCCCGACCTATCACCGCAGCGAGAGCCAGAGAAGCGGGCCTCGTGAACGTTGTAGTGCCCGCTGAGGAACTGTCGTCCACGACACACAGAATCGCAGTGCAAATCGCTGGCAATGCTCCCCTTTCAGTCGCCGCCGGGAAAGCGATGGTTCAACAGATTCTCGTCGATGTTCTAGGCGATGCTGGAGAAAAGGCAAAGCGTCTCTGGGACGACGTCTATCTGAGTCAAGATGCACAAGAGGGGCCAGAAGCTTTTAAAGACAAGCGGCTACCCAAATGGTTGGGTCGATAAGCCAAGGGAGATGGATTTATGGACAAGGTGGTAACGAGCGCGAAAGATGCGGTAGCCGACATCAGTGACGGCGCCACAATATCCGTAGGTGGGTTCGGACTGGTTGGCATTCCATCCGCTCTGATTCAAGCACTGCTCGATCAAGGCGCCAAAGATCTCACTGTTGTCTCCAACAATTGCGGAATTGACGGGTTGGGTCTTGGGCTTCTCCTTGAAGCCAGAAGGATAAGACGGGTTATCGCTTCATACGTCGGCGAGAATCGCGAGTTCGCCAGACAGTTTCTAGCCGGCGAATTGGAAGTGGAACTAACTCCGCAGGGCACCCTTGCCGAAAAATTACGAGCTGGTGGTGCCGGCATTCCTGCCTTCTACACGCCCGCTGGCGTCGGCACACTCCTGGCCGATGGGGGTCTTCCATATCGCTATAGCTCTGATGGGAGCATTAGCGTTGCATCGAACCCAAAGGAAGTGCGATCCTTTGACGGCCGGGACTATCTATTAGAAGAATCAATTACCACAGACTTTGCGCTCATTCATGCCGAAACGGTAGATCGGCATGGTAACTGCGTATTTCACTTATCTGCCCAGAACTTCAACCCCATCGCCGCCATGGCAGGTCGGATCGCCATCGTCGAAGCTGAACATGTTGTTGACGCTGGAGCAATCAATCCGGCCGACGTCCACCTGCCTGGCATCTATGTCCAGCGCGTTGTCGCCTTGACAGCAGCACAAGCCGCAGACAAGCGAATCGAAAAATTGACGGTGCGCTCATGACTCTCACTCGAGACCAAATGGCCGCGCGAGCGGCAAAAGAACTATCTGATGGTGACTACTGCAACCTGGGGATCGGATTGCCAACTCTCATCCCAAATTTCCTCCCGAAGGGAATCCACGTAGTTCTGCAATCCGAAAATGGCGTACTCGGGGTTGGCCCATATCCCACCGAAATGGAAGTGGATCCCGACCTAATCAATGCCGGAAAGGAGACAGTCACGATTCTTCCTGGTGCTTCTTTCTTTGACTCAGCAGAATCATTTGGAATGATCAGGGGTGGCAAGATTGATGTCGCCATCCTGGGTGCCATGCAAGTTTCAACCACAGGAGATCTAGCTAACTGGCTCATTCCCGGCAAGATGGTTAAAGGGATGGGCGGCGCCATGGATCTAGTTCATGGAGCCCGGCGAGTGATTGTTCTGATGGAGCATGTTGCGAAAGACGGTTCACCAAAAATCGTGGAAAGTTGTGATTTGCCGCTAACCGGTAAGTCAGTGGTCAATCGAATCATTACCGATCTCGCCGTCATCGACGTAACGCCTCAGGGTTTGGTGCTAGTTGAACTTGCGCCAGGCACTTCCTCTGAAGATGTTGTAGCTCAAACCGCTGCACCGCTACTTGTCACTACCTAGGAGTTACTCAATGGGCAGAGTCAGGCAGATCTCTTCAGTGAAAGATTGGCGATCACCCTAGAGGTCGCGGTTGCAGAATTGAGCGTATAAAAATGGAACCCTTCGGCGCCAGCAAGGTGAACTTCTTCACAGATCTTCGTCGCTATTTCGATACCAAGTTCTTTAATGGCATCAGGATCGTCCTGAAAACGATCGAATTGCTGGAGCAGGTGAGTCGGCATGGAGCCGCCGGTCAGCTCGAGCATTCGTTTGATTTGCCGGTAGTTGGTGACTGGCATGATTCCGGGATAGACCGTGAGAGAAGATCCTCTAGTTGCAAGAGTCTCAACCAAGCGAGCATAACTCTGGCTGTCGAATACAAATTGAGTGATCGCGAAAGTCGCTCCTGATTTCTCTTTACGCAGCAGTACCTCAACATCCTGTTCCAAATCGCCGTGCGACGCCGGGTGTCCGTCAGGGAATGCCGCCACCCCAACCACAAAATCGCCAACAGTTCTCGCAAGTTCGACCAATTCCTCTGCATGATTCAGGCCACCAACTACTGAAATCCAGGGCGCGCTGAGCCCTAGAGCAGGATCACCGCGAAGTGCTAGAACATCGGTTATCCCAGATTCCTTGTAGTGGAGCAAAGTCCGCCGAAGCTCTTCCCTAGTCGAACCAACACAGGTGAGATGCGCGATTGTGCGAAAACCCGTTCGCTCAAATATTTCGCATGCGATGCGAACCGTCCGGTCGCGAGTTGAGCCGCCTGCACCGTAAGTCACCGAAACAAAATCGGGATTTATCGCATGCAAATCATCAATCGCCTGCCATAGCTGTTCTTCACCCGATTCGTCTTTCGGTGGGAAGAATTCGAAAGATATCGTTGGATATTCAACGGGCATTGAAGTATTTCGCTTCCGGGTGGTGGACGATTATGGCCGATGTTGATTGTTCTGGGTGCAGTTGGAATTCTTCGGAAAGCAGAACGCCGATCCGTTCTGGCTCCAGCAATTCGCACAACTGAACCTGGTCCTCGAGGTTTGGGCAAGCTGGGTAGCCAAAGGAATAACGCGATCCGCGATACCCCTGATCCAAGATGGCATTGAGATCCGAAGAATCCTCCTCCGAGTGCCCCAATTCCGATCGAATCCGCGCATGCCAGTGCTCAGCGAGCGCCTCGGTGAGTTGGACTGACAAGCCGTGTAATTCGAGGTAATCGCGATATGAATTTGCCGCGAAAAGTTTATTCGCTGCCTTGCTGACTTCTTGTCCCATCGTGACAACGTGGAATGCGACCACGTCTATTTTCCCAGAATCCTTGGCAGCGAAATAGTCCGCAAGACACAATCGCTTATCGCGTCGTTGTCTAGGAAATGAGAAGCGGGTGCGTTCAGTGCCAATCAGTTCACCCTCGTGATGCAAGATCACAAGATCATTGCCATCGCTATAACAAGGAAAGTATCCGTACACAACGGCAGCCTCAAGCCAACCGTTTGCCTGCGCTTCATTTAGCAACAGTCGAAGGCGGGGTCTTCCCTCTAATTCGACCATCTCTTCATAGGCACCCTGCTTGCCTTTGAGCCCCCACTGACCCACAAAGAGCGCGCGCTCGTCGAGCATCCCAACATAGTCAGCAAGTGCGATACCTTTGATCACGCGGCTCCCCATGAACGGTGGAGTAGGTACTGGGTTATCCGAAGCAACATCGCTGCGCTCAGTATCAATCTCGAGGTCCTGGTTGACTTCAACCGGCCTTATTCGGCGCTTGCGCAGTTCGGGCAAGACCGCTCCCAGGTCACCACGTTTGATAGCCATGAGGGTGTCCATGAGGCTCAATCCCTCAAAAGCATCCTTTGCGTATCGAACCGTTCCTGGGAAGAGTAAATCGAGATCATCCTCTACGTAGGCTCGCGTGAGCGCGGCGCCACCGAGAATTATCGGCCAGCGGCCACTGAGGTTTCGGCTGGTGATCTCTGCGAGATTCTCCTTCATGACAACGGTGGATTTGACCAGCAGTCCGGACATTCCGATGACATCAGCATTGCTGGTTTCAGCTGCCTCAACGATCGCGTTTACTGGCTGCTTGGTTCCAAGATTCACGACGTTGTATCCGTTGTTCGTGAGAATGATGTCAACCAGGTTCTTCCCAATATCGTGCACGTCACCCTTAACTGTGGCGAGAACAATGGTTCCTCGACCGGCCTGATCTAACTTCTCCATGTGCGGCTCAAGGTAGGCAACCGCCTTCTTCATAACCTCCGCAGACTGCAGCACGAAGGGAAGTTGCATTTCGCCTCTGCCGAATAACTCTCCAACTTCTTTCATCCCCTCCAAAAGGAAGCGATTGATGATGTCAAGAGGCGCGAGGCCGCTAGCCATCGCTTCATCGAGATCAGACTCCAGGCCCTTGCTTTCGCCATCGATGATGCGCCTTGGTAGCCGTGCTTCCATCGGCATAAGGGCGAATTCGTCGGCTCTAGAGAGCCGAGCAGCACTCGTCTCCGCGTTCTCAAAAAGTTTAAGAAATTCCTGGAGCGGATCATAGATAACGCGCCCATCCTCATAGGCACGTCGATCGTAAATCAAATCTAGAGCAACTTTTCGTTGAACCTCAGGAATCCTGGCTAACGGCATTATTTTCGATGGATGAGCGATCGCCGAATCGAGTCCAACCTGGGTTGCCTCATAGAGGAATACCGAGTTGAGCACGATCCGTGCACTCGGATTGAGTCCAAATGAAACGTTGCTCACACCCAAAGTAGTTTGGACATTTGGAAACTCGGTCTTCAATGCCCGAATCGCCTCGATCGTTTCGAGCCCATCCCGCCGGGTCTCTTCCTGCCCGGTTGCAATCGGAAACGTGAGGCAATCGATAAGAATGTCGCTTTGATTCATTGCCCAGTTCTCAGTGAGATCTGCAATGAGTCGCTTTGCGACCTTGACTTTCCACTCAGCAGTACGGGCTTGGCCTTCCTCGTCGATTGTCAAAGCCACGACTGCAGCACCGTGCTCCTTGACTAGCGGCATGATGCGCGCAAATCGCGAATGGGGGCCATCACCATCTTCGTAATTCACTGAATTGATGACGGCGCGTCCCCCTAATCGCTCCAGTCCAGCCTTCAATACCGCTGGCTCCGTCGAATCCAAAACGATCGGAAGAGTCGAGGCAGTCGCCAATAAAGAAGCGAAATGAGACATGTCCTTGACACCGTCACGGCCCACATAGTCCACAGAGAGATCAAGCATGTGGGCGCCGTCGCGAATCTGTTCTTTGGCGATCTCTAAACAAGCGTTCCAATCTTCGGCTAGCAGCGCATCCCGAAAAGCTCTTGAGCCATTGGCGTTTGCTCGCTCACCAATAGCTAAGTAACTGAGGTCCTGGCGAAATGGAACGTGCTGGTAAATAGACGAGGCTCCGGGTTCGGGGACCGCCGCAATGGAAACGCGCTTACGGTGGCCAACTCGCTCCACCAGAAGTTTGATGTGTTCGGGTGTTGTGCCACAGCAACCGCCAACCAAATTAAGTCCATAATCATCGATGAAGCGAATCAGCGAGTCAGCCAATTCTTCCGGTGCCAATTTATATTCCGCCCCGTTGGGGCCAAGCACCGGCAGGCCCGCATTTGGCATACATGAGATGCCCAACCCGGTCCGGTTTGAAAGCGTGCGTAGGTGCTCACTCATCTCAGTTGGACCGGTGGCACAGTTCAACCCGATGAGATCAATGCCAAGTGGTTCCAATGCGTTGAGCGCAGCGCCAATTTCGGAGCCCATCAGCATCGTTCCAGTTGCCTCGATGGTGACCTGGGCAATTAGGACGATGTCTCGCCCTGCTTCAGTGATTGCGTTACGTGCGCCATTGATTGCCGATTTAGCTTGCAGCAGGTCCTGCGCAGTCTCAATTAACAGCGCATCTGCGCCGCCGTCGATCAAGCCTCGACTGGCCTGGTAATAAGCCGTCTTCAGATGGTCGTAAGTCGTGTGGAGGAGGGTCGGAAGTTTTGTGCCAGGCCCTAGCGATCCCAGAACCCAACGCGGTTTGTCGGCAGTCGAGAACTTGTCCGCACTCACTCGAGCGATCTGCGCCCCGGCTTTTGAGAACTCGTAGATGCGATCTTCAATTCCATACTCGGCCAGGTTGGCCCAATTGCAGCCGAAAGTGTTGGTTTCAATGGCGTCGGCTCCGGCTCTGAGGTATTCCTCATGGATCTGGGCAACCACTTCCGGGCGAGTGACGTTAATGACTTCATTGCAGCCCTCATGGCCCTCAAAGTCGGCCAGAGTTAGGTCAGCGGCCTGCAGCATCGTGCCCATGGCTCCGTCGGCGACAACAACCCGCTCTGCGAGCGCCTGTCTTAACGTACTTACTTCATCCACTGTCGAGGCCTTTCCTCATCTTCCTAGGTTCCCCTAGGCGGAATTGGCACCTGGCATAGACGGCCTCTCCACTGAGAATTTCGCTGGGAGGATCTTGCTGGTTGCCGGGACTTCAACGGGCCGTTCCCTCAGTCCCTCTTGATGAGCGGTATTAAGTTATAACCAGAAGGTAGCGCATCAGCCTCGTTACCACGCAGTCGGCCTGGTCGGGCTCGGCAGATAGACTGGGATTCTTCCCAACCAGCCGGAGGCATGTCGTGGAATCAGTTCCACTCGTAGTTGACCTCGACGGCACCCTTGTCCGAACGGACACCCTTCAAGAATCTTTGTTATCGCTTCTCCACTATCGCCCCTGGGCTGTATTTCGGCTCTTTGGCTGGGTTAGGGAGGGAAGAGCTCAACTAAAGCAACACTTAGCTAAGGCGATCAGACTCAACCCTGAGACACTCCCCCTTAACAACGAGTTATTGGCCTGGCTTATCGAGCAGAAGGCCCTAGGGCGACGGCTTGTGCTGGCCACCGGCGCTGACTCCAGCATCGCGATTGCGATAGCTGCGAGGGTGGGCATTTTTGATGAAATCTTTAGCAGTAACGGAACGCATAATTTGACCGGGCCACGAAAAGCCATGGCTTTGCAGACTCGCTTTGGCGAGAAAGGCTTCGACTATGTAGGCGACTCTCGTAAAGATCTCCCTGTCTGGGAGCACGCTCGGCGAGCTATTTTGGTGAACCCAACCAGGAGCGTCGCCAGTCAGGCGGCTGCCGTTAGCCAAATCGAAGGCATTTTTCCCGCCCCAAATCGCAGCGGATCTGTCTGGTTCAAAACAATTCGAGTGCACCAGTGGCTGAAAAACCTTCTGCTTTTCGCTCCCGTACTAGCGGGGCATCAAAGGCCAAACTTGGCAAATTTCTTCCATCTGGGATTAGCATTTATCGCCTTCAGCGTCTGCGCCTCCTCGGTTTACCTGGGCAACGATTTACTCGATCTAGAAAGCGACCGTCGGCATCTACGCAAATCGAGGCGGGCCTTTGCCGCTGGCATTCTCCCGTTGTGGATTGGCTTAGTTCTTTCCTTGACGCTTCTGGCTATTGGCATTGGTCTTGCCGCTGTTGTCGGCACTACGTTTCTGCAATGGCTTCTCGTTTATGTAGCCATAACTGGCGCTTATTCATTTGGTTTGAAACGCTTGGCCATCATAGATGCGATCGTTCTAGCGATGCTCTACACCCTGCGCGTCATTGCTGGTGCCGCGGCCTCTAAGACTCCACTCTCATTCTGGCTATTGGCCTTCGCGGTTTTCCTTTTCCTGTCGCTCGCGTTCGTCAAGCGTTATGCCGAACTCCAATCACATTTTGGTAAGCATGACGACCAGGCTCACGGACGTGGATACAGAACAAGTGATGCGCCAATAGTCCAACTACTAGGCGTGGCTTCTGGCTTCGCCGCAGTGCTGATCCTGGCCCTATACCTCGATAGCAATACGGTGCTTAATCTTTATCGATCGCCGGAAGTGGTCTGGGGCTTAGTCCCAGTGATGCTTTACTGGGTGAGTTGGATCTGGCTCAAGGCTCATCGCGGTGAGATGCACGATGATCCCCTAGTTTTCGCAGTGCGCAAACCGGAGAGCATTCTGGCTGGCGCCGCATTTATAGCCATCTTGTATGTCGGTACCGTGGGCTGGCCGTGGTGAAACTTTCCTCTTGGGGACGACTCGATAACGCAGAGCACAACGTGCAGCCGATCACTGACACACAACAGGTGCCCAGTGCATTACTCAAAAGCGCCCCGGGGATTGCCTATGGCATGGGTCGTAGTTATGGCGATGTCTGCCTCAACCCCGGCGGCACGGTTTGGCGCACCACCGCTCTCGACCGTTTCATCGAGTTTGACGAAGAATCTGGCAAACTCGTTTGCGAGGCCGGGATGGTGCTACGTGATATTCAACGCCTAGTAATTCCACGTGGCTGGTCCCTGCCAGTAACGCCCGGCACGGAACTCATTACTGTTGGCGGTGCGATAGCCAACGACGTACATGGGAAGAACCATCACGTTCTTGGCACCTTTGGTGCACATGTCAGAAAGCTAACGCTGATTCGAACTGATGGCACTCGAATTGAGTGCGGCCCTGACACTCTTCCAGACTGGTTTGCTGCGACCGTTGGCGGGATCGGCCTAACCGGGTTGATCACCAAAGTAGAGATTCAATTGCGTCGCACGCCGGGGCCTTGGTTCGAAACCGAGACCATCCCGTTCACAGATCTCGAACAATTCTTTGCCTTATCCGCCGACTCCGATCCGTATTGGGAGAACTCGGTGTCCTGGATTGACTGCGTCGCAGGTGGCACTGGTCGCGGCTTGTTTATGCGCGGGAACGCAGTGTCAGTGGATTCAAAACTGGCTCCCCGCAACCGCGAACTTGTGGTTCCTGTCGTCCCGCCCATTTCGATGGTAAATGGAGTTACCTTACGGGCGTTAAATTCGGCATATTTTCAGTTCCACCGCCGTCAAACCGGCAAGAAACTCATGCACTATGAGTCATTTCTCTACCCATTGGACAAAGTGTTGGAATGGAATCGGCTCTATGGCCCGCACGGCTTTTACCAATACCAGAGTGTCGTTCCACACGAATCAGCGCTCGAAGCAACGTCGGCAATGCTCGAGGAAATTACTGCCTCCAAACAAGGGTCTTTTCTGGCCGTTTTAAAAACTTTTGGCGATCACACCTCGCCGGGAATGCTCAGCTTCCCTCGGCCAGGCGTCACACTCGCATTGGATTTTCCCAACCGCGGAGAACCAACACTTCGCTTGCTCGAACGACTCGACGCGATCGTGAACGATGTCGGCGGCCGCCTTTATCTAGCCAAAGATGCACGAATGTCTCGTAAGACCTTTGAGGCTGGTTATCAACGCATTAATGAGTTTCTTAACTTCCGCGATCCGGGTATGACATCGGCAATGTCTCGACGCCTCATGGACAACTAGGAGCACCTGTATGAAACGAATTGTCATTGTCGGAGCAACGTCGGCAATCGCCGAGCACTGCGCTCGAATCTGGGTTACGAATTCGAGCATCAGACTCACCCTTGTCGGACGGGATGAAGGCAGACTCGGAACTCTCCAGGCCGACTTATCCGTTCGAAGCCCTAATTCGATCATAGATATCGAGACACTTGATTTCGAAGACCCAATTGCAATCGCAGCATTGGCTGATCGCTCAGTTTCAGATGGCGATATCGATATTGTTCTGATTGCACACGGGAATCTGCCAAATCAACAAGCTTGTGAGCAGGATCTGGTACTTGTGTCAGCCGTATTGGCTATCAATGGACTATCACCGGCACTCTTCGCCGAGGCCTTCGCAGCAAAGTTTGCCTTAGCCAACCACGGCACGATTGCTCTAATCGGCTCTGTTGCAGGTGATCGCGCCCGCCGAGCGAACTATGTATATGGTGCAGCCAAGGCGCTTATTGCCCACTACGGTGCCGGCCTGCAACATCGATTTGCTGAGACAGAAGTGAAAATTGTCCTCATTAAGCCAGGTCCGACGGCAACTCCAATGACCGCTGATCTTCAAGCTCAGGGCCGGCGTCTCGCTCAGGCAGACCGGGTCGCTGCGTCGATCGTAAGAGCGATCGATAAAGGACAGTCGGTCGTTTACACCCCTGCAATCTGGAGATTTATCATGTTTGTGGTTCGAATCCTTCCACAAGGAATCTTCAACAAACTCAAGGCTTAGTCTCTGACTGTCCGCAGTAGAACCTCTCGAAGCAGATCTACCATTGCT
>Ga0307375_10004580_pt1 | contig 13145 bp, 10 predicted proteins | sample TR1MG_FD_202531 | JGI IMG/M metagenome (GOLD analysis project Ga0307375, IMG submission 202531) | Soil microbial communities from Risofladan, Vaasa, Finland - TR-1 | ecosystem: Environmental > Terrestrial > Soil > Coastal area > Acid sulfate soil | place: Finland: Risofladan, Vaasa | collected... | reverse complement strand
GTCCCTGCAGAAACGGCAGTACCAGCAGTGAGGCCACGCACAGCACGGCCACCACCACCGGGATGGCGCGCGGATGGCCTTCCATGCGCGTCAGTACCCGCGTGTAGTGCTGCCTGATCGCCAGCTGGATCCGCGGCTCGGGCGCATCCCCGGTGCCGCGCAGCAGGATCAGGGTCAGTGCCGGGGTCAAGGTCAGCGCCACCACCAGCGAAGCCATGATGGCCGCGATATAGGCGATGCCCAGCGGCGCGAACAGGCTGCCGGCGACCCCCGACAGGGTCAGCACCGGCATGAACACCAGGGCCACGATGAAAGTGGCATAGACGACCGCGCTGCGCACTTCCAGCGAAGCGGCCAGCACCACTTGCGCGGCCGGCAGCGGTGCGGCTTCGAGGCGGTTCAGCCGCAACCGGCGCACGATGTTCTCGACATCGATGATCGCATCGTCGACCACTTCGCCGATGGCGATCGCCAGCCCGCCCAGGGTCATCGTGTTGAGGCCCAGCCCGAAGCGTTCCAGCACCACCACTGCGGTCAGCAGCGACAGCGGTATCGCCACCGCCGAGATCAGCGCAGCCCGCGCATTGCGCAGGAACAGGAACAGCACCACGATCACCAGCGCCGCACCGATCAGCAGCGCATTGCGCAAATGGCCGACCGCGGCACTGATGAAATTGGCGGGCCGGAACAGTGCCGGATACAGCTTCACGTGCTGCGCGGCGAGCGCCGGCTGCAGCGCCTGCAGTTTCTGCTCCAGTGTCCGGGTCACCCGCACGGTGTCGGCGCCGTACTGCTCGTCGATCACCAGCATCACGCCGGTCTTGCCCATGATCGAGGCAGCGCCCACCGCAGGCGCCGCACCGTTGCCTACCGTGGCGACGTCGCCCAGCCGCAGCACCGCGCCGTCGTGGCTGCGCAGCGTCACCGCGGCGATCTCGGCCGGCGTGACGGCCGTGCCGGTGGGCGCCAGCACGATGCGCTGATTGGCATTCGAGACGAAGCCGGCGCCGATCTGGCCGGTGGCGCGCCTTGCCGCCGCGATCACGTCCTGGAACGACAGGCCATAGCGCGCCAGCGCCTGCGGCCGCAGCTGGATCTGCAGCTGACGGAGCGCGCCGCCGAACACGTTCACGTCCGACACGCCGGGCACGCCCAGCAGTTGCGGTTTCAGCGTCCAGTCGGCCAGGGTGCGCAACTGCATCGGGGTCTGCGTGGGCGACGTCACGCCGATCGTCAGCACGATGCCGGCCGACGATGACAGCGGCAGCAATACCGGCGGTCTGGCGGCGCCCGGCAGCGCTGCCGCGGTACGCTGCAGTCGCTCGCTGACGGTCTGGCGGACCTGCGAAAGATCGCTGCCGGCGCGGAACGTCAGGGTGATCATCGACAGCCCCTGCAGCGACTTGGAGCGCATGTTCACCAGGCCATTGGCACCCGACAGCGAATTCTCGATCGGCTGCGTGATCAGGGTCTCGACCTGCTCCGGCGAGAAACCGGGTACCTCGGTCTGGACGATCGCCTGCGGCGGGGCAAACTCCGGGAACACGTCCAGCCGGGCGCGTCCCAGGGCGAGCACCCCATAGGCCACGGCCAGCACGGCCAGCGCGATCGTCACACCGCGAAAGCGTATGACGGTGCGGACGATCGCACTCAGCATGGCGAGGCACGTCCAGCGGCATTTCGCGGCGGCGCTGCCGACGGCAGTGCAGCGGCGAACTCAATCATCGTCATCGTCCCCGGCCGGTTTGGCGGCACCTGGCGGCGGCTGCATTTCCTGCGACAGCAGCAGCTCGCCGCCGCGGACGACGACCTTTTCTCCGGCATGGAAACCACGGGCCTGGAACCAGCCCTGCGCATCGCGTACCTGGTCGAGCGGTCGACGCTGGAACTGCCCGGCAGCCGTCTCGACGTAGACCCACGGTTGTCCGGCGTACCAGATCACGGCGGCGGTCGGTACGTTCACGCCCTGGCGCACGGCGCTGTCCTGCGGAACCGTGGCGTTCAATCGCTGGCCGCTGCGCAGTCCTGCCGCGGTGGTGCGGTAGAAGAAGGTCGGACCCTGCACGACGGCATCGGCACGGGGCGATGCGCCGAGCAAGGTGGCCGTCGACGGCTGGCCATCCGGACTCCATACCTGGATGGAATTCCCGGCCGGCGCACGCGTGCCGTTCGGCAATGCGACCTCGAGCAGGCTGGCATGGCCATCGGCGTAATCGTGCAGCGCCTGCGGTCCCCTGGCGGCCAGCCGCGTCAGCACCGGCCCCCATTGCGAGCGTGCACCACTGCGCGCGGTGGTCTCGTCGGCGCGCGCCACCGTGCGCTGGGCCCGGGCTGCCGCTGCCGCCGCCTCGGCAGTTTGCATGTCACTCAGGGAGGTATTTTCGTCCTGCCGATAGAGCGCCTGCGATCGTTTCGCCTGGGCATTGGCTGCCCGTGCGGCTGCATCGGCGGCCAGTACCGCGGCATGCGTCGTCTGCAATCGCGCCGCCAGCGCCAGCAGCGGTTGCGGATCCAGCACCGTGGCAATGCCCTGCGCCTGCGCGGTCCGCGTTGCCGTCGTCAGCGGCACCACCGCGATGCCGCTGGCATGCACGCTGGCTGGCGTCAGCACCACGGTTCCGGTCATGGCGGCCAGCGATGGCGCGGAGATGACCCACGACGCGGCGACGGAAGCCGCGGTGATGGTGAGGAGGTGGCGCCAATCAGGAACGATGCGCATGGGCAGACTCCGCAGCAGGTGGAGAAGCAACAGGTGGTGCTGCGGCAGGGAAGGGGGCGGTCGGCAGGCTTGCCAACCGGGTGGCGGGCCAGAGCGGATGCTGCAATACATCTTCGAGCTGACCGAGCGAGTCCAGGGCGCTCGACAGCGCGTCGCTGGCCGCCAGTGCTGTCGTCGCGGCGACAAGTTGCGCGGACAATTCGGCGCCGTGACTGGTCTGACCAGCGGACCGCTGCGCGCGGGCGCGTTCGGCGGCGAGTCGGGCCGTCGCCGCGGCTGCCTGCATGCGTCGCCAGGCAGCGTAGCGCTCGGCATAGCCGGCACGGGCCGCATCCAGTGCATTGAGTATCGTCATCTGGCGCGCACGCACGGCGGCAGCCGCCTCATCGCGTGCCGCCGCTGCTGCCCGGATCCGCGCCCCGGCGCCGTGAAACAGCGGCAGCTCGACATCCAGACCAAAGGTGAACTTGCGCGCGCCCTGATCGTATTTGTAGCCCGGTGCCACGGCCAGCGCCGGAAAGCGCGTGCCGGCGGCCATCTGCAAGCGCGCCGCGCTCGCACGGTAATGCGCCAGCAGCACCGCAAGGTCGAGCCGGTTCCATGCCGCATCCTGGGCCAGGGCGCCGGATGGCAATGCCGCAGGCGCCGGTGGTGCGTCGAGGTCCGGCCAGCTCAGCCGGGCTTCGGCCAGGGCCGACCAGGGCATGCCGAGCGCGGCAGCCAGGGCCTGCTGCGCGGCATCACGCTGCGCGCGTCGGTCAGCCAGCTCCGCCTCGGCACGCTGCAGCCCGAGTTCGGCGGCAAGCTGGATGTCGCGCGCATCGGCACCGGCCAGCACGCGCTGCCGCACGCCTCGCAGATACGCCTTCCGGTCCCGCACCGCGGTTTCGGCGAGCGCCTGCGACTGGCGTGCCAGCAGCGTTGCGCGCATGGCGGCCAATACCCGCGTGCGGCTGTGCCAGAGCGCCAGCGCGGCCTGGTCGCGGGCGGCCGCGGTATCGGCGGCGGCCACGTCACGCCGGGCCGCCGCCTCGCCCGGATGCAGCAACGGCAGCAACAACGCGATGCCTGCCGTCCACGGGGGGGCGCTACTGATCCCGCTGAACACTTTCTCGGAACTCAGCTGCAGCGTGGGGTTGCTGCGTTGTGCGGCGACCGCGGCATCGGCCGCCGCGCGGGTGGCCGCAGCGCGTGCCTGCGCAAGCATCGGATCGAAATACCACGCGGCGACGGTAATGCGATCCGGCGTCCACTTGGCGTCGTTCGCGGCGGGCAGACCGAAACGTGCTTCGGTTGCGCTCAGACCGGGGTCATCCAGTCGACGCGATGCCAGCGCATGGGCTTGGTCGCGAAGGTCCGGCGTACGCAAGGTCGGCGCCGCGACGCACCCGACCAGCACCAGCGACAGCAGACCGGTCAAGGCGGATTTGGAGGCAAGCGTGCTCATGAAGTCAGCCTAGCCGGGCGACTGTGATGAAGAACGCTCGATCCGATGACAATCCTGTCATCCGCAAGCCGTGCGTCAACGGCATGGTCCGCTCGGCATGGCCGCCCGGGTGGGGTCATGCCGATGGCACTGGGCTCAGCGGCGCGGATCAGGGCCGACCGGCGACGGATCGCTCCAGCGGCAACGTTGTCGCCATTCGCGTGCGATCAACAGTGCCACCGCGACATCGATCGCGGTGAGCAGGGCCAGCAGAACCGACGGCATATGGAACAGCCGGTAGCACTGGTAGCCGATCAATGCCGTCAGCACGACCAGTGCCAGCGGATACGACCAGCGCAATCCGCGCAGCAACCCGGCCACCATGCCGACCTTGATCACGCCATGCGCGATCAGGTAGATGCCCGCGAAGTGCTGCGTTCCGATGGAAAGCTGCTGCACCAGGTGAACCAGATGGTTGGCGACAAAATCACCGGGATCCTCGATCAGTTCCGCCTGGGTCAGCCAGGCCACCGCATGCCCAATCACCGGGTGGGTGGTCAGCAGCAGCGCGCCACCGCCGAGCAATTCCAGCGCGCCATCGACGCCCTTGAGAATGACCCCGACCTGGAACGCCCGGTGAGAAATGCCGGCCCAGTCAGCTTGCATGCGGCTCATCCGACGGCAGGTCGGGCATTCGCATTGCACCCGACGGGAAGTGCATGCTCACCGTGGTGCCCGCACCGCGCACGCTTTCGACGCGCACCTCGCCGCGATGCAGTTCGACGATCGCCCGGACGATCGACAGACCCAGCCCGGTACCTTGCCCGGCGCCGCGCTGCCGCGCCGCGTCCACCTGGTAGAAGCGGTCAAACAGATGGGGCAGGTGTTGCGCCTCGATACCTTCGCCGTGGTCACGGACGCGAATCTCGACACCGCCGGCGACCGTAGTCAGAAGGATCTCCACCTCGCTGCCGGCGCCGGAATGGCGGATCGCGTTGCTCAGCAGGTTGGCCAGTGCCTGGCGGAACAGCAGCGGATCGGCCTCCATCGCGGCATCGCCCTCCATGCGCAGGCGCACACCGCGTGCGGCAGCCCCCGGCACCAGTTGCTCGACCACCCATGCGCACGCCTGGGTGGCGTCGAACTGCTCGCACCGCAACGCCTGCCCGGCGTGCTCGGCCCGCGCCATGAACAGCAGGTTCTCGATCAGCACATGCAGCCGCCGACATTCTTCCAGGCCCGATTCCAGCGCGGCGCGGTAGTCCTCGGCACTGCGCGGGCGCATCAGGCACACCTCCAGCTCACCGCTCAGGTTGGCCAGCGGCGTGCGCAGTTCATGCGCGAGGTCGGCGGAAAAGCGCGACAGCCGTCCGAATGCCTCCTCGATGCGACCGAGCATGGCGTTGAAAACCTGCACCAGCTCATCCAGTTCGCTTGGCCAGGGTGGCGTGAGCGGGAGGCGTGCCGACAGGTCCGCCGGGGTGATCGCGCGCGCGGCGCCACTGATCCGCCGCAATGGCGCCAGCCCCCGCGCGGCAATCCAGCGTCCCGCCAGCACCAGCAGTGGCGCCAGCAACAGGAAAGACAGTGCGAGGGCACGACGGAAGTCGGTCAGCAGGCTGGCGTCACGCGTCACATCGAGCGCGAACTGCAGACGCACCGGCGACGTGCCGCCGGCACCGGCCAGCGGTACGGCGGCCAGCATGTACACCTGTCGGCCGACCCGCACCTGCTTGATGGATTCGGGTGGCATGCCGGGTGCGGGAAAGTCCCGCGGTGGCAGCGCATTGGCCATGTCCGGGGTTTCGCCCAGGGTTCTGCCGTCCACAGCCAGCACCCGTGCCTGATACTGGCGCAACCGGGATGCTCCGGTTTCCTTGGCGATTTCCGCCAGCAACGCCTGCGGGTCGCCGTTGGCGTCGTCCAGGTCAGTCTGCAGTTCCGCCACCTTCGACTGCAGGAAGCTGACCTGCTCGCGGCTGAAATTGGTCGACAGGCGCCAGTCGGTGATGCCGGCAAACAACGCCACCGCCAGCAGCGCCATCAAGGTGTAGAGCAGGGTCAGGCGCGCCCCGATCGAAGGCGAACGCCACGCTCGCCATGCATCAATCCGCATGGTCGTCCAGCATGTAGCCCATGCCGCGCACCGTATGCAGCATGGGTTGGGCAAAGGGCGCATCCAGTTTGGTGCGCAGGCGCCGGACCAGCACATCCACCACATTGGTCTGCGTGTCGAAGCACACCCCCCAGACACTTTCGGCGATCAGCGTGCGCGACAGCACGCGGCCGCGATGACGGGCCAGCAACAGCAGCAGGGCATATTCCTTCGGGGTCAGCTGCAGCGCCTGGCTGGCGCGCGACACCTCGTGCCGCAGCGCATCGATGAGCAGGTCGCCGATCTCGATCGTCGCGGCACCCGCCGCCGGCTCGAAGCGGCGCACCAGATTCTGCAGCCGCGCCAGCAACTCGGCAAACGCGCGGTGAGAAACAGCACCGGTGTGCGATTGCCCTCGCCGCGCAGGGTCTTGACGATGCTCCAGCCATCACGCCCCGGCAGCATCACGTCCAGCACGGCCACGTCGAACACATGCTCGCGCAGCAAGATCAGCGCGCTGTTGCCGTCTTCGGCGAGCTCGACCGAGAAACCCTGTTCGCCGAGTCCCCGCGCCAGGTAGCGGCGAGCCTTGGCTTCATCTTCGGCAACGAGTATCCGCATGAACGCTGGGAGCCTGTCGGATTTTGGTGGTCGAGGCGAGAATTCGGCTGTGCGAGGACAGATTTCTGACGATTCGCCGGTCCATAGTGGTGCTATGGGCCAAGAAGCGGCGGGAATATGGACCGCACAGACGCATTCGCAGCCCGGCCGACCAAAGTCCGACAGGCTCCTAGCGTACCTGCTCAACCGATCCGCGGGCCAGCGTGCGGTCCGGCCCACCGGATCAGACGCGCATGCTGCCGGTGTCGAGCAAGCGTTGATGCCAGGACAGCGCCTCGGTCAGCAGGTGCGGCGTGTGCTTGCCCCGGCTGTCGCGGCAGGCGCGCTCGAAATAGTCTTCCAGCAGCGGGCGGTAATCCGGGTGCGCGCAGTTGTGGATCACCGTGCGCGCGCGCTGCTTGGGCGACAGCCCGCGCAGATCGGCCAGGCCTTGTTCGGTGACCACCACTGCCACGTCATGCTCGGTGTGATCGACGTGGCTGACCATCGGCACGATGCAGGAGATCGCCCCGTTCCTGGCCGTGCTCGGGGTGAGGAAGCAGGACAGGAAACCGTTGCGGGCGAAATCCCCCGAACCGCCGATGCCGTTGATGATGCTGGTGCCGGCGATGTGGGTGGAATTGATGTTGCCGTACAGGTCGGCCTCGACCATGCCGTTGAGGGCGAGGCAGCCCAGCCGGCGCACCAGTTCGGCGTGGTTGGAGATCTCCTGCGGACGCAGCACGATGCGGCTGCGGTAATGGTCGATGTGGCTGATGAACTCGTCCACCGCCTCCGGACTCAGCGACAACGCGGTGGCCGATGCCATCGTGATGGTGCCGGTGCGGATCAGATCCAGCATGCCGTCCTGGATCACCTCGGTGAAGCCGGTGAGCTGCTCGAATCCGCCCGCGCGCAGGCCGGTCAATACCGCGTTGGCGATGTTGCCCACGCCCGACTGCAGCGGCAACAGGTGCTCGCCCAGGCGCCCCCTGGCGATCTCGTGGCGGAAGAATTCCACCAGGTGGCCGGCGATCCGCTGGCAGTTGTCGTCGGGCTCGGCGAAGCGGCCGAGGCGGTCGCGGCCGCGGGTCTCCACCACCGCGACCACCTTGGCCGGGTCCACGCGCAGATAGGGCTCGCCGATGCGGTCGCCCGGCGCCACCAGCGGAATCGGCTTGCGGTTCGGCGGCAACGCGGTGCCGTAGTAGATGTCGTGCATGCCGTCCAGCCCTGCCGGCTGGTCGTGGTTGACCTCGACGATCACCTTGTCGGCCAGGTCCAGCCAGGTCTTGTTGTTGCCCACCGAGGTCGACGGGATCAGCCGCCCGTCCGGCAGGATGCCGGCCACCTCGATCACCGCCATGTCGATCTTGCCGAAGAAGCCGAACCAGGCGTACTGCGCGACGTGGCCCAGATGGATGTCCATGTACTCGATCTCGCCGCGATTGATGCGCGAGCGCAGCTCCGGGTCGGACTGATAGGGCAGGCGGAAATCGATGCCGCCGGCGCGCGCCAGCACGCCGTCCAGTTCCGGCGCGGTGGAGGCGCCGGTGAGGATGCGGATGCCGAACTTCTCACCGCGCGCATGCACCGCGGCGATCCGTTCGGCCAGCGCCTGCGGCAACGCCTTGGGGTAGCCGGCGCCGGTAAAGCCGCTCATGCCCACCGTCATGCCGGGATGGATCAGTTCCACCGCCTGCGCGGCAGGCATCAACCGGCCAGCCAGTTGCGGATTGCGTAGGCGTGTTTCCATCAGGGGAGATTCCAGGTTGTCGAATCCCCAATGATAGTGCGCTGCAGCACGGATACCCGCGCGGCGGGCACTAGACGAAAGTTGCAGATGCCGGGCGCGCGGTGATTCTGCGAGCTTCATTGCCGTCACAGGTGATGATGGCAAGGGCGATAAGGTGCTGAGAAAGCGGTTACTGGCGTCGATCAAGGCATGGACGCATCTGCGTGATGCCTGCGCCGACACTGGAATCCATGCGGGAAGTGGAGTATGTAGAGGCGGCGCCACGCCGGGTTTGCAATCATGGTTTTGGGCTTGCAGTGACCTTGATCAAGGCTGTTGGCACAGGGGAGGGGCCATGGAGTCCAGACCGGATGTCGTCGAAATGGACGTTGATGTGTCGAAGGCCGTTCTGCGCCTTGGTGATTCCGAAACACACGCCGTCGCAACCTGGTCCGAGTGTCCCACACACGTCGTGGTGGTGGCATGAGTGCTGCAGTCCCGCCGATGGATCCGCATCGCAGACAATTGCTGCTGGGTGGCGCGGGACTGCTGCTCGCCGGTTGCTCGCGCAGTCCGGAATCACCGCACAACAAGCCATTGCCGCCGAATGCGACGGTGCAGCGCATCGGCAGCGCCGACATCCCAACAAGCCTGCGCCTGACTCCACGCACCCGCCTGATCGACAATCCGGCAAAGGTAGTGCTGCAGGTTTCGACGGACGGCACGCGTCTGATGCTGGACGCCGGCGATCCGATGGTGCGGCGGCTGAGTGTCGGCGATACGCTGTTGTTGCGCGATCAGGCGGTGCTGAAGGTGGTTGGGCTTGAAGCCCGGTCCGGTGGTGTGGCCGTCACCGTGGCGGCCCCTGCGCTGACCGATCTGATCGAGGATGGTGAGATTGCCTTTGCCGACACCGAGATCGAACTGGGTCACGCCGTCACGCGCGGCCTTGCCATTGCCGGCGAGGTGCCGTCACGGCGATTTCTGTTCGATGCGTTGTTGCGCTCCGCCTATGCCGACGAGCCTGCACAGCGTCTCAAGGGCAAGCTGAAGGACTACGACTACGACATCGGCTACCGGCTCGGTGACACGCTGGTGAATTTCGACGCCACGGTGCATGGGGAGCCCAACGGGGTAACCGTCGATGCCAGCGTCAACGGTCATGTCAAACGCTTTGCCCTCGGTGGTCGTGCCGCGGTGCAGAGCGGTCGCGCGGTCAATCTCAACATGTTGGTCAGCAAGCTGGATGGCGAGGTCAGCTTCAATGGGTCGGCCAAGCGGGGCAGCAAGGGCAACAACCCCGGCCAGTCGCTGCTCGAACTACCCTACGAAATGGAAGTCCCGCTGGTGATCGACGGCATCCCGTTCCGGGTGACCTTGCGGGCGGCGCTGCTGCTGAACGCGGCACTGTCCAACGTCAACGCCAGTGTCGAACTCGACGGCCACGTCAGCTTCAACGGTTCGCAAGGGCTGACCTGGACGCCCGATCCGACCGGTGGTGGCGAACCCGGTCCACCGCCGCCACCGAAGGCGCAGGGCAGCCTCAGCGCCGATTTCAATCTGCACAAGGGTGACGGCATCGGTCTCGGCCCGCAGGCCTATCTGATCTCGGCACAGTTTCCACGCCTGGGTCTGGCGCTCGGCTGGGGTCTGGCCTCGGCCGGCACGTTCATCGACGTGGTCACTACCGAAACCCTGGTGCTGGCCGGTGCGATGGCGCTGGTGCCCTGCAACCGCGGCGAAATCATCGTCAGTGGATCGGTCGGGGTCGAGGCAAAGTTCCTGCTGTGGGAACGCACCCGGAAGACCGAGGCCTATCACAAGAATTACGTGCGCACGGTTCCCGACATCAAGGCTTGTCAGGTCTGATGCGTATGCACCTTACTGGGAGACAGCTCACTCATGCCGGCTTTCTGTTCACTTTGGCTCGGATTCGATACAGGCGGCTGGATGCCATCAGATGGGCTGAGTCAGGGACCTGACGATTGCCGCAATGCGACGAAGCGAGAGGCAATCGCGGCCTTGCCTGAATGCGTGATGCCAGCACGTGGTCATCACTCGACACACCATCACTAACGCGACCACGGGAGAACTCGGGTCATGCCCGTCTATCTGATGCCGCATCTTGTTCGCTCCGTCTGCCGCAGCGCTGGCAGGCCGTTGTTCGCTGCGATGCTGGCTATCGGCCTCGGCCAGTCCAACCTGGCGCGGGCAGCGTCTCCCGCCAGTACGGTGCCACTGCAACCCGGTCTGGTATTGGGTTTCAACGAGCTGATCCAGGGTGCGGCGGTGCACGATTATGTGGCTTACATGCAAGTGTCGCAGTTCAGTGCGGAGCAACTCGTGCTGGATGGCTATCGCCGGATCCCCGACGCCACTGCACCTGGCGGCTACAGATTCGCGAAGTTTTCCCGTGTCGTCCGCGGTGAGGATCTTCGTGCGGCATGGCGGATCAGCCCGCAGTACATCACCGACGATCCACAGATGTTTCCCGGTTACACCGCCAATGAGGCTTCGGCGGCGCTGCTGGCCGATCTCAAGCGTGGCGTGGCGACGCCGTTTGTTTTCGCCATGACGCCGATGAACAAGGATGCGAGCACCAACGGGCTGGACATGGTCAGTGGCGCTTTGAAGGCCGTTCCGCAGGTTGGCGTGATGATGACGGGGCTCTCGTCGGAGTTCACGCGCAAGTACTATCGCGGCAGCCTGCAACGCGTCGAGCCCGGCACGGTGCCGATTCCAGTACTGCGCGACGGCTCTCCGGCCATGCTGCCGGCCATTCACGCGCGTGGTGCGCTGAAGGCGGGCAGCGATAGTGGTGTGGCGGATTTCTGGTTCCTCGATGATCCGGCCAACGCGCTGCTGCTGCGCTGGAGCTTCCAGGGTCGAACCGCTGAAATCGTGCACATCGATGCGCCCGACAGGAAAGAGGCGGCAAGCGCCAGGATGACCACGGCACTGTCCAGCCCGGCATCGGCAAGGAGTACGGTGGCGGGTGCAGGCTGTCATGTCGCGCTGCACGGCATCTACTTTGATAGCGGAAGCGCCGACCTGCTGCCGATTTCCGATGCAACCCTGAGCGACGTGGCGTCCCTGATCAAGGCGCACCCCGAGTGGAATCTAACGATTGAAGGCCATACCGACAACATCGGCTCGGCGACCTCCAACCAGGATCTTTCGCAGCGGCGTGCTCAGGCCGTGCGCCAGGCGCTGATCCACAACCATGGTGTGCCGCCCGTGCACCTGCTCGCGCAAGGCTTCGGCGCCACGCGGCCGGTGGACAGCAACAGCACCGCCGTGGGCCGCGCGCACAACCGGCGTGTCGAGCTGGCCCGGGCCTGCCATTGACCGCTTCAGCCATCAACCCGCAAGGAGAATCGTCATGATCCGTCGCCACGCTTTCGCAGGGGCCGTGATCCTCGCCGCGCTCGCCGGCTGTGGCCGCTCTGCCAGCCCCGATGCGGTGGAGATCGGCAGCGCCAGCACCAATGCCAGCCCGACGTCCGCCGCGGACCGCGACCCCTGCGGGTTGCTGCCGCGGAAGGATGTCGAGGCGGCGCTGGGGTCTCCGCTGGCGGTGCCGCCGTACCGGGCGCAGATGAACGGCCCACCCCAGCCCGATGGCGAGGACTGCGTCTATGAGACGGCTGACTTCCACCGGATTGCCCTCGAACCAGCCTGGACCGGTGGAGCATCGACCTTGCGCATGTACGGCATGGTGCAGGGCATGGCCGATCAGAAGATGAAAGGTACGCTGTCGCTGGGGCAGGGTGCCACGCTAGCCGGCGACTGGGACGAGGCCAAGGTCACCGGATGCTGCACGCTGCTGGTCTTGCTCGGCGACACGATGATTTCCATCGACGTCAGCAGCAGCAACGCCAGCCTGCAGCAGGCGGCGACGCTGGCGAATGCGGCCTTGGCGCACCTCGACAAGCCGCTGGATATCGATGGCGCGTCGGCGGTGCCGGCCGCGCTGGCACTGGAAGCGAAGCGGCCGACTCGCGTCGATCCCTGCAGCCTTGTCAGCCGCGCCGAGGCCGAAGCCCTACTCGGCCCACTGATCGCGGCGCCGGTCAGCGAAGGCGACAGCTGCAGCTATGAACTGCCGACCCAAGGTCTGCGCCAAATTTACGAGCTCAAGATCCGGTGGCACGGTGGCTACGCCGATTACCGCGAGCACAATGCCATGGCGGGTGGCATCGTCAAGGCGATGCTGCCCGGTGAAAAGGACATGAAGAAGACGGCCAGCGACCTGCACAGCGGCAACAATGCAGAGGCAGGCAGTATCGACAAGAGCTATGGCGGCGGTGACACGGGAGCACAGCACATGTTCTCCGGAGTGGACGCCGGGCAGGGTCCATGGGACGAAGCCACCACCTCGATCCTGGGATTCGCGGCGGTCAGGAAGGATGTGCAGATGACCATCGATGTTAGCGGTGTCCGCGCAGACAGCGCCCACAAGCTGGTCGCCAGCGCGATGAGCAAGATCCATTGATCGCCCCGGCTGCCGGCTTCGGTCCGGCGGTCGGAAACCTAGTCACTGCAAGTGGAGGAGATACCCCATGAAACA
>Ga0307375_10004579_pt1 | contig 13146 bp, 11 predicted proteins | sample TR1MG_FD_202531 | JGI IMG/M metagenome (GOLD analysis project Ga0307375, IMG submission 202531) | Soil microbial communities from Risofladan, Vaasa, Finland - TR-1 | ecosystem: Environmental > Terrestrial > Soil > Coastal area > Acid sulfate soil | place: Finland: Risofladan, Vaasa | collected... | reverse complement strand
ATCCTCCGTGCCCGTCCAAATTGTCGAAGAGCCCGATGATCCTCTCGATGCCGCTATTGACGTGGGAACCAAGTGCAGACACAACGGTTGCAAGGACCCCTTCATCGACGACTCCAGCCGCACCGAGCCGTGCGTGTATCACCCTGGTCTTGCCGTTTTCCACGAAGGAAGCAAGTATTGGACTTGCTGCAAACCAAGGTGTGCCGAATTCGAGGAGTTTCTGAAGATTGAAGGTTGCAAAGTGGGAAGACACAAGTTCTGCCCCAAGGCCGGGGAAGGCGAGGATCCCCTGCAAGTCAAATGCCGTTACGACTTCTATCAACAAGGCGATTACATTTATGCGAGCATCTATGGCAAGAACATGGACAAGACGACCTCAACCATCACTTGCAAACCTCAAACGCTGGAAGTTCGCATCGAATTCAAGGACGGCAAGCACTTCCACAAGAACATACCGCTATTCGGCGAGATCGATATCACACTATCTTCGCACGAATTCCTAACCACCAAGGCGGAAATCAAGCTCGTCAAGGCAACGCCAATTGTATGGGACAGCCTAGAACCCGCGGATCCCAATCTCCCCCAATAGAACGATCTTTCAGCCGGCACAAGATACCCATTGTGCATATTCGGCGATCGTGTACCTGTGGACGAATGTAACTACCCCTGTGTTGAACAGCACCGAGTAATGAACTTCATGAACCTTCATAATTCACTTCATTCATGAACTCTAAACCTTCAGGTTGGGGTAGGGGTAGGATGGACTTTCATTGAACTTACAGAGGATCGCGCGGGAGGAGCGCGCTCTTGAACTCCATCCTTCGTGCACAGGCTTCTTGATACTCTGATGTTGCTTCTAAACGATCATGTTTCTCATGCTTGCAGCCTCTTCTTGATTCTGTTCCTGAGGAAGGTCGCGAAGTTGGATCGACGCGTTGCGCATCCGTTCAGCTCCTGAACCGATGGTGGTAGCTTTTCGAATAGGTCCTCGTTCAGTAAACGGCAACGAACGAGCGGGTAAGTTGGGTGGCAAGAACCGCAAGTGGTCCTCAATTTCGTTCCCATCATGGTTAGAGACCTTGGTAACGCCTTCACGAACTCCAAAGCATGCTCTTCTTGCTTATTGGGATAGGACTCCAGGCTCATTCGCGATTGCAGCATCGAAGACAGCTCCAACGTCTCCAAACTGCGAGGAAAACCAGATAAGACAGATACAGCGAGACGAGGCCACATAATGCAGTTGTAGCAGTTCAGTTCTAGAGAGGAAACCTTCGGTGCAAAGTCTTTGAACTTGAGCAATTGCTGGTCCGACATCATCTTGAACTCCAACAACGATTCGAGAAGCGATTTCAACTGCAAAAAGTGCAAAGACGTGCCATCAGAGAGTTCCAAACGCCTCAAAGCAGGGGACCGAGCAAAGTCCACGTACTCGATCCTATTCGGCATCTGATAGAACCGAAACCAGTTAATGTAGGAGATGGAGAGCGAGGTCACCGTATGGGGCAGGAGGATCACCGATCGGTAGAAACTGTGTTCTCGGCGGGAACCGGGAACCTGACTTTGGATCTCTCACCCACGCAACAGTCTCGCTTCATCTTCTTCATCGGAGGATGTCGTCGTATCGGGAACTCCGAAATCTTCCAATTCCACATCTCCATCACCATCACCATCACTACCATTGGCATTGTGATCTCCAATGCCCTCATTGTGGCCAGGTTCCTGATGCTCCTCGTCGTCCCAATTGATGTTCTCTATGAGGAATCGGTTTTGGTCTGGCGATATCCAGTCTAGGAATCGCGTGATCTGAAAGCAGATGGAGTAGTAGAACTTGACGACGGCGAAGAACGATCCGATGACAGCGAACGTGAGCATGGCAATGCCTAATCCCTTGAGAGTTTGCACTGGTATCGTCCAGTGTCCCTTTGGCGGTGGTTGAGGTGTCTGTTGCTCGGTTGGTGCCAGATTGCATGGGATGATGGCATCCTTGAATTCGGTTACGACGTTCCTGCCTTCAGTACACTTGGTTTGCGCAATCTTCCTGTAGGCCAATTTAGAAGACCCTTGCCATACGTAATGAGGTGGGTGAGAAGTGGACGAAGCACAAGAGATAGTGTCCACAAGAGGCACGGCGCCGAATCGGGAGCGCAGATCTCCGTTCTTCTCTAATCCACACACGAAGCTGCACCTTCCCGTCTGTTCGTCGCGCACGAAGCAAGGCGCACATTCATAGTCTTCGATACTGCACTCACACGGAATACGGGCAGAAACGATGGGCCACTCGGACTCAGGGAAGCAATAGTGTCCAGAACGCCGACGCTTCAACACCAACTTCTCTCCATACGTGCATCGTTCTCTTCCACTCTCATCTTTTGGAGTCCAGTGCTCATAATCAGATTTGGCACACGAGGGGAAACCAGAGGAGAAGTCAAGCGCAATCAACAACGATTGAAGGAGAACAGGGCGATCTGAGGGAGGAGGCGCTGCAATGGGTGGTGCAGTAGGCGGTGCAACCGAAACCGGCACATCAGAATAGGAAGAAGAAGAAGAAGAGGAGGAGGGAGATGGGACTTCGTATCCACTTAGTGAGGGAGTCATTGTTGAAGGCAGAATCGATCCATCAGAAGGCGAAGATGATGCAGACGGGCTTTCAAATGGTGCATTTGGAGAGAATGAAGGCGGTTCAGAGAACTGAGGGATGTTGACTTCTGGAGATGGGGGGTCTGGAGCAGGATTGAGGTCGCTTCCTTCTCGCATTGCGTGAATGAGCACCACCTTCGAGTTGTAATCGCTTGCGACCCTGATGTTCATGATTCGCACTGATGTATTGGTGATCTTGATATTGCGCCAAGTGAGACCATCATCCAACGAGAAGGTGACGTTATCGGTAGGTTTCTCGCGGATCGCTGTGATCCACATTGCACCCTTGGCTGCGAACTCCGGCACGTGGTATCCTTCTCCAATGCTCTTCCAACTGTATCCTCCATCGTTCGTAAAGTATGTGTTCACAGAGAGGCGATTGCCGTGCGAATAGTTGAGTGGAAGTGTAGAGTTCGCCAACACGCTCGTTGCAGTCACGAATGCTGAGCCAATAGTGTTCGATAGCGAATATATGAGAGGAGAGGTATCTAGAATGCCTGTGAGAACCAAGTTACGGGCAATAGACGGGGTAGAATCAGGAGCCACGAGTCGTTTCCAAGTCGAACCACCGTTCCCGCTCACGTACGAGAAGTGCGCTACAGTCTTCTGTCCAGTAGCTAGATCTGTGTAAAATCGATCTGCCATGATCGTTCCAGGCAAGTTTGGGAACTCTACAAACGTGTATGGTCGATGGTCTTGCATCACGCAGAAGGACAAGGCGCTAGAATTCGGGTACGTCTCCAGCTTGTAGATGTCGTGCCTATGATCCGGTTGCCATGCCAACACATGCATAGAGGAGTTTAAAACCGAGTACAGATGCCAAGAGGAGGCGACGATGTCCTCGTAACCAGAACGAGCGAAAGTGACGCTTCGCGAGTTTTGAGGCTGAAATTCCCAACCAACTTCCGGGTCTTGGCTGTACTCTACATAGGGCTGATCATTGGGACGTTTGTAGCGGCTTATGAAGAGATGCAAATGAGGGTCGAGATCATCAACGGGCCAGTCCTGAGGGTAAGATTCGATCGGCGCAGGATCGGCGGATTGGCGAGCGGCTACGGATTCGTAACTCCGCTGCTGAGCTGGTGCGGTCGGCGGGGCTGCCGTGCTCGGTGTCATCACAAAGTGGAGCTTCCAATCGTTAACATGATCAAGAAATAGCCGGTAGTCGTCGAAGTAGTCGTCGGTTTGAAGGACCTTGTTGTTCCAGTACGGCGAATTCGAGTTTGTGATGCCAAGCACTGCTGCTGCCACGAAGCGATGCGGATGAGAGCGCGTGCATGTCCAAATAACACGTTGCACAGTGATAAAGGGCTTGAATATGGATTGGGAGGTCAGGGCGGCATCAAACGTTTTGAAGAGTTGCCATCTCACTGGATTGGGAGTTGTTTGCGCTAAAAGAGCCACGCCAGGGAATTTAGGATGAGGGATGATCGTATCGATTGACTTGGGGAACTGCGAACGAAGGCGAAACGACAAACCGCCATCGGTTGTCACCCAGCACAATTGTTGGTATCCAGGGATCCGATCAATGAGAGCAGTCCAGAAATACATCACATTTGATCCGTCAGGCATGTATGCACCACGAGACATACGCCAGATGCGACCTGTCGATTGGTTGAGCTTGGGCATCAGGATTGGTGTAGTCACCAGGCCAAAACTCTTACCTTCATCACCACTCCTGTATACATCGCCTTTAGAGGTTCTAATGTAGATAATACGGTTGTCTACAGATCCATAAACCAATTGTGACTCATCAAACAGAGTATCGTTCAACACAAGCTAAGGAAAAGCGGTCAGACGATTGTCAAATGGGAGAAGCACCATTGCACACAGAGGAGACTTCAAAACGTACAGATGATGCGAGAGGAAACTCAGAGTATGATGTGTTGGAAGTGACTTGGGCAATGAGAGGCAAGAGCACGATGATAAAAGCGACAATACGAGGCGGAAAGTGCCAGGTGCGATACTCTCCCATTTCTGACCTCAACCTGAGTCTACGGTCCCAATCGATTGACCTGTTAGAGTTAAACAGCAGTTTTCTATTCCATTGAGGTAGTGTTCAAGTGACACGATGAGTGGAGAGGGTGAGGGATCCGAGTCGGAAGAACTTTCTGTACCCAATTTTCTGGGAAGTGTGTGTTTGTCGATGGACTGGTGCCCACGCAGTGCAGTTGGGGTTGCGGGGGTGGAACCTTCTTGGTCACTTTTCTCTGGAATGCAGTTCGGCGTTGCAAGTGGCTCACGCCTGAGTGACGGTGTAAAGGGCTTTGGAGCTGGTTCTGGTGGCGATAAGGATGGAGGATTGAAGCTGGACCCGGAACAGCAGCAAAAGTACGACGAGATCATCACGCTTCTTCTTGCCGGTGGTTACTTCCGTGCTCGCATCTCTACTCTTGACGCTTTCGATAAGGTACGCAATGCGAAGTGTTATCTTCATCATCCCCTGTTTTAACCGATTCTTTTCCTTTGAGCGCCGTAATTGGCCTTGCAACGTTTCACTCCTGTTCCATCCCTTCGTTTGTCCTTCTTTGCTAACTTCTGTCATGATTTCCCCTCTCTTTAGGTAGCTGGTGGTTTGGCATGGGGTATTCGAGCGTCTAATGAGGCGGTAGAGGTGAATGTGCTGTTCCAGGAGGGACTTCGTCTTGGAGACAAGTCTCAGCTTTCTGAGAGCATTGAGCGCGCGTTGACTCGTATGAAGTGTCCTCATTTGCTGAGTTCTCAACAGTTGATCTTCTTGGACTGTATTCATATCCAGCCTGTGGTGAAGTGGTTGATGGCGAAGTTGATCGAGGTTCGCGAGGAGACTGCCGTTGCGTTGCGATTGTTCAGTAGTGATCAGTTTTCTAAGGAGTATAAGCATTTGCCATCGGAGAGGAGCGCATACGACACTGGAGTAGCGTTTTTGGAGCAGAGTTCGCAGAAGTACTTGGCGAATCGTCGTTATCGTCTTCATCGCTCTTCTCATCGTTCAGCTGGTTTGTACGGTCCTCGTTTGAGTGCGCAGCCATTGAAGGTTGCGAGAACCTCACAGGACGAGGCGATTCATTCGACGCTGGTTGAGTATGGCGCAGGTCATTTGTACACGATGGCGCTCATGGGTTCCGGTATCTCTGCGAGTAAAGCGCGCTTACAAGCCGCAGCTGCATCAGACGCAATGGAGCAGAAGAGACGTGCAGTGGCAGCCAAGTTGGCCGAAGAGGACGAGACGAGCAAGAAGGAGCAGGCGCAGGCGGCGTTGAAGCGACAGGAGAAGCTCTTGTCTCAGATGCAGCAAGTTGAAGGTGATTTGACTAAGATTTCAGGACAAGTGCTTGGTTCGGTGATGGAGCGTGGATCAGACCTGATTCGTCAACAAGGTGAGCAGTACAACTTGATGCGCGAGGAGCTCTCCGAATTCACTGCTGAGCATGCGCAGAAGTTCCAAGGCCAATTCCAACACAAACGAGCCATGGCGCAGTTCGCACGCATCAAGGCGCAGCAAGAGGAGAAGTTGGCCGCCGTTCAACCGAAACACGATCACCTGCAAGCAGAGATGGAGGCACTCGCCGCACAGTATCAGGAGAAGGTTGGCGCTAACAATGAGCTTGAGGCGGCGATTGATGAGATGTTGGCGATGGAGACGGATGAGAATCGCGAAGACCTGGCGGCGCTCCGCGCATTGGTTGCACTCAATGAGAACCTCAAGTCCCAAATCACGAAATTCAAGGAGAGCTGTAGAGCAGAGAGAGAAACCTGGGCGCAGAGAATAGAGAAGGCACGTCAGGCAGAGCAGGCGGGCGTGATTGGCGATCCCGACGATCCAAACGCTCTGCGTTTCGATACCATCGAAGAGACTTGGCAAGCTGCTCAACGCAAGATGCAAGAAGTTCAATCGCTACTCAGTACCAAGGCCCGCGCGATCGCGCTCGTGAAGCGCAAAATGGACGAGATCCCGTCGCGCAGAGAACTGCAGCAGTATCAGCGCCACTTCATCGAGCTCTACGAACAGATGGCCCAGCGCTTCACCGAAACGCGCCAATACTACCACACCTACAACACTCTCTGCGATAGACGCGGCTACCTCACGCGCGAAGTTGGCATTCTCGAGTCGATCCAGGAGAACTACGCCACTGCGCTCAAGTCCAAGGGCGGTAAGCAGAAGCTCGCAGAATCCATGGCGAACATCGAGGAGGCAGTGCACAAGAACTTGACGACCGCGAGAGACAAGTTGACTGAGGAACGAGCGCGCGCGACCGCGCTGGACGAGACGCACTCGAAGGCGATCGAAAGGGAGAGACAGTACTACAAGGCTGCCAAGGACTTCCAAGACGAGTGCTCTAGAACTGAACAACTGCAAGAGGAACTCGAGAAAATTCGACAAAAGGCACTGCAACTACAACAAGCGCTTCATGAGAGACAAGAGGAGTGATCGCGAGTACTCTACACTTCTCGGTCCCCTCACCTTCCAATTCTCAGTACAATGAAACCTCAATTCTGCAAAGACTATATCACATGCCTCTTATACTGGGAAAACGCGTGAGATGGTCCATTCATGCTCGCTGGGGGAAGAAACGGAGGCATGAGAATAAGGTTTCGCGAAGGGCGCGGAACATGAAAGGCTTGTTCATTCGATTACAACGGCCCTCGATGGGCTTAAGCATACTTGGCATGGAGCTTGGCAACGGTTTCGATGTACTTCTCCATAGCAGTCTCCTTGGAGGTGCCTAAGAAACGAAAGGGAAGGTGGGGAAAGAGAGGCGAGACGTCAGCCAACTTGTTCAGCACAACACGAGCACAAGTGAGAAGATACGAAGCGATCAACACGTACCCTTGAGAGAGTTCCATGAGTTCCACTTGGCGGAAGCCTCAAGTTGCACAGCCCAAGGCTGAGAAGTGTTGTTGTCTCCAAAGGTGGCCTGCTTGAACAAGCCATAGATCTCGAGCATCTCCTCATTAGATGGACGCTTGGTCAACTTCTTAACATCCTCAGCAGCAGTGTTGAATTGATCCTACATGGAGACAAAGCAACTGAAGTCAGAACGGACAGCAGAGGAATCGAAGATGCAAGAACACGCCTTTTCACCGTCTGATGACATCAAAACGGGATATTTGGGTGAGAAAAGGAAAGAAACATAAGATTAGCGAACCTGGAGAGCGGCCATGTTGCAAAATGAAGTGTACAGAACGTACTGAGCAAGGGGCACGTGGGGCAGGCCCGGGAGGTCCGTCTCACAGAGAGAAACGAGAGAGAGAAGAGCAGGGCCGGCCATCACATTTCTGGTCGTCCTGCTCTTCCTCATTCTTCTGTTCCAGCATCCCCCACAACTTCTATTGGTGAGTCTCTTCCATTTACATCAACCAATTCGCAGCGAAGAGGGTGTGATGGCGGCTGAGCTCGTATCAAAGGTTTCAAGAGTGCCAACATTGGGTTCAAGCTGCTCGTTCCCAACGGAGTATTTCTCCAGCAATCAAAAAGAGAATTGATGTTGAATTCCCAAGTAAAGTTTGGGAACTGCACGTGAAGGAGACTATGTTGCTGCAGTTCTTCGGAAGCCGGTCATCTTGGTAGCAAGGTTTCTGCCGAGCGAAATTCCCGGTTCAGAGCCGCTGTCCGTTGCCGAGCAATCCCAATTAGGCGTTATGAAGGCGCTGCTGAGTGTATTTTGAAGGTTTCAGGCGAGGGAGTGGGAAGTTGAGGCGGGAGTGCTCCAGGCCTCGCAGTGGAGAGAAACGGGAGTGAGAGAGAGAGCTGATTGGTGGAGAAGCGCGATCGCGATTGGTGGTGGAGAGGTGAACGAGAGGCGGCCGGGGAAGTGGGTCGGGGCTCGACATTCCTCGTGGAGGTCAGTACGCGCACACCCGAAGTTGAGGCTCGATTTTGGGCTGAAACCCGACGTGGTACGGGCTGTTCTTCTATTGAGGTGAATATGAACCCTGGCGTGGGTCAGCCGAGCGGCCCTGGCATGCAAGGAACCGCCATCCTTGCCGGACTGCCTCCCCAACCAAACGGTGGCACTTTTCTTCCTCAGCAGGCGACGTACGTTGATCGATTGTAGTCCTATTGTGTAATTTCCAGTGGTATATCTGTTGCTGAGAGGCTTTTGAAGTCAGAGAGCGATAGGAGATGTAAAACGGTGCATATCTCACGAACGAGTGCTACGAATGTCGATTTCCGCCTGCCTTCCCTGTCGTCCGCCGCTTTCTCGCCTGTCTCAACTCAGCGCGATTCAACCTACCCTGAAAACTCTTCTGCTCCATCGCACATGTGCTATCACTACCTCAACAGACAAGTCAAACCCTGCTAAAGCGCACTATCATCAGTTACTCACTTATGCGAGCCTCTCCTTTCCGTTCATGCGTTTCCTCGCTTCAATCACCCCCTTTCCCATTCTCTCATAGAAAAACTGACTCTCTTTGCTCCTACCTACTGTTTCTTACCTGATGAATTGGACTGCTCGCACTCTCTGAACTGGAATCCCCATCCCGGGTGTGTTTGTTTGTGTAAACGCGCGCCACATCGAACAGCCTCAATCTCCACATCTTCGACTATCTCACTCGCTGTGGATACCACTACGCCGCTCAAGGTCTGGAGCAAGATGTACCCGAACTCGCTCAACGTCCGCCACAGCCCTTAACGGCCAACTTTCTGATCGACTACTGGCAGTCCTTTTGGGAAGGTCAACAATTGCGTGCGCGCAAGGTGGGCGCCCAAATGAACCCTCAATTCATGGATGTACGTGCTATCTTCTCCAATACCGGCATTATTCCTCTGATCGCAATCCGGGCAGACACGCATGGCGCCGTGCCCTGTCCGCCTTCGGGGTCGCCGAACCCCAGTTTTGCCGTTCAGCCTCCCCTGATCCAATGTGCAATTCGTGTTCTAGACGCCATTTTAACCCCTGTGACCTTTGGTGTATCTGCAGCAGAGACAAATGAGACCCACAGGCGCTGGAGGAATGCCACCTGGAGCCATGGGATCGCAATACGCGCAGAACGTCAACTACCCAATGCCCATGGGCATGTCTGGCCCACCTTCGCAAATGGGATATCATGGGGGAGGCGCTGGACAGCCCATGATGACAATGAGAGGCATGCCAACGATGGGAGGAGCGATGCAAGGTCCTGGCGGCGTCGTTCAAGGTGCGATGTCTCAGAGTGCCTATGCGATATCTGGTGGTGGTGGTATGCCTCATGGTGCTTCCAATTCTATGAATGGTCCTCAATTCCACATGATGGAGTCCAAATCGTTCTATCAGTCACTGCCGAAATCGAATGCGAACGTCGGCTCTCCGGCCACTAGTGCAAGCGCGTATGCCATGCCTCCACAATCGCCTGGAGGTGTAGGAAACGTGAGTGGAGTGCCAGGTGCAGCGCAGAACGCCTTATCGTATGGATTGCCTGGAATGTCGCCAGGTGGAGCGATGATCACCGGACGCTCTTCAGCTGGTGGTATGGGTGGTAGTGGCGGCGGTGGCTATCCAAGCGCCCCATCCCCCGGTGGTCATTTGTATGGCATGTCTCCTCTCCCTCCCTCTGCCTCTTCGTCTGGAATGATGTCTGGTTCCCAGGGCTACCCGCTCCAATCCTCAACTTCCTCTCAACAGGCACCGCTCAATGTCTCTGCTTCCGGTCTTACCTCTTCACAACCACAAAGCATGGGTCAACAACAAGGAAGTAGTCAGCCCGCTACGCCAGTCGAGCCACCCTCCCCGTCTGTGAACGTCGCTGGTTCTTCCTCTGCTGCTGCCGCCTCTGCTGCTTCTTCAGGCGCCTCCTCGTCTTCCACTCCAAATGCAACTGGTGGTTCATCAGCAAAGAGAGGGTCCAGAGCCGCAGCCGAGAAGCCGGCCAAGGCAACTGGCGCGAAACGCGGCTCGAAGGCGAAAGAGACTGCCTCTGCTGCTGCTGCTGCTGCTGCTGCTGCTTCATCTGCAACTGCATTTTCATCGTCTGCGAATCAAGTTACTTCTCCCTCCGGCCAATCGGCAACTACTGGATCGCAGATTCCACTCTCCCTGCCGCAGGTGACACAGAAGGATTTGGCTGGCAGTGGTGGTGCGCGCTCAATGACGCCAACTCCCCCTAATGGCAGCATTGGCGCGAATTCTGGTCCTCAAGGTGTTTCTACGCCCAACGAACAACAGCAACAACAAAACATGATGGGTGGCTGGGGCTATGGCGCTCCCCCTCGCTGGGTTTCCTCTGGCGCGGGTGCCTCGCTCCCACCCGGCGTTCTCTCTTCTGCGCCCTCCTCTGCCTCTTCTGCTTCTCTCATGCCACCGCACGCGCAAATGCTCAGTCACTCAGCACATCAAATCTACTCTCCCCATTCCTCCCAACCCTCTCAACCCTCCCGCTCTGCCGCCCCCTCCTCATCCTCCTCATCCTCTTCTTCTACCTCCGCTTCGAATTCCTCCGTTCCGCAGAAACTGAGCGCTTCGAATCCTGCCATTGCGGCTCCCGCGCAGTTGCCCTCCTCCGTCGCCGCCGCTGCTGCTGCCGCTGCTGCCGCTGCCAGATCTGGCGCTTATCCATCAATGTTGGGCTCAAACGCGTCTTCACAGAATTCATCATCAGCCGCCGCTGGGCCCTACGCGCTACCTGCTTCCCTGGGCAACGTTCCGTCTTCGATCATGTCCTCGCACCCGCTCTCTCCTCCCCCACACTTGGGCTCTCCTCCCCTCCAATCTCCCTCTCCCTCTGCCAATTCATCATCGACATCGCAAATGGCCTCATCAACTGCTTCACACCACAACTCTGGAATGGTCGCTTCGCCCTCGTCGCACTCTTCTGCCTTGCACTCACTTCCTCATCACGGACAGGCCATGCAAACGCAACATCCACACCTTCAACAACAGCATGCTCACCCATTGCACCACCACATGGTTGGTATGCAACATTCGATTCGTTCGCCTCCTTACATGGACTACTCCTACGCTCCAATGGATTTGGCTCTAGATCCTCAGCAGCAGCAGCAACAACAACAGCAGCAGCAGGCGACCGGCGAGGTACTGGGTGATGGAGGAGATGCGTTGGACGCGGGCTTCTCCTTTGGCGCATCATCAGCCTCCTCCTCGTCCTCTTCCTTCCCTCCACTGCCTGGATCCTCCACTTCTGGGCCCTCCTCTTCCATCTCTCCGTACTACACGTCGGCAACAGGATCAAAACACCAACAACAAGGTGATGCGAGCGCAGCCACGTCTTCATCGGACAATGGCGGCGCGGCCAACAGCACTGGACCAGCAGGCGGCAATATGAACAATGGTGGTGGTGCTGCTGGTGGTGCGACTGATTACGACGTGTTGGGCAATTCAGCATCGCGCCCGAAGCGCAAATTGCCTACGGGCGGTTTTGACTCCTCCATGGCTGCGGACTTTGATCTCTCTTCTCCTCGCCTGTCTCACAGCGCATATTCGAACCCTGTGAATGCTAACGCTGCGGCGTCGCCGTCTTCATCTTCAATTGGATCTGGAATGATGGACGGCGCTTCTCATGGCAGCAACATGGTAACTGGTTCCATCATGAGTCTCCACTCTCAACAGCAGCAACAGCTCCAGCAGCAACAGCAACTCCAACAGCAACTTCAACAGCAGCATCAGCAACAACAACAGCAACAGCAACAGTACTCTCACCAGATGCACCATGTACCAACCCACCTTCCACAGCAGCAGCAGCAGCAGCAACAACAACAACAACAACAACTGCAACAACAACATCAGCAACAGCAAATGTCTCAGTACGGCATGCATCTCCAGCCTCAGAAGCATCCACAACAGCTTCCACCTGCGCAGCAGCATCATCTTCTTCTTCATCATCATCATCAACAGCAGCATCATCTTCATCAGCAGCACCCTCAACAGCATCCTCTTCAGCAACCTCCTCACCTCCTTCCAAGTGGCGTTATTGGCAATCAACACAACGGTGCTATGATTGGTGGCATGTTCTCTCATACCAATATTAATGGCGAATCGAGTTACAACAGCGTCCCTACTCACCATGGATCCGTTGCTTCCCTCATGAACGTGGATGACGATTCTCCCAACTCCTCTTCCAATGGTTTTGCCTCCGATTTAGGACCTTCCTCTGGTGGTGGCGATTCCCATCTCGTTCAACAGACTCAACAACAACAACAGCAGCATCAGCAGAGGGTGTCTGGAATGATGATGACCTCGGAAGAGTCCAGCAGCGGGAGCGTGGAACATGAGCCGCTGCAACCCTCATATGTGCCTTCTTTGGTGAATACGCTCAGTGATCATACGAGTAAGGTGCTGGTGAGTGCGTTTGACTTGACAGGGAAGTATTTGGCGACAGGTGGCGGTGGTACGGATGCGCCGATTCGCGTGTGGGACGTTTCCTTGGGTCGTGTCCATCTCCTGCTCCCTGGTCATACTCACAACGTGACTGGCCTGAAGTGGTCGTCCAACCCGCAGACGCCACATCTGCTTCTCTCATGTAGTCTCGATCTCACCATTCGCCTGTGGGACATTACGAATCCGGAGGCGCCGGAGGTGCACTGCGTGAAGCACA
>Ga0307375_10004577_pt1 | contig 13149 bp, 15 predicted proteins | sample TR1MG_FD_202531 | JGI IMG/M metagenome (GOLD analysis project Ga0307375, IMG submission 202531) | Soil microbial communities from Risofladan, Vaasa, Finland - TR-1 | ecosystem: Environmental > Terrestrial > Soil > Coastal area > Acid sulfate soil | place: Finland: Risofladan, Vaasa | collected... | reverse complement strand
ATTCAAATGACGAATGTCGAAGGCCGCTTGGCCCGCAAGGCTTGGTCATTCTTCATTTGAATTTCGTCATTCGTCATTCGTCATTCCGAAAAGGTGACTTTGGTGGTTCCGGCGTCGAAGGTGATCTGGAAGTTGGGGGCGTCGGGCGTGCGGACGATCCGCTCGGGCCCGATCGTGATCGGCGTGCCGTCGTTGCCGGCGGCGTCGATCGGCACGACTTGCCAGGTGTAGTCGGAGAGGTCGTCGAGCCGATCGGTGATCACGGCGTAGTCCCAGGTGTCGGGCCGGTCGTGGACGATCGCCAGCGTCGACCATTCGCCGGCTGCCTTTTTCTGCTCGACCCGGTAGCGGGCGACGTCGGCGGCGGTGGACCGGACCCACCAGAGGGTTCGCCGGGCCGGCCAGCCGGCTGGGGCCCCGGTCACCGGGTCGAATGCGGCGTCGTTCGTGTCGATCACCTCGACCCGGGTCTGATCGCTCAGACCCAAGTAAAACGATCGGGTGGCCGACCGGCCGCCGCCGACGTAGCAGCCGTCGCAATACCAGTGGTAGTAGATCGTCCCGGCCAGGTCGCTCGTGACCGTGACCGTGGTCACCTCGCCGAGCCGCGTCAGTTGGTAGCCGGTGATGGTCATTAGCAGATCACCCCCTGGACTTGTACGTACGATTTCTCGCCGTAGGGATGGGCCGGCTCGCGGCGGGGGACGCCGACCCGCTGGACCAACAGCCCGGTGTAGGTCTTGCCCCGATCGTTGACCACCGTCACCACCTGATACTGGAGGGCCTCGATCGAGGCCTCCCAGATATCGAGCAACGCCGAGGCCCCGTACTTGATGCAGGTGAAGCCCGTCTCCGAGTCGCCGGCCCCCAGCGTGGCCGCGCCGTAGCCCGAGATGCCGGGGACCTGCCAGGTCTCGCCTCGCTGCTTTTGCGACGGGGCGATCCCCTTGACCATATCGCAGGCAATCCCGTGGATACTGCTCACTGCTCACTGCTCACTGCTTTACCGGTCGACGTTGGGGGGAACGAGGGTCGGGCCGCGGCTGCCGTCGCGCATGGACTGGCTGGCCTCTCTGAGGTCGCCGGCGGCCGCGGCCATGTCGGGCTGCCAGTCGTGAATGTTCTCCGGGGCGGGGGCGGCGGGGGCGGCGACGGGGGTCGGCATCGCCAGGCCCAGTTGCGGTCCCAAGGGTTTGATGTAAAAGGCAGGTTCGCCATGCGGCCGGCCGACCAGGCCTCGGACGTCCTCGCGGAGCTCGGGGTCCTCAATCCAGTCGCCCGCCGCTGCGCGCGTGCGGAGCCAGGCTTCATTGCCGTACATCTTGCGTGCGAGGCCGGACTGCAAGCGGGTCAGGGCGATCTCCCATTCCGTCGAAAAGATCAATCCATCGTCCTCTTTCCGACGCTGGACCTCGTATTTGTCGAGGACGGTGTCGGCGAGATTTTTCATTTGGCCGAGCTTATCGCGGCTCATCTCTGCTTCGTGCGCGGCGGCGGTCGCCCCCAGCGCGTACTTGATCTTCGGGTCCGCCTGGTAGAACTTGAGCTGCTCGGTCAAGGGGTCCTTCGCCTGCGCGGCCTGCACGTCCGCCAAGAGGGCCTCGTAGTCGCCCATCGAGGTCGCGACCGCCTCGTACCCCTTGATGCCGCGGATCCCGCCGGTAAGCAGCTCGAGGTCGGCCCGCTTCAGATTCTTGGCTTGGATCGTCTCGATGATCTGCTTGAGGGACATCCCCTTGCCCTCGAATTCCTCGTCCGCCGCCACCTTGCTCAAAAAGGCGTTGATCTGGGTGCCCGCGATCCGCGGGTCGACGACCTTGGCGGTCGTGATCCCCATCGCCGCCCAGAGTTCCTCGTCCGACAGGCCCAAGGCCGCCGCCGCCCCGGTGGCCTTGGCGCCGCCGATCAGCATCGCGGCCGGCGAGGCCGAGGTCGTCCCGGCCGCGCCGATCGCCTTGTTGACCAGGTCGCGGACGCTGCCCGTCTCTTTAATACCCATGGACGCGCCGAAGCCCTTTATGGCCCCGACCATCTCGGTCACGTCGCCCGTTTTGAGGTACCCCACGCCCGCCATCCGGTTCATGAGGTCCTTGTCTTGCTTGCTAAAACCGGCCGACTGGAGCTGGTACATCAGGTCCATGGCCTCGGTCTCCGACCGGCCGACGCCGCTGGCGTAGGCCGTCCGTCCCTCGGCCAGCAGGGCCTTAAACTCTTCCGGCGAGGCGGCGAGCTGGGCCAGCGTCCCGGCGCCGATCACGCTCTCCTTGGCCTTGGTGGCGGCTTCCTCGGCCGTCTGGGCCATGTCGTTCAAGAGCTGCGTCACGGTGGAGACGACCGCGGAGATCCCCACAAAGCCCGCGGCGAATTGCGCCAGTTTCCCCACCGCCCCGTCGCCGAAGGCCTTGCTCCCCTGGTCGCCGGCCGTCTTCATCTTGTTGCCCGTGTCGCGGGCCGTCTGGCCGGTCTTCTTGAAGCCGTCCTCCATCTTCTGCTGCTGTCCGACGACCTTCTGGAGGCTCTGCCAGAGCTTGGCCTCCTGGCCGGTCATCTCGACTACGATTTGTGAGGCCATCGCTTACGCCTTCCGCTTCCGCCGTCTGAGGCGTTTTCTGGCCCGCCGGAACCGGGCGACGATCCGCCGCAGTTCGTTCCAGAAGGGCGCCTCGCGGGCGGTCATTTGGATCTGGATCATGCTCTCACCGGTGGAAGTGGTATTGCTCGACAATCACGGGCGGCCGGTCTCCCAGCCCGAGGCTCAGGGCGGCGAGGTCGGCGATGGTTGGCCGGTAGCCGCGGTGCCGGCCGGCGGCCCATCGCCGGTACTCGAGCCAGCGTGAGCCGCCAGCTTTTTTTTTAGAAACTCTTTGGCGACCGGCCAGTCGACGACGGCCATCAAGACCTCGCGGGCGCAGGCGTCGTCAAACAGGCCGAGGAAGGCGACCTCCGCCCGGGCCAATCGATAGTTGGTCCCCAGCGCGACCAGGGCGGCGTCGCAGACGTTATCGAAGCTGAACCGCACGCGGACCCGAGCGGTCCCTTGGTTGGCGTTGTCCTCGACCTCCTCGACCGGGGCCGCTTGAACTGCGTCCCACCAATCGCAGGCGATCTGCCAGAGCTGCTGGTATTTGGCAACCACGCCGCCGCGGGTCCAGTTGCCCTCGTCGTCCAGCGTCACGGCGGACGGCAGCGCGGAGTACCAACTCAATGAGTCCTCCTCGTCGGCCAGGCCGCGGGCGACGGGTACCAGCCAGTCCTGGCCGTCGGCCAGTGTCACCCAGTGGCCGGCGACGGCGTTCTCGCGGACCAGGTCGCGGGGTTCGACGCGCTCGGCGTTGGTCGAGCCCAGCCAGACCGTCGAGCCGGGGAGCTTGCGCCAGGTCTGCCGCTCGGGCCAGTAGCCCAGCAGGTGTTCGGAGAGCCGGTCCGGGTCGGCAACCACCACGCCCCGATCGCCGTCGGGCCCTCTCGAAACCTCGCGGGGCGTGAGCCGGCCCTCGAAGGCGTGCGCGAGCCCCAGCTCGGCGAGCCCCTCGACCTTGATCGCCCGGGTCGCGTTCGGGATGTAGTACAACAGTCCGGACACCGTCTCCTCCTTGAAATTCAAATGACGAATGACGAATGACGAATGACGAAACCTCGCGCCCCCGGCTGTCCTTCGACATTCTTCATTTGATTTTCTTCATTCGTTACGCGATTGCGCTTGCCGTGTCGATCGTCAACGGGGCGTTGGCGCCGTCGTACTTCAGCGGCATCACGAGGCTGGTCGTCGAGACCCCGTCGCCCGAGGCATCGAAGGGGGTCTCGATGTAGGCCAGTCCGGCGGCCGTGAACTTGATGTGCTCGGGCGTCACGTCGGCCACGAAGGTCGAGCCGATCGCCCGCTTGCGGAGATAGATCGCCGTGTTCAGGTGTGTGGCGGACTTGCCGGTCAAGGGGATGTTGGCGGCCTTCATCCACTCGATATCAAACCCCGAGAGCGTGATCTTGGGTTTGATCCCGCGGATCGAGCAATAGGTGTCCCAGATCGATGAGTCCCCGCCGTCCGGGTCGCCGGTGATCCCGAAGTCGACGTCGAATTTCTGGACGGTGGTCAGGCCGACTGACTCGATTGTGACCGGGCCCAAGGTGAACCGCTCGGCGTCGGTCAGGCCGCCGGGCAGGGTCACCGCGTCGGTGATCACCAGCGGATCGTTGACCCCGTCAAAGAGGACCAGGACGTCGTAGGAGAGCGTGGCGTCGCCGCGGTGGGGGACGCTCAGTGTGCGGGGGACGACCAGGCCGTCGTTCAGAGTAAACTTGCGGTGGCTGGTCGCGCCGGCCCGGGTGCTGGCCCGGGCGTGTTTTTGGGCATAGAGCTTCAGGCCGGCCGCCAGGCCGGAGACGTCCAGCCCGGCCAGGCCGCAGAGGTCCAGCGCCGAGGCGATCGCCTTGCTGGCGAAGGTGGCCTTGGGCTTCTGGGCGTAGACGGACAACCAGCGGTTGTAGGCCTCGCCCGAGGTGGCGTCGCCCTCGACGTCGGTCCCCGTGTCGACCCGCAACTGGGTGATCCCGGGCAGCAGCGTGGCGTCGAACTCGACCGCGTAGAGGCCGTGTCGTGTATTTCCCATGGTGGTCTCCTCAATCCCAACTCCCGGTCAGCGGTCGTTGGTCATTCGTCATTCTTCATTTGAATTTCGTCATTCCTCACTCGGAGTCGTAGATCCCCAGCAGGTTGAACAGGCCGCCGGTCGTCTCGCCGCAAGAGACCTGGATCTTGCCGACCGGGTCGCCGGTTAAGGGGTTGGCGAAGCCGGTGTCGGCCACGAAGGACCAGGCCTCGCCGGCGGTCAGCTCCTGGGCCTTGATCGAGACGTCGGCGCCGGTCAGGAACTCGCAGTGGGCCCGCCGCGGGCAGTGGGCGGCGATCAGCTCGACCAGGTCGCCGTCAAAGTCGACATCGATCTCCTGGCGGACACCGACGACCACGGCCGGGGTCACACCCTCGGGCAGGGCGTCGCCGCCGCCGACGTCGATCGAGACGGCCGCGCCGTCGACCAGGGTCACGGTCAGGCCGTAGCGGCAGCCGCCCGACCAGTAGACGTCGACCGTGTCGGCGACGGTGATCCCGTGCTCGGCGTCCGACATTGTGATAATGCCGGTATCGGCGTCGGTCCGGGTGGTGAGCGTGCCGGCCAGGCCGGCGGCCAGGGTGGGGGCCTGGCCGATCAGGCCGGCGGCCGTCCGCTGGGTGACCGAGTTGACGGTGACGCCGGCGACTGAGATGGTGGAGGTGATCTGGGCGAGGGTCATAACGGGCTCCTGTTACTTGATCGTCTTGCTCTTCGTGCTGCGGACCTGCTTGATGCCGGCGTCCAGGGCCCGCTCGTAACAGCGGACCATGGCGGCGGCGTCCCGCTGGGAGACGGCGGTCAGCTCGGCCCGCGGGTTGGCCTGCGAGTCCGGGTTGCGGAAATTCAGTTTGGGGGCCCGCAGGACGATGCGGACCTTTTTGGACGTCGCGCGGACGTCGCGCATCCGGGTCATCCCCTGCGACTCGCCGGTCAGCACCAGCGGCTGGGTGTGGCCGTAGGCCTTCAGTTTTCGGCCGGTGTAGGTCCGGGCGAACCCATGGGTGCCGACGTTGCCCCGCTCGCCTTTGCGGGCCGCGTAGCCGTACTCGCCCGCCCCGGCGGAGGTAAAGTGTTTTGGGCGGATCTCCTGGTGCCAGTGGATACCGGCCGCCTCGAACGCCTTTTTCATGAGCTTGTTGAGCTCGCGCTTGAGGATGCCCGGGGTCGCGCCCCGCTCTGTGATCTTGATCTCGCCGATCATGCGCCCTCCCCCCACTCGATCGACAGCTCGGCGCCCTGCCAGACGCCCTGGGCGGGGACCAGGTCGGGGTGTCCCCAAAAGGGTCCGTCGGCCAGGCCGAGCCGCTCGAAGGCCAGGTAGCCGGCGGTGCCGGCGAGCGCGGCCAGGCCGTCCATGATCAGGCCCACCGAGTTCTTGAATTGGAGGTTGGCATCCGACGAGGGCTCGTCGCCGTACTCGTCGGGGCAATTCTGGTAGAGCCGCACCGTCAAGCGGCCCGACTCGGCGAACTCGAAGTCCGCGCCGCCCGCATCGTGGTTCAGTGTGAGACCACCCGATTCGGCCGTGAAGACGACGGCGTAGGGCCGGTAGCCGACCAGCTCGGCCCGGGTGTGCTCGACGGCGTTGCCGGCCGGCTTGGGCAGTCCCTCGTGGTGGATCCGCGCCAGGGCCTCGGCCTGGTTGTCGGCCCCCAGCCAGGTCCGCACCGCGGCCGTATCGGCCAGCATCTGGCGGAGGTAGTGCTGGGCAAGCGAGATGCACCCCAAAGGCTCGGTCATTTTCGGGCGACCTCCAGCTCATGGACCCGGCCGTCGATCTTCTGGACGTCACGATCCAACACGTGGACCCGCGTATTCAGCGCCGAGGCCCACCAGATCAGCGCGGCCGACTGGACGAGGATCACGACCACCAGCGACGCGGCATGCGTCACCAGGTACCGTTTCAGGCCGTTCGATTCGCTGTTCGTCATCGCTCACTGCTCACTGCTCACAGCTCACTGCTGCCGGTACTGCGGCCGGCCCGACTCGACCGATCCGATCCGGACCAGGCCCAGCCGCGCGAAGCCGACCCCCGCCTCGACGGACTGCACGGCGTACTCGGTGCCGCCGATCGTCATGGTGGCGTTCTCGGCCGGCTCGGCCACGCCGCCGTAATCCGGGTTGGTCGCATCGGTGAGGATCTTGGCACCGCGGACCCGCCGCCGCCGCCGGCCGTCGGAGCCCGGCTCCTCTTCGGCCATCTCCCTCTCGGGGATCGCCCAGAGGGTGACGGGATCGCCGCCGGCCGGGGTGTAGGTGGCCGATTCGCCCAGGTGGAAAAACAGGTCCCCCAGGCCGGCAGCGAAGTCGTCTTCAAATCGGGAGGTCATGGTCCTCCCTCGCAAAGTGGGTCAGGTCGGGTTGCCGCAGGCCGGTCCGCTTAGGACGCCAGGTCCGTCGCGCGGATCGCCAGGTGGGCGATGCGGTACTCTCCGGTTGCCGTTCCGGTCGTCTTCTCGACGTGGGCCAACAGCTTCAGCGGGCCGGTGGCGGCGTCGAGCTTGAAGACGGTGGCCGGCAACACGTTGACGCCGTTGATGTAAACCTGGATGTCCTCCAGATCGCGGCAGTCGATGCGGAAATCGAAGTACGTATCGTCGACACAATCCACGGTGGTGTTGGTGGCGGCGACCTCGGTGGTGCCGTCGTCACTCTCGGCAAAGATGTCGAGCGTCTCGTCCAGGTGGAGGAAGCAGCTCTCAGTGATCGTGTCGGCGCTGTCGGCGTGGGTGGCGTTGGCCAGTCCGATGTTGAAGTCAACCGTGTTGTCGCTGCCGATCACGTAGGCGGCGACGCGGCCTTCAACGATGAAGGGGATCGTCACGGGGATCGACGGGATTGACATCACGTCGACCTTTTGGGCCTCGTTGGTGGCGGTGATGTTCATCTTCAGGTAGCCGCCGATCTCGACCAGCGTCATCGTCGTGCCGACCAGCACGCTGTCGGACGGGTCCTTCAAGAGGTCGATCGTGTAGACCGGCTTCTTGTTGAGGTCGCAGACCACCGTGGTGGCCGCGCTGGCCGCGTCGCCCACGGCCACGCCGATCGGGAAGTCGGCGCCGGTCACGGCCCGCAGCGGCGTGGCCGTGTTGGCCGAGCGGTCCCAGTAGAGCTGGTCGCCGTCGAGGATCACCACGCTGGCGGTCTTGGCCAGGGTGAACTGGCCGGCGGTCAGGAAGGCGACCTGATCGCCGCTCTCCGCGGCCTTCAGGCCGGCCTTGACGCCCGCGCGGCCATCGCGGAGTTGGTAGACCTCGCCGCCGACAATGGCGGCCTCGGCCGTGGTGTCGATCGTGTTGGCGTTGGCGTCTTTGGAAAGTGTGGCTTCTGCCATGGTTTGTGCTCCGAGGAAATGAGATTGAAACTTTGGCCCAAGGGACCGTTAAAATCACCCGGTCCCGGCCGACTTGTGCAACCCGCGGTGATCCAGGGCCTTGGCCCCGATGTCCAGGTTGATGTCATAGCCGATGCCCCACTGGCCTTTATCGAGGACGAAGCTCCGCATCTGCGGGGCTCGGCCGGTCCCCTGCCGATAGGCGACGCGAACCGTGCGGGGGCCGCCCGCCGAGAGGAGCCAGTTGGTTGCCAAACCGGTCCGCAGGGTCTCGGTTGTCGGGTCGATGACGCCCGCAGCGCCGATCCGATCGTCGACGACGAGCGTGATATTCTCGCCGACCAGGACGTTGATCGGGTAATACAGCGCGGGCGTTGCCGCGGCGGCGGCGGCCGTGTATGCCTGGGCCGTCGACGTGAGCAGCTCCTTGGCAGTCCACTGCAACGCGCTGGGAACGATCAAGAAGCGGGGCTTGATGTTCAGGACCGCGCCGCCCGAGGCTCGGTACGCTCCCATCGCAAGGATGCCCGCCTTGAGGCCGGCCGCGCCGAGGACCGCCGTCGTAAGGTTGGCGTGGCCGCCAGCGGTGGTAACGGCCGTATTGTTGAACAGCGCGCCGGTATCCGCGAGCGCGGCGTTTGCCAGCAGCAAGGAGTACACCAAATCGGGCCGGAGCCGCCGGGCCGCGGCCCCAAATTCCTGCACCATCCCCATTAGCGCCGAGAGTCTGTCGTCGAACACATCCTGTTCATCGCAGACCCATTGGCGAGCGTACCTGGCCAATTTGTACGTTTCCCGGGAATCCGACATGGTCGCGTGCTTGGCGCTGTCGCCACGGGGAAGCCGCTTCAGGGTGGCCTGGGCCTCGACGCTGATGTCCTCGTGGGTGAGGAAGTTCGGCAGGTCCTCCTCGTCGCACCAGGCGGTCGTGTCCGACACCTCTTCCCATCCCTGCAAGAGCCTGGCGTAGGCACTGGTGCCGAATACGTAGCTGAGCGAGCCGCCGGAGACCGCCGCGCGGAAGGCCAGCGAGACGTCGCGGTAGTTCCGTCCCGTGTCCAACAGCGCACACTCCCGAACCAGGTCCCTCGCGCAAAGAGAGCGGAGGGCGTGCCCCAGATCGGCGTCTTGTGGGGTGAGCGGGCTGCCGCGTTCGTCGGTGCTCGCGCGGAATGAGACTTCTCTGGCCACCGGGTCGATCCCGGCCCCGATCAGCATCCCGGCCGCCAGGCTGCGGGCGTTGACGTCGACGTCGTGGGAGCGGCTGTGGCCGGCGGGGGCACCGCCGGCGGAGCCGCTGCGGGCGGAGCGGACGGCGGTCAAGAACTCGGCCGACGCGCGGGACTCGTCCCAGCCCTCGCTCACTGCGCGGGTGACCAGCTCGGGCGGGACGTCGTCGCCGCCCAGCTCTTGCATCCGGGCGATTCGCGTCCGCTCGGCCGTCTGGGCCTCGGCCCGGATCGCGGCCTCGTCGGTGGGCGGGTTCGCCGGCGGGTTAGCCGGCGGGTTCGCGGGCGCCGGGTCGGACCGCTGGCCCGCTGCCGGCTTGCTCGGGTCGTCGGGGTTGACGCCCAGGGTCTCCAGGGCCGCGCGGACCATCAGCTTCGAGGTCTCGCTGTCGGTCTGGCTCTCCAGCACGTTGGCCACCTGGGCCCGGGTGCCGGACAGGAGGGCCAGGAACTGCCGTGCCTCTTCCTCGCTGGCCTCGTGTCGGAGGCCAATGGCTTCCAGATACTTTCGGAGTCGGGGTTTCATGGGGGGATTCTCCCTGTCGGTGGGTGTGGGCTGATCGCCCGTTTCGCTTCTGACTTTGGTTGCCTTGTCGGCGCCGATGGCCGTCAACGAGGCCTCGACCAGCTCCCAGCGGGTGGTGATTCTGAGGGCCCGCTGGCCGGCGGTGTAGGTTCGGCCGCCGACCTCGGAGGTCTGGCCGGCCGGAATGTCGACGTACTCGATCACGCGGTAGCCGGCGGAGACGTCGCGGAGGTGTCCGTCGCGGACCTTGCTCCAGGCCCGCTCGACGGCTTCGTCGTCCTCGGCAAAGAAGAGCCGGCCCACCACTTCGGCCCCGTCGATCCGCAGGCCGCGGACGGAGCCGTAAACGTCCTCGACCTTCCAGCGGCCGTGGTCGTTTAAGAGGGGGACCTGGTCGGGCAGCTCCGCGCCGTCCATCCGCAGGACCTCGTCGATCAGCTCCCAGGTCTTGAGGTCGCGGACGGTGACCGGGTTCTCGGTGGCGATCCCCGCCTCGACGGACCGCTCGGCCTCGTTCACGGTCGCCGCGCGGAGGGTCATCGTGCGGACGGTCAGATCCCGGGTCTGAACCGCCGCGTCTCGGAGTGTCAGGCCGGCTTGGTCATTGGTCATTGGTCATTGGTCCTTCTGATCGTCCGCGTCGTCTTTGGCGGTTTGGGCGTCGTCCTCGGCGTCGGGGTCCTCGTCGTCCGGCGGCGGTGCGGGCCCGCCGGCGACCGGCAGCGGCGGCAGACCGGCCGCTTCGAGCTTTTCCCGCTCTCGCTTGCGGGTGGCGATCGTCGTGTCGAGGTCCTTGTTGCGGGCCGCCAGGGCGTCCGTATAAGTGAGCGTCCCGTTTTCCAGGCTGATCCGCTCGGCGTCGGCTTCCTTCTTGGGGTCGACGTGCGGCCGCTTGGGCCAGTTCCACTCCCGGGTGATCTCGCCGGGCGGCGGCGGCGGCAGGACGCCGGCCAACGTGGCCTCGCGGGCGACCAGTTCCTCGAGCCGGTCGAGCGTCTCGGTGCCCAGCCAGCCCTGGAGCACCTCGAGGCCGCGGGCATAGCCCTGGCCGTCGAAGCGGGCCGAGGAATAGTTGTAGCGCCGCGAGTCGAGGCGGATCGACATGAGAGGCATGTCGACCGGCCGGCCGATCTCGCGGTGCCGTTCCTCGCGGTACTCGATGTAGCGGGTCGACGGTTGCTGGGGTGTGAGCTGGTAGGCCTTCCAACCGGGCGGCATGGTCGAGACGGTTCGCCGCTCGATCTCTTCGCTCTCGTTCACGCAGACGTATTCGGCGTCGAGGTGGTCCGTGTAGAGCAACACGGCCTGGTCGGCGGCCGAGCGGGCGGCGTCGAGGACCTGGTCGTCGTAATCGCGGAGGTCGGCGATCACCTGCAAGCTGGGGGCCAACCAGGGGCAGCCGCGGACCTGGTCCGGCTCGGTCCGCCGAAACCCGTGGATGATCTTGGCGGCCGGCTTCTCGTCGGACCCGCCCATCGAGGAGCGGCCGGTGACCAGGGCCCGGGCGATGTGGTAGCCCAGCGGCTTGCCGTTGGCGTCGAGCCGGACGCCCAGCATCGTGTCGGCACCGCCGGCTTGCCCGGGCGGGGTCGCCAGGCGGGAGGCGTGCAGGGCCAACAGCCGCGTCTTGACCGGGCCCTTGGCCTGCGGGTCGACGGTCAGCTCGGCCAGGTACTCGCCGTAGATCCAGAGGGCGCGGACCCAGAGCCGCAGCAAGTCGGTGCCCGAGAGTTTTCCGTTCACGTCCGGCCGCGCCCAAAACTCCCGCCAGACCCGCTCGCGGGCCTCGTTGTAGGCCGTCGAGGACGACTGGACCTGGAGCGTGGGGCCGTGCTTGCCGACGACGTCGTTGGTGTGGGTGGTGATCACGCCCTCGACCATCGGGTTGCACGAGACCTCGTGCGCGCAGCGGGCGCGGAGCGTGGCCAGCTTCTCCTGGAGGTCGAGGTTGATCGATCTTTCCTGAGCGTTCAGCCAGTGGGCCCGATTGAGCCGGTTCGTGTCGGCCGCCTCCCAGCGGCGGCGGGCGATCGGGTTGGCACTGGGCGGGGCCTCCGGGTCGTCTCGCCCGGGCCGGCGGGACCACGGCTGCTGGGGTCGGAAGAATCGGCGGAGGCGGCGGAACATCAGGACGTGGGCCTCGTGTAGGTGATCTTGGTCCGGGTGATCCCGACGGCCGCGCCGGCCCGGCGGCGGTAGTGTGCGAGGAGCGTATCGATCGCCGCGCGGTCCCAGGTGAGGGTTACGCCGTCGCCGGCCTGGCGGTCGGGCATGGCGGCCAGGAGGAGCTTGGCCGACTCGACCAGCGTGGTGGCGGTGGCGTAGTCGCCGGCCTCACTGGCGGCGATCGCCGCGGCGACCTTCGTGTTGATGAGGTTCGCGGACACGCCCCCAGCCGACCACAGCCGCTGGCCCAAAAGAAAGGGCCCAGGTTACAGGGGCTGTAACCTGGGCCAAAAATTGGGCCATTTCGTGAGAAATGGGGGGGGCGAATGACGAATGTCGAAACTCAAATGACGAATGTGGAGGAGAGCCAGCCCGCGAGGCTCGATCATTCGTCACTTGATTCTCGTGATTTTGCCCCCTGGTTGGCGGTCACGATGGAGGTGAGGAGGCGGCAGGCCCGGCCCTCTGACGAATGTCGAAACTCAAACGCTTCCATCCGGGCCAGGAGGTCGCGCTGGTCGGCCTCGTCGCGGCAGTCGATCACCACGGAGTAGGTGCAGGAGGGCCAGGGCGACTGGGCCTCCGGGGTGCCTTTCTTCTTCCCCTTGGCCGGCTTGCCGGCCGGGTCGAACAGCTCGGCCATTAAGAGGTCGTCAAAAAGGTCGGGGGCAGCCGGTGCGTGCTGGTCGAGCAGCTCGGCCAGCAGGGCGTCGTCCCAGGCGGCCAGCTCGGCCGTGCGGTTGTCGGCGATCGAGAAGCCGGTCTGGGCGGCCGGATCATCCTCGACCCAGACCACGGCGATGTGGGACCAGCCCAAGGCGCGGGCCGCCAGGAGGGTGCCGTTGCCCGCCTCGACCTGGTGGTTCTTCCGATTGACCACGATCGGCCGCCGCTGGCCGAAGCGGTGCAGGCTGGCGGCGATCGCCTTGAGGTTGGCCTCGTCGTGGGTCCGCGCGTTGCGAGGGTCCACCTCCAACCCGTCGACCGGCACGGCCAACGGGCGAAGGGACTGAACGATCCAGGGGGCCGCGACCATCGTGTATGACTCGAATTGGGCCGCGGCGAAGTCAGAGACGGGAGGGGGTGGCGGAGGCGCAGGCGGCGGCGCTGTCGTTGGGCTCTCATAGAAACCGCCCTTCGTGCGACGGCTCGGCTTCTTCGCTCCGGCCGGCGGGGGCTTCTTAGTCGCTCGTTTCTTGGGCATTGGTCATTCCTCATTCGACATTTGAATTTCGTCATTCCCGGCTCGTCCGCGCGATCCTAGCGGGTTGCCTTCCCATGTCA
>Ga0307375_10004576_pt1 | contig 13153 bp, 13 predicted proteins | sample TR1MG_FD_202531 | JGI IMG/M metagenome (GOLD analysis project Ga0307375, IMG submission 202531) | Soil microbial communities from Risofladan, Vaasa, Finland - TR-1 | ecosystem: Environmental > Terrestrial > Soil > Coastal area > Acid sulfate soil | place: Finland: Risofladan, Vaasa | collected... | reverse complement strand
TATGATTTGGTCCGATTTGCGGGATATGCAGGCGCGCGCGCCTGGTTCCGACAAGTCACAACCCAACACTGACACGGGCTCACATGATTCAGAGCATGACCGGCTATGCGGCGCTAGGGCGAGAAACCGCGCAGGGCTCGCTGTTTCTTGAATTGAAGAGCGTCAACAACCGTTTTCTCGACCTGCAGTTCCGCGTGGTTGAGGAACTGCGCTCGCTTGAACCGAGCTTGCGCGAACAGATCACCGCGAAGATCGGCCGCGGCAAGCTCGACTGCCGCATCGGCTTTACGCCGGCGGCCGTCGCCGGCAAGCAGCTGTCGCTCAATGCCGAGCTGCTTGCCCGACTGGGTGCGCTGGATCGCGAAGTGCGCGCGGCCATGCCCGAGGCGCAGCCGCTGCGCGCGGGCGAAGTGCTGCGCTGGCCGGGCATGCTGGGCGACGCCGCGATCGCCGCCGACGAATTGCGCGAACCCTGCCTCGCCCTGATGCGCGACGCGCTGGCCGAGCTGTGCGCCACGCGCGCGCGCGAAGGCGCCAAGCTGAGGGACATGATTCTGGAGCGCGTTGCGAAAATGCAGGCGCTGGTCGATCGCGTGGCGCCGCTGCTGCCGCTTGCAGTCGCCGCCTATCAGGAAAAACTCGCGGCGCGCTTGCGCGAGGCGCTTGCCGGCGGAGACGAGGAGCGCATACGCCAGGAGATTTCCGTGTTCGGCATCAAGGTCGACGTCGCCGAGGAGCTAAACCGGCTGGCGGCGCATCTGCAGGAGGTGAAACGGGTGCTCGATGCGGGCGGCGCGGCCGGCAAGCGCCTGGATTTTCTGATGCAGGAACTCAATCGCGAGGCGAATACGCTGGGATCGAAGTCGGTGTCCAGGGAAGTTTCCGAAGCCTCGATCGAGCTGAAACTTCTGATCGAGCAGATGCGCGAACAGATCCAGAACATCGAATGAACGGCGGACTTTTCATCATCAGCGCTCCCTCCGGCGCCGGCAAATCGACGCTCACGACGAAGCTGCTGGAGGAGGACAAGAATGTTCATCTGTCGGTGTCCTACACCACGCGCGCGCCGCGGGCCGGAGAAGTCGACGGGCGCGACTACCACTTCGTCGACAAGGCGGGCTTCGAGAGGATGCTCGAGCGCGGCGAGTTCCTGGAGAGCGCCGAGGTGCACGGCAACCACTACGGGACGTCGGAGGCATGGATACGTGCACAACGCGCTGCCGGTCACGACATTGCGCTCGAAATCGATTGGCAGGGCGCACAGCAGGTGCGCCGGATATTTGCCGATGCCATAGGCATATTCATCCTGCCGCCGTCGATCGCGGAACTGGAACAGCGCATGCGCCGGCGCGGGCAGGACAGCGAGGAAGTCGTGCGGCGGCGGCTAGCCGTTGCCGCCGACGAAATGAGCCACGCGGCCGAGTTTGAATATGTTATTATTAACAAAGACTTCGAGGAGGCGCGCCGCGACTTGATCGCGGTTGTGCGCGCATCCAGGCTGGTGTATTCGCGCCAGCTCGAACGCTTTCCGGACGTGTTCGAGTTTTAAATTGGGAACGGTGCGGGGAAACATCATCCCGCGTTCCCTTAAACCAGGGCTTGCCGCGAGCAATTGCGGCGGCCGATTAACCGAGGAACAACATGGCCCGCATTACCGTCGACGACTGCATGAAGCTGATCCCGAATCGTTTCGAACTGACGCTGGCCGCGACCTACCGCGCGCGCCAGCTGACCAACGGCGCGACGCCTCTGGTCGAACCGGACCGGGACAAGCCCACCGTGATCGCGCTGCGCGAGATCGCCGCAGGCAAGGTGGGCAAGGAAATGCTCAACCGGTCGAACGCCATATAGATAGACTCCGGGCGGGTTTCCCCGCCTCATCGCCGCGGCGGGGCTTGCTACGACCATGAACGCTCTCGCGGAATTCACCGGCAGCCTGGCCGGCTACCTCAAACCGCCTGATATCGAGCGCATCGAGAAGGCGTACCAATTCAGCGGCAAAGCCCACGAGGGCCAGTTCCGCGATTCGGGCGAGCCCTATATATCGCATCCGCTCGCGGTAGCCGGGATCCTCGCCGACTGGCACCTCGATCCGCAGGCGCTGATGGCCGCGCTGCTGCACGATGTCATGGAGGACACCAAGGTCTCCAAGGCCGAGATCAGCCGGCGCTTCGGCAAGTCGGTAGCCGAGCTCGTCGATGGCTTGTCCAAGCTGGACAAGATCGAATTCCAGTCGCGGGAAGACGCGCAGGCCGAGAACTTCCGCAAAATGCTGCTGGCGATGGCGCGCGATGTGCGCGTCATTCTGATCAAGCTCGCCGATCGCCTGCACAATATGCGCACGCTGGGCGCCGTGCCGCCGGCCAAGCGCCGGCGCATATCGCGCGAGACGCTTGAAATCTACGCGCCCATCGCCAACCGCCTGGGGCTGAACGGCCTGTACCAGGAATTGCAGGAGCTTGCATTCTCGCACCTGCATCCCCTGCGTTACCGTGTCCTGGCCAAGGCAACGAAAGCGGCGCGCGGCAACCGCCGCCGCGTGTTGGGCAAGATCCTGGAGGAGATCAAGCAGCGCCTGTCCGAAGCCGGCATTAAAGTCGAGGTCACCGGGCGGGAAAAGCACCTGTACAGCATCTACAAGAAGATGCTGGAGAAGAACCTGTCGTTTTCGCAAGTACTCGACATCTATGGATTTCGCGTCGTGGTCGAGGACGCTCCCGCGTGTTATCTCGCGCTCGGCGCATTGCACGGGCTGTACAAGCCGGTACCGGGAAAGTTCAAGGACTACATCGCGATCCCGAAGGTGAATGGTTATCAGGCCCTGCATACGACGCTCATCGGCCCGTTCGGCACGCCGGTGGAAATTCAGATCCGCACGCGCGACATGCACCGGGTGGCCGAGGCCGGCGTCGCCTCGCACTGGCTGTATAAGACCTCCGATGCCAGTCTCAACGACCTGCAGCGCAAGACGCACGTCTGGTTGCAATCACTGCTCGACATCCAGAGCGAGAGCGGCGATGCGGCCGAGTTCCTCGAACACATCAAGGTGGACCTGTTCCCGGACGAAGTGTACGTGTTTACGCCCAAGGGCAAGATCATGGCGCTGCCGCGCGGCGCCACTTCCGTGGACTTCGCCTACGCCGTGCACACCCACATAGGCAACCGCTGCGTCGCCACCAAGATCAACTACGAACTGGTGCCGCTTCGAACCGAGCTAAAGAACGGCGATCGCGTGGAGATCATCACCGCGCCGCATGCGAACCCCAATCCGGCATGGCTCAACTATGTCAAGACCGGCAAAGCGCGCTCGCACATACGCCATTTCCTCAAGACCATGCACTACGAGGAATCGACCGAACTGGGCGAGAAGTTGCTGAACCAGGCGCTGCGCGCTCTGCACAGCGATCTTGCCGATATCACGGACGAGCAGTGGGACAAGCTGCTGCGCGACATCACCGCCAAATCGCGCCTGGAACTGTTTGCCGACATCGGCCTGGGCAAGCGCTTCGCGGCGGTGGTGGCGAGGCGCTTGCTGGCTGCTTCGGAGCAGCCATCGGTGGAGGGCAACGCCGGGCCGATAGTCATCCGTGGTTCCGAGGGCATGGCGGTGCAGTTCGCCAAATGCTGCCGGCCGATACCGGGCGACCCCATCATCGGTTCCATCAAGAAGGGCCAGGGCATCGTGGTCCATACCCACGACTGCCCGACCGCCGCCAAATCGCGCACCGATCCGGACAAGTGGCTGGACGTGGAATGGGCGCCGGAGCCTGCGCGCCTGTTCGATGTCGGCATTCAAATATCGGTGATGAACCAGCGCGGCGTGCTGGCCAAGGTGGCGGGCGCGATCGCGGCGGACGGCGCCAACATCAATGGCATCAGCATGGACGAGGACCGTAGCGCCTACACCAATATGCACTTTACGCTGCAGGTCGCAGATCGCCAGCACCTGGCGCGCATCAAGCGCGGTCTGCGCCGTATACCGGAGGTGATGCGCATCGCGCGGTCGCGGGACTAGTACGGTGACACCTTGATTTCGAAGCGTGCGTGCGATATGGCCGCAGGACGGGCGCCCTCGCCCCGACCAAGGACTAGGTCAATGCAGCGCGCACGAAGAACCCAGGTCCGGCCGTATATATCGGAGCCAGAACATTGAAAAATCCATTCGCCGAGTACGTCGGTTTCACGCTGCGTACCGGCCGCCGCGGCAGCGGTACCAGTGCGGCCGCCGTCGATGTGGGGCCGGGGCTTATGAATCCGAACGGCGTGGTCCACGGCGGCGCGCTGTTCACCATGGCCGATACCGCGATGGGCGCGGCCTTGCACACGACGCTTGCGCCGGGGGAATACTGCGCCACCGTCGAAATCAAGATCCACTTCCTGCAGCCGGTGAGCAAAGGCAAGATCCGCTGCCGCACGCGGCTGGTACATCGCGGCAGCCGCATCGCGGTGCTCGAATCCCATCTGAGCGTGGGCCGGCAACAAGTGGCGCAAGCGCTCGGAACCTTCGCCATCTTCGTCCCGCGGCCGCAGAAAGCGAGCCGCGGCGGCGGCGCAAAACGCCGGCGTCTGTCAGAATAAGGGCTGCAAACGCTGCAATCCACGACACAGGAAACCGCTATGAAAATCAGCGCCAACGGCATAGACATCAACTACATCGTCGAGGGCGAAGGCCCGTGGCTCACCTTCAGTCATTCCCTTGCCTGCAATCTGCACATGTGGGACGAGGAGGCGAAGCGCCTGTCGAAGCGCTATACGGTATTGCGCTACGACACCCGCGGCCATGGCCAGAGCAGCGCCCCCGCCGGCGCTTATACGCTGGAACAGCTGGCAGACGACCTGCACGGCCTGCTCAAGGTACTGGGCGTGCCGTCGACCCATTTCGTCGGCCTGTCCATGGGCGGGATGATAGGCCAGACCTATGCGCTCAAGTACCCGGGCATGTTCGCGAGCCTGGCCTTGTGCGACACGACCAGCCGCTATCCGGCCGAGGCCGCCAGTGCCTGGACCGAACGCATCAAGACGGTCGAAGCGCAGGGTATGGAGCCGCTGGTCGAGCCCACGCTGGCGCGCTGGTTCACAGAGCCGTTCAGGAAGGCGCAGGGGGAAGTGGTGCAGAAAGTCGCGGCCATGATCCGCAACACGCCCGTGCCGGGCTACGTGGGCTGCAGCCACGCGATTCCGAAAATCAATCTGACCGCGCGACTGAAGGAAATTTCCTGCCCCAGCCTGGTCATCGTCGGCAAGGACGATCCTGGCACGCCGGTGGCGATGGCCGAGGAAATCCACCGGGCGCTTCCGGGCTCGAAGCTGGTGGTCATTCCCTCAGCTGCGCACCTGTCCAATCTGGAGCAGCCGGACGCGTTCAACCGGGCCCTGGGAGATTTTCTCGACCAGGCCAAGGGATAAAACCGGAGGAAGCATGGGCACCATCGATACCGAACTGGGAATAGACCTCTCCGCCTTCTGGATGCCGTTTTCGGCGAACCGGCAGTTCAAGCAGGCGCCGCGCCTGCTCGTCGGCGCGAAGGACATGCATTTCACCGCGCATGACGGGCGCGCAGTGCTCGACGGCACGGCAGGCCTGTGGTGCGTCAATGCCGGCCACGGACGCGAAAAAATCATCAACGCGGTCAAGGCGCAGCTCGACCAGCTCGACTTCGCCCCTACGTTCCAGATGGGCCATCCGAAGGCGTTCGAGGCGGCGCAGAAAATCGCCGCGCTCGCGCCGACCGGTCTCGACCACGTGTTTTTCGCCAACTCCGGCTCCGAGGCCGTGGACAGCGCGCTCAAGATCGCGCTCGCCTATCACCGCGCGCGCGGCGAGGGTCAGCGCACCGTTCTGATCGGCCGCGAGCGCGGCTACCACGGCACCGGCTTCGGCGGCATTTCCGTCGGCGGCATGACCAACAACCGCAAGACCTTCGGCAACCTGCTGCCGCGCGTGGACCATCTGCGCCACACCTGGGATCTGGAGCGGCAGGCCTATTCGCGCGGCCAGCCGGAATGGGGCGCGCATCTCGCGGACGAACTGGAGCAGCGCATCATTCCGCTGCACGACGCCTCCAATATCGCGGCAGTGATCGTCGAACCCGTGGCCGGCTCGACCGGCGGCTTGATTCCGCCCAAGGGCTATCTGGAGCGCTTGCGCGCGATCTGCGACAAGCACGGCATCCTGCTCATTTTCGACGAGGTGATTACCGGCTTCGGGCGCCTGGGCAAAGCGTTCGCCGCCGAATATTTCGGCGTCACGCCGGACCTCATGACTTTCGCCAAGGGCGTCAGCAACGGCACCATTCCGATGGGCGGCGTGATCGCGCACAAGCGCGTGTATGACGCCTTCATGCAGGGGCCGGAGGCAGCGATCGAGTTGTTCCATGGCTATACCTATTCCGGGCACCCGGTCGCCGCTGCCGCCGCGAGCGCCACGATAGATCTTTACCGCGAGGAAGGCCTGTTCGAGCGCGCCGCCAAGATCGCGCCCTATTTCGAGCAGGCGCTGCATTCGCTCAAGGGCCTGCCCAATGTGATCGACATCCGCAACCTGGGTCTGATCGGCGTGATCGAAGTGGAGGCTCGCCCGGGCAAAGTCGGCGCGCGCGCATTCGACGCCTTCGTCGACTGCTACGCCAATGGCCTGCTGGTGCGGCCGGCAGGCGATACGCTCGCCCTGTCGCCGCCGCTGATCGTCGAGGAAAGCCACATCGACCAGATGGTAGGCACGCTGGGCGCCGCGCTCGAACGCGCCGCCTGAAACAGGAATTCCATTCCGCCGGCTTGAGCGCGGAACCGATACGGAGAAACACGATGAGCACCGAACTCGCCTACATGCCGGCCACCGAGCTGGTGCGCCGCTATCGCGCAAAGCAGCTATCCCCGGTGGAGGTGACGCAGGCGGTGCTCGCGCGCATACACGAACTCAATCCCAGGCTGAACGCCTACTGTCTGGTCGATGAGCCGGGTGCGCTCGAAGCAGCACGCGCCTCCGAAGCGCGGTGGGCGAAAGGGGCGCCGCTAAGCCAGGTGGATGGCGTACCGGCATCGATCAAGGACCTGATCCTGACCCGCGGCTGGCCTACGCTGCGCGGTTCCACGACCGTCGATCCGGCCGGGCCGTGGCTGGAAGACGGCCCGGCGGCGGCGCGCCTGCGCGAAAACGGCGCGGTGCTGCTGGGCAAGACCTGCACGCCCGAATTCGGTTGGAAAGGCGTCACCGACAGCGCGCTCACCGGCGTCACGCGCAATCCCTGGAATCTCCAGCGCACGCCCGGCGGCTCCAGCGGCGGCGCCTCGGCGCAAGTGGCTGCTGGCCTGGGCCAGTTGGCGGTGGGCACAGACGGCGGCGGTTCGATCCGCATACCTTGCGCCTTCGCCGGCATTTCCGGCCTCAAGCCTGCATTCGGCCGCGTGCCGGCCTGGCCGCTTTCGCCCTTCGGCACAGTGGCGCACGTCGGTCCGATGGCGCGCTCGGTTGCCGATTGCGCGCTGATGTTGAACGTGCTTGCGCAGCCCGACGCGCGCGACTGGACGGCCTTGCCCTACGTCGGCACCGACTGGACCCGGGAACTGGGGGCGGGAATCAAAGGCCTGCGCATCGCCTACAGCCCGCGGCTGGGTTACGTGAGACACGTGGACGCCGAGGTCGAAGCCCGCGTGGCCGACGCGGCCAAGGTCCTGGCCGATCTGGGAGCCGTGGTGGAGCGGGTCGATCCGGGCTTTGTCGACTGCCGCGAGATTTTTTGGGTGCACTGGACCTCCGGCGCCTACAATCTGCTGCGCAACATGCCCAAGGAAAAATTTGCGCTGCTCGATCCGGGCCTGCAGCAAGCGTACGCCAGCGGCTCCAAGCACACGCTGGCGCAATACTTCGATGCGGTCAACGCGCGCGGAGCGCTGGGCGAGCACATGAAGCGTTTCCATCAGACATACGACCTGCTGCTTACGCCGGCAACGGCCATACCGGCTTTCGCCACCGGCGTGGTCGCGCCGGAGCGCCCCGCGGGCGAGCAAGACTGGACCTGGTGGACGCCTTTCTCTTTCCCCTTCAATCTGACGCAGCAGCCGGCGATATCCGTGCCTTGCGGCTTTTCCAAAGACGGCCTCCCCATAGGCCTGCAACTGGTAGGGCCGATGCAGCGCGAGGACATGGTGCTGCGCGCGGCGCATGCCTACCAGCAGGTAAGCGACTTTCATCTGCGCCGGCCGCCGCTCTGATCAAGCGTGCGCCGAACGCGGCCGGGTTTTCAACTGCCAGCGAAAGCCGAATCCGAGCAGGGCCAGGCCAAGCGCGGCCGCCAAGAACAGCGGCACCGTGCCCACGGCGTCGACTACTTTGCCGGCTAGCCAGACGCCGGTCGATTGGCCGGTGAACAGACACAGCGCGAACAGCGACACCGCCGCGCCGCGCGCAGCGGGGGCCATTTGCGTGGCGTTGACCTGCAGCGTGTTGTGCAACATGTAAAGACCGATGCCGATCATCAGTATGCCGGGCACGCTGGCCCACGCTGTCCACGCCAGCGCGAGCCAGAGATAGCCGGCGGCGAGCGCCAGACCGCCTCCGGCCGCCAGGCCGCCTTCGCCCAGGCCAGCGACAAAGCGTTTCGCACCGAGCGCGTACACCACGCCGCCCACGGCGTAGGCGCCGACCATCGCGCCGGCGAGCGCGGGGCCGATGGAAAAGCGCTGCTGCAGATGCACCGGAATGAACGCGAGCGAGCCGAACATCACGGTGCCCTCCAGGAACACGGTGCCGACCACGATGCGCACCCAGCGCTGCGAAAGCAGGCCGGCCATGCGCGCCACGCCTGCGCGTATGCTGACCGTGGCATCGCCGGATGCGCGGCGGGTAATCGGATTGCTGCGCAGTTCGAGGGCTAGCAGAGCGCCGACGAAAAGGTAGAGCACGGCGAGCACGACGAAAATCGCGCGCCAGCCGAAGTGTTCCGCGAGCACGCCGGCGATCGACTGGCCGACCCCCGTGCCGGTAATCTGGCCAAGCGCGAAACGCGCAATTGTCGCCTGGCGCTGCTCGTAGGCGACGACGTCGCCGATCCAGGCCATCGACAGCGGAATCAGCGCTCCTACCGTCGCGCCCGCCGCGAAGCGCGCAATGACGAGCACATGCAGCGAGGGCGCCAGCGCACACGCAATGGTGCCGAACGCGGAAGCGAGCGTGGCGACGCAAACCGTGAGGTACTTGCCGTAGCGGTCGCCCATCGGCCCGTAGACCGCCTGCAACAGTCCGTAGGAAACCGCAAAAGCGGTCACCACCGAAGCGGCGCCGCCGGTCGTCACCGAGAATTCCGCGGCGAGCTGGGGCAGCAGCGTGTCGGTTGCGCGCAAACTTGCCGCGCTCGCGAATGCCGCGAGCGACAGCAGAAATACCGCCCGGTTGGTCATGAGAACCGCGATTATCCCGGAAAAGCGCACCGCCCGGGGCAACGGCCGCGTTGCGCCGATGCCGGCCCAAGGCATAGGCACGCTGTCCGCGTATGGCTTGCACAAATGCCCGTGGCCCAATATATTGAGCCCTCGACGCGCGAGCGCAAGTAAAAACCAGGCAGAGGAGAATTGAAATGAATTCACGCTGGATAGACATCAAGGCGCAGGACGGCGGCAGTTTCAAGGGCTATCTGTCGCTGCCGCCCCAGGCGAAAAAGAAGGAGAAGGGCCCTGGTATCGTCCTGATACAGGAGATTTTCGGCGTCAACTCGCACATACGCGGCGTGGCAGACCAATACGCGAGCGACGGCTACACCGTGCTCGCCCCCGACATGTTCTGGCGTGTGCAGCCGATGGTCGATATCGGCTACGGGCAGGAGGACAGGGATAAGGGCATCGGCTACATGCAGAAAATGGATTTCGCCGCGGCGGTGAAAGATCTCGGCGCCACGTTAGCGGCGCTGCGCGCCCTGCCAGAATGCAGCGGCAAGGTCGCCTCGGTCGGTTATTGCATGGGCGGGATGCTGTCCTACCTTTGCGCGGCCAACGCAGGGGTGGACGCGGCAGTGTGCTATTACCCCGGCGGCGTCCACACCAAGCTGGAGGAGGCGGCAAAAATCAAATGCCCGCTGCTGTTCCACTTTGGCGGCAACGACGCGCACATACCGGCCGCGGCGGTCGAGGCGGTGAAACAGACCTTCGCCGGGCGCGAGGGCGTGCGCATCGACGTCTATCCCGGGGCGGAGCACGGTTTCAATTGCTGGGACCGCCCCTCTTATAACCAGCAGAGTTCCGCGCTCGCGCACGGGCGTACCTTGTCTTTCCTCGCGACGAGCATAAGCTGAGCGCCGCGGCATGAGCGATAGCACTTATCTCGACTGGCCGTTTTTCGATACGCCGCAGCGACGGCTTGCAGCCGACCTCGACGCCTGGGCGGTCGAGAATCTCGCGCATCTGGATCATGGTGACGTGGACGCGCTGTGCCGCGATCTGGTCGCGCGGCTCGGCCGCGGCGGTTGGCTCAGACACTGCGTGCCCGCAGCCTACGGCGGCGCCGCCGAAGCGATAGATTCGCGTTCGCTGTGTATCGCGCGCGAGACGCTGGCGCGCCACGAGGGGCTGGCCGATTTCGCGTTCGCCATGCAGGGGCTGGGCTCGGGCGCCATTTCCATCGCCGGCAGCGAGGAACTGAAGCGGCGCTACCTGCCGCGCGTGGCCCGCGGCGAGGCCATCGCCGCCTTTGCCTTGTCCGAACCCGATGCCGGTTCCGACGTGGGCGCGATGACCACCAGCGCGCGCCGTGAAGGCGAACACTACGTGCTCGACGGCGAGAAGACCTGGATTTCCAACGGCGGCATCGCCGATTTCTACTGCGTCTTCGCACGTACCGGAGAGGCCGCAGGAGCGCGCGGCATCAGCGCTTTCGTCGTCGATGCGGCGACGCCCGGCCTCGAGGTCGCCGCGCGCATCGAGCTGATCGCGCCGCATCCGCTGGCGAGCCTGCGCTTTCGCGGCTGCCGCGTGAGCGCGTCCCAGCGCCTGGGCGAATCCGGCCAGGGATTCAAGGTGGCGATGCAGACGCTGGATATTTTTCGCGCGTCGGTTGCCGCCGCGGCACTCGGATTCGCGCGGCGCGCCCTGGACGAAGCGCTCGCGCGCGCCAAGGAGCGCAAGATGTTCGGCCAGACGCTGGCGGATTTTCAGCTCACGCAGGCGGCGATCGCCGACATGGCCACGGCCATCGACAGCGCCGCGCTGCTCACTTATCGCGCCGCCTGGCTGCGCGATGTCAAAGGCGCACGCACCACGCGCGAGGCGGCGATGGCCAAGATGGTGGCGACCGAATCGGCGCAGCAGGTCATCGACCGCGCGCTGCAGATGTTCGGTGGTCTCGGCGTGGTGCGCGGCTACCCGGTGGAAAAGCTTTACCGCGAGATTCGCGCGCTGCGCATTTACGAAGGCGCAACCGAAGTGCAGAAGCTGATCATCGCGCGCGAGACTTTGAAGGCTTAGATCCATTGCAGAATGAGCCGTCATTCCGAGGCCCTCGGAATGACGGAATCGCGATTATCAGCGATGCTGCTTGAGGCAGACCTGTACCGCGGGCGCCGGCAAGGGCGGTCGCGGCGGTTCCTTCACCGGATCTGCCGGTGCCGGATCATGACCTGGTTGCCGGCGCCGAAAGCTGCGCCGAGGCGTTCGGCGAAATACACCGAACGGTGCTGTCCGCCGGTGCAGCCTATGGCTACGGTGAGATAGCTGCGGTTTTCGCGCTGGAAAGCGGGCAGCCAGGTGGCGATGAATGCGTGGATGTCGCGGCACATGTTCTGCGTCGCTTCGTCCTTGTCCAGAAACTCGGCAACCGCGGCGTCCAGACCGGTGAGTTCGCGCAAAGCGGGCTCGTAATGGGGGTTGGGCAGGCAGCGCACGTCGAACACGAAATCCGCGTCCAGCGGGACTCCCTGCTTGAAGCCGAAAGACTCGAACAGCAGCGTCAGGCGCGAGCGGTCGATTTGGACCAGGTTCTTGATCCAGCTGCGCAGGGTGTTGGGCGAGAGTTCGCTGGTATCGACGTGATGCCCGAATTCGCCGATGTCGCCCAGCAGTTCGCGCTCGCGCGCGATGCTCTCGGCGACGGTAAGCCCGCCCTGGCTCAGGGGATGGCGCCGGCGCGTCTCGGAGAAGCGCTTGATCAGCGTCTCGTCCTTGGCCTCCAGGAACAGCAGCCGTACGTCCACGCCCTTTTGCCTGAGCGCCGCTATCGTTTGCGGCAGCTCGCGCACCGAGGCGCCGCTGCGCGCATCCATGCTCAGCGCGACACGTTCGTGGCCGGTGCCGGCGAGCGACTCGAGCAGCGGCATCACCAAGGCTACCGGGAGATTGTCCACGCAGTAATAGCCGCTGTCTTCCAGCACGTTGAGCGCGACGCTCTTGCCCGAGCCCGAAAGACCGCTGATCAAGACCAGTTGCATGACGGCAGGATAGCACCCGCCTGCGGAAAATAAAAAGGGCGCAAGCGATGCTTGCGCCCGGTTGCCGGAGGGCTAAAGAACCGTTAGTGCTTCTTAAGGCATCCGCTCATGAACTTCTTGCGCTCCACGCCCTTGAGCTTTTTCTCCTTGGCTTCCTTGTTGCAGGCGCGCATTCTGTTTTGCTGTGGGGTTAATTTCTTTGCCGCTGCGGGTGCTGCCGGTTTTTCCATCGGCTTCTTTTCCTGCGCCTGCGCCACGGATACGCAAAACAAGCCCGCTGCCAATGCTGCGATCAATTTGCTCATGTTTTCTCCCTTGTCTAGTTTTATGAAAGAACAGCGAACAACGACCAGCAAACTACTCCAACGAACCACGAACAACGAACAACGAACAACGAACAACGCCTCAATTAGCCTCGCGTTTCAGCTCCCCCTGCTGCCTGGCGACGAAATCCTGGGTGCTATCGTAGCCGCGCAGCTGCAGTATGTAATTGCGCACCGCCGCTTCCACCAGGACTGCCAGATTGCGTCCGGCGGCCACCGGGATGGCGATCTCGCGGATGGGCAGGCCGAGGATGTCCTCGGTGAGTTCGTGCAGGGGCAGGCGGTCGGTAGGGGCGGCGCCGGCCTGGCCCGACTTCTCCAGGTGCACGATCAGCTTGAGGTTCATCTTCGGTCGCACGGCGGTTTCGCCGAAAATAACGCGGATATTGAGCACACCCAGTCCACGCACCTCGAGGAAAT
>Ga0307375_10004575_pt1 | contig 13156 bp, 9 predicted proteins | sample TR1MG_FD_202531 | JGI IMG/M metagenome (GOLD analysis project Ga0307375, IMG submission 202531) | Soil microbial communities from Risofladan, Vaasa, Finland - TR-1 | ecosystem: Environmental > Terrestrial > Soil > Coastal area > Acid sulfate soil | place: Finland: Risofladan, Vaasa | collected... | reverse complement strand
TGGCCATCCGCCACTCGGTGAAGCCCGACCACCTGACCACCGTGTTCGCGGGGCAGGACGCCGACGCCACGGCGCGTGCCCGCGGGTATTTCACCGGGTATCCGCCGTCGTCGCCGCAGATCGGGCTTCTCAAGGACGGCAAGCTGGTGTTCATGCTCGAGCGGTGGCAGATCGAGGGCCGGCCGGCCGAAGAGATCGCCAAGGATCTGGTGGGGGCGTTCGACGAATACTGCGGGTAACGGCGGGCCCAGCCGCCACCACCCAGCCAACGGCAGGCAGAAAGCTCTGAGCTGAGAGCTGCGAGCCAATAGCAACGGCGCCGGGACATATCGCGATATGTCCCGGCGCTGTTGCTTATAGCTATCGGCTCATAGCTCACGGCTTTGAGCCTTCGGTTTGCAGTTCGCTGTTAGCTGTGAGCCGTGAGCTGTGAGTCCCCGGCCTCACCCTCCCCTCCCCCCTCGTCCGCCGCCACCGGCGAACAGGATGGTGTACCGGCCGTCGTCCCCCGTGCGTCCGGACCGCGTGGTCTCGTCGCTGAGCGACTGCGCGTTGACGGTGACGTTGGCCAGCGGTCTGCCGTCGGGCCCGGTCACGCGTCCGCGGATGATGTCCACCGACCCGCCCTGGGCCGCGGCGGTGGAGAATGCGGCCGCGAGGGCCAGCACGACGATGCAGAGCGCACGCTTCATGGATGGTTCCGTGACGGTTCACGACCGGTGCGCAGGGGCACCGCGCTTCAGTGATCCGTACGCGGGTTGTCGGGGGCGCGTTGACGAGTTTTCACTCTGAAAGTCGTCGTTAACGAACCCCGAGTGCGGGCGTCAAACCGCCCGGGGCAGGCGCTCAGCCGTTCGTTCGGGGCCCACGCGTTATCTCGTCGCGGGGCGAGGGCGGCGCCGGCGTGAAGTCCTCGCCGGGATTGATGTACTGGTCGGTCTCGATGCCGTGCTGCCGGTCGTGCAGCTGCCGGTAGCGGCCGTTCAGCGCCATCAGTTCCTGATGCGTGCCGCGTTCCACGATCCGTCCGTGCTCCAGCACGAGAATCTGATCGGCGCTCTCGATGGTGGACAGCCGGTGGGCGATCACGAACGTCGTGCGTCCGCGGCGCAGCGACCGCAGCCCGTCGCGGATCAGCGCCTCGCTCTCGCTGTCCAGGCTCGACGTAGCCTCGTCGAGGATGAGGATTCTCGGATCGGCGAGAATGGCCCGGGCGATCGCCACTCGCTGGCGCTGGCCGCCCGACAGCTTCACCCCGCGCTCCCCCACCACGGTGTCGTAGCGCAGTTCGAAGCGGTCCACGAATTCGTCCACGTGCGCGATGTGCCCGGCCCGCTCGATGTCGGTATCGGTGGCGCCGGGTTTGGCGAAGGCGATGTTGTCGCGGATCGTGCCGTCGAACAGGAAGTTGTCCTGCATCACCACGCCCAGCTGCGCGCGGTAGTCGTGCATCCGCAGCTGGGCCAGGTTGCGCCCGTCGATCAGCACGCGCCCCTCCTGCGGCCGGTAGAACGCCTGGACCAGTCCGATGAGCGTGCTCTTGCCCGACCCGCTCGAGCCCACCAGCGCCGTGGTCGAGCCGGCCTTCGCCACGAAGCTGACGTCGCGCAGCACCGGCACGCCCGCGTCGTACTCGAACGACACGTGCTCGAACGCCACGTCGCCCACCACGTCGTCCACGGCCACGCGCGTCTCGTCGTCGGCGTCTTCCGTAGGCGTGTTCATGATCTCGCGAATGCGATCCAGCCCCGCGAACGCCTCGGAGATCTGCGTGCCGATGGACGCGATCTGCACCAGGGGCGCCGCCACCAGCCCCACCAGGTACACGTACAGGAACAGATCGCCCAGCGTCATCTTGCCGTTGAGCACGTCGCGCCCGGCGATCACCATCACCAGCAGCCCGATCACCCCGCTGATCACCGTGGTGCCCGATCCCACCGCCGACGTGCCGGTGATGGTCTGCGAGATGTTGCGCAGCAGCTTGTGCACGCCCACCGCGAACAGTTTCCGCTCGCGCCGCTCGGCCACGTACACCTTGACCAGCCGGATGCCGCCCACCGATTCGGCCAGCCGCCCGGTGACGTCGGCGTTGATGGCGCCGCGCTCGCGGAACATCGGACGCAACTTGCGGAACGCGTAGGCCATCATGCCGCCGAACGTCAGCAGCACCACCACCGTCGCCGCCGTCAGCTTCCAGTTCAGATAGAAGAGCACGGTCACCGCGATCCCCGCGGTCATCAGGCCGCCCAGCAGCTGGATGATCCCCGTGCCCACGACGTTGCGCACGCCCTCGGCGTCGGTCATCACGCGCGAGATCACGATCCCGGTCTTGGTGGAATCGAAGTACGCCACCGGCAGCCGCAGCACGTGCGCCTGCACCCGCTTGCGCATGTTGGTGATGGCCCGCTGGCCGGCGACGCTCACCACCTGCGCCAGCAGGAAGCTGGTGACCGCCTGGACGAGCGTGGCGCCCGCCACGGCCAGCGCCAGCGGCCAGAGCAGGTCGGGGCGGTGCTTGCCGATCACGGTGTCGATCAGGAACTTCGAACTGCCCGGCAGCACGAACCCAGCCAGCCGGCTCACCACCATCAGCGACAGCCCGATCACGAGCGACCGCCGGTGCTCGGCGATCAACTCGCGCGCTTCGGTCCACGCGCGCTTGGGATCGAGGGGCTTCTTGACGGGGGGCGGACCGCCGGCGCCGGCGCCGCGGCCGCGACCGCCGCGCTCGCCGCGGGAGCCGGGAAGTCTGGGGATGGACACCCTGCAAGATAGCAGCCGGCCGACCCGCCGGCGCGAACCCCCGCTCTCGCCGGCCCGTCCCTTGGTCTGCCCGCCTGCCCGCTCTAGCTTGATCCAGTCCCGCACCATTCCTCGTCCGCCATCCGCGATGTCCCTGCCGGAATCGAGCGCCGCCGCCACCCCCACCCACTCGTCCCGGTACGCCTGGTACGTGGTGGGCGTGCTGACGCTGGCCAACGTGGCCGGATTCGTGGACCGGATGATCCTCAGCCTGCTGGTCGTGCCCATCCGGCGCGACCTGGGCATCTCCGACACCCAGATGAGCCTGCTCATGGGGCTCGCCTTCTCGGTGTTCTATACGGTGCTGGGCCTGCCCATCGGCTGGCTGGCCGACCGCGGCAACCGCAAGGCGATCATGGGCTGGGGCGTGGCCCTGTGGAGCGTCATGACCGCGGCCTGCGGGCTGGCCGGCGGCTACGGACGCCTGCTCCTCACGCGCATCGGCGTCGGCGTGGGCGAAGCGACGCTCAGCCCCACGGCCACCTCCTTTCTCGCCGACTACTTTCCCCCCGAACGCCTCGGCTCCGCTTTGAGCGTTTACTCATTGGGGATCTTCGTGGGGTCGGGGCTGGCGTACGTGATCGGCGGCGCCGTGGTGGGGTTTCTCGACGCCCAGGGCAGCGTCCTCGTGCCGCTGGTGGGCGCCGTGCGGCCCTGGCAGACCGTGTTCTTCGTGGTCGGCGTGCCCGGATTGCTCATCGCGCTGCTCTTTCTCACCGTGCGCGAACCGGCCCGCAAACCGGGCTCGCACGGCGCCAGCACGGCCGAGCTGTTCGCGTACCTCCGGCGCAACATGCGCAGCTTCACCTGCAACAGCCTCGGCTTCTCGCTCTCGGCCATGGTCAACTACGGCATCGCCGCCTGGCTGGCCACGTTCATGATCCGCCATTACGGGTGGACGGCCAGCCGCGCCGGCGCCGTGCAGGGCATCCTGACCATGACCGTGGGCGTGGCCGGCGTGCTCGCCGGCGGCCGCATGGCCGACTGGTACGCCCGTCGCGGCCGCACCGACGGCCCGTTGCGCGTGGGCGTGGTGGGCGCCGTGGGCATGCTCATCTCGGCCACGGCGTACCCGTTCATGCCCACGGCCGCGCTCGCCGTGGCGTGGCTGGTGCCGGTGAACTTCTTTGCCGCCTTCCCGTGGGGCGCGGCCAACGCGGCGGCGGCGGAGATCGTGCCCGCGTCCATGCGGGCGCAGGGGGCGGCGGTGTATTTCTTCGTGCTCAGCCTCGTGTCGTCCACCCTCGGGCCCACGGTGGTGGCGCTGATCACCGACCACGTGTTCCATGCCGACGCGGCCGTGGGCTGGTCGCTGGCCATCACGAACGTGGTGGGGATGGCCGCGGCCATTGCACTGTTCATATACGGCATGCCCGCGTACCGGCGCACGGTGGCCACGCGCGACGCCTGACGCCCAGCCGGCACGCATCGTCGATCCTGCCCCGCGCCGCGGCCCACGCGCCCGGGCCTCGCCGGCCAGGTGGTTGACAGCCACCGCTCCGGCGCTAGCGTACGCCGACAGCGATTCGCCGCCGCCGGCCGCCGATCAACGCCCGCCATCAGGAGCTGCCGATGCTTGCCTTCCGCATGCGCCAGAAGGACGCCGAGTTCTACTTCGTCAGTTATCCGGCCGAGGAACTGCTGCGCAAGGTGCGATTCATCAGCCGGTACTACGGCGGGCGCGGCGAGCAGATCGGCGGCGAGACGCCGAGGCGGGAGTCCGACGACATCGAGCGCTACATCCGCAGCATCGAGCGCGCGTCCCAGGCGTTCCAGCGCGACCTCAGCCGCCGGAAGATCCGGCAGATCCGCGACTTCTACCGCAACGAGGCGGAGCAGCCGCTCATCCCGGGCGCGGTGCTGCTGTTCACGCCCGAGGCGCTGGAGTTCGCGCCGCTCCGTGGGCACGAGCGCACGGGCGATCTGGCCGAGCCGCGGCAGCCGTTTCTCATCATCGACGGCCAGCACCGGCTGGCGGGCCTGCACTTCTATCTGCAGGAGCCCGACGCCGACCGCCGCGTGGACGTGCCCTGCGTGATCTTCGACGGCAAGACGGCCGATTTCGCCACCGAGATGTTCGTGGTCATCAACTCCACCCATACGAGAATCAACAAGAGCCACCTGATCGACCTGTACGAACGCATCGAGTGGGGCACCGACGACCTCAAGCGGTACGCGGCGCGGCTGGTGCGGCGCCTGTACGAGGCCGGCGACTCCCCGCTGCAGTACCACATCAACATGCTGGGTGGGCGCTCCCAGCAGGACCTGTGGATCAACCAGGCGCAGGCCTACGCCGAGGTCCATCGGTTCGCGGCGCGGCCGGAGAGCGAGCCGTGGATCACGGACGGCCGCGGGCGCAGCGAGGAGCGCGGCTACGCGCTGCTGCGCGACCTGCTCCGCGCGGCGCGCGGCGCGTTCGGCGAGGCGTGGGGCGACAACAAGCGGTTCATGGTCACGCGCGACACGACGCTCAAGGCGCTGCTCCGTCTCGCGACCGACGTGGTGCGCGGCGCCGACCGGCTGGGCATCGCCCCCGGCATGGATCTCACGGCGCCGCTGTCGGGGGTCTGCGCGCCGTGGACGGACCTGGCGCGCGACTTCCGCCGCGAAGGGTTCTACGAGCGGTTCCCGGCGCCGGGCCAGGCGCAGCGCGTGGAGAAGGTCCGGGCCCGCCTGGCGCGCGAGGCGGGCCTGGGGTGATCCCGGGTCACGCCATCCGGATCCATTTCACGAGCTCGCGAACGCTCGGCCGCTTGCCGTACATGAGCAGGCCCACGCGGTAGATGCGCGCCGAGACCCAGATCGCGGCCCAGCAGGCCAGGGCGAGCCCGACCAGCGTGCCGACCAACTCGGGCCACGGGATGGGAATCAGCGCCATGCGCATCGGCATGATGATGGGCGCCGAGAACGGGATCCACGACGCCACGCGCGACAGCGTGCTCGACGGATTGGCCAGCACCGGCCCCATGAGCACGATGGCCGCGATGAGCGGCAGCATGACCGGCAGCTGCGCCTGCTGCACGTCTTCCTGGTTGCTGACCATGGCGCCCACGGCCGCGAACAGCGACGCGTAGAACATGAAGCCGAGCACAAAGAAGAGCAGCAGCGCCACGCCCACGCCCACCGAGACCGTGGGCATGTGGATGCCGGCCGCGTCGGCGGCGGAGCCGCCGAGCGCGCGGATGATCGCCACGCTGAACGAGGCCAGGTAGATGGCGGAGGCCGTCCAGACCAGCACCTGGGTGAGCGCCACGGAGCCCACGCCGAGGATCTTCCCGGCCAGCAGCTGGTCGGGCTTCACGCTCGAGATGACCACCTCGGCCACGCGCGTGGTTTTCTCCTCCAGCACGCCGCGGAGGATGGTCTGGCCGTACAGGGCGATCATCATGTAGAGCAGGAAGGCGATCCCGTACCCGAAGATGATGCTCGACATCCCGCCGCCCGACTCGAGCCCCTTGTCGGTGATCTTGTCGGTCTTGAAGTCGAGTTTGACGCCGGTGAGTTTGGCCACGCTGTCGGGATTGATGCCGGCGCGCTCCAGACGCAGGTCGAGCACCGAGCGCTGCACGGTGCTCCGCAGCGTCCCGATGTCGGCCAGCGAGCTGGCGTTCCGGCCCGCGTACCGCGCCTCGGCGCCGGTGAGCGTGCTGTCGTCCAGCACCAGGTAGCCCTGGGCGCCGTGCCGCATCACGACGTGCGTGGCGCTGTCCGCGGCGGCCGCGAGCTGATCGGCGGCCACGGTTACAACCCGGGGTGGCGGACTGGTGGGGGCCGCCGCCGCCAACGACTTGGCGATCCGCGCGCCGAGGTCGGTCTGCGTGGCGTCGAGCACGATGACGTTGGCCAGGTTCGACGACGACTTCGTGCGCGCGGCGAGCAGCGCCGGCACGACGATGATGGCCGCCATGAACACCGGGCCGAGCACGGTGGCCACGATGAACCAGCGGGAGCGCACCCGCTCGAGGTACTCGCGCTTGAAGACGACGAAGATCTTACCCATTGCCGCTCATCCCCGGCTCGACGCCCGTGGCGCCGACCCGATCGAGGAATATCTGGTGAAGTGACGGTTGAATGAGTTCGAACCGGCTCAGCCGGGCGCCGCCGCGCACCATGCGCTGCAGCAGCTCCTGCGCGTCCGCGTGGGGCGCCAGCTCGACCTCGAAGTACTGGTTCTGATCGTCGTATTTGGCCACCAGCGCGGGGTCGGCCAGCGCCGCGAGCACGATGTCCCGCGATCCGCCGTCCAGCGCCACCGCGACGTTGCGGATGCCGTGTTCGGCCTTCACGTCCTGCACCTGTCCGTCGAGCACCTTCTTGCCCTTGGCGATGATGCACACCGAGTCGCAGATGCGTTCGGCGTTGTCCATCATGTGCGTGCTGAAGATCACCGTCTTGCCGCTGCCGCGCAGATCCATCACGGTGTCCTTGAGCGCCTGGGCGTTGATCGGATCGAGACCGCTGAACGGCTCGTCGAGAATCACCAGGTCCGGTTCGTGCAGCAGGGTGCCGATGAACTGCACCTTCTGCTGCATGCCCCGCGACAACTCGTCGATCTTGGCCGCGCCCCAGTCCTTCTCGGCGGTGCGCAACTGCAGGCGGTCGAGCCACTGGTCGATGCGTCGGTCGGCCGTCTTGCCGTCCACGCCTTTGAGCTCGGCCAGAAACTTGAGCGCGCGCCGCACCTGCATCTTCTTGTACAGCCCGCGCTCCTCGGGCAGGTAGCCCACCCGGTCGAGCACCTTGCCGCCGCGGACCGGTTGGCCAAGGATCGAGATCGAACCCTCGTCGGGCTCGAGGATGTCGAGGATCATGCGGATGGTGGTCGTCTTGCCGGCGCCATTGGGGCCGAGCAGGCCGTACACCGTTCCGCGCGGGACCTGGAGCGAAAAGTCGTTGACCGCGACGTGCTCGTCGTACCGCTTCACGACGCCGCGGATGTCGATCGCGAGGTCTGTCATGGGGAAGGGATCAAGAGGGAAGGAGACCAACCCGTGCATTATAGCGCTCCGGGGCTGGCCGGAGCCATACTTATCGACATGCGCCTCAGACAACTCCGCCGCGTGTTGCTCATCGCCGGGACGGTGACGGCCTGCGGCCGCGCCCAACCGCGCGCCGCGACGGCGGCCGCCGGCCGCGACACGGTGGTGGTGTACGCCGCCGCCAGCCTGGCCGCGCCGCTGCGCGCGCTCGCCGACTCCTACGCCGCCAGCACCGGCACGGTTTCGCAGATCGAGCTGGGCGGCTCGCTGGCCCACGCCCGCAAGCTCACCGAGTTGCACCGCATTCCCGACGTGCTGGTGCTCGCCGATTACGAAGTGCTCGCCTCGCTGATGCCCCGGTACGTGCACTGGTATCTGGCGTTCGCCAACAACCGCATGGTGATCGCCTACACCGACCGGTCGCGCGGCGCGTCGCGCATCACCACCGCCAACTGGCCCGACGTGCTCGCCTCGCCCGGCGTGTCCATCGGCCGCCCCGACCCCTCGGTGGCGCCGGCGGGCTACCGCGCCCTCATCATGCTGCAGCTGGCCGAGCGGACGCTCGGCCGGCCGGGGCTGGCAGCGCGGGTGCTCGCCAACGCTGGCCCGCGCTACGTGCGCCCCAACGCCGGCGAATTGGCGGCGCTGCTCGACGCCGGCGAGGTGGACTACATCATTGATTACGAATCGGTGGCGCGCGCACACCACTTCAAGTACCTGTCGCTCCCCACGTCCATCGACCTCAGCGACCCCGGCATGATCGCCGATTATGCGACGGCGTCGGTGCGGGTGCTCGGCGGCACCGGCGACACGGTGACCATGCGCGGTCAGCCCATTCTCTACGCGCTCGCCATCCCCGACAGCGCGCCGCATCCGGCGGCGGCGCGCCGCTGGGTGGCGGCCCTGCTCGGCGCCGCCGGCGCCGCCGATCTGCGGGCGGCGTTCGTGGACGTGTTGGACAAGCCGCAGTTGGTCGGCACCGGCGCGCCGCCTGAAGTGACGGCACATGCCGCCCCCTGAGAGGCGCCGCGGGGCGCAGCGGGCGGCCACCGTGGTCACGGCGGCGTTCGCGTCGCTGCTGCTGCTGTTCCTCGTGGCGCCGCTGGCCGGCATCGTGGGCGGGTGGGGCGCCGCGGGCGTCCGCGCGCTGGCCACCGACGCCGAGTTGCGCGCGTCCATCTGGCTCACCCTCGTCTCGGCCACCGTTGCCACGCTGCTCGGCGCGGCCGGCGGCGTGCCGCTGGCGTACGTGCTGTCGCGCAAGCGCTTCCGCGGGCGGGGCATCGTGGCAGCGCTGCTCGACCTGCCACTGGTCGTGCCGCATCCCGTGGCCGGCATCGCGCTGCTGCTCATGCTCGGCCGCGACACGCCGCTGGGCAAGGCGATGCTCACGGCGGGGCTCGAGATCGCCGGATCGCGCACCGGCATCGTGTGCGCCATGATATTCGTGTCGGCGCCGCTGCTCGTGAGCGCGGCGCGCGAGGCGTTCGATCGCGTGGATCCGCGGCTCGAAGCGGTGGCCCGCACGCTGGGCGACACGCCCTGGCGCGCCGTGCGGCGCGTGACCCTGCCGCTGGCGGGGCGCGGGCTCGTGGCGGCCGGCGTCGTGATGTGGGCGCGGGCGATCAGCGAGTTTGGCGCCATCGTCGTGTTGACGTACAATCCGAAGGTGGCGAGCGTGCTCAGCTACGAGCGATTCACCGCCTTTGGCCTCAAGAGCGCGCTGCCCGTGGCCGCCGTGCTCGTGCTCCTCGCCCTCGTGCCCATCACCGTGCTGCGCACGGTGTACTCTGCCGACTCTCTCCCGGAGCGCCGAGGATGATCCAACTGGATCGCGTCACCGCCGCCGTCGGCGACTTTGCCCTGCGCGACCTGTCGTTCCGCGTGGACCCTGGCACGTACGGCGTGGTGATCGGTCCCGCCGGGTCGGGCAAGACGACGCTGCTCGAGACGATCGCCGGCATCGTGCCCGTGCGGAGCGGCGCGGTGCGGCTGCGCGGCGCCGACGTCACGCGCCAGGCGCCGGAGCTGCGCCGCATCGGGATCGTCTACCAGCACGCGTATCTGTTCCCCCATCTCTCGGTGGCCCAGAACGTGGCCTATGGCACCGACGACCGCGCGCTGGCCGCCGAGATGGTGGAGCGGTTCCGGCTGGGCGCGCTGCTGGACCGCGACGTGAGGTCGCTGAGCGGGGGCGAACGTCAGCTCGTCGCGCTGGCCCGCGCGCTGGCCACGCAGCCCGACATCCTGCTGCTCGACGAGCCGTTCTCGGCGCTCGATCCGCGGATGCGGATCGTGGCCCGCCGGCAGGTGCGCGTGTTGCACGCCGAGCGCGGCATGACCGTGCTGCATGTGACGCACGACTTTGCCGAGGCGGGGCGATTGGGACATCGCGTGGTGTTGCTGGAGCAGGGGCGCGTGCTCCAGGTGGGCACGCCCGACGACGTGTTCCGGCGTCCGGCGTCGGCGGCGGTGGCCGAGTTCATCGGCGCCGAGAACGTGGTGTTGGGCCGGGTGCGCGGCGTGGAGGCCGGCGACGGGGCCGAGCGCGTGGTGGAATTCACGAGCGGCGGGCTCACGTTGCATGCCGTGAGCGACGTGCCCGAGGGCGAGGCGCACGCCGTGATCCGCGCCGACGAGATCGCGCTCTCACCCGAGCGGCGCGAGTCGTCAATGCGCAATCAGCTCGACGCGCGCGTGGTGGAGCTGGCGTCGAGCGGCGTGCTGACGCATGTGACGCTGGAGGCGAACGGCGTGGAGCTGGTGGCGGCGATCACCACGCGGTCGGCGGAGGATCTAGGGCTCGTGCCTGGTCGTGAAGTCGTGGCCGCGCTGAAGGCAACGGCCGTGCATCTGTGTTGAGGGGGCGGGGCGGCGCGGTTCGGCGAGTTCGCGCGGCGGTTCGCGGGGTTGTCCGGCCGGGCAGCCGGCTAGCGCGGGTGGAGAGCGCGCTTGTCCGGGCGGGCACCGGGCTCCGCGGCGTGGACACCAGGCTTCTGTGGGCGGAAAGCGGACGTCGCCGTGCTGTCACCTGGCTCCGCGGGCCGGCCACCCGGCTGCGCTGCTCGGCCACCTGAGAACGCCGAGCTGCCACCCGACCGCTCGGCGCGGTTACCCGAGAGCACCGCGCGGTTGCCCGAGAGCACCGCGCGGTTACCCGGGAGCTCGGCGCGGTTACCCGAGAGCTCGGCGCGGTTGCCGGGCGGCTCGGCCCGGCCACCCGGCTTCTCGGGAGTGACCGTCTAGTTGTCCGGCTGGCCACCCGACCGCTCCGGTCAGCCACCTGGCTGCTCCCGCCGGTCCGCGGGCTTCTCCCCCGTGTCACTCGGCGGCTCTGCCCGTATCGCCGGTCAGCGCCGCTTGCGACCCGGCGTCGCCTGCGCGGTATCGAACGCCAGCCAGTCCACCCCCGGGCGAATGCCCGTCCAGAGGTCTACCGGGCCGGTGAGCACGCGGGTGTGGTAGGAATTGCCGTCAAGCACGGCGAGGTATCGGGCATCCGACCGTACCCCCACGCCCGTGATCGAGATGGGGCGCCCGTCAATCGCGACGCCGCATCGGCCGTCGGGAAAGATCTGGATGCGGACGCGGAACCACCGTCCGTCGTTGATGTCGTTCCACGGTGTGGATGCAAGATCGAAGGCGGCCGCAGGGATCGACAATGCGTGCATCCCCCGGGCGCCCTCCGCGGCCGGATACGCAGCGAAGCACCGTCCCGCGGACGTGCCCGCGTCGTACGGGGGGTATCCGTCTCGATGATTCCAGCGGGCCAGCGCCGCCGAGTCGGGCAGGGGCACCAGGCTGACGGACTCCGTTTGCCATTGGGATATGGTGATGGGCAGCGAGAGCATCGCCTCGAACCCCAGGCCGTCGCGCGCCGAGTACGTGCGCCGCGAATGCGCGCCGTTCGCGAAGTTGCCATCGCCATGATTCCAGAATGCCGGCCGGCCCGACGAATCGCGCACGATCATCGGCGGCGGATCGCCGTACGGGACGAAGTCCGGTTCGATGCCATGCGACCAATCGTCGCGCAGCACGATCGAGTCGTGGGGCGGCACCACGCGCACCGCGAGCGTGTCGGTGCGCCAGCCGCCGGCCGAGATCACGAGGTTGGCCGTGCCCGGGGCCAGCGGAACGAGTTTGCCGTGGGGCTCCGACCGCACCACGGCGGTGTTCAATGACGTGATGCGGACGTTCGGGAGCACGATACGGCGACCATCGGCGGTATTCCCGAGCGTTGTGAGTTGAAACGCGGCCCCCAACGGAATGCCGTGCGGCGGCACCGACGCGACCAGGCTGGTGACGAACCGCGCCGGACGGGCCGACTGCCAGACGAGCCCCACGGGTCGCGTGTCGAGCGCACTCATGACCAGCGGCCGCGAGAGTTCGGGATGGTCCACCGGAAAGATCATGGGCTGAGGCCGGGCGACGCCGATGTCGCGGCACTGGCAGTACATCCATCGTCCGTCGGGGCTGAGACTGTAGAACGCCCCTCCCGTCTGCTGCACACGGCGCATGGATCCGTCTCGCACGTCGAGGATGTCGAGCGTGGTGAGTGAGTCCCGCCGGTCGCTGACCAGGAGCCGATTGTCATCGATCCAGCCGATGGGGGTGGGCAGTTCGCCCACATCGAAGCATCGCGTTCCAGACCCGTCGGGGGAGATAGTGCATATCGAGTCCGGCGCTTCGGAATAGCTGAGGTGTCTGAAGGCGATGCGGACCCCACTCGGGCTCCACTTGGGAGTGCCGTCCGATCCGCTGCCCACGGTCAACTGCCGGATGCCATGCGTGGCCAGGTCCATGATCGCCAGGCGCGCGTGACTGAGCGTGTCGAACCGGCCGGTGGCGAACACGATCCGCGAACCGTCGGGGGCGATGTCGGCCCCCTGATCGTCGCCGGGCGCCCAGGTCAGGCGCTGGCGCTTGCCCGTCATGTCTTCGAGCACGAGGTCGTTGCCGCCCGAATCCGGGAATGTGGCATATGAGATCCACGATTTGTCGTCTCCCGTTACCGTGTACTCGTTGAGCGTGGACGGCAGGGTGAGGTGGACCTGCTTGCCCTGGGTGGGGACGACCAGGAGGTCGCCGCCGGTCCAGAGGTCGCGCCGGATGCCCACTCTATAGATGGTGGTGTCGCGGCTGGAGTCCACGGACACCGCCAGGAATTGCTCGTCGGGCGCCGGCGCGGGGGGGCGGCTCCACTGCCACGTGGCGGCGGCGCTGGCGGCGGCGACGAATACCACGGCCGCGGCCGCGCGCCAGCGCGACGACCCATATCTGTATTGGAATGGGATGGCCCGCACGAGTTCGCGCAGCCGCTCACTATCCTCACTGTCCGAGAACTCCGCCGCCAGCGCGCCGGGAGCGCGATGGTC
>Ga0307375_10004573_pt1 | contig 13157 bp, 12 predicted proteins | sample TR1MG_FD_202531 | JGI IMG/M metagenome (GOLD analysis project Ga0307375, IMG submission 202531) | Soil microbial communities from Risofladan, Vaasa, Finland - TR-1 | ecosystem: Environmental > Terrestrial > Soil > Coastal area > Acid sulfate soil | place: Finland: Risofladan, Vaasa | collected... | reverse complement strand
TGAGTCATCCATCGCTTGCGGCTTATGGCGACCTCTGGGGCCAGCCGGTGCTTGTGCAGGCAATCTGGAATTCGCTCGGCGTAGCACTGGCGGTCGGACTGGTGACGCCGACACTTGCCGTGCTGGCCGCGATGGCTGTGCGTGAACTGCGCATTCCGCGAGTGGTGCTGCTGCTGACGCTGCTGCCACTGTTCATCCCAGGCGTAAGCATGGGCTTGGCCACCGCTTTCCTGTTCGAACGCATGGGGCTGGATCCCTCATTGCTCAGCATCTGCATCGTCAACGTGCTGTGGGCGCTGCCTTTTGCGTTCCTCATCATGCTGACCGCGATGAGCAGCTTTGACACCGTGCAGTTGGAAGCGGCCTGGACGTTGGGCAGCAATCGATGGCGTGCGTTCTGGGACGTTGAGTTCCCGTCGGTCCGCCCGGGCGTCGTCGGCGCCGCCACGTTCTCAATGATTCTGTCGTTCAACGAAACGGTGCGGACCTTGCTGGTACAGGGGATCAACAACACGGTGCAGACGTACATCTGGTCGACTTACAAGACGATTGGGTTGTCGCCGACCCTTTATGCGCTCATGACGGTGCTCATTCTCGTGACGCTTCTTCTTGTTTTTGGATTCTGGAGCGTCAGCGGCGCGCGGGCGCGGTCCAAAGCGACGTAGCGTTGGGAAGAGTATGGTGGAACTGAAGGTGGGAACCGTGACTATAGGCAGGCCCGGCCAATCGCGTCTCCCACCTAGGTTCGGCAGGAAGGGCTGGGGACAGCGGAATTGGGCGCTAGCCGGGCCCGATCAGACGAACACCTGATGCGTCCCTCAGCCGCTCTGGTGCTTGGCCACCAGCACCGGATCAAAGCTGGCGAGCCGGTCGCGCGGAATGTCCAGCGGCAGCGGTCCGTTCGGGGTGAGTGCGGTCTTGGCGCTGCTGCCATTGCGGTGGCTGCCGAGCGTGCCGGCAGCCAGGTGATGGTTCAGTTCCGCGCTCAGCATGCGTTCGGCCAGTTGCTTCTTGAGTTACCCGAAAGCGTGGCTGCATTCAAAGGACGGATAACGCTGCACTTCCGACCTTAAATCCGAGAAATAGAGCGACCTCGACTCAGTGGCGGCTTCGGAGCGAATGCGCACGCCCAACGGCAGGTTTGGAGAAGAATCCCCAGTGGCGGTTCATGGCCGAACAGAGACCATCGAAGAATACCACTTGGGCATTCCGCGCCGCACAAAAAATGGATCGCGGATTGCGAATAGCCGGCTCATCTACGCCGCCAAATTCCGCCGCCATTTACTGGCACCAGATTTCTGCGGATTCACGCCGCCGGCAACAGTCTTCATTCAAAATGACGCTAAAGCATATTAGCGTAGGTCAGAAATGGCTGGATTGGACCGACTGCGATGACGTACGGCGCTGACCGATAACTGAGGTCAAAGTGAGCAATCGCCAATCTTTGAAAGCCCCAGATGCGCAAGGGTACTTGTTCTAAGGGAATGGAAATACAGTGATCGATGGCAGGCTCATGCTTCGAGGCGAAACATCAAGATAATATTATTGAAGATATGCCAATGTCAGGCATAACAAACCGCTGGCCTGCCGCAGTAGTGATGACCCAGCGAGCGCATGTCCGGGATTAGGATCTTGCGTTGAAACACTAATCCTAAAGCCGTGAATCGATTTCCCTGCACTAGGCAGGGCTGATGCAGGTCTTCAGCACCGGATCCGTCACCTCGATATCGTTTTCGAAGGGCCGGACCGGTGGTACCCCATTCTTCTTCAGCCGATCATGGTAGATCTTGACCGCCTCCGTGGGTAATACCTCATCGTCAACGACTCGACGCATGAGTTCTATGATCGAAAGCGGATCTTCAGCCAGTCTGATCTTACGTCCGAATAAGGCAAGGCGCGCGCCGCCTCGCTTCGCCGCCAAGACAAGCTCCATCGCATCGCGCGTTGTGCCCGCGCTTCCGCCGAGAACTCCAACGATCAAACGGGGATCGTAGGAAACAAGCTCTTCAAGTACGGCCGGACCATTAAAGGCGACCTTGAGAAACTGCGGACGCCCTGCCTCGGCGACGCCGGCGAGCGTAGCGATGATGCAGTCGTTTACGTAGTGCCCCAATTCGGCATGGTCGATTTTTTCGGACCCCACATTGGGATTAAATACTTCCAGGAAGTGGCGAAGACCTAGCCTCTCGGCTTCCAGTCGGAATTCCCGATAGGCGGCCAGGGTCGCGAAATCGCGATCGATATCATTAACGAAGGTGACTGAATAGAGTGCCAGATCCGTGAGGCGACGCGATGAGGTCGAATCGAGACTGCCACGAAGGATATGCTCGATCGCTGGGGACCGAAACGGACGAGAAGGATGTTGGGTATAGGTGCCGTTCCGAATACCCATCCATACGTCCGTCGTGTCGTTGGCCCTCGCCGCGAGCGTAATCGCACTGCCGTTGAATACGCCTTCCGCAACTGCCCTTTCGAGGTTGGAGACTGACAAAATCATCATGTCCACTATATCTTGCCGAACAACCTCGCGAATCGCCTGCATGAAGTCGGTGCGGTTCTTGTATTTGCCGGTCTCAAGCGCCTTCGCATCTCGGATCGGGCCGAATGTGGTGATCCCTGCGCCCATATCGCCGTCCTTGGCGTCGCAGATTGCAAAACCCTTGGAACTCGGGTCGTCGCGGAATTGCGTGAGTTTCTCATAGAGGCGCATGGTATCTGACCTTTCATAAATGCTTATTGACAATCGCGGCGTTGCCTTAGCGGCAGAGCATCGTCTTAAAAAGCGGTTGCTAGCGGGGACGGTTTCGCAGAGTGTTGGCTATCGACTCTAATAGTATGCCCATGGTCAGCGCACCGGGATCGATGAAACCGACGGTTCGGTCGCCCAAACCTTTCGCCTTGCCGATCTTCGCGACCAACCCTCGCGTTGCTTCAACACCTTCGGCAGCGGCCTTGGCCGCCGTGGCCGCAACCTCCTCAATTGATCCACCGCTCGCAAATGCCTTCCGAGCGGCCTCGGCGGCCGGCGAGAGCGCGTCTACCATGGTCTTGTCACCAATTTTGGCCTTACCGCGATCTTGCACCGCCGTTAGTCCGCCCTCGAGAGCCAGCACCAATGCCTCGGCGTCAAAGAGACCATCCTTCAACGATTTACCCGCGCCCTGGAACAGAGTGCCGAACACCACACCGGAGGCGCCGCCACTGGCCATCATCAGGGCCCTGCCGCAGCCGCGGAACAACTCCTGGATGGTGTGGACCTCTTTCTCGGTCGCCTCGTCGAAAGCGGCAAATCCTCGCGCCATGCCTACGCCATGGTCGCCATCACCAATGTCCTGATCCGCTTTGGTCAATCGATCCTTGTTTGCGATCACCGCGCGCGCTGCCGCCGAGAGCAGCGCCTTGGTACCTGACAGATCGAGGCCAACAGTCATTGCGGCGCTCATGGTTTCAGGAAGGATTCATTCGACGCGGGCAGACTCAGATAGCGTGTGAGTTCGTCATCGAGCCGGAACAACGTGATGCTGAAACCGGCCATCTCCTGAGTCGTCAGGTATGGGCCTATCCAAGTATCGTAAACCGTGATGCCCTTGCCGTCCAATATCTGACGAACTCGCCTGTTGACGATCAGGAGCTCCATCATGGTTGTCGCGCCAAGGTCGTCGACCAGAAGCGCGACTCGGTCTTCCCGTGCGAGAGGAAAGTCTTCCACGAGTTGGTCCATCATCAGATCGACCAGTTGGTCGGCCGGCATCATCTTTTTCCGCGCGACCCCTCGCTCGCCGTGACCGCCCATCCCGATTTCAAGCTCGTCCTCGCCCAGAGTGAAGGTTGGCTGACCGGTCTCGGGCAGTGATCCCGGCCGAAGGGCGACGCTCAAGGAGCGGATGTTCTGCTGCGCGCGAATCGTCACACGCTGTACCTCTTCCAGGCTCAGGCCACTGCTGCATGCGGCGCCGGCAATTTTGACCTGGAAGAATGAGCCGGCGATGCCTCTGCGCCCGTCACCCTTAGGCAACGAAACATCGTCCATCGTCCTGACAAATTTGACTTCGATTCCAGCATCAGCGGCCATTTCGGCTGCGACGTCGAAGTTCATGACGTCGCCTTCGTAGTTGCCGTAGACGTAGAGAACTCCCTTTCCCCGATGGATAGCCTTGGTGGCCTCGAAAATGATCTCTGGCGACGGCGCGGCGAAAATATTGCCACACGCGGCCGCGTCGGCGTATCCGGGCCCGACAAAGGTTGTATAGATGGGCTCGTGCCCGCTCCCACCACCGATCAAAAGGGCGACCTTTCCCTCCTCGATGTGCGCGCGCATGACCGCGTGAACACCCGGCACTTGGACAAGGCGACCATGCGATGCGAAGATCAGCCCCTCGATCACTTCGCCTACGATTTTCTCGGGATCATTAATTGCTTTCTTAATCATTTTCGATCACCTCTTTCTGACTTGGTTTCCGTCGCCCATTAACGTCAGCTGATACCCGCACTATGAATCCTAGTGCCCGTTTTTGCCGAAATCGGGCAAATGGTCAAGAACCATGAATATAACAATGCCAACAAGTAAAACGGGAACCGCATAGATATGAACGGTTAAGGAAAACGGCTGACACAACATCACCACACCGGCGATGATCAGGATCGTAGCCAACATATACAGCCTTTTCATGATCATTTCGTCACGCCTCCACCGAAACCCGATTTGACCTCCGAACGAAGGCGCTCGCCGTTTGGAGATGAAAACACGAACGCCTTATCCGGATCCAAGCGAATAAAGCACGGGGCACCGCGCGAAATTGAGCTACGTATTGAAATCACCTTGCGCACGCGATTGGGCCCGAAATGCACTTCGACCGCCTGATCCCGACCACGGAAATCGGTAGCCCACAAGGTCACTGGAGTGAAACCGGGCGTTTCCGTCGTGACAAGCTCAACATTCTCCGGCCAGAAACCGACGGTCACTTTGGAGCCATCGACCAACGACTCTAAACTGAGAGCCGAGAGCGGCCAGGACGTCGAATACCCGTCGATCGAGAGCATCCGGTCGCGCACCTTGGCTTCCAGCAGCGCCATGGACGGGCTGCCGACCAGTTCGCCAACCCTCTGGTGCGCCGGATCCGCATAAATTTCGGAAAGCTTACCCGTCTGCAGCAGCCGCCCCTTGTCAAGCACAGCGATTCTGGAGGCGATCGCCGCCGTACTTAGGAAATCGTGTGACGCATAGATCAGCGTCTGGCCGCGCCGCCGATGCATGTCGCGCAGTTCGTTCTCTAGCGCCTCACGCAGTTTTAGGTCCAAAGAACTGAGCGGCTCGTCAAGTAGAAAAAGCTTCGGGTGACGCACCAGGGCACGCGCCACAGCGACCCGCTGCCGTTCGCCGCCGGAAATCTGATCGGTGTGGCGCTCAAGAAGGTGACCAATCCGTAGATCTTGAGCCGCCCGCGTAACTCGTTCTTTGACTTCAGTTTCAGGTACTCGATAAAGTGGCGAGCGCAGAGGAAATGCAATGTTGTCGAAAACCGACAGCGTTGGCAGGAGGTTAAAGCCCTCGAATACGACGGCAATATCGCGTACCATCGGCGAATCGTGCGTCACGTCGGCTCCGCCCAGCCGAATCGTGCCGGCGTCGGGCTTGTGCAGACCGGCAATACATCGCAGCGTGGTGGTCTTGCCGGCGCCGGTCGGTCCCAGAATTCCGAGCACCTCGCCTTCGGCAACCGATAGGTTGATTTGATCGATCGCGGACTTCCCGCCGAATCGCTTCTGCAATCCTCGCACATCCAAAACAGCTTCTGACATATGCTTCACCCAAGCCGAGAGCCGTCGGGCGCGAAGAAAAAGCAGCGCTCCGGCGGCAAACGCAGGACGCTCGCGCCACCAACGTCGGCGTCGAATGGCAATTCCGCCTTGATAGTCTGGCCGCCAATTGAAAAGTCGGCCTGAAGATCGCGGCCGACCAGCGCTGCATCGACCAACTGCGCAGGCCAAACATTGTTGTCGACTGCCGCTCCATTCGCGAGTTCCACCGCGTGCGGCCGGATACCGAGTATGACCTCCTCAAGCCCTTGCGCACGATAACGGTCGATGACCTGTTGGGGGGGCGATACTAGCAGCGTCTGATCCGATGCGACGCTAAGGCCATCGGCCCCAACCTTCAAATTGAGGAAATTCATGCTGGGGGAGCCGATAAAGGATGCGGCGAAGCGATCGGCTGGGTCGTCGAACAGCGCAGCCGGTGGCCCAGATTGTATGGTTTTTCCGTCCCGCATGAGCACCACGCGGTCGGCTAGCGACATCGCCTCCCGTTGATCATGCGTCACATAGACGGTGGTGATCCCCAGTTCCTTTTGAAAATGGCGCAACTCCCAGCGCATCTCTTCGCGATATTGTTCTTCGACCCCGGACAACGGTTCGTCGAGCAGGAGGACAGCCGGCTCGCGAACGACCGCCCGCGCCAATGCAACCTTCTGGCGCGCGCCAGGTGGGAGCCCGACCACGTAGTGACCGAGGATGTCGCCAATCATGAAGACCGTGGCAACCCTATCGATTTTCTTGGCAATCTCGGCCCTGCGGACGCCGCGGGCCCGCAATGGGAACGCGATATTCTGGCGAACCGTCAGGTGTGGATACAGCGACACAAATTGAAACACCATCCCGACATTGCGTTCGGCTGGCACGAGATTGGTAACTGGCGTGCCGTCGAAGCGGATCTCCCCCGACGTACAGCTTTGTAAACCGGCGACGCAACGTAGAGTTGTTGTTTTTCCGCAACCAGACGGCCCCAACAAGACGACGAATTCGCCTTGGTCCAGCGTCATCGTGAAGGCGTCTACCGCCGTTACCTCGCCGAAGCGCACCGTGAGATTGTCTATTTCAACCGTAGCCATGACATGTCCGCCTAAATCCGGTTTGAAAGACTCGTCAGATAACGCACGAATACCATGGACAAGCCGAAAATAACAACCAAGAGAATGATGGCGAAGGCCGAGGCCTGACCAGTGTGGAAATAGCCAAAAGCCATCTTGCTGAGACTGTAGGCCGCGGTTTCCGTTTCCGAACCCGGACCGCCTCCGGTCATGGCCACGAACAGATCGAATTGCTTGAATGCGTCGATCACGCGCAGCAGGAGCGCGATGACAATGATCGGCAGCGACATCGGCAGCGTCACGTGGAAAAAAGTGAATGCCGGCGACGCGCCGTCGACTTGGGCCGATTCGCGAATATCTTTAGGAATCCCACGAAACCCGGCAGTGGCCAGCAGAATCACGAACGGCGTCCAGGTCCACGCGTCGGCAACCGCTACCGCCCAAAGCGCATTCTCCGACTGTCCGAGCCAGTCGATCTTGGCGACGCCGAGCAGCGAAACTAGCCAGTTCACCAGACCCCACTCGCTGTTAAACATGTATTGCCATAGAAACCCAACCACGATCGGGCAAAACATCATTGGCATCAGCGCCAAGGTGAACAGCACATCCCGGCCCTTGAAGTCCCGCTGGAATGCATAGGCGGCCGCGATTCCTACTGTGAATTGGATCGACAACGTTGCGAGCACGAACTTTCCGGTAAAAGCGAACCGGTGCCAGACGCCCGTGTCCGTGAGCAAGTCGATGTAATTGCCCAAGCCAACATGGACGGGTGCGACGTCTGGGCGCAGCATCGAGAACGTCAATCCGGAATAACGAATCAGCATTACGAAAGGATAAAACACCATCAGCGCGAGCATCAGCACTGAGGGCGCGATGAATATGGCGCACAACCAGGAATCGCTCAGCATCGGCGTGCGCTTCTGTCGCAACTCTGGCCCAGCCATTCGGCGCTTCGCGTCGGACATGTTCGTAGCCATCACTCGGACCCCTTACCCAGGACGCCGAACGTCATGCCGATCAAAAGATATCGACGGATCAGATAGAAAAAGATCGCAACTGGCACTACCAGCACAACGCCGGCCGCAAATATCTGCGTCCATTCCATTCCGGTGGCACCCATTGCAACGGATATCTTCACGGGCAGGGGTTTCGCGGACGTGGTCGCCAAAATGGAGGCAAAGGAAAACTCGTTCCACGCAAAGATGAAGCAAAAGCCGGCCGTCGCCGCGATTCCCCCGCGAACCATCGGCAGAACAAGCCGCGTGAAGGCATAGAACCGCGAGTAGCCATTCACTAGTGCAATATTTTCGACCTCGCTGGGCACTCCGTCGAAAAAGCCTTTCATAATCCAAGTTGCGAGCCCGAGGTTGATGAACGCATCCACCAGGATAAGGCCCACTTTCGTATCGACGAGGCCAAGCCGCGAATACATCACAAGGTAGAATACCAGCACCGCCACGGGAGGAATCATACGCGTCGACAGCACGAAAAACATGAAATCGCCGTGACCTGGAAAACGGAATCGCGATGTTGCATAGCCCGCGAATGTTCCGAGTGCAACAGCAATTAACGTGCCGAATACTGAGGTCAGGATCGAAGTGACGAGCGACGCGTATAGCCCCACGGCGACCACTGAGTTGCTCGCGGCCCCGACTCCGAACACCGCCTGATATCCTGTCCAGACGGGATGAAACAGCACCTTGGGCGGCAGCGTGAAGAGATCCGTTCGGCTCTTGATCGATGAAAGTATCATCCAAATCACCGGACCATCTGAGAACGCCAAATAGGCGCCCACGATGAGCGCAGGAACTAACAACGGGCTCCGCCGCATAATCGGCCCTTTATACTGTGGTTGGAGGTCGGGCGTGGCAACCACCACGCCCGGTTCAAGCCAAGTTGCTCAGTCGTAGCTTTCTTTTATGATGTGGTCGCTGCCAACTGGATTGACGATCTCGTTCGGCACCGCCGGGATATTGTGGGTGCGGGTGATTTTGTACCCGGCCTTCTCCAACACACGCTCCTGACGTTCCGCCGCCATATCGAGGGCCGCTTTGACCGTCATTTTGCCGGAACTGGCCGAGGTCACCGCATCCTGAAGAATATCGAGGAGTTGCGGGTATTCCGGCAGATGCCAATAGTCGTGATGCATATGGGTCATAGCGTGAGTGAAGCTCTTGTTGTAGCTGTTGAGCTTCTGCCACTCGGGACTTTCGAGAACCGACAGAAGTCCTGTTTGGCAGACCGCAGCCCATCGCTTCTGCTGCGCTGGGTGATAGAACCACTCCAAGTATTTAATGACCTCCGGGATCTTCTTCGAGTACACGTTGATACCGATCCCCTGGCCGCCTATCATCATCTCTCGGCGAAACTTTCCGTCGAGGCCGATCGCTCCCGGCGTTACACCGAACCCGGTATTTGCCGCATAGGGATTGACCTTGGGATCGGAATTCGATCCGGCGAAATAGTACCACTGCATCGCCATGGCCAGATGGCCTTGCTGGAACGCGGAATTTACGGCATCCCAGTCCCAGCTCTGGCTACCGGGTGGCCCATACTTGAACATGTCCACATATGCCTGGACCCCTTGGATCGAAGCGGGCGAATTGAGATACCCCTTAACCTCGTGGGTTTTCGGGTTCCACAGCTCGCCCCCATACGACCACAAGAACGGATTCGAAGCCGACGTTGCAAAGTCGTACGGACGTCCACCCATCTGTCCCCACCCGTAGAGACCCTTGTCCGGCCGGGTGAAGAATTCGGCCACCTGTTTCGCGTCCTGATAAGTCTGCGGGACGACCAGGTCTCGCCCGTATTTCGCCTTGAAGGCCGCCTTTTCCTTAGGGTCATTGAAAAGATCCTTGCGATACATTAGTCCGTAGGCATCCTGGTTGACCGGCAGGCCCCAATATTTCCCAGAATTGTCGGGATATTCGCCATATAGTTTCAGTGACAATGGAGAGAAGAGGTTGGCTTTGAGATACTTGGATTCCTTGAAAACCTTGTTGATCGAATAGGCGTGGCCGCCGCCGGCGAACTCCGCGGTCGACTGGCTGTCCCACATCGCAAAATCAAAACCGGCACCATGGATGGCGAATTGCGCCGCGATCTTATCGTGCCAGAGCGGCCCGTACGGAACCACGTCCGGAACGATCTTGATGTTCTTGTCGGGATAGTCTTTGGATATCTGATAGAACAAATCTGAGCAGGTGCCGGCATGCCAAACGAAGGTCAAGTTTTCGGCCATTGCAGTGGATGCCATGACCGCCGAAAAGCCAATCGCTCCGGCAACGGCCGTCAGGATACGCATTGACGCAAACGATAAGAGACGCATCTCACCCTCCTTAAGATTACATCATCAAATTAGAGCTCATCAGCTGCGTTTACATCGTGTCCGCAGGCGATTTTACTCCCCACACGACTTGCTACATTCTCCTCGTGCCTTTCCGCGTCTGGAACCGTTCGCAAGGCTATACGAACGCATTTCCGGACCAAGAAGCAGCCGGCTGTTTGCGCTGACCGAAGGGCGACTCGCCAATCGTGTCTGCGCCAAGCTCCTACTGGACGACCTCTCCTGCATAATTGCGCGCGCTGTCCCTCGCGTTTCCGCTACACCGATGCCTAAATTCCATTCGGGCACAGGTCGATGCATAGTTGCGATGACTTGGGTGAATTTAATTTACGTCACCGTTTCTCACGAATATAGAGATTGCGAGGAATCAGAAAGGAAGGCTATAGGTGGAAACCCCCTTAGGGCGCCCCCTTTGGTACGATTCTGGCGACAGAAACAATTTAACCCCTCCTGTTTGCCAGGAAACTCAGCGTCAGGCTACACTGCTCCTGAGGATCGCTAGCAAGTGCCATGAAAGAACTGAATTGCTTGAGGTAACCGTCAGAGCGAAGTCTAGGGTCACGCTGAGACAATTGTCAAGATTTCTCAGGCCGCTACCCCAGTCTTGCTTTTATGCTGGTGGGCGGGACCTTGGCGTTCGATAGCGCAATTTCGTGGGGCTAAGAGTCTACGTCTGCCGGGTGCTGAAGTACATCCAGCCAGGGCCAGTGGCGCCTTCGCTGCAGAACCGCCTGTGGGGTCTGAAATTCGATTTTGCGTAACGAACGACTGCTTGTTTATTCTGGGTGTTCCCCGCCAAGGGCAGCTTTTCGAGTCGGGCTATTTCCGGTATGGGTCAGTTTGAACCGCTGGTGCGAAAATATTCAGCGTCGGCTCAGTGGCGTTTGCCGCCGCTGATCCCAAAAAGCTGAGCGGCCGGTGACGGTCTTAAACGATCTTTGCCTAGCTAAAAGCTGGGCGGTCGCTGTGGCACCGAAGAGCAGACCTTCATTGCCATCAATTTCCCCGCCCCTTGCGCTCGCAGCCTTACGCAACCGCTAAGACAGTTTCCCTTCGCCTGTCTTGGCCCTAAGAGGCATTAGCGCAGGTTAGAAATTAGAGGATTCGGTGGATTGCGACGCTACCCTGGATTACGAGCCCTATTCTGACAGTCAATTCACAACTACTGCTATTGACTTCAGGAGTGCAGGTTTTCAGTCACAACGTCATCAAGGGTCGTTCTTCGGCCACAGCCGACGGTGGCACCGAAGGACCCAGGCGGCCGGTGTATATCCTGAAGCGGACCAAGGCCACGGAGGAATCCCGAACGGCAACTTTCGGACTGTTGTTACGGCAGTGGACCACCTTTGGCCCCACCAGATCTGATGTCAGGTCGAGCTTAATCGACGACACGGTTCTGATTGGGCCACATAGGGGAAACGATGACTTCTTGCCAAGCTTTGGAATGTCCAACCATCAAAAGTATCTGGAATGCTTGAACAGACTGCTGTTGACCGTTGGCAGTTTCATGCGGCTGTCCGCCATCGACTATCACGCAAGGCAACCACAGAACTCCGCCAGCGAGCTGCACGATTTACGGTATGCGCCGCAAGCACGGGACCAAGAGATCATGTGCGCGTTAGTCAACGTCGGTGTCAGGTTGAGGCTTGCGCGTGGAAAGCACAGCACCTGGGAGCCGGCGACTAGCTCCGGCGCTAGGGACGACGCCTCGGGATTTGCGTTGCCAGGCCTGCACCTTCTATGGTACAAAAGGGAGTCGGCTGTCAATGTGGCGAAGCGATACATTAAGGAGCAGGAGCCATGAGCAAGAAGCGCATCGGTTCGAGCCTCGACAACCACCTCACCAACGACGACGCGTTTGATGAAACGCAGGCGCTCGCCGTCAAGGAGGTGGTGATCTCACAACTCACCGCAGCGATGCAGAAGCAATCGTTGAGCAAGGCGCGCTTGGCGATCCTTCTGAAGACCAGCCGATCGCAAGTCGATCGGCTGCTGGACCCCTCGCACGATGTGACGCTCTCAACCCTGCAGCGTGCGGCAACCTTGGTCGGGCGCAAGGTGCAGATCGAATTGGTATGATTGATGCGCAAGACGAACTCGCGCATCCGCGAAGCCGAAAACATCGCGCGAATGGAGATTCACGCCGCGCCGCGGAAGTCGCATTTCCTCATGGCGTCTGGCCGTGGTGCACGTGACGAACTATTTGGTCGCTGTGTCCAGATCAGGTCTATCGGATGTCGATAGTCGTCGCAACCCAATTTTCTGTCTGGCCGCACTGTGGACCAATCAACCTTCGGATTCTGAAATAGGCTAGAACATCATGAATGCGGAAATTCTCAAACGAGTTGTTCGGGCCATCGCTGACGGTTCGCAGAATGATCTGGATCGGCTCGCCGACAAGATCGTTGCGTCTGAACGCCGTACGGGTCACGTCAAACTTGCAGCCCAGCTGGAAGCTATTCTCAAACAGCCACGACCGAAGCGCCCGACCGCGCCTCCGATACCGCCGATGGCCGACATTGAACGCACTCTTAAAGAGCTGCCACTAAGTCGGCGGCATGGGGAATCCCTTGCGACACTGCTGACGACGGACGCCCTTGAGCACCACATGGTGCTTCCGAAAGCAATCGAGGATCGCTTTGCGCGAATCGAATCTGAGTACGCCGCGAGAGATCGGTTGAGAACCTTTGGACTGAAGCCCAGGAAGACCGTCCTACTGTACGGTCCACCCGGCTGCGGGAAATCGCTCGGTGCTAAGCGCTTGGCGTGGAACATCGGACTACCGTTGATGAAGGTTCGCTTTGATGTATTGATCTCATCGTACTTCGGCGAGTCAGCCACCAATCTGCGCGCCATCTTCATCGCAGCGAAGGAACGTCCATGCGTGCTCTTGCTTGACGAATGCGACTTCATCGCCCGCTCACGCACAAACTCGAAGGACA
>Ga0307375_10004571_pt1 | contig 13159 bp, 15 predicted proteins | sample TR1MG_FD_202531 | JGI IMG/M metagenome (GOLD analysis project Ga0307375, IMG submission 202531) | Soil microbial communities from Risofladan, Vaasa, Finland - TR-1 | ecosystem: Environmental > Terrestrial > Soil > Coastal area > Acid sulfate soil | place: Finland: Risofladan, Vaasa | collected... | reverse complement strand
TCAAGTGCGACCTTGGCCTTGAACTCATCCGTAAATTTCTTGCGCTTCGACTCACTCATCACCTGCTCCTCAATTGCAGCAGGTTACCACCTTAATTTATTGTCTGAAAATCGGGGTCCACTATAGGGACAATCGAACTTGCCGTATTGGCGGTGTTCATCCTTGTCGTGATGCCTCTGTGGCTGGATATTTTTCGCCTGAATCTGGTTGGAAAATATCTGACCTACGCATTTGCCGCGGTGGGGCTGGTCATGGTTTGGGGGTATGGCGGAATTTTGAGCCTTGGCCAGGGTGTGTTTTTCGGCATCGGCGGCTACTGCATGGCCATGTTCCTCAAGCTGGAGGCTTCTGATCCGATCAGCACAATGCATCAAACCACACCCGGTATTCCTGATTTCATGGACTGGAATCAGATCACCCACCTGCCATCGTTCTGGGAACCGTTTCACAGCCTGACTTTCTCGCTTGTTGCGGTCGTGCTGGTGCCGGTTCTGCTTGCTTATGTGATCAGCATGGCGATGTTCAAGCGGCGCGTGGGTGGCGTGTACTTCTCGATCATCACCCAGGCAATTTGCGCGATCCTGACTATTCTGGTTGTGGGGCAACAAGGCCTGACCGGCGGGATCAACGGCATCACCGATCTCAAAACGATGCATGGCTGGAACATCAACACGGACTCGGCAAAGTACATACTTTATTTTGTCAGCGGCGTCATGTTGCTTGGCGTGATCATGTTGTGCAGGTTCATTCTTTCCTCGAAGTTCGGGCGGCTGCTTCTGGCAATGAAGGACAAGGAGGACAGGGTCAGGTTTTCAGGCTATGACGTTGCCAACTTCAAGATTTTCACATTCTGCGCGGGCGCGGCAATCTCGGCCATCGGCGGTGCCATGTTTACCCTGCAGGTTGGGTTCATATCGCCCTCGCTGATCGGCATCGTCCCCTCGATAGAAATGGTGATATTTGCGGCGATCGGTGGACGCATGTCCCTGGTCGGGGCGGTCTATGGAACGCTGTTGGTCAATTACGGAAAGTCGGCGTTTTCAGAATCGTTCCCCTCGCTTTGGCTGTTCCTGATGGGGTCACTGTTTATCGGGGTGGTCATGTTCTTTCCAAACGGGCTGGCCGGTTTGTACGATGTTTATTTGAAGAAGTGGGTGGAATTGCTGGCAATGAAAGTCAAGAAAATGGTCGTCCCGGGAAAATTTAATTCGGTTAAAACGGAGCTCTGAAGATGAGCAATGAATTCGTATTGGCGGTAGAGGACCTGACGGTTTCGTTCGATGGATTCAAGGCGGTGGACGGCCTGAATCTGTACGTGGAGAAGAACGAGTTGCGCGTGATTATCGGGCCCAACGGTGCCGGGAAAACCACGGTACTGGATCTGATCTGCGGAAAGACGAAGGCGACCGGTGGTTCGATCAAATTCAACGGTATCGAGCTGACCAAATTGCCGGAATTCAAGATCGTTCAGGCGGGTGTGGGGCGAAAATTCCAGACCCCATCCATCTATGAAAACCTGTCGGTACTCGAAAATCTGGAAATCTCGTTCCCGCGCGGGCGCAGCGTATTGGGTTCATTGATGTTCAAGCGTACCCGGGACGTCACGGACCGCATCGTGGAGATTGCCGAAACCATCTTTCTGTCCGGACAACTCGATTCACAAGCGGGGCTGCTCAGCCACGGGCAGAAGCAATGGCTCGAGATCGGCATGCTGCTGATACAGGATCCTGAACTGATGATGCTGGACGAGCCGGTCGCCGGAATGAGCGTTTCCGAACGGGAAAAAACAGCCGAATTGCTCAACAAGATTTCCCACGGGCGATCGGTGATCGTGATCGAACACGACATGGAATTCGTCAAGCGCATCGCGCACAAGGTCACGGTGTTGCACCAGGGCAAGTTGCTGGCCGAAGGAAATATGGATGCGGTGCAAAACAATCCGAAAGTCATTGAAGTTTATCTTGGCCATTGAGGAACATATGTCAAATCACATTTTTAGCGTCAAGGCACTGGATTCCGGTTACGGACAGAGTCAGGTCATACATGATTTGAATCTCGACGTCGGCAAGCGGGAAATCGTTGCCGTGATGGGTCGTAACGGGATGGGCAAGACCACACTGTTCAAGACATTGATGGGCATCATCCCTTCCGTCCGGGGCAGCATATCCATCGATGGGAACAGCATAGAGGGTCTGGATTCCTACCAGCGCGTTCAGCAGGGTCTGGCTTACGTGCCGCAGGGGCGCATGATTTTTTCCAACATGACCGTCGTCGAGAATATCCAGACCGGCCTTCCTTCTGCTGCGGACGGTGTCGTGCCGGAAGAGTTGTACGCGCTGTTTCCGGTCCTGTTTGATATGCGCTCGCGCAAGGGCGGAAACCTGTCCGGTGGACAGCAGCAGCAACTGGCGATCGCGCGCGCCCTTGCCACCAACCCCAAGGTGTTGTTGCTCGATGAGCCGACCGAGGGGATACAGCCATCCATCATCAAGGACATCGCAAAGAGCCTGAAGGAAATAAGGGATATGCGCGACCTCACCATCATCGTGTCCGAACAGGTGCTCAGTTTTACATTGGATATCGCCGACCGTTTCTTTGTGATCGACAAGGGCAAATTTGTTTATGAGGACATGCGCGCAAATGTCGACCAGAAAACGATCAGCAAGTATTTGTCTATTTAGGTCCCGATCATTGATTTGATTAACGCACAACCCTGATTAATTTTTATATTAAGGAGAAACATCATGGCTGAAACGCTCATAAAAGTTGATTTGAAACAGTCTCCAACCGAGAATGAAATGATCCATAACCGCTGGCATCCCGACATTCCAATGGCATGCTGGGTCAAGCCGGGCGACGAATTCGTGCTGGAGACCTACGACTGGACCGGCGGTTACATCAAGAACAACGATAGCGCCGACGACGTGCGCGATATCGACCTCACCACGGTCCATTACCTGAGCGGCCCGGTGGGCGTAAAGGGTGCAGAGCCGGGCGACCTGCTGGTGGTCGAACTGCTCGACATCGGCGCCAAGCAGGACAGCCTGTGGGGCTTCAACGGCTTCTTCAGCAAGAAGAATGGCGGTGGCTTCCTGACCGAGCACTTCCCGCAGGCACAGAAATCAATCTGGGACATCAAGGGCATGTTCACCGAATCGCGCCACGTGCCCGGCGTGCGCTATGCCGGCCTGATCCACCCCGGGCTGATCGGCTGTCTCCCCGACCACAAGATGCTCGAGACCTGGAACAAGCGCGAACAGGAGTTGATCGATACCGATCCCACCGGTGGCCTAGCCAACCCGCCCTTTGCCGGTACCGCCCACATGGGCAAGCTGACCGGTGCCGCGAAGGACAAGGCGGCGGCCACAGGCGCGCGTACCGTACCCGGCCGCGAGCACGGTGGCAATTGCGACATCAAGGACCTGTCGCGCGGCGCGAAGGTCTATTTCCCGGTCTACGTCGACGGCGCGGGGCTCTCGGTGGGTGACCTGCACTTCAGCCAGGGCGACGGCGAGATCACCTTCTGCGGCGCCATCGAGATGGCCGGCTGGGTGCACATGAAAGTCAGCCTGATCAAGGGCGGCATGGCGCTGTACGGAATCAGGAACCCGATCTTCAAGCCCAGTCCGATCACACCAACCTACAACGACTACCTGATCTTCGAGGGCGTGTCGGTCGACGAGGCGGGCAAGCAGCACTACCTGGACGTCAATGTTGCCTACCGGCAAGCCTGCCTGAACGCGATCGAGTATCTGAAGAAATTCGGCTACTCGGGCGCGCAGGCCTATTCGATCCTGGGCACCGCACCGGTGCAGGGCCACATCAGCGGCGTCGTCGACGTTCCCAACGCCTGTGCGACGCTGTGGGTGCCGACACAGATCTTCGACTTCGACATCAACCCGAACGCCACCGGTCCGGTCAAGCATCTTGACGGTTCCATCGTGATGCCGTTGTCGCCCGACCTCATCTGAACGGAGTCTTGCGATGCCTACCTATGATTACATGTGCACCGATTGCGGTTCGTTCGAAGCCGTTCGGCGCATCGCCGATCGGGATGCACCGGCGGTTTGCCCGCAGTGCGGGTCACAGGCAACGAGGGTCATGATTTACGCCCCGTTTCTGGCTGACATGGCGAGCAATGTGCGCAATGCAATGGCGACCAACGAAAAAGCCAGTCACGAACCAAAAATGTCGTCGTCATACCGGCATCCGAAAGGTTGCGGTTGCTGCAATACATCGGCCAAAGCGAATGCATCTGCACCGCCTGCGATAAAGTCATTTGCCAACAAGCGACCCTGGATGATCAGTCACTAAACGAGCAAATCTGAACAGTTCAAGAAAGGATTACCATGATTCACGGCGATATTTCCAGCAGCAATGACACCGTCGGTGTGGCGGTCGTCAATTACAAGATGCCCCGGTTGCACACCAAGGCTGAAGTCATCGAGAATGCCCGCGCTATAGCCAGCATGATCGAAGGCATGAAGGTCGGGCTACCGGGCCTGGACCTGGTGATTTTCCCCGAGTACAGCACCCACGGCATCATGTATGACAGCGCCGAGATGTATGAGACAGCCTCGACCGTGCCGGGCGCAGAGACCGAGATATTCGCCGCGGCATGCCGCAAGGCCAAGGTCTGGGGTGTGTTCTCGCTCACCGGCGAGCGGCACGAGGAGCATCCGCACAAGGCTCCCTACAATACGCTTATCCTGATGAACGACCAGGGCGAGATCGTGCAGAAATACCGCAAGATCATGCCCTGGGTGCCTATCGAAGGCTGGTACCCCGGCAACTGCACCTATGTTTCGGACGGGCCCAAAGGCCTGAAGGTCAGCCTGATCATCTGCGACGACGGCAACTACCCGGAAATCTGGCGCGACTGTGCGATGAAGGGTGCCGAGTTGATCGTGCGCTGCCAGGGTTACATGTATCCCGCCAAGGAACAGCAAATCCTGATCTCCAAGGCCATGGCCTTTGCCAACAACGTCTATGTTGCGGTGGCCAACGCGGCAGGATTTGATGGTGTGTACTCGTACTTCGGCCATTCGGCAGTGATCGGTTTCGACGGACGCACACTGGGCGAATGCGGCGAAGAGGAGATGGGTATCCAGTATGCCGCGCTGTCCAAGAACCTGATCCGCGACTTCCGTAAAAATGGTCAATCCGAAAATCACCTGTTCAAGCTATTGCATCGCGGCTACACCGGCATGATCAATTCGGGAGATGGCGACAAAGGTGTTGCTGATTGCCCGTTCGGGTTCTATGAAAAGTGGATCAGCGATCCCGAGGGTACGCGCGAGATGGTGGAGAAGTTTACGCGTCCCATGGTCGGCACCGAGGAATGCCCGATTCCGGGCATTCCGAACCCCGATACCGTCCGACACCGCTGACCGGATTCGTCGCATCGCCGGCAAGCGCCCGCGGATGCGACGAACTCTGGCTGATGGCACGATGCTTGCAGGTAAATAGCACGATGCTTGCAAATAAAAATATTGAAGCCGGATGGATAGCCAGACTTAACCTTGGATTCGAGCGCAGGGCTGATGCCACCATATTGGTGCATCGCTCCCATTTGGGTCCGCTGCGGGTCCAGAAGGCGTTGTATCCGGAGGGCCCCGGCATTTGCCACACGCTGTTGCTGCATCCGCCGGCGGGTATCGCGGGCGGTGATGACCTCGAGATAGTTGCAGTCGTAGCGGATCGGGCGCATGCGCTGTTGACCACGCCGGGCGCCGGAAAATGGTATCGCAGCGCGGGTCCCTGGGCGTCCCAGCGGCTGAATTTCGAAGTGGGTGCGGGGGGCATGCTGGAATGGCTGCCCCAGGAAAGCATTGTCTTCGATGGTGCATTGGCGAACATGCAAACACGCGTGACGCTTGCGGAAAAAGCCGGCTTCATCGGATGGGAGGTTTTGTGCCTGGGGCGGCGCGCATCCGGCGAACACTTTGCTTCCGGGGCAATGAACCTGTCAATCCGGATCGAGCGGGAGGGCAGGCCAATATGGCTGGAACGCGGAATGCTGGAAGGGGGTTCAAAGTTGCTGCAGTCATCCGCCGGATTTTCCGGATACAGCGTCAGCGCGACACTTTTGGCGGTTGGTGCAGGGCTGGACAACGAACTGTTGGCGGCCTGCAGGAAACTGATTCCTGCGGAACAGGGCGCGCTTCATGGCTTGACGCTGCTGCCGGATGTACTGGTGGCCCGTTACCTCGGGCACTCCGCTGAAGCTGCCCGTGCCTGGATGGCTGCACTGTGGTTTCTGTTGCGTCCGGCCATGGCTGGGCGTGAGGCACTGATGCCGCGCATCTGGAACACATGATGCCGCGCATCTGGAACACGAGATTACCGCGTATCTGGAATACATGATGGAGGAAAGATGGAATTGACACCCCGCGAGAAGGACAAACTTCTCCTTTTTACCGCAAGTCTGCTCGCCGAAAGGCGCAAGGCGCGCGGCCTGAAATTGAATTACCCCGAGGCGGTCGCGTTCATCTCGGCGGCTGTCATGGAAGGCGCACGCGACGGCCAAACCGTTGCCCAGCTGATGAGTTATGGCAGCACCTTGCTGAAACGGGACGAGGTGATGGAGGGCGTGCCGGAGATGATTCCGGATATCCAGGTCGAGGCGACCTTCCCGGACGGCACCAAGCTGGTCACCGTACACAATCCGATCGTATAGGAGCAGCGATGATACCGGGCGAATACAGGATAGAACCAGGCGAAATCGAATTGAATGTCGGCCGCAGGGTAGAGCGACTGGCGGTTGCCAACACCGGCGACCGGCCGGTCCAGGTGGGTTCGCACTACCATTTCTCCGAGACCAATGATGCGCTGTCATTCGACCGCGACCTGGCGCGGGGAATGCGGCTCAACATCGCCGCCGGTACCGCGGTGCGCTTCGAACCGGGCCAGGTGCGTACCATCGAGCTGGTGGAACTGGCGGGCGATCGCAGAGTATTCGGCTTTCAGGGCCGGGTCATGGGGGATTTGTGAAAATTGTTAAATCGAAAAGGAGCGAAAAAATGAAGATATTTATTGCTGTGCTGGCCATGCTGCTTCCCGCTGTTGCCTGGGCACACCCCGGCCATGGCGGCAGCGGATTCATGAGCGGTTTGGCGCATCCTTTCAGCGGGCTGGATCATATTCTATGCATGCTCGCAGTCGGTATCTGGGCCGCGCGCAATGGCGGTGCAAAAGGCGGATTCGTCGTGGCGGCATTTCTGGTCGGCATGCTGGCCGGCGGTGTGATCGGCCTGGATGGCATATTGCCTTCCTTCCTCGACTCGGCAGTTGCAGCCAGCGTGCTGGCAGCGGCACTTCTGGTCGCTCTTGCAGTGCGCCTGCCCTTGCCGGCACAGGCCGGGGTGGCGGCGTTTTTCGCGTTGTGGCACGGCATTGCCCATGGCTCCGAATTGCCGGCGATGACGTCACCCTGGAGCTACGCATGCGGCTTTCTGGCCGCGACAACACTGCTGCTCGGCAGCGGCCTGATCATCGGCAAACTGTTGCGCAACAGGCAACGTGATCGCTGGCTAGGCGCCGCAATGGCGGCACTGGCCGCTACACTATTCTGGGCATGATGCCGTGGTAAAAATCTCCCGTCAGGCTTATGCCGAAATGTTCGGCCCCACGGTGGGCGACCGCGTGCGCCTTGCCGATACCGAACTGTGGATAGAGGTGGAAAAAGATTTCACCATCTATGGCGAGGAAGTGAAGTTCGGCGGCGGCAAGGTGATCAGGGACGGCATGGGGCAGGGCCAGCTTCGTGCATGCGACGTGGCCGATACGGTCATCACCAACGCGCTGATCGTCGACGCCGTCACCGGCATCATCAAGGCCGATCTGGGCATCAAGGAAGGCCGTATCTGGGCGATCGGCAAGGCGGGCAATCCCGATGTGCAGCCCGGTGTGACCATTCCTATCGGCGCCGGTACCGAGATCATCGCGGGTGAAGGCATGATCCTCACCGCGGGCGGAATCGACAGTCATATCCATTTCATTTGCCCGCAACAGATCGATGAAGCGTTGACCTCCGGTATCACCACGATGCTGGGCGGCGGCACCGGACCTGCCACCGGGACCTATGCCACCACCTGCACACCGGGTCCCTGGCATATCCATTCCATGTTGCAGGCGGCGGAAGCCTTTCCGATGAATCTGGGATTTCTCGGCAAGGGCAATGTCTCACTGCCGGATCCGGCAAGGGAGCAGGTAGAAGCCGGCGCGATCGGCCTCAAGCTCCACGAGGATTGGGGAACCACGCCTGCCGCAATCGACAACTGCCTGACCGTCGCGGATGAAATGGATGTGCAGGTGGCGATCCATACCGACACGCTCAATGAATCCGGTCCTACACGGTGAACACCATCGACGAGCATCTCGACATGCTGATGGTTTGCCACCACCTCGATGCCTCGATTGCGGAGGATGTGGCATTTGCCGAATCCCGTATTCGGCGCGAAACGATCGCTGCCGAGGATATCCTGCACGATCTTGGTGCATTCTCGATGATGTCGTCCGATTCACAGGCCATGGGACGGGTCGGTGAGGTCGTCATCCGCACCTGGCAGACCGCACACAAGATGAAAGTGCAGCGCGGCGCACTGAAAGAGGACAACGCACGCAACGACAATTTCAGGATCAAGCGCTATATCGCCAAGTACACCATCAACCCGGCCATCACGCACGGCATCAGCCATGTGGTCGGTTCGATCGAAGTCGGCAAGCTGGCCGACCTGGTGCTGTGGAAACCGGCTTTTTTTGGCGTCAAGCCCAGCCTGATCGTCAAGGGCGGGATGATTGCCTCCGCTGCCATGGGTGATCCGAATGCCTCGATCCCCACCCCTCAGCCGGTGCATTACCGCCCGATGTTCGGCAGTTTCGGTTCGGCCCTGAAAAAATCCTTCACTTTTGTTTCCGCGGCGGCACTGCAAAACGAGGCGGTGATGGGCCTAGGCCTCGCAAAAACACTGATCGCGGTAAAGAACACCCGCAAGGTGACCAAGTCGGACATGCTGCATAACAGTGCCATGCCGCATATCGATGTGGATAGCGAAACCTATGCGGTACGCGCCGACGGGGAATTGCTGGTGTGCGAACCGGCATCCGTCTTGCCGATGGCACAGAAATATTTCCTGTTTTAGCCATGCTGCTGATCGAAAAAAAAGCGTCGAATGGTGCGGTGGCAACAGAGAATCTGGTGCTGCCATTCGAGCAGCGCTGCAAAACCCGGCTGCGCACCCGGCTTGAAAGCGGCGAGGAAGCGGGTATTTTTCTGGAGCGCGGTGCGGTGCTGCGCGGCGGGGATCTGCTGCAGGCGAATGATGGACGCATTGTCGAGGTGATGGCAGCGCCCGAGGCGGTGATGGAAGTTCGCAGTGGCGATCCCCTGGCCCTTGCGCGGGCTGCCTACCACCTTGGCAACCGGCATGTGGCGGTGCAATTGGCGCCGGGTATGCTGCGCTTCGCAAAAGATCACGTGCTGGGCGAGATGGTCAGCGGTCTGGGACTCGATGTCGTCGAATCGCTGGCGGCCTTCGAACCCGAGAGCGGCGCCTATGGCGGACACGGCGGCCATGGTCACAGTGCCGACGGCGAGGGGCGCGGTGCGCGCATCCACGACATGATGCTGAAGCAGCGTGCGCCATGAGCAGCGCATTGATCCGACTGATGCAGCTGTCCAGCCCGATCCTGCCGGTCGGCGCCTATACCTATTCGCAGGGACTGGAATGGGCGGTGGAGACCGGTGCCGTGAACAGCGAAGCTTCCGCGATGGCCTGGATAACGGATTGCCTGGAATTCGGCAGCGCCCGATTCGAGGCGGTTTATCTGGCGCACATGATCAAGTCGTGGCAGGTGCAGGACGTGCAGCGGCTGGTCGAACTGGACGCGGAATTTATTGCCAGCCGGGAAACCGCCGAGTTGCGAGCCGAGACAATGCAAATGGGCTATTCCCTGACCCGCCTGCTGGTGGATCTCGATGATTTTCCGACACAGCATCTCGCTGCGTTTCCCCAACCCGGTTTTCCGCTGGCCTGGAGCTGTGCGGCTGCCGCCTGGGCTATTCCGGTCGAGGATGCACTTTCCGGATATCTGTGGGCCTGGGCGGAGAATCAGGTCATGGCGGCAGTCAAAACCGTGCCGTTTGGACAAACAGCGGGGCAGCGTCTGCTGCTGCAACTGGGGCGTCGCTTGCCACTTCTTGCCGACGAAGCACGGCAGACACCAGTCGAGCTGGCCTGCAATTATCTGCCGGCATTTTCCATCGCCAGCAGCCGTCACGAAACCCAATACACGAGAATATTCAGATCATGACCCAACGCTCACATCCCTTGCGGGTCGGTATCGGCGGCCCGGTCGGTTCCGGCAAAACCGCCCTGACTCTCGCCCTGTGCCTCGCCCTGCGCGACACCTACAACATTGCCGTCATCACCAACGATATCTATACCGAGGAGGATGCGCGGTTCCTGGTTATGAACCAGGCCCTGACGCCGGATCGCATCATCGGAGTCGAAACCGGTGGCTGCCCGCATACCGCCATCCGCGAGGATGCCAGCATCAACCTGGAGGCGGTGGATCGCCTCAACAAGCGCTTTCCCGATCTGGATGTGATTTTCGTGGAAAGCGGGGGCGACAACCTGGCCGCAACCTTCAGCCCGGAACTGTCCGACCTCACCCTCTATGTGATCGATGTCGCCGCGGGCGAAAAAATTCCGCGCAAGGGCGGCCCCGGCATCACCAAGTCTGACCTGCTGGTGATCAATAAAATCGACCTGGCACCCATGGTGGGCGCATCGCTTGAAGTCATGGACCAGGATACGAAACGGATGCGCGGCGAACGACCGTACATTTTTTCGAACATGAAAATCGGAACCGGGCTCCGGGAAATCATCCGCTTTATCGAACAGCAGGGCATGTTATGAAGCTGCCGCACAATTTCCCTCCTTCATTGCGAAACGAAACCCGATGAAGTTGAACGAAGACAATCAGTCCGGCAACGATAATGCTGTTCAGAATGTGTTCAAGGTACGCAGGGACTACAACACGTGGATATCCAATGAGACCCTGGAAGATTATGCATTGCGCTTCACGCCGCGGAGCTACCGCAAGTGGCCGGAATGGCAGGTCGCCAACACGGCTTTCAGTTCGGCCTCTTTCCTGGTGCTGGAGGCGATTGGCGCCACGCTTCTGGTCGAGTGCGGGTTTGTCAATGCCGCGCTCGCCATTCTGTTTACCGGACTGATCATTTTTCTGGCAAGCCTGCCATTGAGTCGTTACTCCGCCCTTTGCGGCCTGGACATGGATCTTCTGACGCGCGGCTCCGGCTTCGGCTATCTGGGTTCCACGATCACATCCCTGATTTACGCCGCATTCACTTTTATTTTTTTCGCACTCGAAGCGGCCATCATGGCCTCTGCGCTGAATCTTGCCTTCAACATTCCGGTGGCATGGGGCTACCTGATCTGTGCCATCGTGGTGATCCCCCTTGTGACCCGGGGCATCACCGCAATCAGCCGACTGCAAACTTTGACCCAGCCACTCTGGCTGGTGATGCTGTTCCTGCCATACGTATATCTGCTGGTATACAGGCCCCAGGATATGGCGGGGCTGGTGGGCTTTAGTGGGCAGGACGAGAACGGGAGCGGCTTCGATATCCGCCTGTTCAGTTCAGCCGTAACGGTAGCGATGGCGATCATTGCCCAGATGGGCGAACAGGCGGATTACCTGCGCTTCATGCCTGAACGCACCCGGCAGAACCGGCGCCGCTGGTTGATCGGCGTTCTGGTCGGTGGCACGGGGTGGCTGGTCCTGAGTGTCGTCAAAATGCTGGGCGGAATCGTGCTGGCCTATCTGGCCATCCGGCACGGTGTACCGGAGCAACTGGCGGTGAATCCGACCCAGATGTATCTGGCGGCCTACAGTAGTTATGTGTTTCCGAATATAAGTTGGGCAGTGGCCGCGACCGCAACATTCGTGATTATTTCCCAGCTGAAGATCAATGTTACCAACGCCTATGCCGGTTCTCTGGCATGGTCAAACTTTTTTTCCCGTCTGACCCACAGCCACCCGGGGCGGGTAGTCTGGGTTGTGTTCAATACACTGATCGCGCTCATGCTGATGGAACTGGACCTGCTGCAGGTGATGGGCCGGGTACTGGGGCTTTATTCCAACGTGGCGGTAGCCTGGATGATGTCCGTGGTGGCGGATCTGGTGATCAACAAGCCGCTTGGATTATCCCCCCCGGGCATCGAATTCCGCCGCGCCTATCTTTACGATATCAATCCGGTGGGCTTCGGCGCGATGGGCATCGCATCGGCGCTGTCGATATCGGTCTATCTGGGGCTGTTCGGTCAGGAAGCACAGCCATTCGCGATATTCATTGCCCTGGCCTTGCCGCTGATCCTGTCGCCACTTTTTGCATGGATTACAAAGGGTCGATACTACATTGCCCGTCAACCGGAGCCGCTCAAAACAGCACCGGGCGCAACGGCACATACATGCTGCATCTGCGCAACGGATTTCGAGGCCGAGGACATGTCGCACTGCCCGGCCTATAAAGGGAGCATCTGTTCCCTGTGCTGCACGCTGGATGCCCGCTGCCACGACTTGTGCAAACCCCAGGCTCGTCTGACGGAGCAATGGGCCGGTTTGCTGGGACGATTTCTGCCCGCTTCCCTGAAGCCTTATCTGGCAGCCGGGCTTGGCCAGTATATTCTGTTGATGGCCGGATTCATCCTGGTTCTCGGGCTGCTGATCGGCCTGCTTTACTACCAGGAAAGCCTGACGCTGAATGCAGGCGATACCGTGCTGCTGCATCATTTGCGCGATGTGTTCGTGCGAATCGCGGCGGGTCTGCTTCTGGTATCCGGCGTCATCGCCTGGTGGATGGTTCTTGCCAACAAAAGCCGGCAGGTTGCCCAGGAAGAAGCGAATTATCAGACCCAGCTGCTGGTGCAGGAAATCGATTCCCATTATCGTACCGACCAGCTTCTGCAGCAGGCGAAATTGACTGCCGATCAGGCCAATCAGGCGAAAAGCCGCTACATCATGACGATCAGCCATGAACTGCGCACACCGCTGAACAGCATCCTCGGCTATGCCCAGATACTCGATGGCGATGAGGCCATCCCCGGCAACCGGCGCCAGGCAGTCAGCGTGA
>Ga0307375_10004570_pt1 | contig 13161 bp, 12 predicted proteins | sample TR1MG_FD_202531 | JGI IMG/M metagenome (GOLD analysis project Ga0307375, IMG submission 202531) | Soil microbial communities from Risofladan, Vaasa, Finland - TR-1 | ecosystem: Environmental > Terrestrial > Soil > Coastal area > Acid sulfate soil | place: Finland: Risofladan, Vaasa | collected... | reverse complement strand
GGATGAACCGCTTTCGCCGCATATTGACGCGGTGGGAAAAGAAGCCTGAAAATTATTTGGCTCTGCTTCATCTTGTTTGTGCCATAATTACGTTTCGTTGTTCCGGGTTATTCGGATAGGCTCTAAGAGGGCCAAGATGGTTGTGGAAGGCATTGAGGTGAATATCGATCTGAGGTGGGATGAGAAAGGTCCGAAGATACAGGTGCTTGGAGGTGAGAATAATCCGAAAACCGTTGGGGCCGTGAAGGCTGCACTGGCAGGCGTGGTGAAGTCGGGCAGGAGCTTCAATCTCCGGGACGCCGTATCGTACAGCAGGAGGGATGCAGACATCGGCTACCTGAAGTCGGCATATCTGGCCGCGTTCGCAAAACTCGGGTACACCTACATACTTAGAGCGGCCCTTAACCGGGTGCGGCAGCAGATCCAAGAGCCGACTTGCCGTGTTCTTGAGACGGTTAGGGTTTATGCTGGTGGGTTGGGTAGCTTTGGAAGTGGGTTTGTGTTGATCAACGAACCCATCAGGTGCCTCGGTGTGAAGATTGACGATTCGCTTGTGTGTTTGCCTTTGGGAGATGGAGATGACGTTTTCTACGAGAAGCTGGCTGAGATGCGCTCAAGCGGACGTGCGCTAACATGGCATGGCAAAGAGACAATCGAATGGCCAAGAAGACTTGAGTTGGCGCTTGATTTCGCTTAGAAGGGATCTGAAAGGGTGGTCAGATGAGCGGAGGCTGGGTTCGGTCTTTTTGAGAGGTGATATGAGACGACGAGATTTCCTGAGAGCAGTAGTGGGCGCCGCGAGCGGGCTCTATGTGTCCGGATGTGCAGCTCCCTTCGGACAGAGGGGGGGCAGACGCGTTGAGAAACCAAACATCATTTTCATTCTTGCCGATGATTTGGGATATGGCGACCTGGGATGCTACGGGGCGACGAAGATTGAGACGCCCTGCATCGACCGCATGGCTGCCGAAGGGATGCGCTTCAGCAGTTTCTATACTCAGCCGGTGTGCGGTCCCACGAGGACAGCCATCCTGACGGGATGCTACCCGATGCGGGTAGCGGAATACGGGAACATAAAACGTCACCACCCGTTTGTCCACGCCGATGAGATTCTCATCCCCGAGGTTCTCAAGCAAGGCGGCTATGTCTGTGCCTGCATCGGCAAATGGGACCTGAACGGTCATTCTTCGGATGGATTTGGCGAAGGAGTCACGCCGAACACACAGGGGTTCGATTATTTCTATGGGCGTCCAGCCGAGGGGGCCATCTACAGGAACGAGAAGGTGCTCGGCAGTGCACCGGATGCCGAACTGACGAAACGTTATACCGACGAGACACTCAAGTTCATCGAGGAAAACAATTCACAACCGTTCTTCATATACCTGGCACACACGATGCCTCATGTCCCACTGGCCGCGACGGCGGCTTTCAAGGGCAAGAGCAAGCGAGGCCTGTACGGCGATGTGGTGGAGGAACTGGATTGGAACGTTGGGCGGATCCTCGACAAGCTCAAAGAACTGCGAATAGACGACCGCACAGTGGTCATCTTTACGAGCGACAACGGGCCGTGGCCGCACTGGACGGGCGAAGACAACTCGGGCTCCGCGGGGCCCCTGCGCGGCCAGAAATGTGAGACGTGGGAAGGCGGCGTAAGGGTGCCCTTCATAGTGCGTGCACCCGGTCTTGTCCCAGCGGGACAAGTATGCGAGGCCATTATTGGCGACGTCGATATGCTGCCAACCTTCGCCGGTCTGGCAGGGGTTGATCTTCCCGGAGACAGGACCATCGACGGTAAAGACGTGCTTGGCTTGATGACGGGTGAGACATCTGCCTGGCCAGTCTCGGCACGATATTATTATTATGACACCCACCTTCAGGCGGTGCGAAGCGGGAACTGGAAACTGATCCTGCCGCGTCCGAAGTGCCCACCCTGGCTGAGCGACAAGGGCCTGGCCAAGAACTGGCGCGGTCGTAATGTTGAGGAGATTCCTGAAGCACAGCTCTACAACTTGAAGGACGATATCGGCGAAACGGCCGACGTAGCCGACCAGCACCGTGAGATCGTTGAACGTCTGCTTGATCTGGCGGAAGTGGCAAGGGCCGACATGGGAGACTACAATCGCATAGGACAGAACGCCCGGTTCTTTGATTCACAGCCGGCAAGACCGGATGTTGCAAAGTGGAAGAATAAGTAAGTCTTCAGTGGCGTGAAAGATCGCACCCTACATAGGTCGATTTTAGCGTAGAGCGGCGGCTAAATATTTTTTCGGCGGACAAGCAAGTTGCCGATCCTTAAGGGATAAAGACGAAAGAGACCATCCCCAAGCACCGTAAGGCATCCCCGAGGGACTGCCGCTTGAGGCTGCCACCCGTCGGCCTTCGTGTCAGGATTTTGTTGAAAATGGGGCTGTTGGAGGGTATAGTATCGGCAATAGGCAGAAACCCCGCGTAAAACGCTGGGCTAAATATCTGGATTCCCGCTCCCTCGGCTATGCTCGGGAGAGGTTTCGCGGGAATGAGAATCAGCGAAATCAAGAATAAGGAGGCAGTAAGATGCCGATAGTTGACGGACGGTACGAAGCGAAGATATCGACGACCTTTCGCTCGACGAAAGAGGCGATTGAGGCCATAAGCAGTAAGATTGAAAAGTCAAAGAGAGTAAGGATAAGCAATATCCCGATGGGTTTGCTTTCGAAGCTGGCGCCTTTGCTGAAGGGAAAAGACGTAAAGATTATTCTGCCGTTGGGAGAGAAGGTCGGGCCTGAGCTGCAAGAGGTGGGCGAGGCGGCCGTGACCAAGGCAAGGATTTACAAGGACCATAAAGGCACAGAGGCGAACTTAGGCTCTATATATTTTTCCGACAGCGTGTTCAGCGTAGCGTGGGTCGGCGAGAAAATCCTGGAGATTGACGCGATGGATTACGATAAGTGCGTCAAATGTATGAGGGGCATGTTTGACGTGGGGTGGCGTTACGCTGACAAACAAAAACAATAGATTCCAAGTTGAAATAGTGTTCGGGAGTCTTTGAGAAACCGAGATTTGAAATTGACGGGTTCCTGCGCGGCGCGGGAATGACGACATCCGGAGTTGAAAGAAAGGAAGCCTGTAGATGTACAAGATTGCGGTATTACCCGGCGACGGTACGGGGCCGGAAGTGACGGCCGAGGCGGTGAAGGTATTGAAGGCCGCGGCGGACAAATTCAGTTTCAAAGTTGATTTGACGGAATTCGATTTCGGCGGAGAGAGATACAAAAGGACGGGTGAGACTCTGCCGGACAGCGCCGTGCAAGAGCTTGGCAAGTTCGACGCGATTCTGCTGGGTGCAATCGGTCATCCGGACGTGGCGCCGGGAATTCTGGAAAAGGGCATATTGCTGAAGGCCCGTTTTGGGCTGGACCAATATATCAATTTGCGTCCTGTGAAGCTCTATCCGGGCGTGGAAACGCCGCTGAAAAACAAAGGCCCGGACGATATAGATTTTGTGGTTGTTCGTGAAAACACGGGCGACCTCTACACCGGCACGGGGGGTTTTACGATGAAAGGGACGCCGCAGGAAATAGCTGTGCAGTCGGCGGTGTATAGCCGGTTCCAGGTTGACCGGTGCCTGAAGTACGCGTTCGAATACGCGCGGAAGTACGGCAAGAAGTCTCGCGGCAAGGGTGAGAATAACACGCTTGCTTTGTGCGGGAAAACAAACGTGCTGACATACGTGTACGATTTGTGGGAGCGGGCCTTTCATGAGATGGGCAAGTCTGAGTATCCGGATATAAAGAGGGAATACTACCACGTTGACGCCACGTGCATGTGGATGGTCAAAAATCCCGAATGGTTCGACGTAATCGTGACGGGCAACATGTTCGGTGACATCATCACAGACTTAGGCGCGATGGTGCAGGGCGGTATGGGTATCGCTGCGGGCGGGAACATCAATCCCGAGGGAGTCAGCATGTTCGAGCCTATCGGCGGAAGCGCGCCGAAATATACGGGCAAAGGGGTTATCAATCCGCTGGCCGCCATTTGCGCAGTGCAAATGATGCTTGAGACGCTGGGGGAGGAAAAGGCTGCTGATGCGGTGGAGAAGGCCGTCATGTTCGTAACCGCCAACAAGATAAAGTCGCTGCAGGCGGGGAAAATGGGTTATTCGACAGCCGAAGTCGGCGACCTGGTTGCAGAAAAGGTTGCCGAATAGACAGAAGCAATCTCGAGAATATGAAGGGCAAAGGCAAAAGCTTGTTTTAGGTTTTTGCATTTTGGTTTTTGACTTTTTGGTTTTTTCGCGATGCCTGCCAATCTTACGCCGGAATATTTCAAGGCCGAGCAGTGGTTTCGCAGCGCCACGACCAATGAGGAGAAGATACTGGCGCTGGAGCGGATGCTGGCCGTGATGCCCAAGCACAAGGGCACGGACCATCTGAAGGCGGACCTGCGGCGCAAATTAAGCAAGCTGAAAGAAGCCGCCGCTCAAAAAAGCAAGGCTTCCGGCGTGGATATTTTCCACGTCCCTCGAACGGGCGCCGGCCAGGTTGTTCTGGTGGGTACGCCCAACTGCGGCAAAAGCGCCATACTTGCCGCTTTGACCAACGCAAGGGTCAACGTCGCTGATTTCCCCTTCACAACCAGCGGTCCGGTTCCCGGAATGGTAAGGTTCGAGGACGTTCAAATCCAGCTTGTGGATATGCCGCCCATAACCGCGGGCTACAGTATGCCGGGACAGGTGGGGACATATCGGCACTGCGACCTTATCGGCATCGTCATTGACCTTTCGGGCGACGTTGAAGAGCAATTGCGCGTATGCCTGGATTTCCTTGAGTCGAAAAACCTGCTTATCGAGACTGAAAATCCCGCCTCCGACGAACGCGGCAACATTCTTGGCAAGAAGGTGTTTTGTATCTGCACCAAATCCGATATCGGCCAGCCTGGCGCCGTGGACAAGCTCAAGAAATCATGCAAGTACCCGTTTGAGTTTGTTGAAATCTCGACCGAGACGGGGGCGGGTCTTGAAGAACTGCCCGGCACGTTTTTCAGATTACTGAGGATTATCCGGGTTTACGCGAAGCCGCCGGGCAAGAAGGCGGACATGGACGAGCCATTTACGCTGCCGGCGGGTTCGACGGTTATGGACCTGGCGACAATCGTTCACCGGCAATTGGCCGAGAGACTGAAATTCGCGAGAATATGGGGCACGGGCGTTTATGACGGCCAGAACGCGCCGAGAAACCACGTTCTGAATGACAGGGACATTATTGAGTTGCACTTCTGACGAGTCGGCCTATAATGCCGTTTTTGGTGATAATGCCCACGGTGCAGAAGAAAGTAAGCAGAAAGGAGATGTGAGATGTTCAGGGTTCGCTATGCAATTATTGGTATTGTGACTGCGGTGGTGTTGGCAGGGATGTGCCGAGCGGGGCTGGCGGCGGAAACAGAGGGTGGACCCGCCCACAAAGCCACGCTGATGATTGAGGCGGGCAAGACGGGTGAGCCGGTCTCGAAGTATATCTACGGGCAATTTATCGAGCATCTCGGCCGGTGCATTTACGGCGGCATCTGGGCGGAAATGCTGGAAGACCGCAAATTCTACTATCCGATGCCGGCGGAAGGTCCGATTTGGCAAGAGCACAAGGGAACGGATGTGCTGGCAGCGTCGCCATGGCAGGTCATCGGGGAAAAAGACGCTGTAAAAATGGTGCGCGAGAATTCCTACGTGGGTGAACATACGCCCCAGATTGAACTGCGGGGCGACGGCACGTGCTGCGGAATATTTCAGGACAGACTGGGACTGGTTAAAGGCAAGAGATACACGGGGCGAATCGTGATTGAGGGCAGCCCTAAAGCGGCACCGATAGAGGTAAGCCTCGTGTGGGGCCAGGACAAAACCGAGCGACAGACGCTGACAATCAAAAAAATCGGAAGCGATTTTGTCAAGGTACCGTTATCTTTCAAAGCGGGAGGAACAACGGATAACGGACGGTTGGAAATCGCAGGGAAAGGAAAAGGCATTTTTCAAATCGGGACTGTTTCGCTGATGCCAGCTGACAATATCAAGGGTATGCGGGCGGATACCTTGAAGCTGCTCAAAGAGCTTAATTCGCCGATTTATCGGTGGCCGGGCGGCAACTTCGTGAGCGGGTATGACTGGCGCGACGGGATAGGCGAGCGGGACAAACGCCCCCCTCGCAAGAACCCAGCGTGGACGGGTATCGAGCATAACGACTTCGGACTTGATGAGTTTATGGCATTCTGTCGGGAAGTCGGGGCGGAGCCTTTGATTGTGGTCAATTCCGGTTTTGGGGACGACCATTCAGCGGGGCAAGAGGTTGAGTATGCCAACGGTTCGCCCGAAACTCCGATGGGCAGGTGGCGTGCGGCAAACGGCCACCGTCGGCCCTACAAAGTCAAGTGGTGGGGCATCGGCAACGAGATGTACGGCAAGTGGCAATTAGGGTATATGTCACTCGAACATTACGCGCAAAAGCACAATCTGTTTGCCAAGGCCATGCGGAAGGCGGACCCGTCCATAAGACTCGTTGGCGTCGGCGACGTTGGCCGGTGGTCGGAAGGCATGCTGAAGAATTGCGCCGAATATATGGACCTGATAAGCGAGCATTTCTATAAGAGAGAGAAGAAAGCCGTCACCGAGCACGTACGGCAGACGGTCGATGCTGTTCGCAGCAAGGTTGAGGCCCATCGTAAGTGGCGCAATGAGCTGGAGTCGCTGAAAGGCAAAGACATCCGCATCGCGCTGGACGAATGGAATTACTGGTACGGGCCCTACGTTTACGGCGAACTCGGCACGCGCTATTTCCTTAAGGACGCGCTGGGCATCGCTACGGGCCTTAACGAAATGATTCGCAACAGCGACATTGTTTTTATGGCCAACTATGCCCAGACGGTCAACGTAATCGGCTGCATCAAGACGAGCAAGACGGATGCCGCGTTTGCAGCGACGGGTCTTGCGTTGAAACTATACCGGAACCGCTTTGGGACGCAGCCGGTGGCCGTTTCGGGAAACTTCGAGCCGCTTGACGTGGCGGCGGCCTGGACGAGCGACCGCGAGGCGCTGACGGTCGCCATCGTGAATCCGACAGAGTCCGCCTATAAGCTAAAGGTGGACTTAAAGGACGCACGGCTGAGAGGGAGGGGACAACTCTGGCAGATTGCCGGCTCCGACCCGATGGCCTACAACGAGCCGGGAAAACCGCGGAAGCTGGTGATTGAGGAAAAGCCGATGTCCGGTATTCCGAATGAGTTAAGCGTTCCGCCTTTGAGCGTTTGCCTTTACAAGCTGCCGGCTCGCTGAGGTATGCGCAGGCCTGCGGACATCTGCGGCACGGAGTGCAAAAAGCCAAAGGACCTGCCCAGCTTAGCGGTGCGGTCCGGCCATAGTCTTTTTGAGAATTCTGAGGGTATTGTTCTGAACCGCCCAACAAGATTGTTATGAAGGAGTGTCACTGATTATGGAATGCAATAAGAAACAAAACGAGAAGAATTGCGGGTGCACATATTCAGGCTGCAGCCGAAAAGGTATGTGTTGCGAGTGTATAAGCTATCATTTATCGTCGAAGCAATTACCGGGCTGCTGTTTTCCGCCGGCGGTAGAGAAGACCTACGACCGCAGCTTCCGCGCGTTCGCCAAAGCCTGGGCATTATGAGGTCCTGCTTTGCCCGCTTAAAAAGCCAAAGAATCGCCCGGATAGAAGAGTAAGCGCGTATCGGTGCAAAACGGACGGACACACTATCAGTTGAATAAAACAAAATCCCTCAAAAACTGAGGGATTTTGTTGCTTCTGGTACTTAGTTTCCCACTGAAAACTGTTATTTGTCGGAAAGACCGCCGTATAATTCCTGGAGGCCTTTGATATCCGGCGACTCAAGGGTCCTCTTTTTCGTTTCACCCTCCTGTGACTCGCCGAACATCGTTACTTCGGAGCAGGCGTTTTCATCATACTGGTCGTCCAACCCTATTCCGTGTCCCAACTCATGAGTGGCTATGTTCTGCAGGTCCATTATAGTTTCGTCACCCAGGTCGACCTCGTTGGTGTCACCTGTGTATCCCCAATTGTAGTCCGTATCAAACAGAATGTCAAACTCAACTATTTGTCTCTTACTGGGGGGACCCGAGAAGTAACCCCATGTTATGGTTACCGCGATTACGTTGGGTTCATTGTAGTCCCCAAATACTAATTCATTTCTGCCGTCAGGCTTGTCGTCGTCCCAGGTTCCGTCGTAAACTACCCCCCCGGGGCCGAAAAGGTCTGCGCCGGTAAAATCGTCCCACTCGGAAACTGCCTGCCATGTTTGCTCATCTACCTCTGAGACATCCAACCCCGAATAAGTTGGGTCTATAACGTAATTAACCGGCAACTGCTTCCACTGGACGCCTCTGCCTAAAAACTCATAGCATTTGTTCTCTTTTGCCTTGCCTCCTCCGGCCCATGGCGGTTTCGCGAATCCTTTCTTATAGTGAACAAATGCATATCTTTCCAGGCCGGAAGGTTTGAGAATCCAATGCTCGTCTACTTTTTCGATTACAGGCGCCCTGTCTGCATTGGCCCTGCTCCTGGCTTTTTGATTCGCCGGTATCATATTGGGAGCAGCAGAAGCCACAACTGCAAAGGCAAGCAAGGCAATCAAAACGGCCACAAAAGTTTTAGTTCTCATAATATCCTCCTTTTCGTTGAATAATAAAGAGTTTTGCACTTGAGCCATAAGGCTTTAGTGTATGAATACTTATCTCCTTCTCGCCCCTTGTCTCTTTTGGTACAGACAATCTATATACAGCGTTTTAGTCTTTTATGTTTACTCTATTAAGGGCAAAAAGTCAAGCCAAATTATGGCACTTTTTTGGTTTTTTTAGTGATTTGGGCTTCGGCACCGGTTTTGGGGCAATACTTGAGATTCAGCCGCCCCGATTAAGAAAGCACAGCGACGAAAAAGGCCGAGCGAAAGCGAGCCCGGCCTTTGTTTCGACACGGTTGAATCTTCTACTGCGAAGGTGGGCTTTCGAGTTGGGCCAACTGTTCGGCATTAACGTTTTCCGCGGTCAAGTCTCCGTAGATCACCCTGTACTGGTCATCCGAAATCTTCCATCGCATCAGCACCGCATCAGCGTCATCGGGACCGACCGACTCACCGTAATATGCAGGGTCCTTCTTGTCCGCCACCAGCAGCATATAGAACATACTGAGCGATTGAACCGGCCGCATCATATCCAAGAATTGCGTCGCGAATTGCGTCGCTTTTTCTTCTTCCGATTGACCTTCTTTGATGTTTAACTTCTGCCGCAGTTTATCGGGCATTTGCTCGCCAGCCGGGCTTTCACTGTCTTTTAGTTTGCGGAACTCCTGCATGCGATTTCCGAACTCCTGCATAAGATTGATCCAATCCACCTTCTTCGGATATTGCCCGAAGATTTCAGCAAAGAACTTCAAGCCTTCAACAGCAGCTTGTTCTGTCCTCGGCGGCATCTTAATGCCGTCGGTGGGAAAAGCCGTGAAATCCCCTGGAATAACCGGCTCAAAGTCACTTTCAGCAACAGGTATATTCCACTGATAATCGTAAATAACATAGTGGATTTGCATCTGCTCATTAGGCTGCAAGTCCATTTCAGCACGCACAGGGAGCCGGTTTTCAACATCCACCCACAGCCTTATTTTGACATCTTTTGACATACCTGCCATAAAATTGGGATCCGTCGTCTCAAAACCCTCTACTTCTACACCATCAATTACCGACCTGCCGAGTTCAATGTATTTGCGGTTCATGATTTGCTTTATCATTTCTCTCGGATCGTTGTTTTGTTTTCTCATGCGGGCAAGTAAGTCATCATCAAGTTCCATTCGGGTGTACTTTTTCTGCTCAGGCATGACCGTAATCCATACCTTCTGGTCAGGAAGAATATACATTTGCTGGGTCATTTCTTTTTGATCTTCCTGACTGAGTTTGAGAACGGTAGTCGTTTCCACTTTCACGCCGTACTTGTTCGAGACAGTAACCATCCCCTCCGAGGTAGTAACCATCCCCTCCATCTCTTTAGGCATACCCGGCATCATAGCTCCGGTCATAGTCATTTTCGTTCTGTACATGAATGCCTGGACCTGTTCAATTCTTTCGAGGACGTCGGCCAGGGCGACACTCTCAATGGGGCTTCCAACATAGTGCATCAGTACTGCCGCGGCAACAATTATTGCCGCCGCTGCAGCGAATTTTGTAATTCTACTTTTCATGATGATTCTCCCTATATTCGGAGGCCGGACGGATTCAGGTACTGGTTCGGTCGCGGCCTTGAAATCCTGGATTTGCTTTTGATGGTCTTTCTGCCATTTATCGAAATCGAGCTTCGGTCGCTGCCGGCTGATCGCACGGCTGATAAGCTCGTCGAATTTTTTGTCGTGTTCGGAAGGCTTCATATTGAGCTCCCCAGAAAACCGTCTCGCTGAAGGTACTTTGCCATTTTTCGTTTTGCCCTTGTAAGTCTGCCGTTGATGGAGGCCTTTGAAATTCCCAGTGCCGAAGAAATCTCGTCGTAGGACAGGCCGTCGTAGTATCGCAGGACTATCAGTTCCCTAGTTGAAACGGGCAATTGAGTGAGGGCCCGGCGGACAGCCTGGATGTCATCGTCATTTTTGTCAGTGGCTGCGCTGGGTGCATCTTCTGTACGCGGACGCCTGGCTCTGGCCGCGGCCATATCGTTGGCGACATTTCTGCAAATGCGAGCCAGCCACGGGCCGAATCTTGCTTTGTTTCGCAGGCTTGGCAGGCTGGCGAGCGCCCTTGCGAACGCCTCCTGGGCGGCATCTTCGGCAAGACCGTGGTCCGACAGAACAGAGTAGCCGATTGCCACCAGGGCAGGATAGTGTCGCTGTGCGAGTCTGCCGAAGCTGTCGATGTCGCCGGCGACGGCCGCTTTAATCAGTTCTGTTTCCAGCATTTCTGCCACTGCCAAAGGTTAACCTTAATTTGGCTTTCGTAGTCTCTGCGTCCATTATATTGTCTGATTTGAAGCCGAAAACAGGCGCAAAAAATTGTGCTTTTGGCAATTTTGCATTGTTTTACCGGCCGCGCGCACTAAAAAAGCCGAGCCATACCAGGCCCGGCCTATTTGGTCGCACTGTTGCGTATTCTACTGCGATGGTGGATTTTCCAGTTGGGCCAACTGTTCGGCACTAACGTTTTCCGCGGTCAAGTCTCCGTAGATCACCCTGTACTGGTCATCCGAAACCTTCCACCGCATCAGCACCGCATCAGCATCCTCAGCCTTAACTCTATCGCCGTAGTACGCAGGGTCCTTGTTCTCCTGGACTAACTGAGTGTAGAAAATGTAAGGCGCCTGCAAAAGCATCATCTTGTTCATCAGCTTCTGTGTTTCTTCCTGGTTTGGGTCTTTAATTTTGTCAATACCCATGCTTTTCAAGACTTTGCCGCTTTCTTGCACTATGGCCATCATAGTCATGCTGCTCGGATATCTGCCGTCGGTAATTTCAGCGAACGCACGCAGCGCTTGAACTGTCTTTCCCTCATCCCTCATGCCCGGCACTTCCACTTCTGCCAACAAGGTATAATCAGGCGGTATCTCAAAGTCACTTGCATCGACCTGAATATCCCACTGGTAATCGTAAACAACCCCCTGCATCTGCATCTGTTCATTTACCTTGATATCTAACTCTTGACGCACAGGCAGCCGGTTTTCAACATCCACCCACAGCCTCATTTTGATATCTTTTGCCATAGGCGCCATAAAACTGGGGTCCGTCGTCTCAAAACCCTCAACTTCTATACCATCAATTACCGACCGGCCCAGCTCGGTGTACTCACACCTCATGATTTGCTTAACCATTTCTCTCGGGTCATTGTTCTGCTTCTTCATATTTGCAAGCATCTCATCATCATACTCTATTCGGATGTACTTTTTTTGGTCAGGCATAAGCGAGATCATTGCCTTCTGGTCGGGAAGAAAATACATTTGTTGAGTCATTTCTTTTTGATCTTCCTGACTGAGTTTGAGAACGGTAGTCGTTTCCACTTTCACGCCGTACTTGTTCGAGACAGTAACCATCCCCTCCGAGGTAGTAACCATCCCCTCCATCTCTTTAGGCATGCCCGGCATCATAGCTCCGGTCATAGTCATTTTCGTTCTGTACATGAATGCCTGGATCTGTTCAATTCTTTCGAGGACGTCGGCCAGGACGACTCCCGAACTGTTCCTGCCAAGGAATGGCAAACCGGCAAGCACCGCAACAACAATCACCGCTGCTGCAGCGAGCTTTGTAATCTTACTTTTCATAATATGCTCTCCAAGAATAGGGTGTTTCTGCTGCCTTGTTTGCATCAAAGTCTTACCGAAGCTTTCGGATGTTTCTTTGGCGATTTGGTGTACGTCAGCCGGCACGTCTTCGCTGCCTATTCTTTTCAGGATTTCTTCGAGATTCACATCCGGGTTCATTCTATTCCACACCTTTTCTCAAAGTCACCAGCTTACTTTTAAGAGTTGCCAGCGCCTTGGATACATGCGACCTTGCGCCGGCTTCGGAGCAGCCGAGCTTTTCAGCGATGTCACCATAATTCTGCTGTTCGAAGTATCGCATCACTACGGCCCTCGACTGCCTGGCCGGAAGCTCAACTATCGCTTGCCTTACTTTGTGTGCTAACTCGCTGTCGTCAGCGGCCTTTTGCGGTTCTTTCTGGATACTGATGCGGTCTTCACTGATTTGGCCGTCTCTGCCGATTCGGTTTCGCCAGGCGGTCGAATTGGCTGTAAGAGCGATTCTGTAGATGTAGGCCCGGGCCTTCTTGCCGTTGAGCTTTTCGACGTGCCGCCACATACCGAGCATGGCATATTGAAAAGCTTCCGTGAAAAGTTCCCTGTCACCGGTGAGTTTCCAGAGAACCGACGACAAAAACTCAATATATCTTTCCTTCACATGTTTGAACATGTCCACGCGCTCGGAATATTTCATCTGTCTTCGCCTAATCTGCTTAGAAGTCCAAGAGTCTCAGCTTCTACCTAATAATAACAGTGGAGGCCGCGTTTTGTGTAAAACCTTTTTCCGGGCACAGCACGTTTGGAGGATGCGGCGTCCGCCTGTCTTAGGGGCTTTTCTGCTTCGCCAGGGCGGCTTCCAACTGCCGGCGGGCCTTGGCAAAGCCGGGATTGATTTGCAGTGC
>Ga0307375_10004569_pt1 | contig 13162 bp, 9 predicted proteins | sample TR1MG_FD_202531 | JGI IMG/M metagenome (GOLD analysis project Ga0307375, IMG submission 202531) | Soil microbial communities from Risofladan, Vaasa, Finland - TR-1 | ecosystem: Environmental > Terrestrial > Soil > Coastal area > Acid sulfate soil | place: Finland: Risofladan, Vaasa | collected... | reverse complement strand
CGACTCTTGATTGCCTGTGGCATGGCCTTGTGATAAGCACTGTGACAACTACGGCCAAAATGATGATACCTCCAATGATGCTGGGCGCAATGATTGCGGCCAAGTTGCAGCAATCATCCTGACGAAACCGTCTCTGCCTCCTCCTTGCCTTCCTTAGCGCCGATTCTCCGCCACTCTTCAAGGCTCAGGATCTTCAAAGATCAACCTGCAGTGGCGCGGGAGCAGTTTGGGAATCTCAGCAACGGCAATGTTGGAGTAGTCTCCCTTCGGGATCCGGAGCTCGCCCAGCGTCTGCGGCAGCGCCTGGAAGTGCTTCTTCGTCCAATGCCTTGCTTCACATCTCAATTTCGCCAGTCTCTTTGGTAACTTCTTGATGTGCGCTACCGTAATATTCATGTGGGATTCCGTGAACATGTCGAACGCGACCAAACGACGAGGAAGAAGGTGGAACAGTTCTCCATCTTGGGATGACGAATCGCCAGCCAGTGGCATGCTAAAACTCTTGAGACACTTAGGCAGAGCCTCGAAGAACTCATCGCTGAAGTTGGAGCTACTTGCAGAGAAGACTTGCAGGTGCTTGGGGAAGTGCAGTTCGTCGCCCTCCCAATCGCAGTCATCATCGGCGATGAAGGAAGTGAGAGTAGGTGGCATTTGCTTCAGCGCAACATACAAGAACTGATAGTTGCAGGTGTAGCGGAACGACTTCAGGCCAGGAGGGAAGCGCGGGGTTTTGAGTCCAGTTGCTCCATCATCATCCCCACCATCGTCGCCGTCGTCATCTCCGTAGTCCCAACAAAGTGATTTGCATCTCAAGTGCTCGATAGATTGAGGAAGTTCAGAGAAGTGGTTGTCCACGTCCGATTCAAAGTTCATCTCCAGCGTGATTAGTCCTTGTGGTAGCATCGGCAAGCACTCCTTTGTAAACACAGTATCGCCAGTACTCCAGAGTCGAAGGTCAGTGACGCCAGTAGGGATATGTTGGAGAACGTCGAGGGTTGGGGCATCGATGTCTGGCAAGCGCAGTGTCTTCAGCTCCATCAATTGCGCAATCGGTACCAAATCATGTGTTTTCAGAGTGAATGGCAACTCCTTTACTACGAGAGAGGTCAGTTTACGTGGAAGGAAGTTCAGGAAGCGAGGCGAGAAGTGGCCCTCCCAACCTCCAGAAATGGCCAGATTCACCTCGTTCACGTTCTCGGGGAAGTGGAAGAAGGCCGTATCACTCGTAGGGAACTCCATAGCAGCAGGATCCACGACACAGGACATAGACAGAGCGCGCAACGTCTTCGTCAGCGGAGGAAGAGCTTTCAGCACGAGACCTCCAAGTCTGCCACAAGCAACGTCCAATGTTTCCAAATGAGGCGGTAACACACACTTCTCCTCGCTGAATGTGGTGCCAGATGGAGATATGCCATCGAAGAGAACGAGACCGGAAATGTGCTTCAGCCCTCTCGGTAGGTCACTCACCATGTTTGCGCTGATTTCAATGCCATCCAACTTGATGTGCGACAAACCATTCAAAGAAGAGGGAGAGAACTTGCTCAAAGATGAAGCAGCGGAGAAGAGCGAAGGATTGAGTTGCGTTCCTGAAATCTCCAGCATTTCCAGTGACTTGAAGTGGATATCAAGCTTCAATTGAGTGAAGATCTCAGAGGCGTTGCCAAAGGAGAGGGAAAGAGAAGTGACAGAGGGCGAGATCGTCGAAGCGTCAAAGTTGGCGATGGGCATGTGTTCGTACCACTTGGGGCAAGAAACACTCAAACCCTTCAGATTTGCAAAGTAGGAGATGCATTTGGGCCAGTTTAAGTTCGTAGGATCGGGAAGGATGATGGAAAGCGAGTCGATCGAGAAACGCAACTGTCTACGCATTCCTCCAGTCCTGTATAGAGTGAGAAGCTCGCGCAAGTTGAGATACGGACTGAACAATTGGAAGATACCTGAAGGCAAGGAATCGATGATGCACGGGCCATGATACGGTGGGATACCAGGATCCAAACTCTTGACGTCTTCCTTCTCTTCTTCGCATTCGTCCTCTTCTTCTTCGTCTTCATCTTCTTCTTCTCCTTCTTCACCATCGCCATCACCACCATCACCGCCATCTTCGTCATTCTCCTCTTCACCATCGTCTCCACCACCATCCTTCTCATCTCCACACATATACGGATGTAGATTATTGGGGATTTTGCACTTTGCAATGCAATCATCAAGGAATTTCTCAGATAGAATTGGAAGATCAGCATCCATGGCTGCTTGAATTTTCGCGGTTCCATTCTCGAACTCCTCGTCCGTGGTGATGAGATACTTGACAGAACGATTCACCGAAGAGGCTACTTTACCACCGTGCCGAGTAATGAGGGATTCGATCTGCTTTCGAGGAAGTGAAAGCGTTCCACTGATAGCAAACGTAATTCCAGCGAAGACAGGACCCGCCGGATTGTCACCGGGTACATCAATCTTTGTAGCAGTCTTTGATGTTGAGGAGGACTTGACAGTCGATGAAGAGGGGACGGAATGAGATGCAGAAGTGGATCCACCTTTCCCTGTCTTCTTAGGTGCAGATGAACCAGAAGCTCCGTGAAGTATGTAGTGATCATCAATGGGGACAGGAATAACACCAGATTCGATGCAATCGGTAACGAACTCTTCAGAAACGATCGGCACTCCGTTCACAATCGCCGTTTCAACCTTCACTGTCGGTGATTCGACCTCTCGTTCAGTAGTCACCAAATAAGACGTCTGGTTACATCAAATGAGATGGGACATGTCAGATACCTTCTTCTTCGAATGCATAGAACAGTTTCATGGAAATTTCCAGCTTCGTCTCCCGTCATTGTGCGCATCACAAACTCAGAAACGACATACCTTTGAAGTGACACTAGTGTCAATTTTACCGCCATTCTTCTTGACAAGGTCCTCAAAGCTCTTGCGTGACATGGAGAGGGTGCCGCTCATGACAAAGATGAGTCCATTGAACACAGGTCCAGTCGACGTCTTAGACTTCGTAGGAGTAGCATACGATGAAGAAGCCTTGGATGCTGATGATGATGATGATGATGATTTAGTGGATGAGGAGGCAGCAGATGCATCAGCTTCATCGAGAGTCTGCTTGGGTTTCGTGACACGTTTATCATCCGTGTTTCCAGTCTCTCCATCAGTAGCAGCATTGAGGGTATCCGTCAGAAGGTATTCATTGAGATTCGTGGGAATCGCACAGTGTTTGATGGCGTCAGAGATGAAGAATGCGGTGAGGATTGGCGTTTCGCTTGCCGAGGCGTTTTGTATCGTCCTTGATCGCTTTGCGACCTCTTCAGGTGTAGAGATGAGGTACGTTACCTATACAGAAACAGGAATTTGAGTCAGCAGGAACAAGTGGGGAGATGTGGTAAGGGAGGTTGAAGAAAAAAAGAGCCGCTCAATCGGAACTGGCCGAGAATGGCTCTGATTGGAAGATATGAGGACAAAATCACGTACGTCGTAGGAGAACCCAGTAGATATAGAGCCAGAGTGGGAAGTAATTGCTGATTCGAGGCCTTTTTGAGCATCAGAAGCGATTCCAGCAAAGGCGAACTTGGTCCCTTTGAAGATGGGGCCTGCTGGGACAGAATCATCCATCTTAGTCTTCTTCTTGGGAGGCATGGTTACCACAAACAATGAAGGATGTAATCAGAAGGATGAGAGAGCCAACAAGATGAAGTGAGCCCAACAACGGAACAAAGACTGATCGCCCCGTTTCCGAGAAGAGATGGCTCCCCCGTTTCTCTCCACTCTCTCCCGCTGCCGCCTCTTCAGAAGGTCCCAAAGGTGGGCGAGAGGAGCAGAAACCAAGAATCACTTGTGCATGTCTTCGTTCTCTGTGGATGGTTTGTAATCCGACATTTCTCGGCTGTGTATGTGATGTAGTACGTACACGCAAGTATTGGCCCCATCAAATGTGGTCGCATTCACCTATAGAGCTTCCCAATTGCAGGCTTGGTTTCGGCTCCTCTTAGCCCATCTTCGTCTCTTCATGCCTTCTATCACTTCAATCGTCCTGCACGCTCCACTTTTGAATCCGTTTACTTGGCATTGTATGCTAACGCATCCCTGTGACTGCCAATACTGGTCTCCCTGAAACCACTCGTCGTGCCATCCCTCCTATTGATCGAGTCCCTCAGTCTTGCCTATTTTTGAATTGAATCTTCGAATTATGGATTGCTTTGCTGCTTAGGAATGATGTGAAATGCCCGGCAAAGAGCACAATCGGCAGTTTCACTCCAACTCTAGTCTCGCTCCTTCTCATGTTCATTTAATGCATTTTGGCATCGCGTCTCGAATTCCATGATCATCGTAAGTATTATATGTCGTTTTGTCCGCTAAGAGTCACTACCCCTCGTTGTCATCATCCGCTACTCGTTGCAACCAACTTGACCAGTTCTCCAACTGTCTGTGTCACATACCCCAGTGGAATCACAACTATCCATTTTAAAGGCAGTGGTAAATCAAAACATAGTGGGGTGGATTGTGTGTTGGAGCTCGACGTCCATCAGTAGCTGTCGGGTCCGAGAAGGAAACTCAGCCGCGCAACTTTCCCAATGATCCAAACCAGGCGTGGTTTCGCTTGGAAGGGATTGGAGCTATCTCGCACTAGGAATCGCTTGGATACCGAATGACAACCCGATAGACCGTCACAGAAGACCGAAAAGTGGCAGTTACTGCAACATTCCTTCGCGCGCGAGACACTCGAAGAGCTCATCGCTATACTCCGTCTATCCCAACAATTCGAGTTAGATGTCATGCGATAAGCATAATGATGGCAATTGGACACTGAGTTAAAGTCATTGAAGTATGATTCGAGCTCACCCTCTCCAACCCCTCCCGACACTTTCCATCTACTGCGTGCGAAAAGATCCATGTACCATTCTCATCCAAAGAAAATATCTTCCTAGACAACATAGAATCTGATTCACCGCAGGAGACACCAACGCGACGTGTACACACTGAGCCGGCACTGTTGATATGGAAGCCTCGCCCTGACATCACACCAATGTTCACATCCCTGACAACGCTCAACATGTATATAACAATGACATGTATTATCAGAACAGCTGTTGCACTGGATTGAGTTGCATTCCTTTGGGAGAACGAACAAGATGTTGTTCGGGGGGATTACATGATGGGTATGCCTTTTGGATAGTTGTCAGTGGTCTGTATTCCTTGTAAGCCAGTGTCATTGATTCGTTTCATGCTCTCATCACATCTTCGTCGTCACTATAACATGATGCTGGTCTCTTCGACAATACCTACCGAATCCGGAACATTCATGTCAGTCCGTTCTCTAGCCCCTTTTACAGCCTGATGTGATTCTGCCTCGCAAAGGCCGCCTGGCTCTCGCCCGCTACTCTCGCTTGGGGCACACCCGGCGAGGTTGGTTGAAATACTCCTCTGTGAAAGGAGTGCCCGTTTCCAGGTGTCCCTTCTGAAATTCGCCCATAGGATTTCAGGGCATCTCGTGCGCATCGACACACGTTACCATGCATCCCCTCCCCGTTTAGTAACATTCAGAAGGGAGACACAGTATATGTTTGTGTACATTGGGGTCATTGGGGGTCATTGAGATGCTGAACGGTGGTTGGAAGAGACTTGGTGAGCTTGAGTCCGCTTCTTCTGCTTTACTCGTCCTCCTCCTCGTCGTATTCGACTTCGATTGCCGTTCCTCCAAATGGCTGATCTTCATTTGCTGCCCTGTGCAGGATGTCTTCGTTTGGATCTTCTTCTGAGTTCGCGCCGTCTTGATCTTGGTTGTTTTCCTCTTCTTCGTCCTCCTCTGGGAGCTCTGCGAGAGGGAATCTTAGGATGGCAGCCACGCCGGAGTACTGTGCGAGTTGCTCTCCCGATACGTGTAGTGAGGAGAAGATGTGCACCTTGCCGCCCTTTGCCTTCACGGATTCGACGAGATCGATGTACTCTTGTCTGATGGCTACGTTTCGTGCTCTGAATAGGTTGTCTGAGAGGAGGAGGTCTTCGATGGCGCCAGCTTCGTTTGCGTATAGTACGTGCTTCTTGGAGTAGACTACTTGAGACATGTCCTTGGCCATCATGAGATTGAATCGGTTCAAGATGGCGACTTCTCCCGCCGCCTTTGTATCTGCCAACGCATTCATCACCGCAGGGTCCCGGAGTACTTCGTTGAGTGCCTGTCGATGGCCAGAGTTGGAGTGCACGAGCATGAACTTGCCCTTGTTGTCCAGGATCGCTCTCGCCTCCATCTTCACCGCCTGTTGATTCATGTACGCAAAGAACTGATCCTTCACAAAGCCAGGACTCGCGATAATCACTGCCTTCACATGGTTCAAATCAACAATGCGCAACATGGAATCGTATACCACCTGATAGAAACGATCCACGGACTTGTCGTGAGCATTCGCGCTCGTCTTGCGCTTGCGAGGGATCGCCTGAGTAATGTGCGCCTTAGTAAGCGTCATAGCATCTGTAAGGAGGCAGATATTCGCCACACCCTCTTGCATCACAATAGCAGCGGCCTGAGCGCGCGACTTTTCAGAACAAGCCTCCTCCAAACGCATCAACGTTACATCATCCCAATCAGCCTTCCAAAGACGAAACTGCTTGTAAATGTCCAATTCAACAGTATGATGAGAGCCCATCTTCACCCAGCGATTCTCCTCATTTACAACACCGCTCAAACGCAAACGATCGTCCATCGGGTCAAAATCGACTTTCTGATCAGCACATCATTGGCAAAAATGATACAACACAACGTTAACAACAGAACAAGACACCCTACACTTCAATATGGGAGGTAGAAGAGGGAAACGGGGTGTTGAGGTTGGAACGCCCAACAGAGTTCGGGAACCAGACACCAGGTACAAATGCGCGGAAATAATGATAGACAGATGGACAAGGAACACGATGAAGCGGAGTTCCAAAGGATACGAACTTGTACGAGGATGGAAAGCTTGGTCTTCACCTTCTCGGACTCGCTTGAGCCAGAGGCAGTCTCCTTTGAGATTTTTCTGCGCGAAAATAGCGGTATAAACACAACCAGAGATGTCATTAGATGGCTATAAGGGAGCAAATACAAGAGGGTATCGAGAGGCGGGCACCACATTCCGGTCTGATTCTCGAAGCAGGTGGTGGACTCTGATAGCTTTCCAGTGGCAATCTTGTAGTGGAATTCGGTGTAACAGTGGATGTACCTTGACGTTTTGGAGGAGATAGTATCGCCAGGAAGGATGAGATTGTAGGCATGCCACAAATCTTCAGAGTCTTGAATAATGAGCGTCACATGGCCTCCTTCCTCTTTGGTGATGTACTTGTTTACCAGCTTCATGACTAGCGATAGAAACAGTGTCCAAAGAGGTTCACGATGCCAGAGTCAGGCCAGGACTGACGAGTGTTTCTTGGAGGCCACGGCAACCACATCTCGGCTCATTCTCAAGCAGCAACGTGCCCACTGAGGGTTGGTATTTCCTTAGAATCGTCTTATAACGCAGTATTCCTTCTCAACCTTACCCTGTTGGGCATCAATGAAGGGAGTAACTGGGTGCGATCGTCGTTGTGAACTTCCCTGGCGCCTGAGCCAGATACAATATCGGCTTGTTCCATTCAAGACGAAATTATTGGCGCATTCCATCGCGATAGATGGGCTATAGCTGGTTTCCAGGTCAATGGGACATGACGGGCGGTGGACGCCAAAATCAGTTGGCTTTGGACGCGATTCCGATGTTAGTGGACGTTGCACTGCCCAGTATTGTATTATAGTTTCCGTCTTATACTGAATCGTATCGGTTGGCCCCACTTTTCGAGCTGTGTGTTGGAGGATACTCAACTCTTCGCTTCAGCGGCTCTCTTCCCCACCTCAGGCGCCATGGATGTCCTTCCGATGAACACACTCAATAGATGCACCGAAAAGTTGGTTTATGAGTACATTTCATTGGTATGTTTTCGAGTGTTTGAGATGGGGCCTCAGAATTGGCCAAGGAAGAGGCGCCGCCCTCGAAACCCTCCTTTTTGCCTTTGCATTCGATTTGCCACTCACCATTCCCCACAACTTTGGCGTCTATACTAATTTGATCATCATTTCCTGTGACTTGAACTCATGAACTAGTGGACACCGTTGGTAGCCGGGTTTCAATGCGACAACCTTTTTGAAGCCGTATCCCCCTTTCTGTCTGTATGTTCACCCGAGTGACTTGTGCTCCATTACTTTGTGTCTCCATTTTACACCTCTCTTTACCCGTTTTCTCTCCGAAGAATGATGTTGGACGCTCCTGGCGCTTGACTAACCGGGGTTCCCCGCTTCCCCCCTCCTCTCTGTTTGCGTGTATTGTCTCCTCTCGCTTGTGTCTCCTTCGTGCGTTTCTTTGGTTGTTTCACCTTTTTGGCGTCATGCGGCGCCCATGTAGAGTATACAATCTTCTCCACCTGTGACGTTTGATGATTGGCAATTGGCAGTCTCTGGTTTGGCCGATGCGTGTCGTTCGCCCGATCAACCTGATCCTTTAGCTAGTTTGGTGATGGATATGTTCCGTTTGGCGTATCTCTGTTCACTTGGTAAGCAGTACCGCGATATAGGTTCGCTTCGTGATCCGGCCTTGCTCTCCAAGTTGCAGCCTCGTCCCTCCGAGTGTTTGCGTAAGGCTGCCCTCTTCCCAAACCTTGCCCCTTCTACTTCCATGTCCGATCTGTTCTTCAACAATCCAGACACAAGCGCAATCGTTGTGGGCGATAACACTTTGGTGAGTGCTCAGGACGAAGTGGGCCGCCATGCGCTGGTGTCGTCTTCGCACAACAATATTCTGGAGACCTCCTCATCAACCATTCTTCAGAGAGCGGCGTATGAAGGCGGCGATGGGTTCATGGGCGAGATGGATCGCGCGATGGCGCGAGGTGCTTCCAATGGTGGTGTTGGCGGAGGAGCAATGGGAGGAATTGGAGGTGTGGTTGTGAATGGTGGCGCACTTGGTATGACACATGGAGATGCGTGGACTGTGTACGGCGTGCCTCTGGAGGAATTGGGTCGCGTCTCCATTGGCGAGTGGAAACAAGAGGAATCCATCGGCAAGGGCAAATATGGCGAGGTCTATCGTGCTACACTTAACAATATCGAAGTGGCCGCCAAGAAGTTCAAGAGCAGCGAAGTGGAGCCGTTCTTGCGCGAGGTGTATTTCAACGCTCGTCTTCGTCACCCTGGCATCGTCGCATACCGTGGTTACTACCAATCCAGTCGCAGCAAGTGGTTCTTCATGGAATTGATGAAGTACTCGTTCTTCAGTGAGTTTATCGAGAAGCCAGGTGAGACTCCAGCGCCGCTGAATGTTCGTGTGCGCTGGGCGCTTCAAGTGGCCACTACTATCCGCTATATGCACGATTTGAATATCATACATCGAGACATCAACCCCAAGAATGTGCTCATCTCACACAACTTCACAGCCAAGATATGTGACTTCACGTTCTCTACGGCTTTTGAAACCAAGTCAAAGAAGATTCACCGGCAAGACGGCCTAGTAATCCCGCCAATCGCTACAAGAGCAACATACCTATACGTAGGAACACCGAGATACATGGCGCCAGAGATTGAAGCGAGAGACTGCTCGGACTACGAGGCGAGCGATGTCTGGAGTCTCTCAATGACCATCTTCGACATTCTCTCCAACAAACGTCCCTTCCGCTCCTTAGGACTTGCCGAAGATGTGCGAGACCACTTGATTGCACAACTCAATAGCTGGAAGCAAGGCCATCCAGGAGCCGGACCTTTTGTCAAAGAGGCGCGACTCAACGTCCAGTCCATCCCTGGAATGCCCGACGTACCTGAGTCCCGCACCCTCATAGAACGACTCACCTCTGCACTATCGTTCGATCCTCAAAAGAGACCACCCGCATCAAAGCTCTCAGAAGACCTGTTCGCGTACGAGAAGTTCCTCCGCTCAAATCCATACAAGAAGGCAAGAGAGAGGGACGGACTCCCTCCACTACCCACACTCTCTGCATGGCCGAAGTCTTTCTCTACATTCCCGGAGATAGATCTGGAATACATGCTTCAAAGCAACACTAGGATGTGAAGAGGATGAGGCGCTCCTTTTACCCACCCACCCACACACAACGGGTCCACTCTTCAACTGTAGAATGTACACACCTTCATATAGATCATTTTGTATCGCGACAATCACACGACACGTAGGAGTGGCGAGAGAGAGGATGAGAAGTCAGAGAGCCAAGAGAGAGCGATCACATGCCGCTTTCTGCCTTCAATTGCATTTTCACAGACTCTATTGTACATATTACCACAGTTTCGAATTGAGAACAGAATTGAGCACAGAATTGAGGTCATCCAGGACCTTCGAAGAACTTGGCGCTTCCCTTCCAGCAAATGCCATTGTCTTCTGCCATATACTCGCTCCACTCCTCCTGATATCCCAAGTCTCTCGTTGACTTCACCCTGTCGAGGTAGAGAGTCCCTGAAAGGTGATCCGCTTCGTGTTGAATAACGCCCGCTATGTAGCCATTCGCCGCAATTCTCATCGGCTTCGCAGACTCGTCCTAGATTACCATGACAGGTGTTACACAATTCCCAAGATGTGAGGTTAGCAAGGTTGATTGAACCGAAAGGGAACAGATTGAAAGTTCGAACTCATTGTACACCAGTTCCTACGCACCATGTAATGAAGGATCACGTTGTTGTATCTAGGAACCTTTCCTACTAAAGAGGGAACGGAAAGACATGATTCCCACATCAAAATGGTTTCGTGCTTCAGGAGGAATTCGAGTCTTGGGTTGAAGATCGCCGTGAGCGGCATAGGCGTCACGTTTGGTGTTCCTTCGGGGATCTCCAAAAGGAGAAGTTGCTTAGAAACACCAATTTGAGGTGCGGCTAGACCAACGCCAGTGTAGTGATGTAGTGCACGCTTCATGTTTTGTACCAAGAATTTGGTGTTCGGTGTGACGATCTCCTCAGGCTTGAATGATTGTGCTTGTTGTCTAAGGATTGGATGTCCCATCCTCAACATTTTCAGAATTGCGGGAGCAGCCATCTCGACCGTTGAGGCTTGTGATCTGGGCTGGAGTGAGGCCAGGCGTGCGGAGCAGGCTACCGTCGATTTATAAATAGGAAAAATCGAATTTCTCTGGTTTTTGTTCGGCGACCCGGGCTTCAATTAGGGAAAATGGGTTCAGAACGGTGACAGATGGTTGAGACCCTCCCCTCCCATTCGTGGCTGTGCGTTGGTCCTTTTCGAGTTGGTTCCCTGCTTGCCTTGTGCTTGCGTGTAGGGTGTGGATCCGGTTGCGTGTGTTCGACAAGAGCTCTTTGGCGCGTTGTATGACGCGTGTCTGGTGATATCGCGCGTCCCCGTTTGCGCTTTTGGCTGGAAAGTTCGCATTTTTGGTCTCCTGTGAGTGGTCTGCGTGTGTTAAAGGCAGTGAGCAGGTGGCAATTTGGCACTCGGCCAAGTTTCCTTGCATCTGAAGTGACTGGTGTAGGGCGGTGAGGCGAGAAAGCGCATTGGAAATCCGGGGCGTTTGAGTGGGGCGAAGGGCGCGCCCACCGCTTCGAAACTTGCCGACCCGTTTACATCTCAACAGCTACGATACAATGACATCTCCGTACGTATTTCGATACCTTCTCACATGCACACTCATCAACCTCTTTGACACGACCTTCAACTCGCAACGAACGGCGAGAGACGAGGTTTGTGTCGTTCCAAACCTTCTACGTCTCCTGCAAGACTCCATGCACTTCCACTAACTACAGTAATGTCCATTTTGTGTACTTTCGAATTCAATGCAGCTTTATGCGCACAAGCCTACTCACGCCCGTTGCAAATTGGAGGGTGGAGGATGGATCGGAGGTACCAGAAAATGGTCCTGACATCTGTCACGCTCCAGTCATCGAAGCACAAGAAAGAGACACGCTATGGTACATGCAACACTTTGTTGGCAAAGGTTCGTAACATACAATTGCACATCCAAACACGCCCAATCCAATCGAGGAGGGAGGGCTACACCAAGTTCTCATTTCTCTCCTCTGTCTCTTTCTGCACCAACCGCGACCCTCTCGAGCTGACCTCTCTCCGAATCTCTTCTCTCTCTCTCCGAATATCCCTTCTCTCCTTTATCTCTCCTCTCTCTCCTCTCTCGTCCACCTCCTCTATCCATGTTGGCTTGCGCATCGTTAAGAACACTCGAATTGGATTGGCATCGATGAGACTGTAGGCTATTTCGTGGTCTCCATGCTTCGTGAGGAGAGCAAGACTCGTTGCATCTTGTGGCTTCCTGCCGGTGTTCAGACTGGCATTGTTGAAGTCCCTTCTTCTGAGCCTTTGGCGGTTTCTGATGCGATTAAGCGTATTGGTTGGTCTGTTTCGAAGAAGAAGTTGAAAGAGTTGAAGAAGACGGAGGTCGTTTCGTCTGGCGTTGACGGTGTGTCGTCTCTTGCTTCTTCCTCCTCTACTGTGAGCAGTGGTGGCATTCCATTGGCTGGTTCTGCTGCTCTTGGTCGTTGGGAGTCTGAATTGTGCAAGTTGGAGTGTAAGATCGCGTCTCGTTTTGGTTCCTACAAGTTTGGCATTCTCTATGTTAAAGCTGGTCAGAAGACTGAGGAGGAGATGTTTTCTAATAAGGTGTCTTCTCGTGCGTTTAAGGACTTCTGCGCGTTGTTGGGCGACAAGGTGGACTTGAAGGATTGGCCCTTCTTCAATGGTGGTCTCGATACTAAGAGTGATCGTACTGGCAAGAAGTCTTTGTACACGCAACATTGTGGCTATGAGGTGATGTTTCACGTTTCTACGATGTTGCCTTGGAACGATTCGGATCATCAGCAAATCGATCGCAAGAGGCACATTGGCAATGATGTGGTGATTCTCGTATTCCTTGACGAGGATGTGAGGGACAATTGGTGCCCAACCATCATAAGCAGTCGTTTCCCGCATGTATATGGTGTCGTGAAGCCTCTGACAAGTCCAGATGGCACCACTTCGTACTGGTTCAATTTGGCCGTGAAAGACAACGTCTCTGTGTTCGGCCCCCCCCTTCCCCTCGTACCTCTTTTCGAAGACAACTCTGACTTTCGCACCTTCCTACTCTCCAAACTCATCAATGGAGAACGAGAGGCAATCCGAACCGTTTCAGACTTTCGACAACACAACGCACACCTCGCCGACCTACAAAC
>Ga0307375_10004568_pt1 | contig 13165 bp, 13 predicted proteins | sample TR1MG_FD_202531 | JGI IMG/M metagenome (GOLD analysis project Ga0307375, IMG submission 202531) | Soil microbial communities from Risofladan, Vaasa, Finland - TR-1 | ecosystem: Environmental > Terrestrial > Soil > Coastal area > Acid sulfate soil | place: Finland: Risofladan, Vaasa | collected... | reverse complement strand
TCATTGGCGATGTAGGTCGCAGTCCAAGGATGCAGGTACGCCCCTTACCAACCCTGTATGACCCTCTCTCTGCCTGAAGCACCCACGTTGACGCGTCCTTCTTCGCACAGTATCATGCCCTCTCTCTCGCCAACCAAGCCGGGTATGATGTCGACCTTGTAGGCTTTTCTGGCTCTCTTCCCTGCGAAGAAGTCCTTCGACATCCCCACATTCGACTTAGACTCATGGATGAGCTGAAAATCCCTCGCTTGTTCAATCTCGTGTTCGTGACTCGTGCCATCTACAAAACACTCGTGCAACTTTGGATACTGTTCTCTCTCCTGCTGTTTACCATTCCTCGCCCCGCATACATCCTGTGTCAAAATCCACCCGCCATCCCGCTGCTGGCAGTGGCCCTCATTGTCTCCATCTTTCGGCGCTCGAAGTTCGTCATCGACTGGCACAACTATGGCTACACTTGGCTCGCTGTCAATCGTCCTGGTTCTTCCTTCCTAGTCATCCTATATCGCCTCTACGAAAAGGTGTTCGGTAGACTCGCACATGCCAACTTATGCGTCTCTCATGCGATGCGCGCCGATTTGGCCTCCAACTGGAACATCCAAGCGAACGTACTCCACGATCGCCCACAAGAGTTCTTCAAAAGGGCCGTATCTGCTGAATCTGCCGACCTCTTCAATCGACACGCATGGGGAAGGACCTCATCAGGAGAGAATGCCTTCTACCTTCCCAACGGCGCGCTACGAGCTGATCGACCTGCACTACTGGTGTCTTCCACAAGTTGGACAGCCGATGAGGACTTTTCTGTGTTGTTAGATGCAGTAGCAATGTGCGATGCGCGCGTGGAGAAAGAGAAAGTGCCGCACTTTCCCAACGTCCGCCTCGTCGTCACCGGCAAAGGCGATCTGCTGGAGTACTACAAGTCCAAGATTGCTGCATTATCGTTAGTACGCTTCACATTTTACACCGAGTTTCTCTCGTTTCAGGACTATGCGAGGCTCTTGGGCTCCGCCGATTTGGGCGTCTCGTTGCACTTCTCCTCAAGCAAGCTGGATCTTCCTATGAAACTAGTCGACATGTTTGGGTCAGAGCTACCCGTGGCTGCCTATGACTATGGGTGTCTCAGCGAATTGGTACAATCAGGCAGGAACGGTTTCACTTTCACTTCTCGCGAGCAGCTCTCTCAAATCCTCTTCGATACCCTCCGCAAGTTCCCTTCAGATTTGTCGATACTGGAGAAGATGCGTTTGGAGATTAAGGCGTTCAAGAAGATCAAATGGAGTGAAACATGGGAGGAAGCAGCGATGCCCATCTTTGCGCGCGATTCACCACAACCACCACCACAGGCCGAAAAGGTCGTCTCGTCATCGAAAGGCAGTCCAATACCAAAGAGTCCAAAGGGCGGGTCAAGGCATCGCATCGTATCTCCAGCTTCCAAAAGGTGACGAAGAAGCTTCGCACTGATTGCAATGTACATTCCACGTCAAGTGACACATTCGGCTTTCTAATTGCGGGTCGTTGGCCAGTTCTCGTTGCCAATGAATACACTACTCCTTCCAGCTTCACACTAACGAGAAATACGTGAAAGCCCATCCCTGGGCGAAGTATGACGATGTAGATGCGCTCAGAAGGATCTCCGTTTCCTTCCTCTTCCTCCTATTGGCCTGGAATGTGCGCCACAAGTTCACATCCCCTTCCACAGCGATGTACTTTGGATCTCTTTTCGCAACATACTCGAGAAACTGCTATTGGTGGGAGATTGTGAACGTGATGAGGAAGGAGGCTGCAGCACTCTTCCTGTGAGGCATCTCGCCTTACAATGCACTCCAACTCGGACTCAGTCATGTTATTCATTGGAATCGTAATATTGCTTCAAACAAGCAGTGGAACTTGGAAAAATGTTGCTTGGAGAACCTCACAGATCCGGCAGAATCGTTCCTCAGCCTCGCTGTCTCTCGCTCTTCTGGTCCATCCTCCTACACGTTCGCTGTTCGCTCCATGCTCGCTCTGGACTCTCTGTTGCGTTCAATTTGGTTCTCATCTTGTCTCTGACAATCGCAGGAGAGACGGAGTACGAGCGCATCCGGATCGCAGTTTGGATCTCTCCAGCACTCTCCGATCACCTGCGATAGGCGATACCCTTCCGAAAGAGCCGCGGATTCCCCACCATGCCGTATAGTGAGGCGAAGGAAGATTGATACGTCACGCAGCAAAGCCACTCAGAGCGCTTCAAGGTGAGCTCTACATGACTCTTTGTATCGGAATGTAAACTTGTGCACATCATGGATCTCACAACTCGAGGCATTCTCATATACAAGACTGCTAGACTCCATACGGGAGCCACAGAAGGGTCAAGGGAAATGTAGCGACATCAGCCGCGGTTCATCGAATCTCATCACTCTTCTCTCTGTTCTTCTCCCCACTTCATGATTATAAATGGCGGTAACTCGATCTCTGCTCTTGCTTTCGCTTCTTGCGACCTGTTATTACTCCCAGGCCCTGTCTGATGGCGAGAAAACTGCTCTGGCAGATATGCTTCGTGGTTGGCCCTCTCTCTTCAACCAATCTCCTCCTTGGCAATCCAATGTCTCTAAAGCATGTGACAATCCTCCCTTTTATGGCCTTTATTGCACTGCTGGGCCGAATACACATGTTTCAAGCCTGTACGTCGACCACCAGTCGACCGTCGCTCTTCCTCATTTGCTCGTTGTGCTCTGCATGTGAATGGCACTTCTCTAACACCTCATGCGTTCCTTTGCCTTTAACTTCATGTGTTCTAGCATCTTCGAACAAGTGACTCTGGGAGGCACGATTCCGTCGTCTATTGGCGAGCTCTCTTGGTTGCAGACTCTGTACGCCCCGCTTTTCTCCCTCCACATCCTATGGGTGACAGTATTTTTCCCTTTCTAACATCTTCCATTCCATATTGCGTGCCTTTTAGCATTTTAGATTCAAATGGACTGACTGGAACGCTGCCGCCCGAGATTTCGCAACTTACGAATCTTTCCTGCTTTCACCTCTTCGATGTTGATCGTCTGCCTCCGTTTGGCCTTGCAGGCTCTTTTCCCACCTGGATTGGCTCGTTGAAGAACTTGAGGAGCTTGGCATTGGTATCCACGAGCCTACTGGGCTCGATTCCGGATGTGATCGGTTCGCTGGCCTCTCTGGAACATCTTGAGCTGGGCTCTCGCTTGGGATCAGGTGACATCCCCTGGGATGGTCAAATACCTTCCGCCTTGTGTCGTTTGAACAATCTGACGTTCTTGGACTTGACGAGGACGAACTTGGCGATACAGGGCCCCTTCTGCTTCCACAAACTTCTCAACCTAGAGTCTCTCTATCTCAACGAAATGCCCAACTTCGCTGGTGAATTCGCGCCTCTAGTGTCTGCGCGGACTAAACTGGTTCATTTATCCCTAGAAGACACTCCCGTCTATGGCAAGATGCTCCTCATGGGCCAACTCAAGAACCTCGAGTCCTTCAACATCCGTGGCACTAAACTCACCGAAGACGTCGATACTGGGCTCTGGACATTGAAAAACCTGACTCATGTGGATATGTCCGATACCTCACTCAAGGGACATCTGCCAGAGACGATTGGAGAGCTGGTCAAGTTGCAAAACTTGAACTGGTCTTCTCGACAGCTCTATGGAACCATTCCTGCCTCCATTGGAAAGTGCCAATCATTGAAGTACCTGACACTGGATAACACACAACTCAGAGGCCCTCTACCTGTGGAGCTATTCAACTTGCCGGCGCTCAAAACTCTGCTCATCACCGGTGCCTCCAACCTTGGTTCATTGCCGCCTTCCATTTCTAACTTGAGCAACATCTTATCCATCGTTCTCCCCAACTGCGGCCTCACTGGATCGATCCCCAGTTCTGCAACGAAGCTGTCAAATCTGGCTACCCTTGATCTCTCCGGAAACGCTCTCAGTGGCACCATCCCAAGCTTCACTCAATACGGTTTGAAACTATTTCTGCAACGCAATCGACTTTCAGGGACGATACCCGAAGCTATCATGAGACACGCGCAAAAACTGCACTTGGGCAAGAACTCTTTCCAGGGCACCATCTCCTCCTCCTTTCTCCACAATAACCTCCTAGACTCGTTAGATTTGGGCTCTAATCAGCTTAATGGATCACTTCCCGAATTTCCAAACCTGAGATCGTTTCTGGAACTGATACTGTCGAGGAATGACTTCCGTGGCACGATTCCGTCCTCCTATGGTTCTCTTGCCTTTGGCACTCTGGATCTCTCCCGAAACAGGTTGTTTGGCTCTTTGGACGGATTCTTATCTGAGATGCTATCTGTCAATACGTTGGATTTGGGATTCAACGAGTTGGAAGGAACGATTCCTCCTCTTCCCGCTTCTCTTTCCGTCCTTCGCTTGAGCGACAACAACCTCGAAGGTCTCATTCCCTCCATGCCCTCCCAACTGACACAGTTAGACCTATCACGAAACCGATTGGATGGCCATCTCGACGACCTGCTGTACCTCTCTAGGTATAACGAACTTTCAGTGCTCGACCTCTCTTACAACCGCTTCACCTCTTCCATTCCCAACGACTTCCTCCTTGGCAACTGGGATTACGTATCTCTATCCAACAATCAATTCCGAGGGCCTATCATCATCGAATCTGACAGCGTTGCACCGCCAAGAAGGTACCTTCAACAGCTCGATTTATCGTACAACCTTCTCTCCGGCACCTTCCCCATGCCCAAGTATCGACTCACCTCTCTGACCAACCTTCGGCTCAACAACAATCAATTCACTGGATTCATCGACTTTGCAGCCGTACCATTCCTATCAGTACTCGACATTTCGGAGAACATGTTTGACTTCGATAGCGACGACTTCTCGTCTCTCTCCTACCTCGTGTCTCTCGACGCGCACCAAAACGAACTCTACGGAAGCTTATCTCTATCTGGAATGTCTTCGCTCAAAACAGCAGATCTCTCCTACAACAACCTGAACGCCAAACCGGATCTCACTTCTCTCGGCAAGCTCTTCTACGACCTAGACCTTCGAAGACTCTCTATCACTCACAATCCCAATCTCCCAGCGTTTCCTTCCTTGCCATCGTACTCAGACACGCAGCTTGGCAAGACTACGACCAAAGCGCCGTCGACATTGTATCCTGGATTGCTGTGCTCCGAGCTCTCCTTTAGAAACAACACAGACTACAGCTTCCTCTACGATGAACCGCTCTTCTCTTTCGATCAGTGTGAGTGCGATAGCACCCGCTTCGGAGTGCCGCCGATTCAATGCTTCCTTTGTCCCAGTACTCAGGGCACCTCCCACTGCTCTGCCAACAGGCTATCGATTAAGCGCAAGTATTACATCTACGTCACTCTAGAGCATCTTGCCTCATCTTCGTACCCATATGAAGTCGAGAGTTGCGTGCGAGAACTTACGGACGAGTTGAGTTCGCTTTCGAATTGCGAAGGAGTGGAAATCACTTTTGACCATCTAGACATGTCTTCCATTCTTTCTTCTTCAACAAGTTCAGTGTCAGATATGCATGTTCGTGGCCACGAAGAAGAGAGGAAGAACTTCGCCTCGTCGTCCTCGTACTTCGAAAAGCTCATCTCCTCTCAATGCAAGACGGGAAGTGAAGGAAGGCTATGTTCCAAATGCAAGTGCGATATCAACGGCAAGGGTGCGTGTTACTTCCATGGAGAAACGACGTGTCGCAAGTGCAGCCGCGTCCTAACTCCAGGTGCCTCGTTTGGCTTTGCTATGGCTTTCGTCCTTCTCGGCAGCTGTATTATTGCGGCATTTGCCTTCTTCTCGTTGCGATCGAAGCGACGCCAGAGCCGAGTGCAATGGGAGGGAATGGCGCTGCTGAAACGGATTGGCCACCGTTGCGTCGACGTGCTCCAATCCGCCCACCTCACCATCACCATCACCTTCATTCAGTTCGCCGTGGAATTGGCCCATTGGGGCACCTACTTCAAGACGTGGCTGAAACTGCTGAACGGAGACGCAGACGGCGTTGGGTTGCGCTGCTTCTTCCCATTCGTTGCCTCTCCCGGCCTCAATCTCATCTCCAAGCTGCTACTTCCATTCGGTCTCATTTTAGTCACTGGACTCGGCATCTTGTTAGCAGAGGGGCTGAGAAGGATGCGCTGCTGTAACAGGTGTTGTTGTGGTCGCAGTAGACCGGTAAAGGAGAGTTCTTTGGATGCGGCGGAGCATACAACTTCGCCTCTTCTCCACCCCAATGAGGACGAAGAATCATCAACTTCCACAAACACACCACCGACAACAATGACTGACGACACAGACGAAGATGCGAGTGACGAGCCATCTACCATCAATGACACCACCAACATCAGCACTACCTATAAGCACCTCATGATCAACAACATCAACCCTTGCAGCACATCCTCCACCACTTCTCCAGATCGCCACGCTTGGGCCCTCTTCTGCAACCTCTCCCTTCTCTGGATTCGCCTGTTTTACTTCGGCAGTGCCCTTGCCACCTTCGAATACATCTTCTTCGAGAGCCAAGCCAAGACTGGTATGGAATACGTCCAAGCACGCCCGTGGATGACCAAAGAGGAGGCACTACCGCTCGTCAAGCTGTCCATTCCTGCCATTCTCTTCTACGTCGTACTCCTCCCCTCGATCTTCATTGTCTATTCCATTCGGAGGTGCGCGGGCAATAACAGATTGGCACACGAGAGCAGGGACGATCAGATTGACAAGCCGGCAAAGCTTTCCTTAGACCCCGGCAGCTCCCACATCGACCCTCTACACCAAATGGATACTACCGATTCTCGCACAGCACAGGAGCTGCTGTACATCGTTGCCCCTCAAGAGCCGAAATGGGTGAGCTCCCTCTTCGACGCCTTCTCGCCAGAGTGCTTCTGGTGGGAGATCGTTCCATCCTTCCAAAAGCTTGCTGTTGCCCTCACCCTGCGCGCCTTAGCGCCTGAGAACGGCTTTTACACGAGAGGCATCATCACCGTACTTGGCACTGTTCTCATCCTCGGCGCCTTCCTCAGACCTTGGAGACACACGCGCGAGAATGTGTCGTACGCCATCGGCACCCTCCTCCTCATCGTGAATGCTATTCCTGGAGTCTCTTATGGCAAGCTCGAAGGCATGGCACTACTGACACTAGGAGTGTTTGGAGTTCTCTTCATCATCGGCAACCTGATCTGCGCTCTGTACTATTCCATCGAAGGGGACTCCGTTTACCAGCTCATTTGGAAATATGAAGCAACCAAGAATCCTCCTGTGCCAAAGGAGCGTCTCTCGAGCCGAGGTGTTGAGCAACCAGCGTTGCACGATGGACGAGTCCCGCGAGCGACTTACTAGATACTCCCGATCCTGTTGAATGTACCTCTTGTTTCCACTATCTCCCCTGTAAAATCAATCGGATCTTAATGCTATGAGAAAATACAATACTGAAAGTACATTTGAAGGAGTTTGACAGGGGAAGAGTACCGTCTCTCACTTGTATCGCTCGTCCAATTCCTTGAGCATGATCTGTCTTGTTCGTTGCATCTTTCCAGCGAACGCTTGAGATTTGTAAGCAGCCCTTTCTCCATTGATGAGTTTGGTGAGAATGAGGTTCCTGAAGGCCACTCCAGGCTCGAAGAAACCAGACGCGGGTAGGTGCGGCGAGAAGGGTGGCACTCCGTCCTTTGACGCAATTGAGAACCTGTATTTGACTCTATCGTTGATGATCTCGGGTTGCACGATGCCAATGACGTGGATGAACTCTGAGGAGATGGTGTTTGGGATGTAGGGCGTGTTTCCCTCCTTGAAGACGAGTACTACGATGTCGTTGCCTAAGTGTCTCTTCCTCTCGAGTTGTTGCGGATTGTCCATGGAAAACGGTAGCATGGTGGATACGTGGAACATAATTTCGCTGCCTTCGAATTGCGTGTGGATAGAATGCGTGCCGGTGGCGTTCTTCTCGGTGTCCAATCCGCCTCTGAATTTCTCGAATCCCTTGAGTTGTACCGTCTCTCCCAACATGGCGAGGAATGATTCGTAGTGTTCCGATCCGTATTCGTTGGAGAACATCTCCTCCTCCTTCGTCTGTCCTTCCTTGCAGAGAAGCAAGCCGAACTTGTAGGTCTTGACTCTGAGGCGTTCTTCGAATCCCATGAGGTCGTAGATGAGGTTGAGATCTTTGATGAGGCGCATCTTGACGCTCGAGAGTGAAGGTGCAATGAGGCGCATGAGTTCTTGCACGGGAATCTTGGACTTGAAGATCTTGGCCGTCTCCTTGGACTCGGCAACTACCTGCCGCTCGTCTCCTCTCCTCGTTCTCAGCAGTACTCTCATGATGTTAGAGCTCTGAGGCCTAATGACCGACAAGATGAACGGATCGCCTGAACTATCGACTCCAATATAATTGAAATGCGGCTGAGGCGCAAAGTACTCGGCATACCAGAGTTTCTCGTCCGCCGCGTTCTCGATCTGAAACACTCCGTCTGCCAGCAACATACTCGGCGATATCGATTCTCGCCCAACTTCGACCCAAAATCCACGGCATTGTTTCATGAGCGGTGGCGTGGACCTCACGGAGCCACGAGGACGGTCTGAAGAGCCTATCCTTGGATCCACGAGATTCTCGGGCGACTCGGCGATCTCCAAGCGATTGAGACGGGCTTGCACCACCGACATCGGCTGGACGCTGAACGAACCACTGCGCATCTCGGCAAAGGAAGGGCGCACGACGTCAGGAAGAGGGCTGTTTTGAGCGGAAGTAGAGAAGCCACGCGACGACTCAATTGGCGGCGATCCAGGACGCTGGGCAAGTCTCAATTGCGAAGATTGCAACTGTTGTTGCTGTAGTTGCTGTAGTTGCTGTTGTTGATGAGGAGAGAGCGAGAGGAGTGCCAGTTGGTCGACGTCGATTTGAGAGGGAAGAACTTGAACCGACATGAGGTTCATGCGTGTTGATCCAGAGCCGCCGAACTGATCTGTTCTTCCCAGAAGAGAATTGGATCGGTTGCGAGTGTTTATAGCCATACGAGAGCCTTGACGCATGGTGGAGTAGAAGTCATCTTCAGAGAGACGAAGGCTGGAGGCGGCGAAGGTGATGGCGTCAACAGGGCTTCGTGCGAAGGCATCATCGGCGTTTGAGAGAGAAAGCGGGCCATCATCTGAGCCAATAGAGCTCGCACTACGACCTCCTTGACCTTGATTGCGAGGCGGAGCTCCCCATCCTGCATCGGACGAACTGGAGAGAATCGCATAACTGTTTCCTGCATTTCCTGAAAGAGACTTACCAATGACGCCCATTCTTGGAGGGGGTTGAGATGATGAAGGGTTTGAGGACGAAGAGGAGGCACTGCCATGGTTGTTGTTGTTGTTGTTGTGACCGTGACCATTGCTGCTGCTGCTGTTGCTGTTGTGGGGGTGGTTGTGGGTTGCAGAAGGCATGGAAGAGGAGGAATTGACCTCAGATCTGGAACTCCTTGGGAACTGTTCCACGGTGATGGCGGACTCTGATCCTGGAGAATGACCGATCAGATGAGCTCCGCCCACAGCAGATGAGGATACCGAGGTGGATCTAATCTTCTCTCGACTGTTCTCCTTTACGATCCGATCCGAGGGGGACAAGGGTGCGCTATCTAGTAGCGCCTGCAAGTCTGCCAAGTCCTTCAAGTCTCTCAGTCTATCCAGCGATCCCTGCGAATCACGCATCTCTCTGCTCAGAGAATCGCATGTAGGTCGATCGGTCCTTGGTGAAGCAGTAGTCGTGGTGGTAGAGGAAGTTGATGGTGCCAGGGAGAAAGAGCGATTCGCAGGGGGCGCTCTGACCGCGTAGTGTGCTGATCCAACCGTGTATGTCGATGGAAGCGCATTGCTTGAGGAGGAGGACGACATGGATGCCCCATGGGCGCCAGAAGAAGGCTGGAATTCCTCAGCAGAGACAGGACGGAACGTTCCGGACTTGGTGGCCTTCCTCGCGCTAGACTTGGGAGGGAATTCCTCGCCGGGCGGAGACGACGCTTCTGAGGAGGAACTCGGGGACACGGGAGCTTCTAACATAGAGGCACTCTTCTTTCGCTTCGCCTCAGCGCTTCGCGGGGACAGGGCAGGGGGATGGGCTGCAGTATCGGAGGCATTCGAGCCGGACTTCCCCAGCTTCTTCTTACTCGAGATCTTGGGACTTGGTGAAGCCACAGTCGTTGCGATGGACGTAGTAGTAGCAGTAGAACTAGTATGAGATGAAACGCTAATGTTGAGGGATGATGACGACGACGATGAGGTGAGAGATTTCTTGCTCTTCTTCTTCTCCTTGCTCTTCTCCTTCTCCTTCTTGTCCTTTCGGTCCTTTGTGCGAGCAGACGAGGGAGGAGTGATATCGTAGTGATCGCTGCTAGTGCCACCGTCTGAGGAAATGGAGGGAGTGGAGATGACGGCGGTGCTGTTGGAATTGGAGTTTCGTGACTTGGGCGACTTCTCTCCCTTCTTCTTCTTCCTCTTCTTGCTCTTGCCATGATCCGAGTTGGGCTCTGATCCACTAGATTCTTCAGCGATGGACGTGAGTGAAATGTCTCTCTCGTGAGGCAAGACCAGAGGAGAGCTATCGGCCAATGTGCTCGCTCTCTCTCTTCCTGGACTGGACGCCAGAAGAAGCGACGGTTTTGACTTCGGCGAGGCGCCTCCACTTCGCGTGCCACTAAGGATGGAAGAATGCGTATCGCCTGCAGAGAAGGAGTGACTTCGTTGATTGCGTCGGTCATTCAAATCGCCATCGTCGCCATCTTCGTCGGACTCCTCGCCGGAGAACGAATCCACTGCCAACACCAGCGGTGCGCGCTGTTCTTCATCGGAAACATCGTCCTCGTCTGCCATCAGGGATGATTTGCCTCCAGCTCGTGATTTGGAGATATAGGGGGTTGCGGGAGCCGAAAGAGGACTGCCCATCACTGGCGCAGAGCTCACCACGTCCTTCGGCGTCACGGGGCCCACATTCAACCCAGTCGGCGATGTGCCACTATTTAGAGACGCAGCAGGCGAATGGCCATTCGAAGATGCCACATCCAACTTCGGGAGCGCCACAGTGGAGGAAGAAGAGGTGGAGGAGGAAGAAGCAAACGTCTCGCTCGTCAGTCCACGTCTAGGACTCAAGGGCTTCGCAGATGGTCCCAAAACCTCCTCCTTCACTTGCGCCAAATCAGCCCTCAGAGGCTCGGGCATACGAGACGAACTAGAGACCTTGAAATGGCTACGCGACGCATCAAACACGCGATCGCCTCCAAGCATACTACCAAGCTTCTTATGTGTAATCGTCGCACTACGCAAGTTCGAGACATTGCTGACGCTCAACTGACGCTGCAGCTTCTTCGAGGAACGGGGGAAAAGGGAGAGGTAGATCTCCACAGGAGTTCCAGGCACCGCAGCAGCAAATTGCTTCTTGATATCTTCGTGACACTCAGGAAATTTGACGAACTCGACCGCAAGGAGCGACTCCTAACCAGAGAAGGGCGTAGATGACGGGAAGAGCGATGCAGCGCAAAGAAGACCAGTTTCCACGATTCAAAGGGAGCAGAAGCAAAGATGGTCAGTTAGAAAATGATGTAGAGAGCGAATAAATTGTTTGAAAGGTCAAACCGCCGGAATTGGATTGAAAGAGAGGGAAAGACGTACGGGAGTAAAGCCAAGCTGATAGTCGAGTCTGGAGGCACCGCTGAGGGACTTGACTCTCGCAAAGATCATCTCCTGTTACATAGAATCAAATTCGTGGCGCATATTAGTGAGAGGAGGTGGGAATGGAGGAAGAGAAGTGTTTGGCGAACTTTGACCTTCATTGGAACCGAATCGGGACAAATTCAACGTACCTTGACTTTGTCGACAGTGGAGCGCTTCGAGACATCAAATTCGTGGACTTCCCCATTGAGCAGTTGGAGCTAGAGGTCATGGAAGACCGATCAGTAATGCGAGTGGTTGTGTGTGTTGCAGAGCGAAACAAGGGTTAGTACAACCGGCTTCTCGTGGCATGGATGACATTCTTTCCAGTTTGATGTTCAAAAGGAAGGCATAGATGGGTAGAGAGGCAGTTCAAGGGAGTTGGCACACACGGACACACAATCCGGGAACCCAGGATTTGGTGACGTTTGGAGTGTTGGAAATGCAGAAGATGATGAAGAGGGTGCGTATAAGAAGTGGTTTCGAAAGTGAGAAAGCGGTGAACGCACCTTGAGCCGGAATTTTTGGTCGCTAGCACGAGAGGCCATGACAGTGTGCAGGGTGTCGTCTGGCGTCGGTCTATTGGCTATCAAGCATGCGCCAATGCAATACAAGTACACCAGGAAGAGGTGTAGTAATCAAACCAGAGAAGACACCAGAGCGGGACGCTGTCAAAACTTCGAGTGGAGGTCGGGGTGGTGCTGCCACGCAGACGAGAGGACAGCAGGAGCGCACGCAACTCCTCTCTGGCGCTTGGAGACATCAACGGAGGCACACATCTCGGGAACAGGGATTGTGACACATGATGCTCCCTTACAGCTTTTTCAGAACGCAACGCTCACCGAAACATCTTGCGAGCTGTCTATGCGAGACGGCGAAGTGAACGCCTCGCCTACATACCAATCAGACTCCCTGCCTGACACCGAAACGTTTCCCCTCTTTCCAAGCCTCTCAATGACTCCACAGCGGAGAAAAACCTTTGCACCACGATCGTGCAAGCAATCACAACAACAAGAACAACATGAACAACTACAACAGTCTGAAACGTGGCACACAATCTGTGCAAGGGCCAACTCGACGTGTTGCAGCGACTTGGATCCAACCCTCGGTCCGCTTCTCTTCGGATGGGTCGCCCAAGCGGGTGAAATACTCACAAGGGTCCAACTCACTCCATTTACTCTGGAGAACTGATGTAAACGCCATGAGAAGCAGATTTTTTCCAATTCAAAGATGCTCCGCAGTTTGCAGCCTCACGAGACTCATTAGCCTCTGAACAGCTCGCCACTTCAAATGGCGGAATTTGCCTACGAACATGATATAACAAGACCGGCTCCAAGGCCTCAAGACTCCGAAGAGGCGCATATTTCCCACATCATTGAATTGATGAATCAACTCCACGTGTACGCCCCTGAGTGATGCCCTTCTTGATCATCCGCGCTGCAACTGTGTTATCTGTTAGGGAAATCGGTCTGTTACTGACCATGTACGACTGTGGCGGT
>Ga0307375_10004565_pt1 | contig 13169 bp, 14 predicted proteins | sample TR1MG_FD_202531 | JGI IMG/M metagenome (GOLD analysis project Ga0307375, IMG submission 202531) | Soil microbial communities from Risofladan, Vaasa, Finland - TR-1 | ecosystem: Environmental > Terrestrial > Soil > Coastal area > Acid sulfate soil | place: Finland: Risofladan, Vaasa | collected... | reverse complement strand
CATCGAATCGGAGGAGGCAAACCTCTACGCCTTTGGCACGAAGATCAGCTACGTGCCGGGAAAGTGGCTGACGGATTCGCCGGACTTCTGGGGGAAGAAGTAAGGCAGCGAACAGCTAGCAGATAGCAGCAAACAGCAGACAGCCGAAGGTGGCTGTCTGCTTATTTTTTGAGCGGTTTGCGGGCGAAGTAGTAGAGCGAGAAGGCGAGCAGGGCGAAGGCCAGGACCGCGACCCAGTCGTGGTCGAGGAAGGTGTGGGGGAAGTTGAGCAGGTCACTTTTGTCGGTGGTGGTTTCGTAGCCTTTGAGGGCCACGCCGCAGAGGCCCACGATGCCGCCGGCGGCGATGAGGCCGGAGGCGTAGAGGGAGCCCGGCGAGATTTCGCTTTCGGCATCGGCAGCGTCCCCTCCGGCGCGACGGCTGGCCTCCTCGACGAACCAGCGGACGGCCCCGCCGACAAAGATGGCCAGCGTGGTGCCGATGGAGAGATAGGCGCCGACGGCGAAGGAAAGCGAGCGAACGCCGAGCAACTCCACGCCGATGACGAGGAAGACGCCGAGCATGACGAGCCCCCAGGGGAGCTTGCGGTTGAGGATGCCGCTGATGACGGTGGCCATGAGGCGGGCCTGCGGGGCGGCGGCCTTCTCGCTGCCGATGCCCTGGATCCACTGCACCTCAATGCGGTGCGTGGCGGGCGAGTAGAGATATTTGCCGTCCGGCAGCTGCGACGAGCCGATGGCGTTCAGCACGATGTACTCGGACTTGTGGTGCTCCACGGAGGAGTCTTTGGGGCCGAGAACGGGGAACTGGTCGGGCAGGTGGCGCACATCCTGTTGGACGGCGACGCCGGGATGCGGCGCGTTCATGTCCCACGCAATGGAGGTGGCGCGGAAGGACTGCAGCGCCGTGTTCATCATGTTGAGGGTGAAGCCGATGGAGACGGTGGAGACGACCACGCCGATGATCAGCGCGATCTGCTGCAGGCGTGGAGTGGATCCGACGATGTAGCCGGTTTTGAGGTCCTGCGAGGTGTCTCCGGCATTCGCCGCGGCAATGCAGACGACGCCGCCGATGGTGATGGCCAGCGCGCCGAAGGCGGGGGTAGTCCAGCCCTCGACGAGAAAAATGGCGGAGGTGGCCATGAGCGTGGCGATGGTCATGCCGCTGATGGGGTTTGCGGAGCTGCCGATGAGACCCACGATGCGGGAGCTGACGGTGACGAAGAGAAAGCCGAAGACGACCACCAGCAGCGAGGCGGCCAGGTTGGCCCAGGCGCCCACAAAGGCTCCGGGGACGGGCTTGAATTCGAGGAAGAGGAACATGCAGGCGACCAGAATCACAGAGCCGACGACGACCACGCCCATGGAGAGGTCGTCTTCCGTACGAATCGGCTTGGCCCTGCCGGCTGCGCCGGGACGGAGGTTGCGGATGCCCGCGCCGAGAGCGCCGAGGATGGTGGGCAGTGTCTTGAGCAGGGCGATGAGCCCGGCGGCGGCCACGGCTCCGGCGCCCATGGGGCGGATGTAGGTGGCCCATAGATCGCTGGGGCCCATCTGCGCAATGGGGACGGTGCCGGGGTAGATGGCGTGGGGCAGGTCTTTGCCGAAAAAGTAAATGAGCGGCATGAGAACGAGCCAGGAGAAGACGCCGCCGGCAAAGATGGTTCCGGCGACGCGGGGCCCGATGATGTAGCCGACGCCGAGGTACTCCGGCGTGGCCTCCACCTTGATGGAGGAGCCTTTCATGATGTGCTGGGGGCCGAAGTCGGGTTGAAATTCCGGGGTGCCGGGCCAGGCTTTGAAGAGGTTGTCGTTCTGGAAGAAGGTATAGAGCGAGCCGAGGCCGAGTCCGAAGAAGACGCGGCTGGCCAGGCCTCCGCCGCGCTCGCCGGCCATTAGCACGTCGGCGCAGGCAGTTCCTTCGGGATAGGTGAGCGTGCCGTGCTCCTCCACAATGAGCTGGCGGCGCAGAGGAATCATGAAGAGGACGCCGAGCCAGCCGCCGATGAGGGCGAGCAGGAAGATGCGGGAGTACTCGAGATCGAAGCCGAGAAAGATGAGTGCGGGCAGGGTGAAGATGACGCCGGCGGCGATGGACTGACCGGCGTTGCCGGTGGTCTGGACGATGTTGTTCTCAAGGATGGAGGCGCGGCCAAGCACGCGCAGGATGCTGATGGAAAGCACCGCGATGGGGATCGAAGCGGCCACGGTGAGTCCGGCGCGCAGGCCCACGTATACCGTGACCGCACCGAAGACGAGGCCGAAGAAGCAGCCGAGCAGGATGGCGCGCAGGGTGAACTCGGGCAGTTTCTCATTGGGCTTGACAAAGGGTTCGAATTCCGGCATCCAAGGCCTCCACGGCGGCGCGGGTAAGGATTGTTTGCGTTTCCCTGAAAGGGCGAGTGTAGCAGCGCAGGGGTGGGCCGATTCAAGCAAAGTCCGGGTCGGCGGCGGTGCGAAGAACTCTTTGGCGAATCCGGGGGTGAACGGGTAAGGTTGGGGCATCTCGTTCATCCGGCTTCACGGAGATTCCCAAGGGTATGGACAATCCAGCATTTAGTAAAACACCGTTCCAGCGACTGTTATCGCTGGATGTGGTGCGCGGCATCACGATTGCGTTCATGATTATGGTGAACAACAATGGAGGCGCTGGCTCGTGGCGCTTCATGAATCACGCCCCCTGGAACGGACTGACGCCGACCGACCTTGTGTTCCCCACGTTTGTATTTGTAGTGGGCGTGTCGGTGGTGTTCGCGTTTGAGGCGCGGCTGGCCAAAGGCGCCACGCGGGCCACGCTGGCGCGGCACACGGTGCAGCGCGCGGCGGTGCTGGTGGTCTTCGGCATCATCGTCAACAGCTTTCCGTTTTTTGCGCTGCAGCACATGCGCTTTTACGGCGTGCTGCAGCGGATTGCCGTGTGCTATCTGGTGGTGGGACTGTTTTATCTGTGGGACAGCCGGGCCTGGACCAAGGTGGTGGCGCTGGTGGCAGCGCTGGTGGGTTACTGGGTGCTGGTGCGCTGGGTGCCGATTCCCGGCGTGGGCGTGCCGGGGCGCGATGTGCCTTTCATGGACATGAGCCAGAACATGGTGTCATGGATTGACCGGCACGTGTTTCCCTATCACCTGTATCTCTATGCGCCGGACCACAACGTGCGCGACCCCGAAGGGCTGCTGAGCGATCTGCCGGCCATCGGCTCGGCGCTGATGGGCGTGCTGACTGGCCTCTGGCTGCGCACCCGGCGCACGGTGCAGGCAAAGACGCTGGGGCTGGGGGCGGCGGCGGTGGTGAGCCTCGCGCTGGGCTATCTGTGGTCGCTTGAGTTTCCGCTGAACAAGAACATGTGGACCAGCTCGTTTGTGCTGGTGGCGGGTGGTTTCTCTCTGCTGCTGATGACGCTGTGCTACTGGGCAGTGGAGCAGAAGGGCTGGCGCAAGGGATGGACTTATGTGTGGCTGGTCTTCGGGTCCAACGCCATTGGCGTGTACATGCTGAGCGAGCTGGGCGCCGACCTGCTGTGGTCAGTAAAGCGGACAGCGGCGGGCGGCATCACGATCAGCTCGGATGACCATCTGGCGGCATGGGAGCCGGGCTTCTTTCAAAGCACCTTCGCGCACATTTCCAACCCGCACCTGGCAGCCTTTGCCTACTCGGTCACTTTCACGGCGCTGTGCTTTGTGCCGGTGTGGGTGCTGTACCGGAAGAAGATTTTCCTCAAGGTGTGACGGCTGCGCGCGGTTATCTGGACGCCGCGCCCGGCGCGGGTTTGACGGGACGGAAGAGCCAGAACAGTAACAGGGTGAAAAGCAAACCGCCCACCGTGAATTTGAGCCAGACGGGCGCGTTCGAGGGGGAGAAAAATCCCTCCAGCGTGCCCGCAATCACCAGCATTGGAATGATGCCGGAGACCAGGCGCGTGGCTTCCATGCCGCCTTCGGCCACGGAGTCTTTCCAGCGGAGCTGGCCGGGGAACACCATGGAGTAGCCGAGGCGCAGCCCGGCCGCGCCGGCGATGAGGATGGAGGGAAGCTCCAGCGAGCCGTGCGGCGCCACAAAGCTCCACAGGGCCACCGACATGCCGTACTGGTGGCAGGCGGCGGCGATGACGCCGAGCATCATGCCGTTGAAGTAGAGGTACCAGAGAGTACCCAGGCCGAAGACGATGCCGCCGGCGAAGGTGAGAAAGCTGACGGTGAGGTTATTGGTCATGATTGCGCTGGAGGCCATGGGTGCGATGCTCACCACGGACTTGGTCCACATCTGGTGGCGCTCCATGGTGGCAATCATGGCGGGCCCCACATAATGGCGCATGAACTGCGGGTGCGAGCTGGTGACGACGGCGCCCAGCAGTCCCCAGCTGACAGAGAAGAGCAGCGAAGCCAGCACAAACGAGAGCTGGCGCTGGAAGATGGCCGGGTACTGGTCGCGCAGGAAACGGAAGAGTGTGCCCATGCTCGTCTTGCGGCCGGAGTACATGATATGGTGAGCGCGAGCCAGCAGTTGATTCACGTGTTCGGCATAGGTGCGCGCGGTGGGGTCGCGGCGCAGCACGGAGATGTCGGCGGCCACCTGGCGGTAGAGCAGGGCAAGCTCCTGCAATTCAGCGCGCGAGAGTTGCCGAAGGCCGCTCTGGTCGGCCTGGGTCAGCAGCGCGGCCAGCCGTTCCCAATGGGGCCGGCGCTTGTGGATCCACTGATTGGAGAGGATGGGCGTCATGGATCGGAATTCAGACCAGCTTAGCATTGATACGCCGGAGCTGGTGGCGATCGAGCTTCCGCTGGCCGGGCTGGGCAGCCGTTTTGTGGCGCTGCTGGTGGATACGCTCATCTGGGCTGCGGGGCTGCTGGTGCTGAGCCTGCTGATGTGGGCCTTCGGGCCGGCGCTGGTCAAGTTTTCCCGGCTCTCCTACCAGTGGACGGTGGCGATTTTGACGGTCTCAGTGTTCTTGCTGAACTGGGGCTACTTCACGTTGTTTGAGGCGTTCTGGAATGGGCAGACGCCGGGCAAGCGGCTGGCGCGGATTCGCGTAATTCAGCGCACGGGGCGGGCCATCGGGCTGTTCGAGTCCATGGCGCGGAACTTTGTGCGTTACGTGGACCAGCTGCCGTTCTGCTACGCCGTGGGAGCCATTGCGCTGTTTGCCACGCGCCAGCACCAGCGGCTGGGAGACCTGGCGGCGGGCACGCTGGTGGTGCGCGACCGGAAGGACGAAACGCCGCTGTGGGGCGACAATGGCGCGCGCACGTTTACCGCAGCGGCGCTGGCCCCGTTGCCGACCATGCCGGAGCCGCATGCGGCAGTGACGCTGCCGGTCACTGAGGTTGCCAAACTGACGGAGACTGACCTGGAAGTGCTGGAAGGCTTTTTTGCGCGGCGGCTGGACCTGCCCATGGACACGCGCGAGTCACTGGCCGCTCGGATTGCCGAAGCGATTAAGGCCAGGTCCGGGCTGGAACCGCCCGAGGGCGCCAGCGTGGAAACGTTTCTGGAGGCCGTGGCGCGGGATCTGCGGGATTTGGCGCAGATGCGCTAATTCCGTTGTGCGCGCGCCGCGGCGGATTGTTCTTGAGCCTGCAGTTGGGCGATGGCCTTTTCCGGGCAGATGTGGCTGGCCTCCAACGCATCCAGCTCCGCGGCGGTCTCCACGTCAAATGCCACGGTGCGGAAGCAATAAAGGCATCGCGTGTGGAAGGTGCCGTTTTCGTTTTGCGTGCGGCTGTACATGATTCCTCGCCTGGCCGACCAATCGATTCATCCTACGCGCAGGTGTAATGGGGAAACGTGACCCGTGTCACGAAACGGTGTTTGCCGGTTCCGGAGTGGGCGGGCCTTCCCGTACTGGGCAGGCTAGGGCGCCTGGCTGGCGGCGCGGCGCAGTTGCCAGCAGGGCTCGCGCCCATCCTGCGGGAACAGCGAGACAGAACAGGGCTGGCCGGAGTCGCCCAGGTAGTCGTACTCGGTCTTGCGGCCCTTGAGCGGCACGGTGACGTACTGGCTCACCTGCACGGTGCTGGCCGGCGAGCCGCGCATCCGGTAGACCGCCCAGTCGCCCGCATAGAGAGCAATGAAGAGCGCAGGCAGTGCGATGAGGATGCGACGGAACCAGCGGCGGATCATACGAGGTCGCCCTGGGCCAGCAGCGGCCCGGAGGGTTTGAGCGCAACGCCGGTGAGCTGCAGGCGGCGTGCCTCTGCCATAAGCCATGCAAGCTGCGCGGCGGCCTGCGTGTAACTAAGGCCTTCGGCACGAATGTTCGAAATGCAGTTGCGCTCCGCGTCCTGGCGGCCGGGTCGGGGTTGCCAGGTGAGGTAGACGCCCAGGGAGTCCGGCGCGCTGAGGCCGGGGCGCTCGCCGATGAGCACCACGGCGAGTTGCGCGCCGAGTGCTGCGCCGATCTCATCGCCGATGGCCACGCGGCCCTGCTCGACGACAGCAACGGGTGCAAGCCGCCAACCGGCGAGCCGCGGAAGCAACGCTTCGATAAGCGCGGGGGCGTGGCGCTCGACGGCGAGCGCGGAAAGCCCGTCGGCGACGATCAGCGCAACATCGCAGGGCATGGGTGCGAGCGCCGCCAGAGCCGCGCGGCTGGGCTCGTCCAGCATGCGGCCCAGGTCAGGGCGCTGCAGATAGGTGGCGCGATCGGGCGCGGCGGAGTGCAGTCGCACCACTGATCCGCCGGCGATGCGCGCAAGCTCTGCTGCCAAGGAGGCCGCATCCAGGCGGGCATGCACGGCGTCTCGCGCTTGTGCGTGGGCACGATGGAAATTGAGCAGGTCGCGGGTCTGCTGGCTGACGCCGGTGCGGCCCAGGCCCACGCGGGCCGGCGTGAGGGTGCGCAGGCGCGCGGCAGCAGCGGCGGGCAGCAATTGGCTCATGCGGGCAGCAGCCTTTCCGGATGCGCGGCTTCACCGGCGAGCCGCTGGAAGTCTTCGCCCGCGAGCCACGCCTCAAACTCCGGCGCTGGACGCAGGCCCAGCACGAGGCGCAGATAGAGTGCGTCATGGAAGCTGGTGCTCTGATAGTTCAGCATCACGTCGTCAGCGCCGGGCACGCCCATGATGTAATTCACTCCGGCCACGCCCAGCAGGGTAAGCAGCGCGTCCATGTCGTCCTGGTCGGCCTCGGCGTGGTTGGTGTAGCAAACGTCGCAACCCATGGGCAGGCCGAGGAGCTTGCCGCAAAAGTGGTCTTCCAGGCCGGCGCGCACAATTTGCTTACCGTCGTAAAGATACTCCGGTCCGATGAAGCCCACGACTGTGTTGACGAGCATGGGGCGGAAGCGGCGGGCCACGGCATAGGCGCGGGCTTCGAGGGTTTGCTGGTCCACGCCGTGATGCGCATTGGCAGAGAGCGCCGAGCCCTGCCCGGTTTCAAAATACATTACGTTGTCGCCGGTCACACCGTCGGCACAGACAGCACCGCGAGCCAGCGACTGACCCGCATCGTGCGCCTCCGCAAGCAGCGCGAGGTCGACGCCGAAGCTGCGATTGGCGGCCTCGGTTCCGGCAATGGATTGGAAGAGCAGGTCGACCGGCGCACCGGCCTCGATCGCAGCCATCTGCGTGGTGATGTGCGCGAGCACGCAGCTCTGTGTGGGAATCTGGAAGCGCAAGCGGATGGCATCGATGAGCCGCAGCAGATGCGTGGTGACGGCCACGCTGTCTCCTGCAGGATTGATGCCGATGACGGCGTCGCCGGAGCCGAGCAGCAGGCCGTCCAGGATGGAAGCGGCGATGCCAATCGGGTCGTCTGTGGGGTGATTGGGTTGCAGGCGCGCACTGAGGCAGCCGCGCAGGCCCACCGTGGTGCGGAAGCGCGTGACGACACGGATCTTTTGCGCGGCGGCGATCAGGTCCTGCACGCGCATCAGTTTACTGACGGCGGCTGCCATCTCTGGCGTAAGGCCGGAAGCCAGCGCGGCCAGGCGCGTGGGCGTGGCTTCGTCCGAGAGCAGCCAGTCGCGCAGCTCGCCCACGGTGAAGCTGCGGATGGGTGCGAAGGCGTCCGCGTCGTGAGTGTCCACAATGAGTCGCGTGACTTCGTCGTTTTCGTAGGGGATGACCTGCTCGTCGAGGAAGTGCGAGAGTGGCAGGTCCGCGAGTGCGAACTGTGCGGCTACGCGCTCCTCGGCGGAGGCGGCGGCCACGCCGGCCAGGACATCGCCGCTGCGCGCGGGCGTGGCGCGGGCCAGCAACTCGCGCAGGCTGGCGAAGGTGTACTGGATGGCGCCGATGGCGTGGGCAAAGGGCATGCGAATGGCTCTAGCGTACCTGAAGGGTGCCCGAGGACGAAGGGGAGAATCAGGAATTGCGCGCGGAAACAGCTGCGGGCCGCGGCGCGCCCTCCGGCAGCACCAGCCGCTGCGGCGCACAGCAGGCGCGCTGGAAGCGGGCAAGGTCTGCCTGCAGGTGGCGGTCGTCGCGCAAAGATCGGAGTGTAGCGGCGAGGATTGCCGCTGCGCCAACGTCCGGCGGCGCGCAGATGCGGTAATGCATCCACTTGCCCTCGCGGCGCGCGGACACAATACCGGCGCGGCGCAGGTACGCCAGGTGGCGCGAAATCTTGGGCTGGCTCTGGCGCAGGATTTCGACAAAGTAGCAGACGCAGACTTCGCGGCCGGCCATCAGGTTCAGCAGGCGCAGGCGGGTGGGGTCAGCCAGTGCGGCGAACAGCACGGCGAGGCCGACGGGTTTGGGAAGAGGACTCACAATACGATTATATGCGGATTGACAGATGTGAGGGAGAAAGAATACATTTGCCTTAGCATATGTGAGGTGCGAAACGTGGATACGAGAACTCTTGTGCAGGAAAAGTACGGCGCAGCGGCGCGGCAGGTTCAGGAGACGAGCAAGGCGGCATGCTGCACGCCAGCCTTTACCTGTTGCGACCCGATCACGGTGAATCTTTACAGCGAAGCAGAGAAGCGCGGGCTGCCGGCCAATGCCGTGCTGGCCTCGCTGGGCTGCGGAAATCCAACGGCGCTGATTGCGCTGGAGCCGGGCCAGACGGTGCTGGATCTGGGCTCAGGCGGCGGCATTGACGTGCTGCTTTCAGCCAAGCGCGTAGGGCCCACAGGCAAAGCCTACGGGCTGGACATGACGGATGACATGCTGGCGCTGGCGAAGGAGAATCAGCGGCAGGCCGGTGTGGAGAATGTCGAGTTTCTCAAGGGCGAGATGGAACACATTCCGCTGCCCGATGCGAGTGTGGACGTGGTGATTTCGAACTGCGTCATCAACCTGTCTACAGACAAGAGCCGCGTGCTGCGTGAGGCTTTTCGTGTGCTAAAGCCGGGCGGACGTTTCGCCGTGTCTGACGTGGTGGCGCGCGGCGACGTGCCCGAGCCGGTGCGCAGGAGTATGGCGCTGTGGGTGGGCTGCATCGCGGGTGCGCTGGAGGAGGGCGAGTATCGCTCGAAGCTGGCGGCGGCGGGGTTCATTGACGTGAGCGTGGAGCCGACGCGGGTGTATGAAGTCGAGGACGCACGGAAATTGTTGGAAGAGGCGGGCGTGGATGTGGACGCGATTGCCAAGCAGGCCGCGGGCTCGCTGATGAGCGCGTTTGTGCGCGCCACCAAGCCTGCGCCGTGCTGCGGGTCCGGCTGCTGCGGGAACTGACCGGAGGCGGCGATGCAGAAGGTTTACAACCTGCTGGTGCTGTGCACTGGGAACTCGGCGCGCAGCATTCTGGGCGAGGCGCTGTTCAATACTCTGGGCGCGGAGCGATTCAAGGCCTTCAGCGCGGGCAGCCATCCCACGGGCCGCGTGAATCCCTTCGCCATTGAGCAGGTGAAGGCTCTCGGCTATCCAACGGAGAGCTTGCGCAGCAAGAGCTGGGACGAGTTTGCGCGGCCGGGCGCGCCGGAGCTGGATTTTGTGATCACCGTGTGCGACAAGGCGGCGGGTGAGCTGTGTCCGCTGTGGCCGGGGAAGCCGGTCACAGCACACTGGGGATTTCCTGACCCTGCTGCGGTGCAGGGTACTGACGAAGATAAGCGTGCCGCATTTGCGCGGACCCTGCAGCAGATTCGCAACCGAGTGCAGTTGTTCCTTTCGCTGCCCGTTGAGACACTGGACCGGATGGCGCTGGAGCGGCAGATGCGCGAAATCGGAAGGGAGCCGCTGGGATGAGCGAGCGGAAAGTGTGCTGCGCGGACGTCGTGTCGGCACGCCCGTCGCGGCTGTCGTTTCTGGATCGCTACCTGACGCTGTGGATTTTTCTAGCCATGGGCGCGGGCGTGGCGCTGGGCCGGTTTGTGCCTGCGGTGCCGGCCATGCTGCAGCGGTTCCAGAGCGGCACCACAAACCTGCCCATCGCCATTGGCCTGATTCTGATGATGTATCCGCCGCTGGCCAAGGTGCAGTATGAGCGGCTGGGAGATGTGTTCCGAAACAAGCGCGTGCTGGGCCTCTCGCTGGTGCAGAACTGGGTGATCGGCCCGCTGCTGATGTTTGCGCTGGCCGTGGTGTTTCTGCGCGGGTACCCGGAGTATCGCACCGGGCTGATACTCATCGGCCTCGCGCGCTGCATCGCCATGGTGATTGTGTGGAACGAACTGGCGCGTGGCGACACGGACTACGCCGCCGGCTTGGTGGCCTTCAACAGCGTGTTTCAGGTGCTGTTTTACAGCGTGTACGCATGGTTCTTTCTGGCCGTGCTGCCGCCGCTCCTCGGGCTGAAGGGTGTGCTTGTGGATATCCGCATGAGCCAGATTGCGGAGAGCGTGTTTGTGTATCTGGGAATTCCGTTTCTGGCTGGGATGCTCACGCGCTTTGTGCTGGTGCGGGCCAAGGGGCGCGCGTGGTATCAGGAACGCTTTCTGCACATCCTCAGCCCGCTCACGCTGGTGGCGCTGCTGTTAACCATCGTGGTCATGTTCAGTCTGAAGGGCAACCTGATTGTGCAGTTGCCGCTGGACGTGCTGCGCATTGCTATTCCGCTGGTGATCTACTTTGCGGTGATGTTCCTGGTGAGCTTCTGGATGGGCCGAAAGGCGGGCGCCGATTATGCCAAGACGGCGACGCTGTCGTTCACTGCGGCCAGCAACAACTTTGAGCTGGCGATTGCGGTGGCGGTGGCGGTCTTCGGACTGAACTCGGGAGCAGCGTTTGCGGCGGTGATTGGGCCGCTGGTGGAGGTGCCGGCGCTGATTCTTCTGGTACAGGTGGCGCTGTGGCTGCGGCGGCGCTGGCTTGGCCAGGAGCCGGAGGTTGCGGGCGCCTAAGTGCTGTTCGCAGTCCTGAGAATTGGACTGGACCCGCTGCAAGCGAAAAATCCATGGGAAACTGTCGTTCGTGTGAGTTCACACTTGACAGATAGTACGATTCGTACTAAAGTACGAATCGTACTATGCATACGCATTCCACGCTCGAGTTCGCCCTGGTTGGCCTGCTGCAGCAGCAGGCGCAGTCAGGGTATGACCTGCGTAAAACTTTTGCCAACACGGCGATGCGGCACTATAGCGACAGCCCGGGGTCGATTTATCCGGCGCTGCGGCGGCTGGAGGCGCGGGGGTGGATTGCGGTGGAGGTTCAGCAGACGGGTGCCGAGGCGGACCGGCGGGGCCGGACCGTGTACGGCCTGACGGCGGAGGGCCGGACGGCGCTGGTGGGCTGGCTGGAGCGGCCGGTGACGCGGGATGACCTGATCTGGCGGTCGCCGGAGTTGATGCTGCGGTTTGCATTCATGGATGGGAACGTGCCACGCTCTACGACGCTGCAGTTTCTGGAGCAGTTTGATATGGCGCTGGGCGCGTATGTTGCGGAGCTGAGAGCTGACTTTGAGCGGGACAGCTTCGAGAGGCCTTTGGACACTGGCCTCCTGGCCTTTCAAGTCGGGATCGAAGGGATGGAGGCGCAACTGGACTGGGCGCGGCGGACCCGTGACCGGCTGGCGGAGAAAGAACGATGAAGACCGCATGGAAGTTGATGGCATGCTGGGCAGCGTTTGTGGTTGCCCTGATGGCGACAGGCGCCGTGATGCAGGTTTTGCATCTGCAGCCGGTGAGCCCGGCGGATGCGACGCCGATGGCGACGCAGATGTTTTGGCAGATGCTGAGCGGAGCAGTGCTGGTGCTGGGACTGTATCCACTGGCGCGGAGCCTTGCGGGGTCCTTTGCGATGCGCGCGGCGGCGCTGGGCGGATTTATTTTTCTGGTGTTGGGCATTAACGGCACGATCGAGGGCAAGTTTTTTACGCATCTGCTGGACGGGAAGGTTGCCGCAGCCACGACGTTTTTCATCATCCTGGCGCTGCTGCTGGGCGGGACGATGGCGTGGAGCTTCGGCACTGCGGAACACGGCGAAGGGCTGGCGCAACATGGCCCGACGGGCTGGGCCGGGCGGGGCGTGGTGGCGTGGCTGAGCTGGCCGGTGATCTACCTCGCCTTTGGCATATGTGTGGCGCCGATCGTAGTGCCCTATTACACACGCGGCGCGGCGGGGTTGACGATACCGCCGCTGGACACGATTGTGGAGTTGCAGTTGTTCCGGAGCGTGATTTTTCTGGCGGCGACGCTGCCGCTGATCGCGCTGTGGAAGGGCTCGCGGATGGGCCTGTGGGTGGCGCTGGGGCTGACGCACGCGGTCGTTGTGGGCGTGTACGGGCTGGTGGGCGCGACGTTCCTGCCGTGGGTGCTGCGCGTGGCGCACAGCCTTGAGATTACCGGGGACTCGTTTGCGTATGCGGGGCTGCTGGTGCTGCTGTTTGCGCCACATCCGGGGCGGCAGGAGGCACCATCCTTCAAGGAGCCGCACGCTCAGCCGCTCTAAGCAAACAAGCCGAATATGCAATGGGCCGAGCACTCGCGCGGAGGCGCGGGTGCGGGCGATCGGGCGTGAGCCGCTACAAGGATGAACCGCTTGCGTACACGGCTTGGCGACGCTACTCTAGCTGCCATGCGTACACTGCTGTGCATTGCGCTGGGACTAGCGGCAGCTTTGCCTGCGGGGGCAAAGACAAAGGATAAGGCGGCAAGCGATCTGCCGAAAAATCCGCGGGCGCTGCTGGCTGCGGCTGCGCCGTTCTATGACTTCTCGTCGCCGGATCTGAAGCCATGGCATCTGAAGGCGACCTATCAGCTCTATGACGAGCAGGGGAAGCCGACCGAGCAGGGCACCTACGAATACTGGTGGGCCTCGCCGCTGGTGTATCGAAGCACCTGGAAACGGG
>Ga0307375_10004563_pt1 | contig 13170 bp, 28 predicted proteins | sample TR1MG_FD_202531 | JGI IMG/M metagenome (GOLD analysis project Ga0307375, IMG submission 202531) | Soil microbial communities from Risofladan, Vaasa, Finland - TR-1 | ecosystem: Environmental > Terrestrial > Soil > Coastal area > Acid sulfate soil | place: Finland: Risofladan, Vaasa | collected... | reverse complement strand
ACTTCTTTTAGTTTCACATGAAATGCATAGAGTCTGTTCATAAATTTCTTCTGCATATCGGCATTCAAGTCGTCTTTGAATTCTCCGATTTTTGTATTTTTAATTAAGCCGTTATAAAATTTCTGGAAATCATCATCTATATATTTTACTCCGAATCTATTAACATATTGTCTGAGATACTGAATCATGAATGCATTATATTCTGATGGGTTGTTATAATAATTGGTTTTATCACCATCTGCTGTATTGTATTTCTGTGCAAAAACATTATCGCCTCTCTGCCAATCCAAGTAATGTCTGAGTTCGTGGCTCAATGTATTTTCATTATAATATATTTCGACATTATTGCCTCCATCATCTATTACATCGCAATCGAAGACATTAATAAATGGATTACCACTGTCATCATCCACACCATAATCTCCAGCAGTACCTCTTTTAATAATATTAGTGAAATTTATTTCCAGTACGTGTTGGTCTCTGGGAATATTAATTACAGCAATTAACAACACGCCTTTATCTGCTCGTTTAATCTCACTGAAGTCTTTACGTCTAAGTTTTTCATCGACTTCTTTTTTTAATGCATTAACTTCATTAATTTTTTCCATGTCTTGACGTTCATCAAGACCTTGTATTTCATCTGCAACGATATCGCCTACTCCTTCTTTGGTTATGTCTGCGTTACTTGGATTGAATTCCCAATTATTTCCAGTTGCAGACTTTATCTGTGTTGGTTCAAAGACCACATATTCTTCAACACCATGTTTTGCATGTAAAATCACGCCATCATGACCTTTTTGTTTCAAGATATTAGTTAGTTCCAGTGCTTCTTCTTTATCATATACCCCTGAAACCGTATCTGTTTTGGTTTTCGGAACCACAGGTAATTCTTCATAACTACGAATTTCTAATGGGTTTTCCATTTTCAGATACACGGGTAACACATTTGCACCACCAGTTTTTTCACCTGCGATTTCCGCATAACCACTACCCCATTCAGGGTCATTCATGAAATAGAAACCCGCACCCATGAATCCATAATCATTTTCACTGCCAAGACTGTCGTGACTGAATTCACCGAAGTCCTGATTCGTGCCATGATAAACAACTAATGGTTTACCATTTGCATCAACTACCTTTGAATTGCCGAACCACGTCTTGAAGTTCTGGTTTAACTTCAAGGGGTCATTATTTTGAAGTTCTTCGGTTCCAAAGAATTTCTGTAGTTCTTCGTTGACGAATTTCGGCATCCAGTTCATCTTGCTTTCTGCCATTTCGTAGCTGGGGTTAAGACTTTTATTAATTAAGAAAGCCACATCGGTTTCCCAGAAGTCTCCGGTATCCATTAACTTGTTGAAATACCCAATCATATTAACGTCTTTAAGCACGTCTTCTCGTATCAATAACAAAAACTCACGATTCTCGAAGTACTGATACCCCTGAACCTGTTCCAGTGTTTTTTTAGTAAATGCTCGGTATAAATGCATTCTGCGTTGGTCATCTCTACCTCTGGACTTTGAGGGATGTGCATAAAGGAAAGCGGGGTGCTGTGCTGTGATAAAGTCTTTGACGATTGCCGTGATGGTTGCCATGACCTTAAACACTCTACCTTTATTCACCACGGCTTTATGACCACCAGTTGTTGTGAATTCGATTTGCCAGACATCCATGCCATGAAGTACTCGATTTTCATCGATGTAGATAAACACATTATAAATGTCTTGGTCTTCGGTAGTAAATGTCCAGCCATAATCTGTGGGTCGCATTGTTGAAATTGAGAATGGGTATGCACCAGCACTACTATCCCCAACTTCAACGAGTTGTTCGTCATAGAAACTCTGACTGAATAACTTCTTAGTTTCTTCAGTAATGATTTCCACAACGTCATCATGACAAAAATTAGGAATCTTCACCTTACCTAATTTGAAATAATTATCTGGAAGACCTGAATCAATTCTACTCATGTCTATAAATAGTCATGAATTCCACTTTAGTCTGTCGTAATACAACTTGGGATTGAGTATTTCTTCGTCACTTGGTGGCTTGTTACTGAGCACCATATAAATTGCTCGTTTAAGTCCAAACTCATCTATAACGGGTTTCATGAATTGCTGGCTGTACCTGTATTTGATTTCGTAACTGTCTCTACGGTCCAAGTCTGATTTCGTTATCACAATTTCTTCGTCCCACACTATCATTTCTTCCATCATTCCCACGACTGCCTCACAGATGCCTTCAGTTACGAAGTTAGTGCCGTAGTTGTCAACAGGAATCAGTCGTAGTCCTTCTCTGAATTCATATGCTAGGTTCCCATCATACCTAGCCATCATCTTTATTTGATAGATGTAGCAATGCGTGAGTTCATGCATGACAACGGCACGCACAAACATACTGGCTTCTCGGTACTGGCTTTTCCTGAACCTACTCAGGCGTTGGAGTTCGTAATCAATATAATTAGGATTATTATCTATGAGGATATTATCTGGGTATTCGAAGTACCCGGCATCACCAGTACTGTAATTATAATACTTACTCAGGTCATCGGTACTGATGAAGGGTTCAAAGACCAATGTGTCTGCAATAAATTCCTCATAATCCGCTATGAAAGGAAGCCAATTACGTTCAACATAAACATCGATTCCTTTTGTGGTGGGTTTGCCGTGTTTGTATTCGTCATCTTGACCAAAACTAATTTGGGATAGTAGTAGCAGAATTGCCAGTAGAAATACTTTCATCTTACTAGTAAGATGACTTTAAAGGGTTTTACCCTATGTAGTATAAGTTCCTCCACACATCCAGTCTTTTAAGTCGTAGTGTTGTTTTGTTGTGCCAGTAAGTTTGACATCGCCTTCGTTTTTCGCTAAATCATTATAATATTCCTCTTCGACTTTCCCGTATCCAATTGGCGTGTACTTATCTCTGCGATGTTTTATACCGTATTGTAGAACCGCTTTCTTAGTGCCGGGACTAGACACGATGTCAAAAGTAGGTTTGCCATAAAGCAAGTCGGTTTTCATATGCTTTCCCATTCTGGCTTGCTCCGCAGCTATTCTGTCTCGCTCTTTTTCCAGTACACGTCTTTCCTTATAGAGTTGATACAGTTTTTCCCGTCTTTCAATTTCTTCATTGATGAGTTTATCGATTTTCGCCTCGTCTTTTTCACTGCGTCTTAAAATTTCATGACTGTTTGTTTCCCATGACTTGAATTGACTACTACTTATCTTCGACAGCCACTCCATGTCAACGTACTTTCGTACCACTGGCATATCCAGCATTTCTTCGATGCCAGAACTCAAACCCCATGTTCCGATTTTGTTTTTCATTACCCACAAGTTGTTTTTTCGTCAAAGAGTTTCTGGGTCTTCTTGGTATCAGGATTGAAGTATTGTGGCTTATTAAACCTGTCTTTCATGGCAGCAAACCATGCTTTGGTCTTGGGGTCGTTGTAATCAATATTTCCTATTTTTACGTGTTCGGATTCCTTATTAAATTCTTCCTCGGTTAACATTAAGAAGTCACCATCCTTATCCAAATGATACACGTTATCGGTTATCGTCAACCTGAGTCTGTTATCCTCCCCAGCTTCATAATAGAAGTGATGGGTGACAGCCACGTTACCTGTGGGGTCAATTATCTCCAGTTGTAGTTTCCTTTTCTTTATCATTTTGAAATTTTTTCATTTGTTCACCTAAATTCCTTACCCATTTCACGTAGTCACGGTCTAGTGGTGGTCTGGTGATGTCATGCATTACATTCATGAGATTCCATTCATTATCCTTCCAGAATTCCTTAAAGTCTTCATCGGTACTTCTTGCCCTTTCCCATATAAGTGAGACGAAGATTTCATAGTAATTATCGGAGTCCAGAATTTCCATTCCCATTTCGGCTTTATGGAGTCCCAATTTAAATAGGTTATAGAGGATGTCCCTATCCATTGTTTTTGACATAAGGTCGTAGTATTCATCATCACCTTCTTCGAGATTATATTTTACTTCATATTCCCATTGCGTGATTTCTTCATCAGTCATTTTCTGCATAAAGCCGAAATGTCTTTTCGGGTTTATCACAGGACGCTGAAGAAGTTCCTTTACTGTTATCGTATATTCCATTATATTATTCCCCTTTTATTTCCTAAACGAATTGCTGTGAGTTCCTGACTAATTCTGGTACGGACTTCATCAGCAAAATATATGTTAATTAAAACCTTTTTCTCCTTCCCACATCGACACTTCTTGATTTTATAATCCCAATAGAGTCTCTGGTCGCCATCAGTAAGGTGCTCTTTATAGATACTCAATACTGGTTGTTCTAAATGAATATCAGTGGTCTTGAATCTATGTATGTGTAGTCTTGGTTTAATTTGTTTCAATAGTGCTTCTCCCATTGCATTAACCCTATCGATTCCCTCTTGTGTCTCCGCACTAAAACTACTTTTTTTCATATCAATCTTCTTTTGGTGTTATTCTTCTCATTGTTTTCCCATCTTCTGTCACCATCCACACATACTCTCCTATTGTAAGGAAAATCCGTGCAGGATAGTTTTCAATCTTCTCCAGAGACATTGCATCACAGTCCCGAACGACAGCAGTTGGGTCAAGAAGTTCTGCTTTAATGTGAATATATTTCATAACGGCAATTGTGGTTGAACCTTTGCTATTTGCTGCGGACTACCGAATACCAAATCCACGTATGTGATTTCATTTTTGTTATTAATCCACCAGACCTTGACAATTGCCACACACTGGTCGATAAGCATTGGCGAGTTGTTTTCCTCGTCACACTTGATGTTGCAATCAGGCAAGTCCAGTTTCAGACGGTCTTGAATAAATTTTCGGGTCTTGCTGTCATTGATGGGCATCTCAGCCAGTAGTTCAGCATTCAGTGTCTCGTAGGACTTAATTACTTTCTTTATCATAGTTGAACCATTTAACTAATTATGCTTGGGAACTCATCTGGGGCATCTCCGGTTCTTCTGACATCCGTTATGTTCGGTGGTGGGTTGCCTGTGCTATCGTAAATGATTGGTGCTTGTTCTTCTGTGGGCAACGGCACGTCCAGTGATAAATCGCTCAGGAGTTTTTGTCTACCATACCATTGCTCCCGGTCCAGTACTGCTGCATTGAAGTTTTTCAAAACCTCATTCAGATACCTTGCCAGAATAAAGTCTGGGGTATCACTGTCATTCTCCTTGCTATATCTGTTTATTAGTTCAGCGAGTTCCTTTTCGAATTGACTTTCCATGATAATTAGTATTAATTAGTTTGATTAACGGATTTCAGGAATTCTCGTATTCCTTCAACCACTTCCTTGTCGTTCTCGACAAGTTTTCCTTTTACGTAGATGTCACCGTTTTCACAAAACTTCAGGACTTCAGTTACACCGTGATTTGTGTGAAAAACAATTGTATTGGGTTCGAGGTCCGGTGACCAATGCATTTCAACTCCTATGTCTGGTAATTCTTTCTTATTTTCTTCCATGATAATTGGTATTAAATAAAGTTATTTTAAACGTTATTTGTATAAAAAATTGTTATTGTTGTTTGAAAACTATGATAGACTGTTGAAGACGATTGTACGACTTTCTGAACCGTAATTAATCTGTTGTCCTCAAAAAACTTATCGAGTTTATGTTGCAATAGGTCTTCATCTGACCCTATAAATATTTTTGCTTCCATCTTATTTTTTCTTAAATCTACTAAACAATTCCACGATTTTATGCAATATCCATGCACCAGCAAAAGCCAGTAGTAGCATGAAATGCCATGCAATCAAAGCAGCAGTACCCGCAGTAACTTGGTCAAGTTGTATGCCTTCGATTGTCACCTCTGCTGTGAAAAACATCCAGACACATATTACCACATACATTACTGGTAGAAATACCCAGCGATACTTTATTGCTATTCTATTAAACTTTGTCATTACGTTTTTCTAAATAAATTAATATTTCATCAAGACAATCATCGAGGTTTTTGAATCCATTTTCTGGACACCGATACTCTTTCGGTACTTCACCAATAACATGATGCCAAAATATTCTAATATCCCAAATTTGGTCGAACCGCACGGGTCTGTTCCAGATTTTGAAATCCAGACCGCTTTGAAAAACCGCTTCGGCTTTATGTGCTGTTGTTATTATATTATTGGCTTTATGCCGTAAGTTAGATTTTACCATTATCGTTTCTTTTTTCACCACTTAAGTAATAACGATACGTTACATCCACACCTAATTGTGTTGGGTTTGGCGCACAGAAGTCCTCATGAACATTAACGGTTTTTACACCATTATTAACATTAATATAAACTTCATATACTACTTCGCATTCACCACCGAAATTTCCAGTGATACTAATTCTTCCGACTTCGCCTTTAACAACAAATAATTCACCTGTTTTAAGTGTTCGATTACAGTCATCAAGATTATCATGATTTACCGTTAGAAAATACACGATGTCTTTTGAATTGAATTTAGTTTCTATTTTCATTTTATTTTAAATTTCTTCTTGGTCTTCGAGATACCATTTTGCAAGTTTAGTAAAAACCATCATTGGTATCTTTATTTTGCCATAGTGTCGATGTTCGATTACCACAGTTGCTGGTTTAACATTTAAACTCCAGTCATTTATTCCGATGCCTTGTACCTCCATTGACATTGCATCCTGATTATCTTTACAATCACATGGTTTCATCGTATTTATCTCTTATCTTTTCCAACCCAATTTTTTCTTTTATTTTTTTACGTTTCTTTGGGTCAGTTTCTCGTTTTAATTCTTTCTCCAAAAGATGGAGATTTGGAACTTCATCACTCATTTTTATCTGCTTTAATCTTTTCTTTAATTCGCCAAGTGTGACCACCATATCCACTGAAGGTTATCCAACCTTCTTCACCAGCACGTATACCACCGTATTCCACGCTGAATCCACAAGTAAAGTCTTTACCGACTACTTGAAAAAAAGCACCAGTTTCTCCATTTGGATTGAGTTCGATTCCTGTGATTTCGGTTGTCAACTTACCAATTTCCATTGCCCTATCAAAACTGTCACCGAAATCTTCCAGCGTACCACCAATCCATTTTTCTTGTTGTTCAACGAATTGACTCCACAACGGATATGTTTTTCCATTTACTTCCATAATTATTTCTTTAAATCTTCTATTGTTAATACAGGAATTTCATCAATCTCAAGTCCGGGGTATAGTGTTGCTCGTGCGCAGAGGTTGTTATAATTTATTGCGTCACAGAATTCTTGCAATCTTTGGTCTTCAGTTAGTTCAACGGTTTCGCAGGGTTCTGTGGTGTGATGTGGATATTTTTTACTAAAATTCTCAGTGTGTCCACAACCAGCATTGCACTTATGAGGATATTGTGCTGGATAACTTGTCAGAACCCTTGCTGTTGGTTCTAAGTAACCAGTTTCGCAATTCGGACACTTGAATCGTATCCTGTAGGTTTTAACTTCTTGACGTTCTTCCATGATTTTTAATTATTGGGTGTTAATATAATACTTGCGCCTTGCGATGATTGGGGTATAACTGCTGTTGCAAGTTTTTTCATTTCACCAACAACCTTCTTCAATTCTTCAATAAGTTCATTTTTATCGAAGAAAATATCACCCCCATTAAGAAACGTAAATTGATACATCACATCCCAACGTTCAGGTTCTTTATCAAAAAGAATATACGTTCGTTTACCTTTCCCAATCATATAACCCAATTCCAAATGACCGGATTTACCTGCTGGCATATAAAGTAATCCTATTGGTAATCTATCAATATGATAATGGTCGAATTCAAACACATGAGTTCCCGCATAATTTTTCAATGCTTGTTTATAGGTGCTTCCACGAACGTGTTCGTAATCACGCCAGTAGTCATCAGCTTTTGGACCGGGACTGAACCAGTCATCGAATACCTCGACATTTAAAACCTCCCGTAATTCTTTTGCAAGCACCGGAACGTTTTCATTCCTAAGACTTCCAATTAAATATATTCCATTCTCTGTTACTTCTCCGTTACTTTTCATTATGTTTTGGTTTAATCATGCAAATGCTATTTGTAAGTCATGTTTTTTTCCGCACCTCTTACATTTATATATTGGTACTGTGTATCCTTTGGAGTTCCATCGTGGAAATCCGTCTATGGGTTCTGTCATACCGATTGGTTCATCTTTGTCGTAATCCACGTCAGCAGGGAGTCCAAGTTTTTCATCACACCAGCACCAGTCTGGATTCTCTACCATCTGCTTCTGCAATTCATATTTTGCCCTTATTGCCTTATTTCGTTTCTTGTTCGACACCTATTCAAATTTATTCTTAATTTTTTGCAGTACATCAATGATATAACCATCGGTTACTGATTCATTCATGGATTTCATGTAATCACCACCGTTAATTGAATAAGATGCGATTTCTTCATCAAGAACAGCAATAAATTTTTCATGAGCCGATTGAGCCAATTTTGACCCAATCCATTCCGTGGTAAAAACACTTGCTGTGTCCCATTTCTTAACAACGAAACCCACATACACAATTCCTGTACTTTCCTCATGTATTTGACAAATACTATCGATTTCCTCACAGTCTTCGAGTTCACGTGCTGGAACTAAACCAACGAATTGATTGAGGTCGTGGTCGGCATAACCTTTTGCATATTGCAGACCATTCTCAGGTGTAATGTCTTCAATCTTTTCAACTAAGCCGATATTAAACTCGCCATAGGGTGTACCAACCATTTCGTCTTCATCAATACCTTTGAAGTATTCGATGACGGTTTCGAGTTTATCTATTCTGACTTTATCACCTACTTTTAGTTCCATGTAGCAAATATAGGAATAGTAATTCGGAATTGCAAGAAATGACAAAAAAAAATGGGTAAACCGTTAGGAATACCCATTAAAATTCTGTCTAATGTATCGATTAGTCTAAATCCTTTTCCAGAATTTTTGCCATATCATGTAGCTTTCTAACCAAACTGTTTTCATATAATTTTTCCACAACAGCATTTCCATGCATGTGCTCAATCATACTCTCTCCGTACATTTCCAATACCTTACTGTCTTCGTCCATAAAATTAATTCTGGCATTATCGAACATGCGTTCAACCACTGACCAGTCCCACATTTCTTCAATTACACTGTGTCCGTGCATTTCGTCAACCCTTGACATATGTCTGAGTCTATCGGCTTTAGCTTGGTCGTTCATATCCATAATGTTTGCATCGCCTTTAAGTATTGATATTGTTGAATGGTCGTGCATTTCCCCGACTTTCGTCTGTCCGTACATATTAACGATTTTCGAGTAGTCTCGCATTTCTTTCACTTTAGCATAACCTCTCATCTCCAATACTTTGCTGCCGTCACGCATTTCTCGAATCATTGCATCATCTGTCATCATATGTACTTCTGAGGTATTGTCAAGAACATCAATTCTGGCTTCATCGTACATACCAAAAATCACACAATGCTTGGCTTCGTCAACAACAGTCATCTTAGTAAGAATTACGCCTTCGTGAAGCAACAACTTCTTTCTACCTCTCACGACCATATTACCAATAATTTCCTTGAGGTCAAGCATTACTTGTTCACGGAATTCTCCGGTAAACCAATCTGGGAAATATATTTCGGCTGTAACTAGAACGTAGTTATTTACGTCATCAAGTCTGTGTCCGTCTTTTGGACAGAAAACCGATTTAAAGTAATTACCTGCTTGAATTTCGGCTAGAGTAAGATATTTAGCAACTAAATCATTATGACTTGTCGCAAATATATCGTGAACAATTGTGCCGTCTTTCTTTATGAGTACCAAATAAAATTTTTCCATTGTATTACTTTATTATAAATACTCACTGGAACGTTTATTCCTCGGTTTCTGGTGGTTTCTCTGCTTCTCTTTCTACTTTCCTTATATCATAATCCTCTGGCTTCAACGCTATTGCCAGAATCAGGTATAAGAGTATCATTTGAGGCAATGCGAAAACACAGAGAATCAACCATAATATTCGCATTCCAGCAGGGTCTTTATCTGCATCAATATATTTACTGATACCACCAACGACACCAAATATTCTTTTTTCTTTTCCAACTAATTTTCTGAGTCTATACATAATTGTCGATTTTAAGTAATATAAATGAATGGTTTTGTCATCCAGTCTTCAACTTGGAGGTCATCTTCGACAACAACTTCTTCAACTGGTGTGTCAATTTTTTTTGTCTCTATAATTTGTGAAGAGAATGTCAATCCTAAGATTAGTAATAATGCTGCTATAAGTGCTATTTTTTTCATATTTCTATTTTCCTTGGTATTGCAATCCATGTGCCAAAGGTTACAATTAACAATAACTGAGGGGGTTGTGTCATCAACATAAAAATATTTATCGTTCGTAATCGGACGGTAAACGGACGATTATTACATTAGTTCGAACGAGTCTTAATTAAAAGTCTTGCATTTTTCAAAATTTAATGCTACTTTGTAGCATTAAAAAAATTAGAATGACTTATGATAAAGAAGAAATCGAATTATTTAATCGCCTTAGTCTTGCAATGGAACTTGATGAAGACAAGGATTATAACGTGGCGGGTAAAGAAATTGCGGAAGGTAAGGGAATTGATTTCTGTATTACCACTCAATACCCTGATGGATTACCTGATAATATTGGCACAATGTTTTTTAACGTAGATAATAATTTCGATGTTAATGTGGTGGAAACCAATCAATGTGCCAGTGCTGGAGAAAGATTTTTCCAAATTAATTTGAAGAAACTGTAACAATTTGAAATCTTTTTCGTATAATTGTGTAGTTCTTTAAAATGGTGTTGCCGTCACGTTGGCTGACAACTTGTATGTGAACATAAGGAAGTACATCAAGACGAACGTAGGTTCAATTCCTACCAGCACCACAAACTGTTTGGGGTCTGCTACGGCAGATAAGTGGTTAAACTATAGAACGCTTAACAGACCCAGAGATGTTGGAAGCTGGTTAATTATATAGAACGCTTAACAGACCGATAAATTCCGACATCTCCCCAAACTTTTTAAATTAAAACGTGAAGATATGTTCTACTGTAACGAATGCGCAGAAAAAAATGGGTATCCCGAATCAATAAGGAAATCAGTTGGTAATTGTGAACTTTGTGGAAAACGTGCTAATTGTAACGATATCCCAAGTTCAGAATTACCGTTACCCCCAGCACCTGAACTAAATCAGGAAATCGAAAATCTTGCATGGCAAGTGTTTCAAGACAGATTAGGTATTGGATTCAAGAACGAGCTTTCGGTTGAACAGAAAAAGACAATCACCGATGTCGAGGAATATCAGCAATACCGAGAAATAGCCACGAGACTCTATGAGAAAAGAGAGAAGAAAAAGCTCAAAGCAATTAATAATAAAAAATACCCGGTTATCGATGTTCCAGCAACCGGAAATCGGGAGTGGTCTGGTGGTGCATATACACTTTGTTTCGTATATTCAAAACACAAAGGCAATGTCGTTTTGCGTGGTTACATGAACGAAGTCGAAGAATACCTGAAGAAAAATTACACACATTATTTCTACAACATGTCGTTATGGAGTAATGGTATGAATAGGGACATCTGGGGATTCTGGAAAGACGGAATTGGTGTCTTCGAACCTCACAGACGTTCTAAATCTTATGTGGGTAAAGACAAATGGAAGTTTCAAGTCAGACCATATAGTCATTGGTGGGATGATGAAGGAAAGAAGAAAAAAGTGAGTGAAATTGAAACACTTTATTTCAAGCGTATGCCACACCGATGGATACCAGAATTTGATAACTTTTAAAATAAAATAAAATGGCTTACTCAGAAAGTTTAATTAGGGAAGTAAAAGAACTATACCCCGATTCAGTTGAAATGCATAATCTTGCGGATTCAGGAAATGCTTTTCTTGGAAGATATTTAGATGATTCTTCGCCAACAGGTATTCCGCTTGACACAATTCTCTTAGCAACATCATTGGATGAACTTCAGACAATTGCAAGAAGAGCAAAACGCAAAGTCGAACTTTATCACAAATGGTGTAAGGAAGACCCACGCCCTAAAATCGGATGACCTCTGATTTCCAATTAATTATTTAGAAAAATTAGAAAAAATAAGCTGCACCCCTAGTGGAATGCAGCTTTCAGAATTACGTTGATTCACACTTACTTGCCACGTTTCTTTTTGCGTTGTGCGATAAGAGATTTTACTGCTTTATCTGCTCCAAGTAGTTTCCAGAATATCCAGTAACCAAGTAGGACAAATCCCCAGATTCCAGCCACTGTTGTAACCAGACCCAACTTGATTTCCTCGCCTTGTAGCATGTTATCTAGTTGTCCGTATAGAAAGAGTACAACAATTACATTTATGATTTGTATTGCGCCTTTTTTGAACCAAGGCAATGCTGTTTCTTTTGCCCACTTTTTAATCTTTTCCCAAAGTGTTTTTAATTTTCCCATTTCTATGTTTTTTATAATGTTATTATCAGTAACTATAAATACTCCAAAAAAAAATGGCGACCAGTAGTCGCCATTTAATATCTTAAATTCTTTTTCTATTACATTCCAGTACTCCGTGTCCAAACAAGTGTTGGAGTATCATCTTCCAATGGGTCAATTGGAAGCCACGTCATAACATCACTACCTTCTTCCCAAGTAACCTTAAATGATACTACTTCATCAGATGGGTCATCATCAGGAAACTGTGGTTGGTCTATGGTGATGGTGTTGGCATCGTCATCCACAACATATCCTGCCTGTGGTAAATCAACAGTATTTACACCATCAGTCATTGATAAATAATAATTATCTGCCGTGATGGTAACCATGAAATAAATATCGGTATCGACATCTCCTAAGTCAACGACTTCAGAATGCCATTTGCCGATTACAAATTCAGAGAGTAATTGAGGATTGTCTTTATCACAAGAAGTAAAAATACCTGTTGTGAGAAAAATTGCTAATAAAATTAATAATGATTTTTTCATATCTATTGTTTTTGTTTGAGTTTCGGAGTTACAAGTTTACCATCGGGTGTTGCTAGTGTGAATGGACACTCACCTGCTGATTTACGAGCAGTGAGATACCAAGTAAATGTCATGTCTTCACATGCACTCAGACTCTCATATTCATAATACCAATCCTGTCCATCAAAACTAACCCAAATTTCAATTGAGCCAGCAGGGA
>Ga0307375_10004562_pt1 | contig 13173 bp, 22 predicted proteins | sample TR1MG_FD_202531 | JGI IMG/M metagenome (GOLD analysis project Ga0307375, IMG submission 202531) | Soil microbial communities from Risofladan, Vaasa, Finland - TR-1 | ecosystem: Environmental > Terrestrial > Soil > Coastal area > Acid sulfate soil | place: Finland: Risofladan, Vaasa | collected... | reverse complement strand
CTCCTCCTTGGTTACTCTTACATGCTTCTTCCTTTCCATTGACCTGATGATTGCCTCTGCTGCCAAAATTCCTGCATCTGCGAGCCAGATGACGAGAATGGGAAGAAGAAGCCGGGAGATGAGCCTTGGCAGAGGTTTGGCGAGAATCAGGAAGTAGCAATACACACACAGTCCGTGAATGACGAGGTGCACACATCGCTTCCAGATCGGCAATTGGTCCAACGGCCTTCGAAGGCTTTAGCCTCTATTGTTCCAAGCAGATACCGTAGAGGTCTACTAGAGACTTAATCTTTGAAGTTAGCCATTCCGTGTGTTTTAGTTGAGATAACCATTGAGCAGGAAGTCCTCTGAATCCAACCATTGCTCCAATCATGGCGCCGGCTACAGCTGCGTTGGTGTCAGCGTCTCCAGCTTCGAGGGTGAGATGTGTGATGATAGCATCGAAGTTGTCCGACGTTGCTTCTCTTAATGCAAGAATACCGGCACCGAGTGCTTTGAAGGTGTATCCGATGGAGTTTGGTTCGGAGAGGTTGAGAGCCATGAAGGATTGGGCGTTGCAGTATCGTTGGTATTCCTGTTGTTGATCGGGAGGGCATGAATCGATGAATGGCTTGGCTGCCAGTTCTGCTGCATGGAGAGCTGTCTCTACGCGCTCTGCGAATGTTGAAGAGGGATCGCTTGAGATGAGGGATGAGATGGCCACTGATACAGCCACTGAGCTCGCCACGCATCTCGGATCAGCGTGGGTGACTTGAGCCGCAGAAGTAGCATCGGCGGTTACCTTTTGGGGGTTCCAGAACTGAGCGCAACCGAGGACGGAGGTTCTCATTACGGCGCCATTTGGAGCCGACTTCCTGCCTGACTTTTCCCATACATCGGCAGCTGCAACATGCGGTTTTGTCTTGAACGCAGAGTGACCAATGACATTGTAAGTGTGCTGACCACATCCACAGCCGGCGTCGTCGTTGAGTTCGCTGAAGCCATGATTGACCCATTGTCTCAGCGATTGTCCAAACGCGAGTGGGTTGAATTGCCCATTGTGTTGCACGAGGTTGTCTAAGATGAGTACGCATTGATCAGTGTCGTCGGTCCAGTCGCCAGCCTCGAAATTGGAACGATGTTGGTCGGGAAGGTAGAACTTCATGTCGAAGCCTCTTTCACTGTCGTAGTAGAAGTTTGCCATGTCTTTGGGCATGAATTCAGTAGAGAGTCCAATGGCGTCGCCGAGGGCATGTCCGTAGAGGCAACCGGCAATGCGGTCGAGAATGAGCTCGCGGCCAAGTTCGCTCATGATGTTTGCAGGAATGGCGATTGCGGGCTTCACTTCAGAGCGGTAGGAGTACAGGCCGCACCAAATGGCTTCCTGGGCGTCGATCTGTTCGCAAGAAGGTCCGAGGCGTTGGAGGAAGTCTGAGCTGAGGAGGGGGCCGAGCGTCTCGCTGGAGGCGGAAGTTCGTCGCGAAGTTGTGAGGATGACATTGTGTTGCGCTCTCCAACTCTGGAGTGCTTCGTTAGGATCCTTCAATTCCGATTGAGGGGCAAGTTCAAACACGTTGTTGCGCACACAGAGCTGCTCCAGAGCCGGAAGATAGAGAAGTGAGACCGGGAACTCAGTCAATGCATTGAACGCCAAATTCACTCTCCTCCAAGGAACGCCATGGGAGAGCAACGTATCGCTAGACGGTACACTTGTGATGGCATTTTGCACCAAATCGAGGTAGTAGAGAGACGAGAGATCGAGAATGGAAGTCGGAATCTCTGCCAGTCTCATTCCAGCAAGTCGTAATTCGGTAATGTTGGTCAATCCACTCAAATCACATAGCGTAAAAGAAATGACGTTGCCAGGTTTGGTGAGGTCGAGGAACTTGAGTTGCTTGAGTGTTTGGATGCCGCCTACGTCGCTGAGCCTGTTTGCGCGCAAACAGAGTCGCTCCAGGTTGGTGAGCGCTCCGAATCGCGGAGGGAGGGATTTGAGTTGAAGGGATTGCAAGTTCAGGTCGGTGAGGCCAATGGCGTCGCAGAGTGTGTCGGGGAGAGAGGGGATGAGGTTTCCGCGCAGGTTCAGGCGTTTGAGGCCGGGAAGGCGTTGTGGGAAGGAGGTGAGCACGTTGTTCTCCAAATCGAGAACTTCTAGAAGTTGGAAATCCTCCAGGCCGGAAGCATCGCTAATTTGACAGCGAGAGGCGAGGAGAGAGCGAAGAGAGTGTTGAAGGATTTGAATCGTCGCCAGGGAGCGCAAAGAACGGTTCCCACTCACGTCCAGATACACCAATTTCGACAACGGAGTATTCGCCTGCAAAGACAAGGACGATAGCTGATTGTACGAGACATCAAATTGGGAGATGTCCTCCCAGCCATCCAGCTCAAGAGACGACAAGTTGTTCAACCAAGAGTACCGCAAATGTACCACTTTACGCACACAGACACATTCACTGTCAGCAACTACATTCTCCTCTGCACAATATATTACACACACTACAAGAAAAGACACAATAGACGCACCATCACCGGGACCTTTGTGAAGAGCGTTCGACAAGGCAACTCGAGCAGCCCACTCCGCCTGACCAGACCGTCCTTGACGCCATTTCTGCGCAAACCACATGCCAACTGTTGCGGCGGCAACGACCGTAAAGCCAACCACAGCACCAGCCGTATGGTTCATGACGGAGGGGAAGACGGCAGTGGGAAGCAACAACTCGGAAGCTCTCAGAACGCCAGTGCCCCACAGGGCCGCCCTGTCTCAAGCGTCTCCAGGCACTTTCGCTCTGAAGTCGATTCTCCAACAACCATGACCTCTGGTTAGTCTGACTCGGCGCGTACACGACATCTCACTAACGAGAGAACTCATCTTTGGCAAAGAATTGGAACTCTTAGGTGATGGAAAGGAGATTTCCAAACTTGGACCTCGAAATTTCGAGGAAACCAGTTCACTCTTCGACGGCGTCAACCTCACTCGCAATCACTCTTTGCTGTACCTTCCTCGTTCGAAATCCTCGTGTAACCATCTACATCACTCCATTTTCAGGCCCGTGCTCTTGATCACCATGGGATTCTCGAGGAACTGGTCCCCACTGGCACCAACTCGTCTCCTCGTCGCTTTCATACTCGTGCTGTGTGTCACCTTCCCTGTATACACATCACATGATTGGACGTCAACAGAGAAAGCTGCTTTGAATGATTTGGCAACGAAGTGGAAGCTACCGGCGTCGTCCGAGGGATTGCAACTTGGCGAGGCTGTCTCCGAGTCGTTTTGCCCGATCTCGCTTTCAGGAGTATCGTGTTCTTCGGACGGGAGAGTCTTTATGATGTACGTATTCCATCTCTTGAGAATCCACACATGTAAGTTGTTCATAGGAGGTACTGGAGCGAGTTGTTTAGAGAGGATGCAGTAGGATGCAAGGGACCTGCCTGCCCCTCGTGCAAGGGTCCTGCCTGCCCCTCGTTCTCCTCCTCTGCACAAGTGCATCTTTGTTGACGTTCTCTACCCCGTATCGATGTAACATGACAATTGCTAATCCGATATCTTGTGTTTCACTGTGGTTCAGCAACTTGAAAGGACGAAACTTGCAGGGCACGATTCCCGCTGCGATTGTCGACTTTGAGGCGCTCACTCATCTGTACGTCCCCTTGTGTTCATGCATTCCCCTTACATCTGTCGCCATTTTTGTGTTGCAAGTATTCCGACACCGATCTGCAGTCGAGGACTCTGATATTGGCTTGCTGGGAGCGCGTGTGGCCGGGCTCCGGAGTTGCCAGCTCCTCGGTCTCGGAGAACAAGAACCCGAGCACCCACCACACACACCGACTTGCTAACTCACGCTATCATTTGCCTCCTGTGCCTCAAGTGACTTATCGAACAACAACCTCATCGGTCCAATGCCAACATCTGTGGGCAAGTTGCAGCAACTGGATACTCTGTGCGTGAGAACGAACTGCTGGCTGTATTTGCCTGGCCCGCTCAGCGCGATTTCGGAACAACGGCGCCCAACTCTGTCAACCCCGTACCCGAACCGAACTGACCCTTGATTCCTTCCAGCATCCTCCGCAACACACTCATCTCCGGCTCCCTCCCAGCCAAGGGAACCTCATTCAAGTCGATTAGACACATGTACGCCATCACATGTCCTGCCGCTGAGATGGTAGAGCGCTCTACAACGCCGTTTGCCTAACGTCATTGCCTCATCTCTTCGTCGCTTCCTTTCTTCCCTTGTTGCAGTGATGTAATCGATACTCTCTTGGACCTTTGCCCTTCTCCCGCATGGATTCAATCTCTAGAATCATGGTACGCGGCCGAGTGCCTGCTAAATTGCCAATGAAGGACATCACGTCCACTTTTCGATTCGTCTGACCCTTCCTTCCCTTCTCCCTCCCCTCTAGCTGTGTGTCTAGATCCCTCGATTCGGGTTGCAAGTCGAATTTTGGCCATTGCTCCACAAGATGTGAGGAATCGGAAGAATTGAGGCTGTGGGGATGGAAGAGGACGGACAATTCAACCGTGCCGATCCCAAACCCCGTGCCCAAGGGCCACGCTCCCTACACTCAATCTGATATCGCTGGTGTTGCCGTAGCAGTTGCTGTTGGATTGGCCGTCATCCTTGTGATTGTATTCTTCGTGATTGTGCATCTGCGTCGCCCTCCGCCAGTTCAGGAGCAGGTGATTCAACCTTCCCGCTTCGGTCGCGCCGACTCCTCCTTGCCGAGCCAAGATTCCAAAGTAAGCCTTGGACATCAAAGCAGACCTGATGTTACTTCCAAAACTTCCAAGACAACTGACAAGTCGTCGTCATCTTCGTCATCTTCATCTGCCTCAGAGGAGCAGGAGAAACCGCAACTCAACCCTGAACCTGAACCGGTGCCCATGGATGAGCCCGAATCGATGCCAGAGACTCCCGTTGCGCCAAAGAGAAAGAAGAGGAGAGCTGCTGCTGCGATTGGTGACGAGTAGTGATCTCCTGAAACTCGCTACCCGCGACTGCCGTTTCCCTTTTGCAACATTCTCGTTTCCTCATCAAGCCGGCTGTTGCAATCGTAGTGTACATTAAACTAACTTATGGATACCACAGTTCCTGCGGAACCAAACTCACCGGAGGAAGGTTCAATCGCAACTGATTGTGATGGGTGGGGAAGATGGGCGAACAACTCAGGAACAAAGCCAGGAAAGCGAATGAGGCGCAATCGTTGATGAAAACACTACGAAACTGCGGCAGATCAGTGCATCGTGGGCCCACATCTGGGCAACGTCTCCCATTCTTATAGGTACAACCGCATTCAAAGGATTTTGTGAGTTAGAGGACACAGGTCGATTGTGTGAACTGTGAAGGAGATACTCAAGAAGCCGTCTGATAGGTCTGTGTCTGGCACGGAGTGGAACGCGGTGCTGACGCTTCCTGAAACAGAGGTGGGTGTGTTATGGAAGAAGTACGGAATCCGGTTGAACCACCGTCTTTGGCCCAGCTGCAGCGGACCAATCGCGCTGGCTCTTCGCCTCAAACTGCCTCTCTCAAGGCTGGCACTGGCTCTAATGTTGGCATGATGCGTGCTACACGTTTGCTATGGTCATAGACGATATCTTTGAGCAAGTACAGCCCCGGTTAGACGATGTACGAGCCTTGCGAATGAGGAATCGCGAAATCCGTCAGTTGTGACCCAAGCGACTGGTGTACAGATGAACTTCGAGGCGTGCAAGGAAGGAGAGTTCCTACAGGAGGGCAATTTAAGGGCTAGCGTACATAGTGGATTGTGCTGAGTTCCATATGGCAGACCAAATTCCAAACGCGCCCCATCTTCTGGCGGGGCATGGCGCAGAGAGAGAAGAGAGAATGGTCGAAGGGGCGACGTTGTGCTCGGTTCTCAGGCCGCACAAGATGACTGACGCACAGTCTACGCTGTACTCTACAGAGGTGAAATGGCTCACCCCCAAGGAAATCGCAGATTGGTCACTCTATTAGCTCTGCTGGCGGTGTTGGCGGTCTTGATTGTGGTGTTCAAGTTGGGCAAGATGAGTGGAGGCACCGGCCGAACCCTCAAGTCCACCTCCGGCAAATCTGGGGTTCGTCTGCCCTTCGCATTTCTCCCACTCCCACTCACATTCTTCTCATACTCTTTACTAATCTCCATCGTTTTAGCACTTTGGTGGAGCACAAATCGATACAGTGAGTTGGTCTCCTCGCATCTTCCACTTTCACGGCTTCCTGAGCCAAGAAGAGTGCGACCACATCATCGCATTGGGTACGCTGAAGTTCCATTCACCACTTTACCTCTGCAGTTGACATGCAGCCGGCTATGCAAGCGCTTGAATCGCTTCCCTTCACTAAGAATGGTCAACTTCTCACGTATTTCGCCCTCTCCATCTTCTAACCTCCGCCTCCCCCCCTCACAGGTGCGAATGATCTCGAAAGATCTCAAGTTGTTGGCAAGGATGGCAAATCAGTGACGAACAACCATCGCACGAGCTTCGGAACGTTTATGACCAAGTACATGTCGGATCCTATCATCATGGGACTTGAAGGTGCGTTTCCATCGCCATATTCGTGTACAATCCTGTCCTTTCAGTCTTTTCGGCCACCCTTTTGGTTCTGTCAAGAGTTGATTGGAGGGCGAGATGGCTGTCTCATTCGTAGCATAAAGAGTGCCCCTTTCTGGGCTTGTTCAGTATGACTGACCGGTGATGTTGGTGTTCATTGGTTGCTGTGAATGGCGTGCTTTCAGAACGCATTGCGGAATGGACCTTTTTGCCGGTGGAGAACGGAGAGATCTTCTACTTGTTGCGTTACGAGAATGGTCAGGAGTACAAGGCACACACGGATTGGTTTAGGAGAGACGATGATGGTCAGCATTTCATTGGAGGTGCGGGCCAGAGAATTGCGACAGTATTGATGTACTTGTCGGACGTTGAAGAGGGAGGAGAGACGTTCTTCCCGAAGGCGGACATTGTCGTGCGCCCGAAGAAGGGAGACGCCGTCCTGTTCTGGGACGTGACCCCGGATCACCTTGATGACGACATGTCGCTTCACGGATCAAAGCCCGTCCTTCAGGGCACCAAGTGGAGTTTGACTCGATGGATTCGCGAGAGATCGATGCGCAGATTCCACGAGAAGTGAGTGGTGTTGACCTACCTTTCACATCGCGATGTATTCGCATATGTCGCTTGTTCCATTTCTTGTATTCCAAATGAAAGCAGAGCTGTAAGTTTCTACACTAGAGTGCGCGATGTCAGATGACTGGTATTCATTCGATTGAGTTCCAGTAAGTTAGAAAGGTTTACATTTGACAAGAGCCTGCTATTTGCTCATATACAGTACTGAAAGATCTGAGTACCGGAAGGCGACTGATCGAGGAGCGAAGGATCGCGCTCAGTTCTTTCGCGCTACCGGTGATCCATCCCATCCATCAGGGATGAACTCCACCCAATATCCATCAGGATCCGCTACGAAGGCAATACCTTTCATTCTACCATCATCGGGCTTCTTGACGATCTTGCAACCGGCGGCCTCCAATCGATCAATAGCAGCGTGAATGTCCGGCACCACAATCGCAATGTGTCCAAACCCACGTGGCTCCGTATTGCCAGTATGGTACCCTGTAAAGTTGGTCGCCGGATCCTCAGTACCCCAGTTGTGAGTGATCTCAACCAGCGCACCACGCTGCGAGAACAAAAACGACAATGACGCTGCCTTATCGGACGCATCGGGCAACACAGTTCCCTCCGGAACGTAACCATAGAAGTACAAGGAGAATTTGGATTCAGGGAAATCTGGGAACAGAGATCATAGGTACGTCAGGACACGATCACATCATTGGAACACAGTGTTCACCCTCACTGAGCTTCAAGGAGACAGGAAAACGGTGGCAAACACATAAATCCCTTGAAAAGAGAGCAATTGAATGAATTCCACGAAAAGGAGAGTGATTACGCCAAGAATGACGACGCAAACGTACCCTGAGTGTTCAGCAGAGTCATTCCAAGCAAATCCTGGTAGAAGTGCTTTGTTGCCTGGGGATCCTTCACGCGGATCATAGTGTGGTGAAATTTCCATCCATTGGTGGCCATGTTGAGAGAAGGTGAAGTGAGAGAGCGCCAAACACGACCCGGGGCAACTTCGGGCGACTCTTGTGAAATTTCGGTAAAAGTCTGACTGTAAGGCCGGGAAGCCAAATGAGGGAAAGACCTTTCCACCCATCCTCATACTTCCTCTGCATCTGCAAACATGACCACATCAGTTCGAATGGCTGCAATCTCCCCTTTGGAGAGGATATTAGGTCGAGCTGAAGAGTATGGACTCCTGCAACCCAAGGTACGCGTTAGTCCCCAAGGAATTCGTCGTCCATCGTCTCCTTCCTGTTTATTTCTCCACTCCAATGCTAACATTGCTATTCCATCTCTATATACAATGTATTTAGGAGAATGAGAAGGTGTCGACCGGCAGTGACACTGTGAAATCCCTCGAAACGTTGGTGGACCTAAAATCTCGAATTGCCTCACAGCAACAGATGTTGATGGAGCGAAAGTTGGTATATTCATGTGAAAATGGAGAATTGGTACCCGAGTTCGTGAAGAACAAGGTTCTCCTCACTCTTGGTACGTTGAAATGGGGGATGGAAATTTCGCAACCGTTGCCCGCACTTTCTGATTCGGTTCATGCCCTCTCTTCACTGTATATCGGGCTTCTAACCCATGTTTCTGGTTCTCCTAGATGATATGAGTGTGAATATGCGGCTGTTTTTGGACCACGTAGAGGAAGTGCTGGAGAAGAAGGAGGTGGTGATGAACTACCTTCAGACGCCCTTCTCATCCGACCATTTGCTTGTCGAGGCTAGCCATCAATGTGATCTGTTGGAACTCTTGCAGTCTATATCAGGATTCCTCGATCAGGCTCCAGCGACGCTTAGTACGATGGACTGGGCTTCGCAGTTCAAGGCGTCCGACGCTCAACTCGATCGCAAACTCTGGTCACTCTCCTCCGTCACAGCACGATGCCAACGTTACCATGATGCTTTAAATAGATTGACGAAGTTGTATCGCGAGCTTGTCTGACACCATCTCTTTGGCAGAAAGCTGCAATCGGCGTTGCAAAGATGAGCGCAAGAAGAAAGGAGGTTTTCTGCGCATCCTAAGCAGCAGCTCCGGTTTCTTCCATCATTTTGTATGAGTCCTCATATATCAGCCCCACATATGGCGAATTAGGCTGATCTGAACTCTACATTGCGATACAAGACATCACTGCTTACAAGACGACTCATATAGGATTCCTCACTGTTGCCAGCGGAAGGCCTTCAGAGCAAGAAAGTCGCCCAGATTGAAGTGTGTCTGATCATACCTTTTGAGTGGTGAAGTTCGGGGGTAGAATTGTAATCTACGAAGTGTGTGAGTGGTAGTTCGGATATGATCGATCAGAATGGTGCATTGACGTCTTCCATCTTGATTGGTGTGTCTTCGTTGTTGGCTGAGGCGGAGATGATGATTTTGACACCTGGAAGGCGTCGGGCCACTTGGTGAGGTCGGTGAGCGCAATGGTGCGCGCCTCGACTGCGTTGGTCGAAGATGCATAGAAGGTCAAGCCCACTGAGTCACAGTGGCAGGAGATGCATTGTAAGAAGCCCTTCCAATCCTTTTCATCGAGCTTATCGAAGTAGCCATGCGTCTCTTGCAGGAAAGGTTCATCCAAGGCAAATGTCGCAAGGATGGATGTATAGAGCGTGTAATGAGCGTCTGTATTAAGATCCACACATTCTGAGACGTACATGACGCGATTATTCGGGTTAATGCTAAGAGCACAGTAGAGATGGAACAGGGCGAACGATTTGCCTACTCCTAGGGGGTCATGGATGTAAGTCAAGCCTTCTTTGCCTTCAACGAACCGATGGAGTGATGTAAATACCTCTTGTTGAATGCATGGTATCTTGCCGTTCGTCTTACTGCTGATAAAATCGAGACGTGAGGCCACCAACAGGAGGAAGAGAGCAGAACAGTGGAGCCAACCACTGGTGCTTCAAGCAGAGTTTTCAATGCTGTATCGGCCAAGTCGACCTTCAAAAAGCGTTTCCCAGCTTCAACGGCCTTCTTGCCACCAGGTAAGATGTTCTACAGACTTGGGTTTCTTAGTTGGGGCCGGTTCAGAGGAGGTTGGCGAAGGAGGGCTCCGTCGGTGGGCTCTTTGCTCGAGCTGGTGCATCTTCCATGAAGCCACCACTTGTTGCGCTGATCTCGTGAGGTTTGGAAGAAGACGATATCGGGTGATACTGAGAGAAGGGCTAAATGCGGCCGGAAGTGGAAGGCACGACGGATTCTCTCTTCTCTCTCGCCCAGCACTCTCGCTCTCTCTCAGCAGCCCCCTCTCATCCACCTTCTTCCACTTCCCCCTCCGCTCCCCACTCCAAGAGATGCTCAAGAGCTTGGTCATCACCAGTGGCAGCGGTCTTGTTCTCTTTGAGAAGGAATGGACAAAGGACTTTGAATTGGTACACCCAGACCAGGTTTTGCTGCGCAGGAACCGCTGCTCTTGCAGCACGCCTCTTCATGTCCTCTGATCTCCCTCTAACGCACTTCTGCTCATTCTCTTCATATAGGGATACAAATGGGGAGCATTGATTCGATCTCTCGAAGAGTTTGCGAACCAATGCGTCGGTTTGAATGTCACGTACATGGATTTCCCCACCGGTACGCCTTTGAACCCCCATGATAGACCCATCTGAGATTAGAAAAGACAGCACATGCCTGCTAACTTCATGTTTCATTCCCGTATTAGTCGGTGTCACCATCGCTGTGGATGCGAAAACGCACTTGATGTGCACTCTGCTTCACGATCGCACTGACGTACGCCATTGATCTCATCCCTCAAGTTTCTCCAATTTTTCGTACTGACACCTCTTTGCTACATCCAATTTTGCAGATGGGAGAACTAGGTTCACTGATTGCAGCCGAGATATTGGAAACTTTCAAAGAGACGTTCAGAGATCGGGACTTTTCGTCCTCTGTAGTCAAAGGAACGATGTATTCATCCTTTAGCTACAAACTATATGACTGTATCAACAACACACTCCGAACAATAGTCATCAACTGTGCGCCGCTATGCCTTGTAGATCCAACCTGGAACTTTCCAGTCATGTTGCTGACCTCCTTCTCCTCCTCCTGCAACCTGTCTGAACAGTACAACAACAGAAAGGAATCTACGCAACACTACTTGTATTTGATGATGGAACGGAAGCAATCGCAGAGGGAGAGCTTACAGATACGCTATCGGTGCTTGCAAACTTCCAGGCTTTGCAGACGATTGCAGACCAAACACGTACGTTTCTCCATCCCTACTAATCTTTTGGTGTATAATGTCGAAATCTAACCCACACTTACTCTCATCCCCGATCTCAATCCAGTTGGTTTGAAGAGAGAGGATACCTCGTTCATGTCGCTCGAAATGCCCAACACTCTCGTCATTGTACACCGAATTGGTACCACCGCCTCTCTGGTGAACATTTGCAGGAAGAACGTATCCAAGAAGGTGTACCTTTCAAAGATAGAGAACTCAGTGGCGCTGTTGAACAAGGTCTTCACCTTCCTCAACATCTACCAGCAAGTGTCCTGAGAACACACACATTGAACTGCCTCGCACGCTTTGGTAACAATACTGCTGTATATGTAACATTCTAAGAGTAAATACGGTCTCGTGAAGTCTCTCTGTGTCAGTCTGTCGCCCCTCACCGTTTGGCTACTTTCGCAGGGGACGGAGCGGCTTCACTGGTCATGATGGGGTGAAGCGTCATGCGCCTCTTCTTCTTATTGGAACTTGTTGGTGCCATATTCGCTGTGCAAGAAGATGAAGGAGAAGAGTTGTCCTGAGTAGAAGGCGAAGAGGAGGAAGTTGCTGCTGAAGAAGTGAAGAGGCTGACGAGGAATTGAACTCCAACGGGGCAGCTATCTGGAGTGGGGTGGTGGTGTGTGAGCCAAGTGTAGAGTTGCATTCTGATGTTTGGAGAGTAGGAAGAAGAGGTTGTGGCGGCAGCGGTGGTGGAAGATGTGGCCGCACAATGATGTGGAACGGAGGCTGAGTCTCTCTTGTGCTCCTCATCTCCATCATCCTCGTCGTCGTCATCGTCGTATTCATGTTGATTGTGATCCAGAGTGATGGATTCGCTAACGGAACCGTCAGGATCCCACGTGGTTTGAGGAGAGTTGTGAGTGAATACGGTGGGTTGACGGGGTGGAAGTTGCTGCTGTGAGTGTACGTGATGCCCTTGTCCTTGTGGGTAGTGTGAAGAAACGGAGTGGGCGGCAAGTGAAAGTGAAGGTACGTGCAGAAGAGGGGGAAGATGAGGAGGGAGAGGGAGGGGAGGGAAGGGAAACGAATGGTGAGAAGACGTGGGTAAGGAAGCAAGTGGGGGAGGTAGAGAAGAAGAAGAAGGAGCAGCAAGAGGAGGAGAAGAAGAGGTCTGAATCTGGAGTGGTGGTGGTGATGATGCCAAGAGAAGGAGTTCCTGAGGAGGACTTCCGCTTTCCACAACATCAACACGCGCAGCAGGGTCGTGACGGAGATGGTGGTGGAGGCCATTCTCGTCGAGCTCGGTATTGCATTGTGATTCCTCAATGATGCAGGCTGGAAGAGCACTTCGATGATGCTGAACGTGGATATAATCTTCTCGTTCTTCCTCATCATCATCGTCGTCGTCGTCATCCACGATCTCTATTGAGTCTAGAGTAGCGGTAGCATTGGTCGTAGTAGTCTGCGGTGGAGTGAGAGAGTGATGATGCTGGCGACGTTGTTGATGAAGGTGAGACTTGGACGTGGAAAGCTGGGAGGAGAGCTGCTGCTGCTGACAGTGGTGTGGGTGGTAAGCGAGTTGTGGTGAAGGAGAAGAAGAAGACGACGACGACAATAGAAGTGGGTGGTTGGAGTGCGAGATCGAAGGAGAGGTGACGGATAAGGGTGGGACTGTGAGGATGGAGTTGAGCGCGAATTGTAGCAGAGTGCTGGATGATGACGGCGGATATGACGATTGCGATGAGAAGAGGATGTGGATACCAGCAGCGAGAGCCTTGAGAGTAGCACTGTAGAGCGACAATGGCTCGGTGTGGTCGTCGTCGATGTGATGGTAATTCTGGTTGTCGTTTTCGTCGGCGATGATGTTCCGGTAAGTGCTGTGATGACGGCAATGATGGAGAAGCTGATCATGTTCATGCTG
>Ga0307375_10004561_pt1 | contig 13174 bp, 11 predicted proteins | sample TR1MG_FD_202531 | JGI IMG/M metagenome (GOLD analysis project Ga0307375, IMG submission 202531) | Soil microbial communities from Risofladan, Vaasa, Finland - TR-1 | ecosystem: Environmental > Terrestrial > Soil > Coastal area > Acid sulfate soil | place: Finland: Risofladan, Vaasa | collected... | reverse complement strand
CAATTCACACCGACAAATTCGTCAAGGTGGTGCAATCGGTGACCCGTATGGCGGGCTTACCCCAGGCTCCGCTGGTGTTCGTGCCGCAACCGGTCATGGGCAAGACCGATCGAGAACTGAAAGCTTACGTAGACGGCGACGACCCCCACACCGGGCGACCGGTGATGCAGGAGATCGTCGAAGCGCTCACGATCGGTCTTGGCAAGGCTCTGATCAACGACGATGAGTTCGAGCGCTCGACCCCGCGCTTGCTCGAACCGGATGGCGAGAACGAGCTTCACGAATTGTTCTTGCACAATAACTGGACGGACAAGCTGCCGATCGTCCTGCCAACCGAGGCACGCGTCGCACGGATGCTCGCCGGCACCAGCCATGCGCCGGACAAAGTCGTGGGCCGGCTTCAGCCAACCCCCAACCGCGGACTCTGGGAATACACCGTCGAAAAGGTGGCGGTAAATGCCGTGATGGCCGGGGCTAGGCCCGAATACTTTCCGGTGATTCTTGCGCTCGCCGCGGCGCAGATATCGGCGCGCGGCAGCACTTCCAGTTCAGCTTCCGTGATGACCGTGGTGAATGGACCGATTCGCCATGAGATCGGCATGAACTGCGGCATCGGCGCCATGGGGCCGTACAACCACGCCAACGCGACGATCGGGCGGGCATTCAGTCTGCTCTCGCAGAACCTGCAAGGCGGGTCGGTCCCGGGTGAGACATTCATGGGCTCGCTCGGCAATAATTATTCCTACAACGGCATTACCTTCGCCGAGAACGAGGAACGCAGCCCCTGGGAGCCGCTGCATGTGCAGAAGGGATTTGGCCCCGGCGAGAGCACCGTGAGCCTATTTCATGGCTGCCGCTCCACCACGTTTTGCCTCGGACTGCGCAAGACCTACTGGCGTGAGCACGTTCGGGACATGCTCCTGGGGACCGATGCCATCACCGCTCCGACCCTTCTGCTAGACCCGATCGTTGCGCGGCAATTCATAGACCGCGGCGGATTCGATAGCAAGGAGAAATTGATCGATTTTCTCCATGACACGGCTCGGATGCCAGCGGGCCGGTATTGGGATTTGCAGTTGGTGCAGAACTACATATTTACCCGCGCGACATTCGGCGAACATCCGCAAGCTAGTTATCTCGATGCCGCAGCCGATGAACTGATTCCCATCTTTCAGAAAAAGGACATCAACGTGGTGGTGGTGGGTGGCGAGGCGAACGGCTATTGGCAGATCATGGGCGCCCATCACCGGGCCATCATTTCTGTCGATGAATGGCGCTGAGATCCAGCCACAGACCGCCGGGCAATTCGTATGCCGCAGCTTGATCTGCTTATCGTCGGTGCGGGAGTGGCCGGACTCACCGCCGCGGCCACCGCCGCGCGTTATGGTCTCAAGCTTGCCGTGGTCGAGCGTATTGGCGCGGGTGGACAGGTCATGAATATCGACCGGATCGAGAACTTCCCGGGTTTTCCGCAAGGCGTATCAGGCTATGAATTGGGCCCCTTGCTTCAGGAGCAGGCGGAAGCTGCTGGCGCCGAGTTTCTACTCGACAGCATCGAGGGCTTGGAAGTGTCCGGCAGGGAGCGCATTGTTGTCGGCGCCGAAGGAAGGATCAGCGCCTTGTCGGTAGTGATCGCGGCCGGGTCAGGTAAGCGCCTGTTAGGCGTGCCGGGCGAAGAAAGGCTGACGGGACATGGCGTCTCGCACTGCGCTTCATGTGATGGCCCTTTTTTCAAAATGAGAGACGTTTGCGTGGTCGGTGGCGGTGATTCCGCCTTGGACGAGGCTCTTGCCCTCGCCAGGCACGCCAGACAGGTGGCGATCATCCACCGAGGTCGTGCATTCGCTGCCCAGCAATGCCTCGTGGACAGGGTGTCGGCCACCGACAATGTGGAGGTCATCCTCGAAACGGAGGTACAGGAGATTCTGGGGGAGAAAACGGTATCGTCCGTCTCCCTGCGCAATCTGCGCACCGGCGAAGTCAGCATCCGGCAGGCTGAGGGTGTCTTCATCTATGTCGGCTTGACCCCGCTCACGAGCTTCCTTTCCGGCTTGTTGCGCCTCGATGCGACAGGCCATATCGAGACGGATGTCATGATGCGAACCTCGCTGGCAGGGGTTTTTGCCGCAGGCGATATCAGGGCTGGTTCGGTTGCCCAACTTGCAGCGGCGGCGGGCGATGGCGTCACTGCGGCGGTTTCGGCCTATCGGTACGTCTTGGGGCTTAGGTAAGCCATCGGTATGCCAGGACAGCCCGATGATCGCCGGAGCGGTCGTTGCCAAATGCGCGGCATACAATTAAAGTTGCGGTCTTCGCATTCCCCGGGGCGCGGTCGACGCTCGCATAAGCGGAGCTCGGGCTGAAGCGGCGGAAGAATTTTGATGACAGAATGGACTATTCAGAAAGGGAGGTGCAACCGTGACAAATCACTCGAACGAAGAAGCGACCTACACCGTGCTCTATCCGTGCGGAACGGAGCACGCAGCGGCATCAGTGCCAATGGCCGAGAGGATTCCGGACCTGAGCGGCAAGCTTGTCTACTGCATAAGCCAGATCGTTGCGGGAGCCGACGTCTTTCTCAAGAAAATTGCCGATGCCCTGCCCCAATATATTCCGGGCGTCACTGCGGTCTTCGTCCATAAGAGCACGCCATATATGTCGGACGATCCGGAATTGTGGGCCGAGATAGTCAGCAAGGGCCACGCGGTCATTTACGGCTGCGGCGCCTGAGGCTCCTGCACCATGTGGGGTTCCCACTGGACGATGGAGCTGGAACAAAAGGGTATTCCGGGCGTGTTCATCGTCGATGAGCCGTTCCAGGCAGACTTGCAGATTACCTGTGACAAGGAAGGAATGTCGAAGCTGCGCCGGGTCGTCGTGCCACACCCTTGCGGGGATGTGAGCGATGAACAATTGCCGGCGTTCATGACGCAGTTCGTTACTGCCTTGACCGCCGCCCTGAGCGACGAAGAGCGGCATCCCGCCGCGAAGAAGCACGAGACCCCCGCGAGAATTGCCTTCAAGGGCACCTTGTCCGAGGTGAATCAGTTCTTCTACAAGCGCGGATGGTCCGATGGCCTCCCCCTCATTCCGCCAACCGAGAAAGCGGTCGCGGCGATGTTGAAGGGAACCCGCCACGCTCCCGAGGCAATCGTGACCAACAACATGTTGCCGGAGAGTATGACGGTAACGGTTGAGAACGTGGCGACGGTCGCGGTGATGGCCGGGTGCGAACCCAAGTACCTGCCGCTCCTCCTCAGCATCATAGAAGCCTTCGACAATGACTGGTTTTCATCCACTGTCCGTTCCACCACCTCGTTTTCGTTTGCCATCCTGGTAAATGGACCGGGGGCCAAGAAGCTGGGGATGAACGCCGGTATCAATGCACTCGGTTCCGGTACCGATAACAAGGCCAACGCCACCATCGGACGCTTCCTGAGACTGGCGATCATCTGCCTGGGCGGTTCCAGGAGCCGCATCAATGATATGAGCAGTATCGGGAATCCGAGCAAATACAGTTTTGCCTTTGCGGAAAACGAAGAGCGGAGTCCTTGGGAGCCGTATCATGTTTCATCGGGCTATAGCGCCGACCAGAACGTCGTCACCGTCATGACCGGGGGCTGGAGCCATAACTCGCCCTTCGGCAAAGTCGAGCATGACGTGGTGCGGGGTCTTGACTCGATAGCCCGAACAATCGCCAACTATGAATTGCCGAACGGTTGTCTGCTGCTGATGGATCCCATGGCAGCGCGGAAGATCGCGGCACAAGGCTATACCAAGCAGGCGACGGAGGAGTATATCTGGTCGCGTGCGACCCGAACGCTGGCCGATTTCCAAGCCGACGCGTTTTACTCCTGGTTCATCGAGCCGGTCCTCAAGGGCAAGGAGTGGTATGGCAGGAAGGCACTGTGGCCCGCAAGTTACCTCGATCTCGGCCTTGACGACCAGGTGCAGATATTCCCGGCCGGCTCGGTGAGAATCGTGGTTGTGGGCGGAGAGACCAACACCTTTACCCAGAGCTGGCAGCTGGCGCGGCCGTCCTCGGTGGTAATCGATAAATGGAAATAGTCTATGTCGATTGCGAGAACGCAAGGATGATCCCGCCCCCCGGTAATGGGAATGTCATTATTGCAGCCATGATGAACAGAAGGCCACGGAGGCTCGTAGATGGATTTTGATGCAATCATCGTTGGTGGCGGACCGGCCGGACTAACGGCCGGGGAATATTTGGCGCGCGCAGGGTTTCGCGTGTTGCTGCTGGAAAAGGAGTCTTTCGGCGGCCGAATGATGAAACTGGAATGGGTCGTCAACTATCCGCTTGCCGGCGAACGGGTGGCCGGGGCCACCCTCGCCGCGGAAATGGTCGACTCGGCGGCAAAATCCGGCTTGCGCATGGAGCAGGAAGAGGTGGTCGAGATCGAGTCCTACTCTTCCTGCAAAACGGTTGTTTGTGCCGATGGCAAGGCATATACCTGTGCGGTGGTGATTCTGGCTGGCGGCCTGACCACGAAGAAGCTGGGCGTTCCCGGAGAAGACAGACCTCAAGGAACAGGCATCATTAGTTGCGCCATTTGTGATGCGAGCCTATTTTCCAATCAGGTAGTCGCAGTCTGCGGCGGCGGCGATGCGGGGACTATCGAGGCGCTGTACCTGGCCAAATTTGCCGCCAAGGTATTGCTCATCGAAGCCGAATCCGCGCTGAGCGCAAAGCCGATGTTCCAGGACCGCGCTCGCGCACAAGCGAAAATTGAGATTCGTTGCGGCGAAAAGCTCGTGGAAATCGTCGGCGACAAATATGTGACGGGCCTGGGGGTGGTGAACGCGGCCACCGGCCGAAAGGAATTGCTGGCGGTGGGAGGCGTTTTGATTCAGGTGGGTTTTGAACCGGAAACCGGCTATTTGCAGGAGCTTCTGCCTCTGGACGAGTTGGGTTATGTCGAGGTGAGCGAGCAATTTGAAACCGAAGTCTCTGGCATTATTGCCGCGGGTGATATTCGTCGCGGAGCACTCCGCAAGGTTGCAGCGGCGGTAAGCGATGGAACGAGCGCGGCGATTACCGCACAGCGGCTTATTCAGGAAATGAGGCAGGAGAATTAGCACGCCCGACGGAACTCCGTCAGGGGCGCAGTCTGCCCGCCTCGGCGATGCGCGCCAGGTCGATCAGAGTATCCGCGCCAGTCTTGTGCATGACCCTTGCCTTGTGAATCTCCACGGTCCGATGGCTGATACCCAAGCGACGCGCAATTTCCTTGTTGGCTAGCCCTTCAACGGCCAGGACCATCACCTCGCGTTCTCGTTCGGTCAGGCATGCCACGCGTGCCGCGGCCACCTGCATGGTCTCGGCTTGCGTCCTGAGCCTTTCGCTTTCGAGCAGCGCCAGCTGCACACTCTCCAGCAGCGCCGTCCCCGTGACCGGCTTGGTCAGGAAATCGATCGCGCCCGCCTTGATGGCGCGCACACTGAGCGAGATGTCGCCATGGCCGGTGAGGAAGATGAGCGGCAGCCTGACGCCGCGCCTCGATAGCTCGGCCTGCAACTGCATGCCGTCCATTCCGGGCATGCGGATATCGACGATGGCGCAACTGCACGGTGCAGGCCGGCCAGCCGCCAGGAATGCATCCGCGCTATCGAAGGTTTCGACCGCAAAATTCCCCTCTTCCAGCAGGAGCGCCAGCGAATCCCGTACTGCCGGATCGTCGTCGACCACAAAGACCGTCGGGCCGTTCATGAGGCAAAGGGCAGGGTGAAGCGAAACGTCGCGCCGGGGCCCGCCTCCGGGTCCGCCCAGAGCTGCCCGCCGTGCGCCTCTATCAGCGCACGACTGATCGCAAGCCCGAGTCCTATGCCCTCTGGCTTGGTGGTATAAAAGGGCTCGAAAATGCGGCGGGCCGTTGCCGCATCAAGTCCCGGGCCGTTGTCCTGCACTGTCACCTCCGCCATGCTTTTTCCCGTCGTTGTCCGTACCGTGATCTTAATGGTGCTGGTCGGTACTCCAGCCTCGCGCGCTGCCTCGACGCCGTTATGCAGCAGGGTGACCAGGATCTTCTGCACCTGAAGACGATTCGCCAGAACGGGGGGAAGGTCACGCTCCAGTTCGATCACCGGCCGAAATCCGCCGTAGCCACTTTCTTCGGCAATGACCAGCGCCTCGCGCACCACAAGGTTGAGATCGACGGGCTCCGCCGCGGCTTTGCCCTTGTGCAGGAAATTGAGCAGTTCGTGCAGGGTCCGTCCTGCGCGCTGCGCCTGCTCCACGGCGCCCTGAAGTGCGTGCTCCAATTTCTCCGGGCTCTTGGTGCCGCCGCGCAGCATGCGCAGCGCCGCCTCGCTGTAGGCCGAAATCGACACCAGCGGCTGGTTCAGCTCGTGGGCTATCGCTGCGGCCGTCTGTGCCGCAACCTGCTGGTTGACCAGCAATTCCATCTCGCTGCGGCGCTCCTGCAGCTCCTTTTCCAGTCGCTTCTGCTCCGAAATATCTTTTAGCGTGCCGACAAACCGGACGGCGCGGCCGCCCTCGAAAAATGACCGTCCGTTAGCCGCCACCTGCCGCAGGCTGCCATCGGCGCGGCTGATAACACGGTATTCGGCGCTGTACTCGCCGGTGCCGAGGGGATCGAGCGCTCGATCGATGGCCGCTTGCGTCGCCTCACGGTCATCGGGATGCACCCCCATCATGAATGTTGCATAGCTGATCGGCTCGTCCGGCCCGATGCCCCAGAGTTCCCGCGTGCGCTCGTCCCACTCGAGCGTGCCGCCGGCGATGTCGCGATCATAGATGCCCAGACCGGCCGCCGACTTCGCCAGCCGCAAGCGATCTTCACTCGTTCGCAGCTCGCTCATGGCTCGCTTGAGCTCCGTGATATCCGCTTTGACCGCCACATAATGAGTTACTTCCCCGCCCGCCAGGCGGAGGGGAGAGATGGTGGCAGCCTCGCGGTAGTCCGCGCCATCCTTGCGTCGGTTGATGAATTCCCCGTGCCAGACCTTCCCAGCAACAAGCGTGGCCCAGAGTTCCTCATAGGTTTCCGGCGGCGTGCGTCCCGATTTGAGCAGGCGCGAGTTTTGGCCCAGGACCTCCGCGGCGGCATACCCGGAGGCGAGGCTGAACGCCGGATTGACATACTGGATGCGCGCACGCAGGTCGGTGATGACGATGCTGACGGGACTCTGCGCTACCGCCAGCGACAGCTTGCGCAATTCTTCCTCCGCCCGCTTGCGTTCCGTAATGTTCTCGATGACGGCGACGAACTCGCCGGCGGCGGGCCGATAAACGACGAACGAGCACCACTTGTCCAGGGCTGCAAGATAATGCTCCCAACGTGCCGGTTCTCCGGTCCGGACAACCCGGCCGAAAACTTCCAAGGCGCCCTGGTTGTCCCGAACGCAGCCAAGAGGGATTTCGCTGATCTTGCGGCCGACCACGTCCTTCAAGCCCGCTACCTTCTCGAAAGCCGGGTTGACCGCGATGTACTCGTAATCGACGGCTACGCCCTCCCGAAAGATCATGCGGCAGTGGGCAAGTCCATCCAGCATGTTCTCGAACAGGGAGCCGTAGCGGCTCTCGCTCGATCGCAGCTGCGCCATGATTCGCTCGCGTTCCGAAAGAATGATTGCCAAAGACATGCCCATCAGCGCAAGAATAATCGTGTAGGACCAGAAATTGGTCAGTTGCGTCCGGGCCAGGTCGTGGCCGAAGAGCCCCTGCCCCTGCGCTGCGCCCGCGAGCGCCTGCAGGGTGGCCACCAGGATAATGAGGAGGACGCCGTGCAGACCCAGGCGCACCGCGGCCCAGAAAACGACCAGATACATCCAGTAGCCCTGGTTGACGAGACCGAATACGCCAGGGAACCAGCCAAGAAAAATGATCTGTCCGACTAGGAAAGACAGCCCGAACAAGACCATGGCTTCCAGAACATTCCATGCCTGCTTGCGAGGCGGCTGGCGCCAGACCAAGATGAGTGGAGCGACGACGATGATGCCCAGCGTACCGCCCATCCACCAGTGTGCGAGTTCATGCCAGAAATCATCCGCAGCGATTTGCCCGAAAAGTATCAGGGTGCCGACGCCGATCAATGCGCAGACCCCGGGGCTGAGCATCGCCGCCAAATAGCACATCCGGAAGAAATCGCGCGCGGACTGAAGCGATACATCGAAATCGCCTTTCCGGGTCAGCAACCACGCCCCGAGCAAGGGCTCAAGAACGATGCCGATGGCAATGAGGGCGGCGACGTCAAGAGACTGGCCCTCCCATAGCAGGGCCGCGATCGCACCGGCATAGATGCCAGCCGAGAATTTCCTTCCACCGAGGAGCAGTACCGCCAGCGAAAGCCCAGAACCGGGCCAAAACACCGTCACCATGCCGTTGGTCGAGTAGAAGGTGAGAACGATCTTGTTGAGTAAGGCAAAAACAACCGCCGTCCCGGCCAACCATGGCAGATCAGTCCAGCGGTATGTCGATGCAATTCTCATTGCCACGGTCGGCGGGGTGAGCACATCCGGGTAGCGTTTAGGAGGGTGCGGACGATGAGCCTATGGGCACCGTAAGGCATCGCCGCTTCCGCGTCAATGACCCTATCGATAGGGGCAAACCCTTACGCGTGGGCGCGTATTTATGTTCTGCGCATACACGCATAGATTGCTATCTGGGTTGTAGCTTGCTACGCCTTACGTGGCGTTGATCAGTTTGTCTTTCGGCTTGCGCCGCCGCCAATGCCATGACTGCCGGTGTCAATTGGGAGATCAGAGTGAAAGCAATGGCAACGAAGCACAAGACCAGCGGCAAACCTACACCCAGCGCCATCATGGAAAGCGCAACTTCCTCAGACGCCAAAAGCCGACTCGATCGTATCGCCGCAGCGGCCTTCTACAAGTCAGAAGCACGCGGTTTCGTGCCTGGTCGGGAGCTTGAGGACTGGCTTGAAGCCGAGGCAGAGTTCGAAGGGCGGGAGGGGCAGTGATCATGCTCGTAAATCAGCCGTCTTTGCCCCACGCCGGCGCCGACGCGGCCCCCAGGGTTGATGTCATCGCGGCCGTCTCGCTGGAACCTACGGCCGTATTGACCCTGGATGATCGCGGCATGATCCGCGATTGCACCGAAGTCTGCGAGACCTTGTTCAAGTATCGCCGCAGCGAACTGGTCTGGCAACACGTATCCATGCTGCTACCGGAATTGGCGAAGCTGGACCCGATGCAGAACGGCCAGCCCAACCCGTACCTGCAATTTCTTTGCCGCATCGGCCACCGATTTTGGGTGATAACCGGGGACAAAGAGCGCTTCGCCAGCGAACTGTTTCTTAACCTTCTCGACAGCACGGGGCACGGCCGGTTGTCGCTGATCGTGCACCCCTCAGCGCAAGCCGACGACGACGGGCGGCGCGCAAGCGAGAACTGAGATGCACAAGAGCAGCAGCGATCTCGTCATCAAGCGGCTCGACTCGGTTGCGTCGACCAGCGAGCGGTGTAAGGCTGCGGCAACGGCTGGGCATCCCTTTGTCTTGGCCGGGCATCGGCCATGTTTCGGGCTGCCGCAAGATCAGCGCTAGGTGAGCACGGATGGTCGGCAGGCACGAAAGAACCATGGACGAGGAGCTGCGAGCGATCGAGGCGTCTTGCTACACCCTTGCCTCCGAGGAAACCTCGGCAGCTCCCAAATGTGCTGTCGAGTATTACATCGGTGGGAAGCGGGGGTTGCTGTTCGTGAAGCCCCCGGTGCAGGCGGCATTTTGTCGGTATCAACATAGCTTTGGTAATGGCCACTTCTGCACCTCCGAAAATCGCTTGCAGGTATATCTGAAATACGGAATCTAGCAGGCTTCCAGCAACGTTGAAGTCAAGGGAATCACCATCGCGCATGCCGTAACGTAGGCATAGTCTTCCCCGACAATCTTCGGTTTGGAGATAACCATGAGCAAACCCGACGTGCCTATCAGCGTGATGGAAGCGATCTACCAGCGAAGTTCCGTGCGTTCTTACGCGCCGCAGAAACTAGACGAAGCCACCATCAGGACCTTGCTGGATGCTGCTGTGCGGGCTCCCACGGCCATCCACGAGGAGCCGTGGCAATTTGCCATTATTCAGGACATGAGCGCGCTGAAGCGCATATCGGATCGCGCAAAGTCCTTCTTCCGGGAAGAGGTGAACCGCGCTCACCTCGACCGAGGCGGACACGGACTCGACCACTTCGCCAGCCCCGAATTCAACATTTTCTACAACGCCGGCACGCTAATCATCATCTGCGGCAGTCAGACGACACCCTTCGTCACCGCGGACTGCTGGCTGGCGGCAGAGAACTTGATACTTGCTGCTTACTCCATGGGGCTAGGCAGCTGCGTCATTGGATCTGCCGTTGCCGGCATCAATACTCCTGAACTGAAGGCCGAGCTCGGCATCCCGCCAGAAAGTTCAGCCATTGCCCCGATAATCGTCGGCGTAGCTAGCGGCGAGACAGCCCCAACGCCACGGCGGAGGGCCAAGATTCTTGCTTGGAAGTAACGCATCGGCATCAAAACAGCCTACGAGGTTTTCATGATGGACGTATACTCGTCATAATGCTGTTGCCCTTCGGACTTGCGCCGCACCAGCGTTTCTGCGCAATTTCCTGGGCGGAGCACTGCTCGGCAATCGATGGTTTCTCCGCCATATGCTGCTGGACCTTCGGTTCCTTCGTAGCCATCAGGCCGGTCTGCAAAGCATGGCATGAAACGAGAGGGAGAAGTCATGGACTCCTCGGCGATTATCCATAAGACCGCTGCCGATCTGCGGCTTGCTCCCAATTTTGCCGACTATGAGGCGGAGCGGCGGCGCTTTTCCTGGGAAGCCGTCGCCCGCGAGCTGCCGGTCCAGCCCGGGGGTGGAATAAACATCGCTTGGCAAGCCCTCGATCGCCAAGCGGCAGGCGGCCTGGGCGACAAGCCGGCCTATCGCTTTCTTGCTCGCGGCCTGCCTGCGCGCGTCGTCAGTTACCGGGAACTCGCCGGGCTCACGAATCGCTTCTGTAATGTGCTGCGCGGCCTGGGCGTCGGCAAGGGCGAGCGTCTGTTTGTCCTGGCGGGCCGCATCCCTGAACTCTACGTCGCAGTGCTCGGTAGCCTGAAGAATGGCACCGTGGTTTCGCCCCTGTTCTCGGCCTTCGGTCCCGAGCCGATCGCCACACGGATAAATCTTGGCGAGGGCAGCGTACTGGTGACGACCGACGTGTTATACCAGCGCAAGCTTGCCATGTGGCGCGAGCGCATGCCGAGCTTGAGGCATGTGTTGCTGGTGGCGGAGGACGGCGGCACGACGGCAGTACCCGGCACGCTCGATCTCGCGGCGCTGATGACGCAGGCGTCCGAGGCTTGCGAGTTGACGCCGACCACCGGCGAGGACATGGCACTGCTGCATTTCACCAGCGGCACCACCGGCACGCCCAAGGGCGCGGTGCATGTGCATGCCGCCGTCGCCACGCACTGGGCGACCGGCCGCTACGCCCTCGACCTGCATGCCGAGGACATCTATTGGTGTACCGCCGATCCCGGCTGGGTAACGGGTACTTCCTACGGCATCATCGCACCGCTGCTGCAGGGTGTGACGTCCGTCGTCGACCGCGAGGAGTTCGACACCGAGCGCTGGTATGGCATCCTTCAGGAAGAGCGGGTCAGCGTCTGGTACACCGCGCCGACGGCGATCCGCATGCTGATGAAGGGCGGCGCGGACATCGCAAAGAAATATGCGTTTCCGCGACTGCGCTTCATCGCCAGCGTCGGCGAACCGCTCAATCCCGAGGCTGTCTGGTGGGGAAGACAGGTGCTGGGTCTGCCCATCCACGATAACTGGTGGCAGACCGAGACCGGCGGCATCATGATCGCCAACACGCCCGCTTTCGACATCAAGCCGGGCTCCATGGGCCGACCGCTGCCGGGCATAGACGCCGCGATCGTACAGCGCCAGGAGAACGGCAGCGTGCAACTTTTGGACGCATCTGGCAAGGAAGGCGAGTTGGCCCTGAGGGCCGGCTGGCCTTCGATGTTTCGCGGCTATCTCCACAACGAGGAGCGCTACCGCAAGTGCTTCGCCGGGGATTGGTACCTGACCGGCGATCTCGCGCAGCGCGATGCCGACGGCTACTACTGGTTCATCGGCCGCGCCGACGACGTCATCAAGTCTGCCGGTCATCTGATCGGTCCCTTTGAAGTCGAGAGCGCGCTGATGGAGCATCCGGCCATCGCCGAGGCGGGCGTCATCGGCAAGCCGGACCCGGTGGTGGGTGAGGTGGTGAAGGCTTTCGTGTCGCTGAAGACCGGCTTCGAGCCGAGCGAAGCCCTACGCATGGAACTGCTGGGCCATGTGCGCAAGCGTCTCGGCGCCGCCATCGCACCGAAGGAGATCGCCTTCCTGCCCCAGTTGCCGCGCACGCGCAGCGGAAAAATCATGCGCCGACTGTTGAAGGCGCGTGAACTGGGTCTGCCCGAGGGCGATACCTCAACGCTGGAAGGAGGTGCCTGATGACGATCGACCACCCGGCCCCGCCGCCCCCGAGCGGCCCGGTGCCCTACGACAAGCCATTCGCTCTAACGCTGCTCACCGACATGCTGCGCATCCGCCGGCTGGAGGAGAAGGCGGCAGAGCTCTATGGCGAGGGCAAGATTCGCGGCTTCCTGCACCTCTACATCGGCGAGGAGGCCGTGGGTGTTGGCGTGGTGCACGCACTCCTGCCCGACGACAACATCGTCGCCACCTACCGTGAACACGGCCACGCGCTAGTGCGCGGCATGGACATGGGTGTGCTGATGGCCGAGATGTTCGGCAAGCGCGAGGGCTGCGCGCGCGGCCGCGGCGGTTCCATGCATTTGTTCGATCGGGCGACCCGGCTCTTCGGCGGCAACGCCATTGTCGGCGGCGGCTTGCCGCTGGCGGTGGGTCTGGCACTCGCCGACAGGATGTCCCCCAAGGGGACTTTTATCGAGGCCCAGGGCAGGCAGCGGGTAACCGCCTGTTTCTTCGGAGACGGCGCCGTGGCCGAGGGGGCTTTCCATGAGGCGATGAACCTCGCGGCATTGTGGCGGCTGCCGGTGCTGTTCTGCTGCGAGAACAATCTCTATGCCATGGGCACGGCCCTGGAACGCTACCAGTCGCAGACGGACCTCTGTACCAAGGCGGCCTCCTACGACATGCAGGCGCTGGCAGTGGACGGCAT
>Ga0307375_10004559_pt1 | contig 13183 bp, 14 predicted proteins | sample TR1MG_FD_202531 | JGI IMG/M metagenome (GOLD analysis project Ga0307375, IMG submission 202531) | Soil microbial communities from Risofladan, Vaasa, Finland - TR-1 | ecosystem: Environmental > Terrestrial > Soil > Coastal area > Acid sulfate soil | place: Finland: Risofladan, Vaasa | collected... | reverse complement strand
GGCGTGGGCAAGACCTTGCCGCCGGAACGGTAAGCCCGCTCCATCGCCGGAAACAAGGGCCCGATATGGTGCCCTTCCAGCGCCGATATGAAATGCGGCGAGGCAAAGCTTAAAAACGGCAACTTCCGAACAAGCTCGCGCTTGATCCAATCCCGACGCGCGCTATCGAGCCCGTCCCATTTATTGACCACCAAGACAATGGATCGCCCCTGCGCGAGAATCGTCCCGGCCAAGGTGACATCCTGTTCGCTGATCTCCTCGCGCGCATCAAAGACCAAAAGCACAACATGCGCCTCGCCTACCGCCTGCAAGGTCTTTCCTACGCTATGGCGTTCGAGCGGATCTGTGATGTGGCTACGACGACGCACACCCGCCGTGTCGATCAGGATATATTGCTTCCCATCGCGCTCAAACGGGACATGGATACTATCGCGGGTGGTCCCCGGTATGTCCGACACCACCACACGCTCCTCCCCTAATAGCGCATTGACGAGCGTGCTCTTGCCGACATTAGGGCGCCCAGCGAGCGCGATGCGCATCCCGTCGCCGGCCTCAAAATCGGGTTCACCCGACGGGAGCCCGGCTAATACCGCGGTCATCAAGGCGTCTAGCCCCCGATTATGGGTAGCCGCGATCGGATAGGGCATGCCTAACCCTAAGGCATGAAACTCGGCCAGCGCCAGATCCACATCCATGCCTTCGGTCTTATTAACCGCGAGACAAACCCGCCGATTCAGGGTCCGGAGCTTGGCGGCAATCTCCCGATCCTCCGAGCTTGGCCCTTCGCGTCCATCGACTACGCATATGACGACGTCCGCTTCCGCCAAGGCAAGACGCGTTTGCATAAGCACCAAGGTCGAAAGCCGGTCCTTTTCATCAACGATTCCGCCGGTGTCGACCGCAATATAAGCGCGTCCGCCGACCCGGCCTTCCCCGTATTGGCGATCGCGCGTGAGGCCCGGAAGATCGGCGACCAAGGCCTGGCGCGTGCGCGTGAGCGCATTAAAGAGCGTGGACTTGCCGACGTTGGGCCGTCCGACAAGGACCACGACAGGCTTCATGGCTGTTTGGGCTTAAACGAAAGGGCCGTCAACCGGCCGGTCGTGGTCAACACAAAAACCGTAGGGAGACCTTGAGCGCCCACCGCGGCCACCAAGGGGGCCGTCCGAATAGCGCCTTCGCCTACCCGTTGACGCGCCAAGAGCACGCCCGTGCGCCGCGACAACCACTGCGTATATCCCTGCAAATCACCCACGACGACCGCAGGCCCCGCCAGCGCCGGGCTTCCTAATCGGCGATTCAAGAAGGCCTTTTGTGTCCACACCGTACCACCGGTGGCGGTGGCGAGCGCCATGACGCGCCCATGGGCGGTCACGACATAAAGGGACTGTCCACCCACCGCCATGCTGCGATAAGACGACAACGGCCTGCTCCAAAGAATACGACCCGAATGCCTGGCGAGCGCCACGACATTGCCATGATAACCATTGGCGTACACGAGATTCTGAGCGACGATGGGGTGTGCCACATCGATCAATCGCTCCACGGCGTCCCCACCACGCATCTGCGCGATCGCCGACGTCCACAGGCGCTGACCATCTTCCGTATGCAAGGCGACTACTTCCCCGTTGGGGTAGCCCTCGTACACCACGCCAGACGACACCGAAGGGCGCGCGGTCAAATACAATTTCAGGGAAGGCTCGACATGAGCTGCCAGCCATAGCCTACGCCCATGCGCAAGACCAAAGGCCGCGACATGACCGTCGAGCGATGCCACATAGACAGCTTGGTCCCTCACGACGGGGGCCGTGAGCACCTCGCTTGGCGCGCGCACATCCCAGGACAGGGCGCCATCGCTCATCTTTAAGGCGATCACATGCCCGCGACGAGTCCCCACGACCACCAGGCCTTGGCCTACGCCCACGCCTCCCGTAATCTGGGCCTTTAGATGCCTGCGCCAAAGCTTATGACCGTCTTCGGCGCGATAGGCCGCAACCACCCCATCTTCATTGGCGACATAAATGACCCCCTGAACCAGGGCCGGGCGCAGGGCCAAGTTATAGCCCCCACTGCCATTACCGGTCTCGTGCGACCAAAGACGCGAGATCTTCAGTTGCGCGGAAAAGGGCATGAGCTTCGCGGGGGGGACGGCATTACTATGTGTACTAAAGAGCCCGCAGCCACCCAATACCGGCAACAACAGGGCCGTTGCTAAAGCCCGCATCCTCATGAAACTACCCCCAACTGCGCTTGCTCGCGCCGCCATAATGTCGTTAACGCCGACTTCTTCGGCGCATGCTGTAAGGCGGCCGCGAAATGATGATAGGCCTGCACCTTGTGACCCTCGCGCGCCAGAATCTCCGCCTGCAGCCCCAAGGCCATGGCGTGAAAGCCATAGGGCTTGGCGATATGCGCATAATGCCACGCTTGATGAGGATGGCCTGTGGCCAAAAGAAGCCCGCCCAAACGTAGCCGCGCGACGGTCTTGACCATCCACTGAGATCCATGATGGATCGCAAACTTCAAGTCCGCTATCGCAGCCGGCGTATGATTTTGCTGATAGTCAAGGCGCGCCAGCAAAAGGGCTGCTTGTCCCGCATAAGGCGTAGAACGAAAACTCTGCTCGAGCTTGTGGCCCGCGACAGACGCGAGACCCATACGATTTTGGCTCGCCGCATTCATCATTTCGTTATAAAGAGCGCCCGCTAAAAACCTGCGCTGCGCGGTGTAATGGCGGTAATAGAAGCCGCCGCCCACCACGATAACGAGCGCCAAAACGCCATAAAAAAGAAAGCGCCCATACTGCTGAAAAAATACCTTGACCTCATCGAGATCGTCGCTCGTCCTATCATTCATAATGAATTATCCTTAAGTCTTGCCCAACATATCGGTAATGTGTTCTGTAGCGCCATCCCAGGTGAGCGTAGTCTGTTCGCGCGCATCATAACTCAACGCCACGACGCCCTCGTCCTGGACCCGCGCGATGCAGCGCGCACGGGCCTTTTGTGCCTGCTTCATTTGGCTTTTCATGCTCGCGTCGGCTAAGTGCACGGACACCGCGAACCCTCGATCGCGCAAACCTTCGGCGAAATGCAAAGCGCGCCCGACAAAGGCCTCGGGCGTCGCGACAAAGACATCGGTCGAGCCCTGCGGCTCGATCGTCTGGGCAATAGCCACCAAACGCTCAAGGCCCATCGCGAAACCCACGGCCGGGGTCGCCGCGCCGCCGAGATCTTCGACCAGCCGATCATAACGGCCACCCGCGCACACGGTTGCCTGCGCCCCTAAATCCGTAGACACCCACTCAAACACGGTGTGCGTATAGTAATCAAGACCGCGCACAAGCCTAGGGGCCACCTCAAACGCCACCCCCAGATCAGAAAGACGTCCGGTCAGCTGCTCAAAATGCGCACGCGCCTCCGTGCTCCAGTAATCACTAATCCGCGGCGCGTCCGCCAAGACCGCGGCCATATCCGGATTCTTGCTATCGAGGACCCGCAAGGGATTGCGTGTCAGGCGCCTGCGGCTATCCTCATCCAAAACCGACTCGTGCACCTGTAGATAGGCTACGAGCGCATCGCGATAGCGCGCCCGACACGCCTCCGTGCCTAGCGAATTGATGAGGAGCCGGGCCTTGACGCCCAACTCCCGAAAAAGCCGCTCGCCCAGCAAAATGAGTTCCGCCTCGATCCCGGAACCGGCCATGCCGTAGGCCTCGACGCCCATCTGATGGAACTGCCGATAACGCCCCTTCTGGGGCCGCTCATGGCGGAACATGGGCCCTTGATACCAAAAACGCTGCGTCTGGTTATGGAAAAGACCGGCCTCGATCCCCGCGCGCACACAGCCGGCCGTCCCTTCTGGCCGCAGGCTTAAGCTATCGCCATTGCGGTCCGCAAAGGTGTACATCTCCTTTTCCACGATATCCGTCACTTCCCCCACAGCGCGCGCATAAAGCTCAGTGCGCTCGATGACGGGCAGACGGATTTCCGCGAAACCATAGGCCGTAAAAAGTCTACGGGCACGGTCCTCGACGACCGCCCATTTCGCGCAATCCTCGGGCAACAAGGCCGCGACCCCGCGGACACCGGCAATTTGACGGCTCAAGCGGACCTCAAGGTATCGCTTTGATGGGGATGACAGTCCCGCCCTCGGCGCGCCGCTTCAACTCCTCGCGTACGGCCCGCTCCAGAGTATCAACGAGATCGACATTGGCGACCTTGCTATGGGGCTTACCGTCCTTATAGAGCAAATTGGGCGAACCGCCCGCCAATCCGACGTGTACCTCTTTGGCCTCTCCCGGCCCATTGACCACGCAGCCAATCACCGCGACGTCGATCGCCTCCTGGACGTCCTCTAGGCGCGCCTCCAAGGCATTTACAGTGGCGATCACATCAAACTCCTGCCGCGAGCAGGAAGGGCAGGCGATCAGGTTCACGCCCTTGGTCCGAAGCTTGAGGCTCTTTAGGATCTCGAAGCCTACCTTCACCTCTTCTACGGGATCTGCGGCAAGCGAGACGCGCAAGGTGTCGCCTATCCCTTCGGCGAGCAACATGCCCAAACCGATGGCCGATTTGACGGTGCCGCCACGTAAGGCCCCGGCCTCGGTAATCCCTAAGTGCAAGGGCTGCTCGGTGAGGCGCGCCATCTTCCGATAGGCGCCGACCGCCATCGCAACGTTAGACGCCTTCAAGCTGATCTTATAGTCGTGGAAATTGAGGCGCTCCAAGATCTCCATATGACGCAAGGCGGACTCCACCAAGGCGTCTGAATTAGGCTCCCCGTACTTCTTTTGCAGGTCTTTTTCGAGCGAGCCCGCGTTCACACCGATACGTATGCAAATCCCGCGATCGCGGGCCGCCTCCACCACCTGCCGCACGCGATCCTCGCGTCCGATATTCCCCGGATTGATGCGCAGACAATCGGCGCCGAGCTTGGCGACTTCAAGCGCGATGCGGTAATCAAAATGAATATCGGTGACCAACGCGACCTCGACTTGCTTGCGTATCTCGGCAAAGGCGGCCGCGGCATCCATGGTCGGTATAGAGACGCGAACGATATCGGCGCCCGCGGTCACGAGACGTTTGATCTGGGCTACGGTCGCCGCCACATCGCATGTATCGGTATTCGTCATGCTCTGTACGCTAATCGGCGCGTCCCCGCCTACCGCCACCCGTCCGACTTGGATCTTGCGGGTCTTACGTCTCGTAATCTCTGAGGTATCATGCATAAAAATAGTCCACCTATGGCTCGACTGTCACACGTAAACTCTGTCCCTTTTGAGCGGCTGGCAACACCACCGGCCGACCCCCTACCTTGACGATCACGCCCTGACTTCGGCTTAACGCCACATGAAACGGCGCGCGTCCCATGACATGCGCGCTCTCGCCGGCCGCGATCTCTGTATCTAAAAGCCGCATACCATTGGCGTCACGCACCACGACCTTCACCGGCGCCTGCGTGCTGATACGCAGCCCGACATAACGATGACCGACGGGTAAGCTTATCAACCCTCCCGGGCTCGGTACAGCAGCCGGCGCCGGAGCGACCGTCACCGTATGCGCAGCCGACACCGAAGGCTTATACGCAAAAGGCCTACGCGCCAGCGCCAGGCGGGTCGGAGGCGCCGCGGACCTCTGTGCGAGGAGGGCCTTGGAGCGGGCAAGCTCACGCCGTTTTAGGGCTGCGGCCCGCGCGATACGTGCCTCGTTGCGAGGGTGTGTATCGAGCGGGACAGGGGGTTTGGCGTTGATCCGCGCAGAATACCGATCATGCGCCTCTCCGCCCAAGGGAAAAGTACTGACCTGACCATTGCTGCCCCCGCCTACGCTCAAACTTTGCAACCGCAGCGGCAATACCCCAGTGCGCTGCGCCACCACCGCCGGATGCGTTTGCGTCATCGCGCGAGAGGCCTTGTTATGCGTATGCCAAAAAAAGAGACCGGCCACTATGACCACCAGAAAGACGCCATAGGTCACCGCGCTCGAAGGAAACTTGCGCGCACCGGCCGCGGAGAAACGCGGTATGGGGGGCGGCGCTTCGCCTAAGCGTGCCTTCGCGAAGTCCTGAGGATCCAAGCCTAGGAGTTGCGCATAGCTGCGCAAATACCCGCGCACATAAGCGGCCGGCGGCAACTCTTCCCGTCGTCCGTTCTCTAACGCCGCAAGAAGGGCGGGGGCAAGGCGTAGCCTCGCCGCGACCTGTTCAATGGTAAGCCCGGCGCGCTCGCGCGCGGCGCGAAGCCGCTCCCCTGAATTAACCCCCGGATCGGGCGGCGCCGTATCGTCAGTGTCCAAGCAAACGTCCCTCGCGTTGCCATGTCTCCACGACACGCGCTTGCGCAGTGTGTGGATAGGCGCTCAACAGCCGCGTCGCGCAATAATGCACGAGCTTCGCCTCCTTGAGCGCGCGACCGATCTTGACACCCAGTAAATACCCTTGGGCGCTCCGTGCCAACTTGAAATATTCTCTCACATTCGTCTTTGCGCGCTGAAACTCATGATTGTCATAATGAATCTGCGCGAGATAATAATAAGGCCCGGCCAATTGCGGGGCCAAGGCCTGCGCCTGATGAAAATAATGAACCGCTTCAAGTTTATTCGGGATCTTCAGCAAACAGACGCCCATATTGAGGTCGGCCAGCTGCGGGGTTGGGTATAAAGGAGCGTGCAAGGCCGCCTTAAAGTGACGAATCCCTTCTTGGATCTTGCCGTGGGAGCACAAAAAAGCTCCATAGTTATTCTGTAGGCTGCCGTCATGACGATGGTGCGCCAAGCCTTGCCGAAAATAATGACCCGCTTTGGCGGATTCCCCGAGGCGCTCTTCCACGATCGCCATCGCGCTATTGGCCGCCGCATTCGTCGGGTCCATGCTAAGCGCCTGCGCAAGCTGGGTCTGGGCCAGACCCAGTTGCCCCGAACGCATATAACCCACGCCTAAGGCCGTGCGCAATTCCAGCAACTTGCGCGTTTGATGAGAAAGCGTAGGCGTGCTCGCACAACCGGCGAGCCACGCACCCATACATACAAGCCCAACCCATCTAAGACGCATGAATGGCCACCACGCGCCGAGGGCGCTCCTTAACAACGCCCGCGAGTTGTCCGCAGGCGGCCTGAATACTGTCTCCCCGCGTGCGCCGCGTCATGGTCACAAGTCCCGCGCTCAAAAGAATATCGCGAAAAGCATCGATGACCGCATCCGAGGAGCGCGTAAAGCGTGTTCCGGGAAACGGATTGAAAGGAATCAGATTGACCTTGGAAGGGACCGTCTGCAGGAGCCGCGCAAGCGCCCGCGCCTGGGCGGGGGCGTCGTTGACACCGGCCAACATCGCATATTCGAAGGTCACGCGGCGCCTGGCATCTTGGGCGATGTACCGACGACACGCCTCCAGAAGCTCAGCTATCGGGTATTTTTTATTGAGCGGCACAAGCGTTTCGCGCAACGCATCATCCGGGGCATGCAAGGAGACCGCCAAGCTCACCGGCGCCACCTCCAAAAGCCGATCAAAGGCCGGTACGACCCCGGCCGTGCTCACCGTCACGCGTCGCCTTGAAAGCCCATAACCTAAGTCATCCAAGAGGATTCGAATGGCGGGGCCTACCTCCTTTAGATTCAAAAGCGGCTCCCCCATGCCCATAAAAACAATATTCGAGATCACGCGCCCGGCGATCCCTAATTCCGCGCGCAACCTATGCTCCGCGAACCAGACCTGCCCCACAATCTCGGCGGCCGTCAAGTTGCGATTAAAGCCCTCCTGCGCCGTGGCGCAAAAGGCGCAGTCCAAGGCACAACCGACTTGCGAGGAGATGCAGAGCGTATTGCGGTCGGTCTCGGGAATAAACACAGTCTCTATGGCGTTCCCGTCTTGCAGGCGTAGAACCCACTTGCGGGTGCCGTCCCCCGAGATGTGCTCACTCACGGGCTCGGGGCTTGCCACAAAGGCATACTCATGGAGCCGCGCCGACAGGGCCTTGCCAATATTGGTCATACGACCAAAATCCGCCAGGCCCCGCTGGTGTATCCACGGAAAGATCTGTTGCGCGCGGAAGGGCTTCTCGCCCATATCCGCCATAAAGGCCGTCAATGCGGGGCGATCGAGCCCTAAAAGATTGACGAGTTCCGGGCTACTCAGATTATCCTCCACGGACCCGCGGACAGAGGTCGAGGTCCGCGAAGAAGTAAGAGATTTCCGCCGAAGCGGTCTCAGGGGCATCCGAACCATGCACGGCGTTCTCATCGATGCTGGCCGCGAAATCGGCACGAATGGTGCCGGGTGCCGCCGCCTTGGGATTCGTAGCCCCCATGACCTCACGATTCTTGGCAATGGCGCCCTCTCCCTCGAGGACTTGGACCATGACCGGACCTGAGCTCATAAATGCGACCAAGTCCTTGAAAAAGGGGCGCTCTTTATGCACCGCGTAAAAGCCTTCCGCCTGCGCGCGGGTCAAATGCATCATGCGTGCGGCCACGATCCGCAGCCCTGCCTGTTCAAAACGCGCATAAATGGCGCCGATTGCATTCTTTGCAACGGCATCCGGTTTAACAATCGACAACGTCCGCTCAATAGCCATGCCAGTTCCTTAAGGTGAATTCCAAAATGCCGGCATTCTAGCGTCTCCTTCCTAAGGCGGCAATTTTCTTAAAAGCCGTAACGCCCAAAGAAGACCACTTCCCGCCCTCTTTTAAGAACTGTAACACCGAATTCTCATGTCTGCGTCGATAACGGATGCGATCTGACACAAAAGATCGGACACATGCGCGTGGTGGCCTGTCTTGCCCCCTACCGGCCCGCCTGGCTAGCGTCCTGGGTGTCTCACCCATTATCACCACAGGCGCGCCCCTTATCCCAAGGCGCAAGGCACAAGGCACATGGACTCGTAAAGGCGTGGCGCACAAAACGGGGGTAAGAATACGCCTTATCTCCCCGACCTGAGCGCCGAGCATATAAAGCCCTTACTGTAAAAAGCCGTAAAATCCAAGGCCCACGCCTGACGCCTGCATAAGGCAGAGGTCCACCGGTCTTGTTTGGGTCTGCGATCTAGTGACCGCTCAAATCGGCAGGACCCTCGAAGAGCCCATGGCTTCAGGGTAAAGATCCGCAGCGCATCGTCTGGCGGCCGAGCTGCAAGGCGTCCGAATTGGGGGCGTGAACTCCGTTAGCCGGACTCAAGCCCCCAAGAGCCGGGGGGTGAGCGATCATGCCGGCGCCGGGAGAGAGACAATATCAGCCATGGGCGCGGACCCGCCATCTTTGGGATCGCGCCCAGGTATGCGCCATCAATCGCCGTCTGCCTCCTCGATCCACGCCATTTGTATCCCTTCGAGAAGCTTCTCGCCCGATCTTTCTGGGGCATCACCAAACTCGGGAAGAGCGAGCACCCATTCGTGCAGATCGGTAAACCGCACATAGCGGGGATCTATGTCCGGATATCGATCCCTCAACAATATCGCAATCTCTAATGTATCGCTCCACTTCAGACCCACGATCCCCCCTTATCCCTAATGTCCTTCCGACACCATATTGATCGTATATTTGGGGATCTCGATCACCAAATCCTCCGCGGTCACCTTAGTCTGGCAACTCAGACGGGAATCGGGCTCCAGACCCCAGGCCTTGTCGAGCAAGTCCTCTTCCTTTTCCGAGGCCGGCTCCAAGGCATCGAATCCCTGGCGCACCAACACATGGCAGGTCGTGCACGCACAGGCCTTCTCGCAGGCGTGCTCGATGGGAATACCGGCCTTCAAAAGCGCATCGCAGATACTCATGCCGATGGGCACCTCGATATCGGCCCCTTCCGGGCAGATCGCGGCATGCGGCAAGACCTTAAGGCGCGTCACGAACGAAACTCCGAGACCAAGCGCCCCTTCATGGCCTTTTGCAGGCCTACATCCATCCGCCGCGCGGCAAAAGCAGCGCTCGCTCGATCCAAGGCCCCGATCGCCTGACGTATCGCTTGATGCTCGTCTTCCATCCTGACCCTCTTGAGATCCTGCATCGCCTTCTCGATCACCTCCCCTTCCTTCGGGAGCAAGAGCGCCCGATCGGTCGCAAGCGCCGCTTCGATCGCCTCGATCATGCGATCCGCTTCGACTTGCCGCTCGCGCAAGGCCCGGGTCTTGGCGTCTTCCCCGGCATGAGCAAAGGCGCTTTCCAGCATCTGTTCTATCTCGCCGTCGGAGAGTCCGGCCGATGGTTTGACCGTGATCTCGCTCTCGGAGTCGGTGGTCAATTCACGTGCCGCCACATGCAAGAGACCATCTGCGTCCACATCGAAGGTTACGCGCACCCGTGCGGCCCCGGCCACCATGGGCGGGATACCGCGCAATACAAAACGCGCAAGCGAACGGCAATCACTCACCAGATCCCGCTCTCCTTGTACCACGTGGATGGCGAGGGCTGTCTGCCCGTCTTTATAGGTCGTAAACTCCTGGGCACGCGAAGCGGGGATCGGAGAATTACGTGGAATAATCTTTTCGCTAAGTCCGCCCATGATTTCGATGCCAAGCGAGAGCGGAAGCACGTCTAGCAGCAGCATGTCGGTGGCCCCGATGTTGCCAGCCAGAAGGTCGGCTTGGCGCGCCGCCCCGACCGCCACCACCTGATCGGGGTCGATATCATGCAAAGGCGTCTTCCGAAAAAACGTGCCGACCCGTTGGCGCACGAGCGGCGTGCGGGTAGCCCCTCCGACCAACACGACCTCGTGGACATCCGCGATCTTGACGTTCGCGTCTTTCAACACGCGCCGACAGGCCACAAGGGTGCGCTCTACCAAAGGAGCGATTGCCCCCTCTAAGTCGTCGCGGCTAAACGGCCCCTCATAGAGCCCCGGCAGGTCTACCAAGACGTCCGCTTCGGTCGACAATCGCTCGCGCAAGGCGCGCGCGGCCCGCAACAAGGTCCGCGTATCCCCCGCGGAGCGCGCCTGGGCCCCGCGCGCCATGAGTAAGTCTACGACCGCGGCATCCATGTCATCCCCACCCAAAAGCGCATCCCCACCGGTCGCTAGCACCTCAAAGACCCCTTCCGACAGATGAAGAAGAGACACGTCGAAGGTCCCGCCACCTAGGTCATAGACGCAATAAAGCCCTTCCGGGTTGTGATCCAGACCGTAGGCGACCGCCGCTGCGGTCGGTTCATTTAGCAAACGCAAAATCGTAAGCCCCGCGACCTGAGCGGCGTCCTTGGTCGCCTGGCGTTGCGCCTCATCGAAGTAGGCCGGTACCGTAATCACCACCCCTGAAAGCGCGGCCCCTAAGCCCTCCTCGAAGCGCTCTTTCAGCGTGCGCAGGATGTGCGCGGACACCTCAACCGCGGTTTTATCCCCCGCTACGGTCTGCAACCGCACAGCCCCTTCGTCTATGGCCGCCAACCGATAGGGGCTAGGCCCGATCTCGGCGCGCGAACGCCCCATGAGGCGCTTTACGGATGCGATGGTATTGAAGGGATCGCCGGTCTCGGCCTCTTGCGCGGCGCGCCCCACCACGACCTTACCGTCTACCAAAAAACGCACGACCGAGGGCAAGAGCAGCGCGCCCTCGCCATCGGGTAAAATGCGGACCTGTCCGTTTTGCACGGTTCCGATCAGGGAGTTCGTGGTGCCGAGGTCGATACCCGCCACCCATTTTCGTGCATGAGGCAAAGGAGATTGCCCGGGCTCGCTGATCTGCAGTAAGGCCATTTAGGAAACCTCTGTTCGCGCGGCGTCCAGTTCCTCGCCAAACCGCCGTAAAAACTGTAACTCACGCACCCCATTACGGGCCCGCATGAGCGCGGCGCTGTCGCCTTCCCTAAAGCTCTCGGCGAGCGCCTGCTCGCGGATCGCGCTCGCCGCTTCGACTTCCGCCAGCAAGGCTTCCACGCGCGCCTGATCGCCGCCGCACGCCTCCAATTCCTCGCGCCACGCCATTTGCTCTGCCAGAAACTGGGGCGCCATGGCGGTATCCGTCTCTTCGCCGGTCGAGATGCCGTGCAATTCCAGCAAATGACGGGCGCGCGAAACTGGGTCCCGCAGGACCTTCAGCCCGTCGTTGAGCTGGGCGCTTGCGCCCGCCGCGAGCCTCCGATCTTGACTTGAACCTTGAACGAAGCGATCGGGGTGGCGTTCCCGAATGCGCTCCCTATGGCGACGCGCCAATTCCTGGGCGTCCAGGGAAAATTGCGTAGGTAGGCCAAAAACGTCAAAATAATTTGTCATCATGCCAAGCCCTCGCGTTACACGCTAAAGCTTTCCCCGCAACCGCACGACTCCTTTTGATTGGGGTTATGAAAACGAAAGCCTTCATTGAGCCCCTCGCGGGAATAGTCGAGTTCGGTCCCCTCAAGATAGATGAGGCTCTTCTTGTCGACCAAGACCTTCACGCCATGACTCTCAAAAACCGTGTCTTCCGGTGCCGCGTAATCCGCGTACTCAAGCACATAAGCCATACCCGAGCAACCGCTCGTACGAACACCCAAACGCAGGCCTTCGCCGTGCCCACGCTTTTCAAGCGAGCGACGCACGTGGCTCGCTGCACTTTCGGTCAATGTTACGGCCATGTCCGATCACCCCTTCCTTACGCTGCGTTGACGCTTTCGTCTGCGCCGGTCGTCTTTTTGCGATAATCCGCGATCGCGGCCTTGATCGCATCTTCGGCCAAAACTGAACAATGGATCTTGACAGGCGGCAAGGCCAGCTCTTCGGCGATATCCGTATTCTTGATATTACCCGCCTCCTCCAAGGTCTTGCCCTTCACCCATTCGGTTAAGAGCGAGCTAGACGCAATCGCGCTTCCGCAGCCATAGGTCTTAAAGCGCGCCTCTTCGATGACGCCTTCGCTATTAACGCGAATCTGAAGCTTCATCACGTCTCCGCAGGCCGGCGCGCCGACCATGCCGGTCCCGATCGAGGGGTCCGACTTATCAAACGACCCCACGTTACGCGGATTCTCGTAGTGCTCCAATACCTTTGTTCCATACGCCATATCAGTCTCCTTCCGGTCTCTTCGTCAGTGAGCGGCCCACTGCACCGTATTTAGATCAATGCCGTCCTTATACATCTCCCAAAGCGGCGAGAGTTCACGCAGACGTCCGATCTTTTCGTGCAAGAGCCGAATCGTGTATTCCATATCCTCTTCCGTTGTAAAGCGACCCATAGTAAATCGTATCGAACTATGGGCTAGCTCATCATTGCGGCCGAGCGCGCGT
>Ga0307375_10004556_pt1 | contig 13188 bp, 16 predicted proteins | sample TR1MG_FD_202531 | JGI IMG/M metagenome (GOLD analysis project Ga0307375, IMG submission 202531) | Soil microbial communities from Risofladan, Vaasa, Finland - TR-1 | ecosystem: Environmental > Terrestrial > Soil > Coastal area > Acid sulfate soil | place: Finland: Risofladan, Vaasa | collected... | reverse complement strand
CCAAGATCGACGAAGCCAAGGATTCCGCCGTTGTCCAGGTTATGGACAAGGCAATCGAGCCCGACCGAAAATCCAAACCCAAGCGCGCGTTGATCGTGCTGCTATCGGCATTCGCCGGGCTCTTCATCGGCATTCTCTGGGCCTTCGTGCGCGAAGGCATGGCCAGAGCCAAAGCCGACCCCGAGCAGGCAAGCCGCCTCCTCGACCTAAGCCGCTACCTCGCCTGGAAGTAGGGGCGCGCTTCTCGCGGATTTGCAAACTGCGTTCGATTCGAGCCTCCTGCTTTGGCAGTAGGGCGTGTTGCGGGGCACGCAGGGTGAGGTGTTTGACGTGGCGGTGGATCTGCGTCGCAGTTCGCCCCGTTTTGGGCAATGGGTGGGCGTCTCGCTGTCAGCGGACAAGCGGCGCCAGTTGTGGATTTCGCCGAGTTTTGCGCATGGTTTTGTCGTGCTGTCTGATTTTGCGGAATTTCTTTACAAGACTACTCATTACTGGTCGGCAGAGCATGAACGTTGCATTTTCTGGAATGATCCAGAGCTGGCAATTGACCGGAATGCGACTGAAGAGCCATCTTTATTTCAAAGGGATGCAAAAGGCAAGATGCTTTCACAAGCTGATTTATTTAACTGATGGGAAATTTCATTTCGGAAGACGTTGGCAAATTAACGAGCGGGCGCAAATTAGCCAAAAATACGGCTCTAAACTTATTTGGGCAGCTTGCGCCGCTGTTCGTTGCATTGTTTGCCATTCCTATAATCCTAAAGGGAATCGGTGTTGACAGATTTGGCGTATTGACTCTTTCCTGGATGACGATCGGCTATTTCACCCTTTTCGACTTCGGTCTTGGAAGAGCCCTCACAAAACTGGTAGCGGAAAAACTGGGACAGGGGAAGGAAGATGAACTTCCTCCATTGATATGGACTGCTTCGTTGCTCATGCTGATTTTAGGCGGTGCGTCGACAATCATATTTTTGGCAGTCACCCCTTGGTTTGTATCGAATACTCTGAAAGTCCCTCCAGAGATACTTAGCGAAACAGCGCGTACGTTTTATATTCTTTCCTTGTCTGTTCCAATCATCATTAGCACTGCTGGTTTAAGGGGTGTATTGGAGGCGCTGCAACGGTTTGACCTTACGACCTATGTGAGAATTCCCATGGGGATCATAACCTTCTTGGGGCCGATTCTCGTGTTGCCATTCACCAAGAGCGTATTTTGGATTACCGTCGTACTGGTCATTGCGCGAATTCTTGCATGGTTTGCATATGCATATTTATGCATGCAAGTTCTGCCAGCTTTAAAAAGGAAGGTAGTACTTGAGAAAAAACTGATAATGCCATTGGTAAAGTTTGGTGGATGGATGACTGTGAGCAACATAGTAAGTCCACTGATGGTTTCAGCAGACCGCTTCATTATCGGTTCTCTTATCTCCATAAGCGCTGTCTCCTATTATTCAACGTCGTGGGAGGTGGTGACGAAATTTCTCTTGATCCCTGCTTCTGTCATTGGAGTGCTCTTTCCCGCATTTAGCACCATGTTTTCACAACAGCCGCGCCGTGCCGCACAACTGTATGACCGTGCGCTGATATTTATTGCCCTTATCATGCTGCCAATCGCGGTTATAACGATCTTATTTGCCAAGACAGGGTTAACCTTGTGGCTCGGAGCAGCGTTCGCGGAAAAATCGTACCGGGTAATGCAGGTACTTGCGCTGGGCGTTTTTTGTAATGGGGTAGCGTATCTTCCCTTCGGCTGCATCCAAGGGATCGGACGGCCCGATATCACCGCTAAATTGCATGTTATCGAAGTCATCTTATACATGCCTTGTGTCTTTATTTTAATAAAGTATTACGGAATAGTTGGTGCTGCCATTGCTTGGTCGTTGAGAGCTTGTGTAGATGCAGTATTATTATCTTGGGTAGCGGCAATAAAATTGAAATCTTCCACTTCTGTCTGGTAGATATTGCTGGTAGATATTGATGTCACTCGGCTGTAATCCAATGATGACGGGAATTTTAGCGTGATTTCGCATTCCGGCAATTTGAAACTCCAAGCTGTTTTGCCCCGCATCGTTGGCAGTTTTCTTGCTAAACGAGGCGATGCTATAAATCGCAGTCTATCGGTAAGCGGACTTCCTACCATATGACTGATAGGGCTAAACGGGCAGGCCAGAAAATGGGATATGTGCGCGTGGTGATCGGAAAACTGTCAGATCTGTTGTTGGATTGCCCGTGCGAAAGATGGAGCTAGCCACCCTATCCGGCACGCGTGGTGCAAACTTGCATCCCACAGTGATAGTACTGTCCGTGCTTGCCCTGATGGGAATTGGATATGGCTCGCTGAGCAATGCGTCGCTTGCGCCAATCGCATTGGCCCTCGCGCTATTTGCACTAACGTCGATAAATTATTTCGTTGCTCGGAGCGTTGTATATCCTCCGTTCCTGTACTGCGGAGTATGGCTGATTGCCACAATAGCTTACCTTTTCTATCCAAGAGAGATTGATCTGCTTACTTGGGAGTCGGTGTTTATCTTCGCAGGAGCCGCGGTCTGCTTCAGTGTTGGGGCATTAGTCGGAAAACGACGTCTTGCGAAGGGGGGGCGAGCCAGCTTCGACTTACCGACAAATAATTCCCAGCCGCGACGGCTGCTACTACTTTACTCCATAGTGACGGTGCCCTTTTTCCTAAGTGACACTGTTCGTATTAGTGGAATGCCGTTTACATTAACGCCGGAATGGCTTATCGCCACACGCGCGGCGATCATCAATTCGTTTCTTGCCGGGGTCGCACCATACAGCAGCAAATTCGTTAGTATGGCACCGAACATTGCTGTCCTTACGGCGTGGCTGCTAATACTAGAGGAGCGGCGCAGGAGTATTGTTATTCTTGGTTGTATCGTTGCAATATTGCTGAGCGTGCTTACTACAGGTCGTTTGGTGCTGCTTCAGTTCATTTGCGGATGGATGGTGTTGGCCGTTCTGAAAAGAAAAGACCAATCGATTACCGCGTTCGGAAAGATACTGATGCTTTCGGGTGCGGGAGCCTTACTGATCATTACGGCACTCAGTCTAGTGACGAAGAGTGAGACGCAGGGCGATGATGCCGTGAGCGTTGCGCTAGAAATGACGATGGCTTATGCCGCGGGGCCGCTCGCAGCGTTTGACTACGTCGTTGATCATCCTCGCGAGTTCGCGGGGCATTCGTCTACGGTATTTGCAGACATTCTTGCGCCCGCCGCTGAAATTGGATTAACACGTTACGATCCGCCACCCCTCATTGATAGTTTCTCGTACATCCCTTTCCCGATGAATGTGTATACGATGCTAAAGCCGTATTATCTGGATTTTGGGGTTGTAGGTTGCCTACTTGCGTTGCTGGTCATTGGTATGATCCATGGGTTTACATTCGCCGCCGCTAATCATGGGAATCGGCTAGCTGCGCTTTTTCTAGCATATCTCGCCTACGCTGTAATTTTCAGCCCGTTCGGTGATTCTTATCACCTTCTGCAGCGTCACATTTATGTCATCGGATACGGCATGATGTATTTTTTTGTCGCTCGAAACCTTCCCGTATTTGTGATAGGCAATAGAAGTCGAACGTAGGTACGGGACTTCCAGAGAAGTGGGCTCCGGGCGGATTGCGAGAGGTGCAGAGTTGTCGACGGCGGCAAAGCCGTGGTGGGCAACTCGGGGTCCACTGATCTGCTTGCCACAAAGCTGCCGGCGCGCCAAGAAGTGGGTAACAAATGCCCTTAGCGCCGACGCTGAACAGCTTCGAGGCGGTCCGAATAGCTCCGACCGATTACCTGGACGGGTGTCCTGAACAGCAACGTGGCGCCATCCAAAATCCTCAAAACATGCCTACGCAACCGACCTTCTCGCGACTATTAACCGTCATCGTCGTGTACGAGCGCGACTTGGACGAGGTACAAGCGTGGCCGTTTCTGCGCCAACGGCTGAGGGCTGCCGGCCGCGGGAGCGCCAACGAGGATCATGGATTTCTCCTGGATCGCGTGCTGATCTACGATAACTCGTTGACGGCTCGGGCGCAGCCTGTGGAATACCATCCAGGCTGCATATATGTTCACGATTCCAGCAACGGCGGTACGGCTGCGGCATACGCCTGCGCCTGTACTACAGCACGCGAGGCCGGCATAGACTGGTTGCTATTGCTGGACCAGGACACCTCTTTGCCATGCGGGTTTCTCGAAGCGGCCAGTGCCGGTTTGACTGGCAGCCTCGTTCAACCGAGCGCCCTCGTACCCTGGGTGTTTCACGGCACCAGCGTTGTGTCGCCGGCGCGGGTGACAGACGCCGGGACCATTGTGCCATTGCAGTATCAGGCGCCACCGCCGATAGCGCGGGGCCTGACAGCCGTGTCGTCTGGAAGCCTGCTTCACGTCCCGACACTCGCGGCACACATGCCGATACCCGATGGCCTCTGGCTGGACTTCGTCGACCATTGGATTTTCTGGCAGCTGCGTTCCCACGGCTTGCCGGTGATGGTGTTCGACGCTTCGTTGCAGCACGACCTCTCGATCTGCAAACTTGAGTCTCTAAATCTACGCCGGTTAACCAGCATTCTGAATGGGGAAGCCTCCTTCCTAGCTCTGCTTGGCACCAAGGCAAGGCTTGTGTACCCGTTCCGTCTGGCCGCGAGGGTGCTGCGCTACGCGACGATAAGGCCCGAGTTGGCGACGCACATGCTCGCGTGGATCGTCCATCGCGTGAGGAGCCACATTTGATGGAATTGCCCTTTGCCATTTTTTTGCTGGGACTGTACATCGGTCGCGGCGGGCGGCTGCTAGAATTGTGTTCGGTAAGCGTGCGAATGGTTTTGTTCGCCGCCTCTTAACCTGAGATGATTATGAGACTGGCGGTGCTATGTTGAGTCCTTTGTGATGGTATTTAGCGCATGTGCTGTGGATTCGGGGTAGCGGTAGGCGTTCTGCACAACTGGTCGATCTGAAATACGCCCTCCGCGTTGGCTGCCCGTATGCTGCATGTGGTGGCGGTTTGAGAGAAAGTAGAGCCGCCTTGCTGTCGGGGTATTGAACGGCAAAAGCGTGATGATTGGTTGACCTGACTTAAAATAATTCATAATCTTTCCTGATCTCGATCTAAAATGCGCCACGTCTCTGTATGATCGGACGAGGAACTCACTCGCAGGGAGCACCGAAGAACTTGGGCACGCTGGTGTTCGGGCAAGGTATCTGGCAATTGCCGCGGGCGAAGTTTTCCTTATCTGTCGCGCGCTATGGCGGAGAGCTCGAGGTCAAGAGCTTTGTCCGACTAGATTTATATCTGTACATTGCCTTTGCCCAACCGACCCAACGAGGGCGATTGCGCAATATCGAAGCATGCCTGCGAAAATAAGCGGGCAGTCTGTACCTACGTGAATGCACGTCATCTACGGCAATCCATGAAAGCAATTATCCTCGCCGGTGGCCTTGGGACTCGGATTTCCGAGGAGACACATCTCAAACCAAAACCCATGATCGAAATAGGCACAAAGCCGGTCCTTTGGCACATCATGAAGACATATTCCGTATATGGCGTAAATGACTTCATAATTTGCTGCGGTTACAAGGGTTACATTATCAAGGAGTACTTTGCTAATTATTTCCTGCACATGTCAGATGTTACCTTTGACATGACCGATAACAAGATGGAAGTCCACCAGAAGAAGGCCGAGCCCTGGAAGGTGACGCTAGTGGATACTGGCGAGGACACACTCACAGGTGGGCGCCTTAAGCGAGTTGCGAAGTATATCGAGACCGAAGAGGCATTTTGTTTTACCTACGGCGATGGTGTCGCAGATATTGACATTTCCGCAGAGATTGCCTTCCACCAACAGCACGGCAAGTGGGCAACGGTTGCTGCCGTTCAGCCTCCAGGCCGCTATGGCGCTTTGCAGATGGATGGGGAAAGGGTGACGGGGTTTACTGAAAAGCCACGTGGCGATGGTGGCTTGATCAATGGGGGATATTTTATCCTCTCGCCCAAATGCCTCGACCTAATTGCGGGCGACCAGTCAAGCTGGGAAGCCGATCCGCTAACTCGCCTGGCCACCGAAGGCCAGCTCGTGGCGTTCGAGCACGATGGCTTCTGGCAGCCGATGGATACTCTACGCGACAAGAATTACCTTGAAGAGTTGTGGCAGACCGGCAAAGCGCCTTGGAAATTGTGGCGATGAACCGGGCGTTCTGGCGGGGCAAGCGGGTTTTCGTGACTGGCCATACTGGATTCAAAGGTGGGTGGCTCGGGCTGTGGCTAGCGAATATGGGTGCGGAAGTGCATGGTTATGCACTTACCCCGCCTACGGAGCCCAACTTTTTCACTGTCGGTCGCCTGTCAGCGAGCCTCAATACGAGCACGATCGCCGATATCCGCGATGCCGCAAGCCTCACGCGAGCGATACAAAATGCCCGACCCGATATCGTGCTGCATCTAGCTGCGCAACCGGTGGTGCGCTATTCCTATATTGCGCCGGTGGAAACTTACGCGGTCAATGTCATGGGCACGGTCAATCTACTCGAAGCGGTGCGTCAAACATTGAACATCAAGGCGGTGGTTAATGTGACCACCGACAAGTGCTACGAAAACCGGGAATGGGTCTGGCCCTATCGCGAACGCGAGGCCATGGGCGGTCATGATCCATATTCCAGCAGCAAAGGCTGTTCTGAACTTGTGACGGCCGCCTATCGCCGCTCCTATCTGGAGCCTGCCGGCATTCACGTTGGCAGCGCACGCGCCGGCAATGTGATTGGTGGCGGCGACTGGGCGACGGATCGGCTCATCCCGGATTTCCTTCGCGCGCTGGATGCTGGCCAGACGCTAACCATTCGTTCGCCGCATGCAACGCGTCCTTGGCAGCATGTTTTTGAGCCGCTGTCCGGATATCTTACGCTTGCAGAAAAACTCTATACCGAAGGACAACCCTTCGCCGATGCTTGGAACTTTGGTCCCAATGAAGCGGACGCCCGACCTGTTCGGTGGATGGTCGAACATCTCTGCAGCAAAGTGTCTGGCGCAGCCTGGCAGTGTGAGATCGACCCGCAACCGCATGAGGCAAACAATCTCAAGCTCGACAGTTCCAAGGCAAAGGCCAAACTGGGGTGGTGCCCGCGCTGGAGCCTCGAAACCGCGCTCTGCAAGACCTTGGACTGGCACCAAGCGTGGAAGCGGGGCGCCGACATGCAAGTAACCAGCCTGAACCAAATTCATGACTATGAGGCGGCGGGGGGTTGCGCATGAGCAGCCGCTTCGACATCCGCGCCACACCCATAGCGGGCCTGCAGCTCTTGCAGCGCAGGCCTATCGGTGACAATCGGGGTTACTTGGAACGGCTGTATTGTGCCGATGAGTTGCAGGCCGTTATCTCTGGCAAGGCCATCGTACAGGTGAACCACACGCTAACTCCCGGGCGTGGCACGGTGCGAGGCATGCACTTTCAGCATGCACCCCATGCCGAGGTAAAGTTCGTAAGTTGTCTGCGCGGTGAGGTATTCGACGTTGCGGTGGACTTGCGCCGCAACTCGCCTACCTTTCTGCGCTGGCATGCCGAAATCCTCAGTGCCAACAATTACAGGACCCTGGTCATCCCGGAAGGCTTCGCCCATGGGTTCCAGACACTGACCGAAGATTGCGAAATGCTGTATTTCCACACCGCCGCTTATCAGCCCGGAGCCGAAGCCGGATTGCATGCACAAGATCCCACGCTTGCCATCCAATGGCCGCAGGTGGTTGCCGAATTGTCACTGCGCGATGCCGCACATCCCATGCTCAGCGAAGGATTTTCTGGGGTGGCCGTATGAAGTGCCGTCATTGCGATTCAGAGCTCAAGTTGCCGCTACTGGATCTGGGCAGTGCGCCGCCGTCCAACGCCTATCTCACAGAGCAAACGCTGCACGCACCAGAAAAGTGGTTTCCGCTTCGTGTTTTGGTCTGCGAACGCTGCTGGTTGGTGCAGACCGAAGACTTTGCTCAGGCACACGAACTATTCGATGCCGAATACGCGTACTTCAGCGGCTTTTCCAGCAGTTGGTTGGCACATTGCGAGCGCTATGTGGCGAACGCGGTGGCGCGCTTCAACCTCAGTGCTGACAGCCACGTGGTCGAAGTCGCCGCCAATGACGGCTACCTACTGCAGTACGTGAAAGCCCGCAATATCCCCTGCATCGGAGTGGAACCGACTGCAAGTACCGCCACCGCCGCTCGCGCCAAGGGCATCCAGATTGTTGAGGACTTTTTCGGTGTACGTCTTGCCAAGGAACTGTCCGCTGAAGGCAAACAGGCCGATCTGACCATTGCCAACAATGTGCTGGCCCATGTTCCGGACATCAATGACTTTGTGGCGGGCTTTGCAATGCTGCTCAAGCCGCAGGGCGTGGCCACCTTTGAGTTCCCGCACCTACTGACGCTGGTCGCGGAAAAGCAATTTGACACCATTTACCACGAGCACTTTTCCTACCTGTCGCTTACCGCCGTCAACCGTATCTTTGTCGACAATGGTCTCACCGTGTTCGATGTGGAAGAACACCCTACCCATGGTGGCAGCCTGCGTGTTTTTGCCCAGCGCACAAATACCGGCAAGCACGCACGTATTTCAACAGTGGACGTTCTGCTCAGGCGGGAAGCACAGGTCGGCATGCTCACCACTGCCTACTACGCCGGATTCCAGGACAAAGCCGACAAGGTTAAAAATGATTTTTTGGCGTTCCTGCTTGAGTCGAAACGGGAGGGCAAAACCGTGGCCGCGTATGGCGCTGCGGCCAAGGGCAATACCCTGATGAACTATGCTGGCCTTCGTCCAGACATAATTCAATTTGTGGTGGACCGCAACCCTGCCAAACAGGGCAAGTACATGCCCGGCAGCCGCATTCGCATCGTGGATGAAAGCAGTCTTTATACAATAAAGCCGAACTATGTAGTGATTCTGCCATGGAATCTCTGCGACGAGGTGATGGCGCAGTTGGCATACATCCGTGACTGGGGTGGCAGTTTTGTGACGGCAGTACCTACTCTACGAGTTCAGTGATGAAGGTCGCCGTTAGTGGAGCAACAGGATTTATCGGGCTGCAGGTACTCGCAGAACTGGCATTTCATCCGGTCGATATAGTTGCCGTGGTTCGAGATGCGACTAAGGTCGGCCCAGTGAGTCCCGGCACGAAGGTCGTTCAGATCGACATGAAAAGTGCGCCGGACAATGCCTTCCATTTGATGGGTCATCCGGATGTGCTGATTCATCTAGCGTGGGGTGGATTGCCCAATTATCGATCGCTACACCACTTTGAAGAGGAACTACCCAGTCAATATAGATTTCTCGCGAATCTCGTGAAGGCTGGTTTGCCCGCACTTGTCGTTGCGGGAACATGTTTCGAATATGGGTTGCAGTCCGGCCCTCTAAGTGAAGTTTTGGAAACCCGACCTAACAATCCCTATGGCTATGCGAAAGATGCACTCCATCGTCAGCTTGAGTTTCTCCGTCACGCCAGACCCTTCTTGCTAACATGGGCGCGGCTGTTTTATCTGTATGGCGAAGGCCAGAGTGAAACCTCATTGTGGGCCCAAGTAGGGCGTGCCGTTGAGCGGGGCGAGGAGTTTTTCGATATGTCGGGTGGCGAACAGTTGCGAGATTATCTATCCCTCAACCAAGTTGCTAAGTACTTAGTCAGTTTGGCATTGAAAAAGGCCAATATTGGCGCTGTGAACATTTGCTCAGGCAATCCGATTTCGGTGCGAAGTCTGGTAGAAGGTTGGATAAGAGAAAATGGTTGGCAGATATCATTGAACCTTGGTCATTACCCATATCCAGATTACGAGCCAATGGCCTTTTGGGGCGATTGTCGAAAATTGGCCGAAATTGTGGGGTAGGCGTTGAGTAAATTGTCTCAAATGTCGTCATCAGAAGTCGCGAACCTTTGATAGGAATTGTGTGCAGCTAGGTGTCTCAAATCGATTGCCACACTCCGTTGGAGAGGTAGGCGATTGCGCTTCCACGATCGTCAGCGTCTGTATTCCGACGTACAACAATGCGACGATGATTGAGGACGCGTTACGGTCAGTGTTGGCCCAGACGTACCCCAACCTTGAGGTCCTTGTTCTTGACAATCATTCGACAGATGAGACTGAACGACTGGTGCATGAAATAGCATTGAGTGATTCACGTGTGCGTTATGTGCGCCACGCTAAAAATATTGGTATGGCGGGCAACTTTAACGCATGTCTTACCATGGCACGAGGTGAGTTCATCCAAGTGCTATGCGCGGACGACATTCTGGAGTCAGGGTGCGTAAAAGAACTTTCCACGGCGTTGCGTGCTCACCCAGAAGCGGTTCTTGCTTGTTGCGGAAGAACTCTAGTAGATGCCAACCTCCAACCTCTGCGCGTCGTTCGTGCGCGGTCAGGGCGTGAAGTCGTTGACGGCTCTGTGCTTATTCGGGAATGCTTCGCTTGGGGTAATCGGATTGGGGAACCAAGTGCAGTGATGTTTCGGCGAGAAGCCGGCGGTCGTGGATTCAATGCCGACTATCCGCAACTTGTCGACATGGAAATGTGGTTCTACCTGCTTACCAAAGGTGCGGCGGTTTTCTTACCTGACCTTCTTTGCCGTGTGCGTCGCCATGGCCAGCAGTTCAGTCAGACGAATATTTGTAACGGCCGCATTGTTGAGGACAAACAGAAACTGTTTAGGCAAATGATGTCTAGTTTCGGCGCTGCACTGTCAATCCACGAGAAGGTTCTTTGGGATGCGCGTATGGCAAGTAGTATCGTGCGCGTGCGATTGACGGGCGGGAACGTAAACCCGGCAAGTATCAGAGAAGTATTCTATCGTCCTATTCTTCACTGTGTAGTGTTTTTCCTTAGCGTCGCTTGGCCAGTTGTGCAAAAGTTGAGATATCGATACATGCGGATCAAGCACTTGAGAATGGTGCCATTCTGGCATTGCTGAAGAGAAAGTCGTACCGCCGGGAATCTGTGGGCGTCATATATCAATGGAAGGGATTGGTTGTGGCCCGTGCGTGCAACGCAGCGTGGTTTTTGGAAGTTGCGCAATTGCTGGGTCCGATGAGTAAAACAAAAAGTCGATTGCCGTACATCTCATATGAGCGCTAGCTGAAATGAAAGCGGCCGTTCTCCTGGCTACCTATAATGGCGCCGAGTTTGTTTTAGAACAAATTGCTTCAATTCAAAGTCAAACGCATTCGGATTTTACTCTTTACATTCGTGACGATGGTTCGCCGGACGGCACGATTGATTTATGCAGACAGGCGGCTAAGAGGGACAGCCGAATAAAAATAATGGACGACGCGCGCGGGCCAAGTGGTTGCGCCGCGGCAAATTTTTTCAGAATGCTTTGCGCGATTGATTTGGCCGAGTATCCGTTCGTCGCATTTTCGGACCAAGATGACATTTGGGCACCAACGAAATTAGCGCGTGCTATTTCCTGCCTCACTGAGGGTTGTGCCGAAGGCTACAGTTCAGATCTGGTTGCTTTTGATAATCATGCAGGATCGGCATGGTATCTACGGAAAAGTGATTCTAGTCTTAAGTTCGATTATCTCTTCCAGGGGGCGTCGGCCGGTTGCACTTATGTTCTCTCGCGAAAGGCAGCCGTGTTAGTTAGGGAGAAAGTGGAATTGCTGGGTGGCATCTTTCCAGCTAATCGCTCGCATGACTGGTGGATTTACGCGGTTTGCCGATCTCACGGATTGCTGTGGTTTATGGATTCACAATCACATGTTTTTTATCGACAACATGCTCGGAATGTCTATGGGGCGATGACCGGCGCACGTGGAAGTATCGCGAAATTTAGACTTTCGAGAACGGGTTGGTATCGAGATCATGTGCTTTGGAACGCTAACTTTCTTCAGATGACTGTTGCGGAGCAATCAATAGTGAAACTAGTTCAGCGAATGGGATTGGTAGATCGCATTAGACTGGCTTGGGGTGCCAGTGATTTTCGACGATCTAAGCGAGATAGAACGCTTTTCCGAATCATATTGTTATTGGGCCTATTTTGATTATCGACAAACAGGTCTATGCGGAGAGATGAAGCGTGAGGCAACGTTTTTTTGATGTACTTCTGGCAGGCACGGCGCTTTTGTTTTTTGCCCCGCTTTTCAGTATCCTGTTTGTTGTTACAAGAATAATGTTGGGTAGTCCGGTGTTTTTCTGCCAGACCCGCCCGGGCCTGCACGGCAGGCCGTTCCAAATAGTCAAGTTTCGCACTATGTTGGAGGCGCGCGGACCCAACGACCTGCTGCCAGATGCGGAACGCCTTACGGCCTTTGGTCGCTTTCTGCGTGCTGCGAGTTTGGACGAGCTGCCAGAACTGTGGAACGTGCTCAAGGGAGACATGAGTCTGGTGGGGCCGCGCCCGTTGCTTATGGAATACTTGCCTTTGTATTCTCCAATGCAGGCGCGCCGCCACGAGGTGCGCCCGGGCATCACCGGCTGGGCGCAGGTCAATGGTCGTAACGGGCTGAGCTGGGAAGACAAGTTTAAGCTCGATGTGTGGTACGTGGATCACCGCTCGTTTTGGCTGGACATCAAGATCTTGTGGCTCACCTTGCGCAAGGTGCTATTGCGCGAAGGCATCAGCGCGGCAGGGGAGGCGACGATGCCGAGGTTTACCGGCTCGCAGATTGGAGACCAGCGATGACGTCCTGTTTCTTGCCGTGTACGGCGCTAGCGGCTGCAGCCGTGGTGTGACGCCGTAGGCGCGCGCAGTTACAATGCTACTGCTAGAATCTACGTCAATGTGGCGCATGGCTGGGTGATTGGCGATTTCATCACGTTTGCGCCTGGAGTCAAATGCAATCGCAGCATCGTTATTAAAGAGAACATCGAATGGAAAGCAAACTGAAGCACATTTTTGCGGATAGCCTTGGCATCGATGAAAATATCGTGACCGATGACCTGCGCTATGCTTCAATTCCGCAATGGGATTCCGTCGCGCACATGGCGCTCGTCGCGGCCATCGAAGAAGGTTTTGACATTATGATCGATACAGAAGATGTCATCGATATGAGCAGTTTCGAAAAGGCCAAAGAGATCGTTACCAAGTACCTGTAATCAACAGTTATGCGCGCCCAATATTACCAAACCGTGGGCGTCGTTTGGTCTTGCGATCGTTGAGCGACGCGCGGCGTGATGCTTCAGATACCGTAAAGGAATTGCAATGCT